>Ga0316603_10001070_pt1 | contig 14328 bp, 14 predicted proteins | sample OWC_soil_day10_n_FD_207649 | JGI IMG/M metagenome (GOLD analysis project Ga0316603, IMG submission 207649) | Wetland soil microbial communities from Old Woman Creek delta, Ohio, United States - OWC_soil_day10_noCT | ecosystem: Environmental > Terrestrial > Soil > Wetlands | place: USA: Ohio...
CGCTCCAGAACATCAGACAGCTGTCGGTGGGGCCCGAGTGCTGGGTCATCGATGAGCTCGCCGACTTCGAGGCTGTCACCGTCGACCTGATCGATGCGCTCTCGAACGCCGCCCGAAACGTGGTCGTTCACTGAGACCGGCCGGGAGCACCCTTCCGAACGTCGTCCAGCAAAGAGAAGGAGAGGGTCACCTGATCAGCGGTGCGTAGCCCGGGCTCGTGAGCTGCACCGTCGCATCCTGCTGCCCGATCACCATGCCCTGCCGTAGATCGACACGGAACAAGTCGCATCGCCGTGGTCCCGGCGGCGGTGACATGCCAGTGATCCAGAGTATCTCGTCACGGTCTCCCACGATCTGTGGCTCGACGCATGGCAGCGAGATGGTGCGCCGGTAGACGAGGTTCGCGCGTTCGAGCAGGTACAACGTCGAGCGCTGCTCGCGCTGAACGGTGAGCGCGACGCGCGGGCCAACCACGGCGACATCGTATGGGCGCTCGTCGCTCTCCCACGGTCGCGTTTCGCTGCGTTCCCAGGTGCCACCGCGCGCGATTTCATGAAGGGCCAAGCCTCCGCGACCATCGGCGAGAGCGAACACCGTCTCGTGATCAGTATCGATCGATAGCACCGCTCCGAGAACGGGCCCTTCGCTGATGCCTTGGCCGCGCACCAAGAACAGGCGCGTGTGCGCGCTCGTTGCGCCGCCGAGCGAGTCGCTGATCAATGCACCACCACCATGGACGTTGTGCACACGTCGTTCGGCCCCTGCCTCGGGTGGCGGGATCTCGAACCGCTTGTCCCCTGCGACAAACGTGAGCTGGTCATCGGTACCGCGCCAGATCGCGGCGCCGCGATGCTCGAACCCGATCCGAGCAGTCATCGTGTGTAGCTCACCTTCGAGCAAGCCCAGGATCTTGCCGTCGGCATCGAGCCACGAGAGCAGCGAGCTTCCGAGCAGCGGAAGTGTCTGCGGTACATCAGCGATCTTGACCGTTCGTAGTGGCTCCTGGGGTGCCGCCGCCGCGGGTTCCACGATGCGCCTCAACGCGCGCTCGAGCTCCGGCCACTCGGCCCACGTTCGCACCGTCGGATCCGCACCCTCGATCTCGACCAGGCACTCCGACTGACTACCTTCACCGTGCCAGGCCATCCGTAGGTCGCTCAACAGGTTTTGCGACGTGCACCGCGTTGCCTTCAACCTCGAATCCGGTTCCTCAGGCGGGAACTGGAGCGTTTTGCTCCATGACGCGGACCCGACAAATCTACGGCAGTTCCGATCATTGGGGTCCCTGGTCAGAACCACCGCGCATATGCTCGAGGGAAGAGACTGGAGGCGCGATGACAGGGAGCAGCGTGTTCCGTCTGGTGTTCTTGTTTGCGTTTGGTGCTCTCGCGCTTGGTTCTGGGCCGGCAAATGCTTTTTGCGTCCCGCCTGCGTGGACAAGCTCTGCGTCGGATCCGGTTCCCATGCACGGCAGTGTCTTCGTCTACCGAGAAGGCGACTTGCGCGAGGGCGTCGGAGTCGACGTCGCCTGGGCCGCGGGGCACGGGCACGTGACGATCACGAAGATGTCTCCGACCATCACTCGCGTCGACTACGAGGGCAGTGACGGAGCCGTGCTTCGCGTGGAGAACACGTCGTACAGGCTCAGCTCTCAACCACTCCGACCACGCGTTCCTCGCGTCCAGAACGTCTCGCGCATTCAAGGAAAGTGGACGTGTTCGAGCTACGACTACCTAAGCATCCGATACGACGCGCCGACAGCCGCGGTGCGAGCGCGGTGGACCCGCGACGGACGTGTCTCCGAGTACTGGATGGTCGGGTACAACAACGAAGTTGAGCTTGGCAAGGTCAACTGCGGCGGCACGACGATTCCTCCGTCGGAGCTAGATCGAGGGGGGGCGCTCGAGTTGATCGCAATCAGCTTCGACGGCAGCGAACATTTGATGACCGGGATCCCGCACGTCTGGAGCGGCGAGAAGCCGCGGGTTGGGCTGATCCTCGCGATCCTCATGTCCCTCGTCGTTCTCGCCGCTGCACGGGTCGCGGTACCTCGGGTTGCATCTCTCGCGATTCGAAACGCAGCGGAGCCGCGCTCGATCAATCGGGCGTGATGGACCTTGCGCGCCCGGAGAGCCGCGGATCGAGCCAACACTCGGCGTGAGGCGCCGCCGCGCTCGCGTCACATGACTCGCAACCGTTTCCCCGATTCGTCGACGAAGAATCAAAGTTGGGGAACAGAACGACAACGCAACCTCTTGTGATTGTTGAGCGCCGCAATAATCGCACTCTAGAGGTCTCGCCAGTCGTTCGATATCTCCCCCTAGGCTCCACCAGGAAACGGAAGGGTCTCGCAGCGATGCGAGGCCTTCTTGTTTTTCGGCGCGCTGACATTCCTCCCAACGGCGTTATCGCCCAAGAAGCCGCTTCCACCACGAACCGGAAGATGCGGCTGACACTGTAGGCGGGCCGTGTCCGACGATCGCGCCGTTGGCGATGGACAGCAGGAGCATCCGCAGACTGTCGGCGCGCGCCTCGTCGTGATCGTAGGTCACTGCAAAGTGGAATAGATCTCCGAACGGGAATCCGATGAAGTGCTCCGTCGTGATTGGGCGCCCATCGAGCTCCGCGTCGTACACGTAACGCTGGAAATCGTTTCCGCCGTTCGAGATCCGTTCTTGTGTCCGCAGGGTCGCCGCGAGGCTCTCGACTAGCGCGCTCAACAGCTGGTCTGCCTCGTCCCTCGTTCCGCGGCCGAGCACAACGGTGAAGTCGAAGGTGACACCTCGATCGATGATGGCGTTCGCGCGATGAAGCGGCGGCTTGTTATGCACCTCCAACGACGTTACGAAGTCAGGAACGCTCAGCGGATACGGTCCAATTGATTCAACGGCCATCGGCTTCCGTGTACCACCGGCAGAGTCCGGGGATCGCTTACGCGCAGACCGCGCAGCGAATCATTCCCCAGATTCCTCGACGGAGAATCCGAGTTGGGGAACAAGCGGCGCTGCAAGCTCGCGTGATCGTTGGGCGCCGTCATCATCGCACTCTAGAGGTCAGGGGTTCGATCTCCCTAGGCTCCACCAGGAAACGGAAAGGTCTCGCAGCGATCCGAGGCGTTCTTGTCTAGGATGCGCGTCGTGTTGCGCTCCTTCTCCGGTCTTCTCGTCCTTCTCGTCTCCTTGCCTGCGGTCGCCGAGCCTCGAGATGCCGAAGCGACGCTGCGCGCGGAGCTGATCACCGCGATCCAGCGACGGGATGTCGACGCCGTCAAGAGCCGCGTGCAGATGCCGCTCGAGGCGAAGGAACTGCGCTTCCTCGATGGAAAGTGCGCGGACTTCACGAGCCCGTACGCCGCGATCGAGGACCACGAGCTAGCGACGTTCGTCGGCTGCCTCGCCGACATCGGCATCGCCGCGACGCCCGGCGCCGAACTCGGCGACGCCACCTACGGCCCCGGTGCCATCCTCATCCTGGATACGTTCGGCGGCAAGCTCAGGAGCCTGTCGTCGATCGACCCTGGCAACGATCAGTTCATGATCGAGCCGGGCGTATTCGCGTCGCATGTGAGGAAGTTCAAGCGCTCGATCGCGCCGAGCGCCGCGCTGAAAAAGACGCTCGACGCCTCCACCGACGCCCGCGCGCTCGCCTCGGTCATGGTCTGCGTCGATCTGCGCGGCAAGATCACTTCGCTCGAGATCGAGGTCGAAGGCGACGCGACGTACGAGCGCGAGGTCCGCACGGCAGCACGCGCGTGGTCGGTCAAGCCATTTCGGGTCGGCAAGCAGGCGGTGCCTGCGTGCGCCGCGCTCACGCTCGGCTACCCCGCTCAGCGGCTGACGACGCCTCCGCGTCCGGCGGCGCCCGATGCACCGCCCGTGGTCGCCCAGCCGGCCACTTCCACCACGACCACCGCACCTCGCAATGTGCCTCCCACGCTGCTCGAGGGCTCTCGGATAAGCGGCGAGCCCGTGATCCTTCCCGACGAGACGACGAAGAACGCAATCCGCGATTCGGGCGCAAATCAGGTCATTGGCTCGTTCAAGCTATGCATCGACACGGCCGGCGCCGTCACGAAGATCGTGACGCTGAAGACGACGGGCTTCGAGCCCTACGACAAGACGCTCATACGCGGCATGAGGCAGTGGAAGTACCGGCCCTACAACCTCGACGGAAAGCCCGTCCCGGTCTGCACTGCCATCACGTTCGTCTACAAGCAGACGGTCGCGCGCTGAGGCGGCACGCGTCGCTGTTGGCGCGGCATTGCATCGCACCTCAGAGCACTCGCCACCGTTCCCCAGATTCCTCGACGGAGATTTCAGGTTGGGGAGCACGCGGCGCTGCAAACTCGCGTGATTGTTGGGCGCCGCCATCATCGCACTCTAGAGGTCTCGCCAGTCGTTCGATATCTCCCCCTAGGCTCCACCAGGAAACGGAAAGGTCTCGCAGCGATGCGAGGCCTTTTTGTTTTCGGTGGGCTCGTATCGCGTAGGCTGGGGAACGGTATTCTAGAGGTGGGCCAGCGAGGTTGAGGTCAATCAGAGCGAACTCCCGCGACGCGCGGACCGCCCCGCCGCCACCCATGCGCACCAAGCTCCTCTTCATCTGTAGCCGCAATCAATGGCGTAGTCCCACCGCCGAGGATTTGTTCCGAGATCACGCTGAGTACGAGGCTCGTTCTGCCGGCACCAGTGACAGTGCGCGCGTTCGCGTGGGATCTCGCCTCCTGGAATGGGCGGACCACATCCTTGTGATGGAGCGCAAACACAAGGAGATCCTGCGCTCTCGTTTCCCGGACTTCCACCCTGCTTCGTCGATCGTCGTGCTCGACATCCCGGATGAGTACCAACGAGATGATCCCGAATTAGTCGAGGTGCTGAACGTGAGGCTTTCGAAGATCCTGAAGGTCCGGATCTGATCAGGCCTCGCAGGCGCGATCTCATCCGAGACGTACCCGTGCTCGCGCTTGTGCAGTCCTGATGCACGCGAGCATCGGGGAACTCGGGCTTGTCCTTGATCTCGCGCCGAACATCGACAACAAACTTCGCCGTCTTCTTCAAGACGATGACGAGCACCACCAGGCCCACGATCCCCACGACGACAGCGATCGCGAGCAACTTGAGCAGGTCGTTCGCGCTGAGGAACTCCCATTCGTTGTTGTCGGCCCACGCCTCGCGGGTCTCCGACGCGGTCACACCCTGACGCGTTTTGCTCCACCCTGCGATCTCGATTCTGGTCCGTGACATGGGTCCAACACCTTGGTGGTGGACACTGCACGGCACGGCGCGCTATCCGGGGGGATGTCGAGAGGGAAGACGTCGTTGGTCGTTGTTCTCATCGCGATCGGCTGCGGCGGGCCCGGCGCAATGACCACGGGCGACGATGCAGCGCTCGGCGATGCCGCAACGGACGGTGCGCAACCGGATGGCTCCGACAGCGGCGACGCTGCTGTGCTCGGCGTGCCGATGACCCAGACCTACGTGAAGGCCTCGAACGCGAGACCGGGCTCGGGACACTTCGGCATCGTAGCGCTCTCGCTTGACGGCACCACGCTCGCGGTTGGAGCGTCGCGAGAGCCCAGCGCCGCAACGGGCATCAATGGTGACCAGTCTGACACCAGCGCGCTGTTCACCGGTGCGGTCTACGTGTTCGCACGCGGTGGTTCGACCTGGACACAGCAGGCGTACATCAAAGGGCTGAACACCCGTCCCAATGACCATTTTGGGGAGAGCGTCTCGCTGTCTGCTGACGGCAACACTCTCGCTGTCGCCGCGATTTTCGAGGACAGCTCGGCAGGCAATAGTGGCGCGGTCTACGTGTTTGGTCGCACGGGGGACACGTGGAGCGAGCAAGCGTTCATCAAGGCTCCGAATGCAGACCCTATGGATCTCTTCGGCAAGAGTCTGGCGCTCTCTGCGAACGGACAAACGATGGTCGTGGGCGCCTACTTCGAGGACAGCGCTGCGACGACGATCAACGGCGATCTCCAGGACGATTCTGCAACGGAAGCCGGGGCCGCATACGTCTTCGTGCGGAGCGGATCCACGTGGTCACAGCAGGCGTACTTGAAGGCCTCCAACGCGAGTGCTGGATCGTTCTTCGGAAATGCGGCGTCGATCTCGGCGGATGGGAACGTCGTCGCGGTGGCTGCTTACCAGGAGGACAGCTCAGCAACCGGAATTGGCGGCGATCAGGCCGACACCAGTGCATTCGCGAGTGGCGCCGTCTATGTCTTCGTTCGTAGTGCAAATAGCTGGGCACAAACCGCGTACATCAAGGCCTCGAACACGCGGGCTTCGAGCCATTTCGGAAACGCTCTGTCTTTGTCGTCGGACGGATTCACCCTCGCCGTCGCGGCTCGGAACGAAAGCAGCGCAGCGCTCGGCATTGGCGGAGACCAGGCGAGCCAGGCCGCGGGGAACAGCGGCGCGGTCTACGTCTTCCATCAGGTGGCCGGGGCGTGGGCGCAGCAGACGTACATCAAGGCCTCGAACGCCGAAACGCAAGACCGCTTTGGTGAGTGCGTTGCGCTATCGAGCAGCGGCGACCGTCTTATCGTCGGCGCTCTCTACGAGGATAGCGGCGCGGTCGGTATCAACGGCGATCAGCAGAGTGAAGCGCAAGTCGATAGTGGCGCCGCGTATGTTTTCGAACGCACGAGCGCCACATGGAGCCAGCTGGCGTACGTCAAAGCGATCAACACCGGGGCTGATGACGCCTTCGGCTCGACGGGGGGCGTCGCGGTATCGGGAAACGGCGGCGTGTTCGCGATCGGCGCGGACTCGGAGGATGGCGGGATCCCTGGTGTCGGCGGCAATGCCAACGACGAGACCGGCGCCGAAAGCGGCGCGGTCTACCTGCTGCAATAAGAGAGACCGGGGTTCGGACCATGGGTGATAGGAGCCAATGATGAAGTGCGCGGTTGCGATGGCGACGTTGTTGACGGTCCTCGTCTCTTGCGGAGATGACGGGACGAACGATCCCGATCCGGATCCGGTTCTCGCGCTGATGTTCGTGCAGCAGCCAGGCCCTTCCGAGGCGAGTCTGATGTTCACGCCATCGGTCTCCGTCGGCCTGATCGATACGGATGGCAATCTCGTTACCAATGCCACGGGTACCGTGCACCTCGCGCTCCAGAGCAACACGAACGGCGCGACTCTCTCGGGGACGTCCGACGTTGCGCTGATCGATGGGATCGCGACGTTCGCTGATGTGACGATCGCTTCCGTCGGGCAAGACTACATACTTGTGGCCACGTCAGACGTGACCGCACTAGCCGTCACCAGTCAGCCGTTCGACGTGGCTCTGGCGACCCAATTCACCATCGCCGTGCAACCTGGGTCGGTCGAGGCAGACGGTATCGCCTCCGCCACGGTGACGACAATGTTGATGACCGGCGGCGGCGATCCCATCGTCGGCGAACCGATGACGCTTCAGGTGAGCGGATCAGACAATCACGTGATCCCCAGCGCAGGTATCACCGACAGCGCCGGTCGATGGACCGTGCAGATTGCATCGACGACCGCAGGAACCAAGATGGTGACAGCCCACGCCGGCGTATACATCGCGACGACCAGCGTAGCGTTCGTGGAGCCTGCGTGCGTGCCGATGTTGCCCGGCATTCCCGTGGCAGTGCACGGCACTGCGATCCATTCGCTGTTCGCGCCAGACCTCGATGGCGATGGGCGCCAGGACGTTGCGCTCGTAGACTCCACGATGATGTCGCTGCAGCTGGGCGCCGGTAACGGTGCGCTGCGCAACCCGGTCCGGTATCCCGCGGGCACCGACGTACGAGCCATCACCGGCGGCGACCTGAATGGTGACAGCCGAACGGATCTGGTGACGACGGATGCCGCCGGAATGGTGCGAGTGTTTCTCGGTGCCGGAGACGGCACCGCCGTCGCTGGGCAGGTCATCAGCATCGCCAATTCCCCACGCTCGAGCGCCGTGGTTGATGTCGACGCCGACGGTAGGCTGGATCTCGTCGTTCGTACGCAGTGGGAGATCGTAGCTCAGCGAGGCCTTGGCGACGGCACGTTTCAGCACCTTGGCACCTATCCACTGAACGCGCAGCCGCAGTCGCTCAGTAGCACGACGCTGACCGTGGCCGACATGAACGGAGATGGCCGCGCCGACGTGGTCACCGGAGGCTCGAACTCCGTGCTGTCAGTGCTGCTAGGCAACGCGAACGGAACGTTCCAGAACCCCATCCACACGATGTCCATCCCGTCGCGAGGGACGCTCGCGGCGGTCGACTTCGACGGCGACACGCACCGCGATGTGGTCGTCGCGGACAGCAGCGCAGTCACGCTTCTGCGCGGGAACGGCGATGGCACTTTCGGCACGAGAACACAGATCGGAGGCGGCTTGAACGCCTTCGCAGTGCTTGCCTCTGATCTCGATGGCGACGGCAATCAAGACGTGCTTGCGGTCGGCGCGGATTCATCATTCATGCTCTTGCGAGTCATGCACGGAAACGGCAACGGCACCTTCGACCCAAACCTCGACTACGGGCTCAATGACCTGCCGGGCGGCGCCATGGTCGTCGCGGACTTCAACGGTGATACCCGTAGCGACGTCGTGATCGGCGAGGGCGCGATCAACCCTCGTTTCCAGCTGAGCGTCATCCTCGGTGCTCCAGCCGGAACGTTTGCTTCACCGACTCTTGAAGGTCGCACTGTGCGCTTCGAGACGGTGGCAGGGGATTTCGATGGCAGTGGCACACTCGATTTTGTTGCCACCACCCCGAATACCGAACAGGTCGGGATTCAGCTCGCAGCCGCGAACGGTGCGCTGACTGCCGGTCCGACGGTCTACGCGCCGGCAGATGAGACGCTCGCCGCGGACTTCAACGGAGATGCGAAGCTTGACGTGCTTAGGTTCTCCGGAACCAACGCTCATTGGCTCCAAGGGAATGGGAACGGCACCCTGCAACCACCTGTCACATCGGGAGTTGGATTGAATGGCCGATTGATTGCCGCCGAGCTCAACGGTGACGGCGTGCTCGACCTCGCCCTCGCCAGCTACGGCAACCACACGCTGGGAGTCGCCTTTGGGAATGGTGATGGGACGTTTGATGCGGCCACGACCTATGCCACGGGTATGAACCCCGAGGTGCTGGTGTCAGTCGATCTGGACAACGATGGAGATCGCGACCTGGTCGTTTCGAGTCGCTCGACGATGCATTCGGTGTTTCTGAACAATGGAAGCGGCAGCTTCTCTCCGGGGACTTCCTTCTCGAGCTCGGGTCTCGCTGCCTCGTTCGCGACGGGAGACTTCAACGGCGATGGAAACGCTGACCTGGCGATTGCCACGATCACGACGAGCCTGACACTCCGACTCGGGCGCGGCGATGGCACCTTCGATCCCTACGTGCTGATCCCAGGCGGAGTGCTAACTGCAGACGTCCGCGCGATCGATGTCGACGGAGATACATTCCTCGATCTCGTTGCTGTGGGCGTCGGTACCGTTGTGCTCCGGGGCAAGGGAAATGGAACGTTCCAACCAGCAAGGGTCTACGAGAGCGGAAACGGCAAGCTCGTGGTCGGCGATTTCGATGGGGACGGGCGGACGGAGATCGTCGTCCCCTCCGCGCAGGGGACGGGCTTTTCGAAACTCAAGAACCTCGGATGCCTGTGACTGAACGCTGGAGCAGCTAAGGCGTTGAGCTCCCTGGACCCGCAACGCCCTCGGTCGACAACGTTCCCCGGATTCCTCGTCGGAGAATCCAGGTTGGGGAACAAACGGCGCCGCACGTTCGCGTGATCGTTGGGCGCCGCCATGATCGCACTCTAGGCCAGGGGTCGATCCCCCTGGGCTCCACCAGGAACGGAAAGGTCTCGCAGCGATGCGAGGCCTTTCTGAAAAAGTTGTTGTCGCTGATCAGGCATGGAAACCACCTCCGCTCAGAGCGAGAGCCAGAGGTACACGCGCTTCGTCTCGCACTTGGCCTGCGCGGCGAGCGCGCACATCTGCGTTAGAAGTGCCACGGCATCCGCCGCCGACGGCGGCTCGTCCCCCCACGCCTCCATCTCCGCCCACGACGCGGCCAACGTCCCGATCGTCGTCCTATCCAGCGTCGCCAGCTTGGCAGCGAGCTCGTCGCCGACGGGGATCACGAACTGCTCTCCGCTCGTGTCAATCGGATCGAGCCTGCCCGCGCTCGCCTTTACGAGCTTCGCGAGTGCTTCGAGCCGCAGTGTATCTACCGGCTTGATGTCGGCGTTCGGATGGTCCTGCGGGTTCGTATCCGCCCCGACGTCCGCGGATGCGGCGATGAAGATACTGCTGAGCATCCTGCGATCGTCGCGCCGGTGAATCGGTCATGCAAGCCCCGGTCAGAACGGTCTGGCGATCGTGATCAATCGCTTGCCCAGCGAATGTGTCCGCCAGCTCGACGCTGACCTTGGCGGCTTCGGAATCTCCCACCAAGGCCTCTTGCCGTCAGGCAAGAACGCTCGCATCGACGCCGCGTCGGCGGGTAGCCAGATGCCGTTGTTATCATCGAGCGTGATTCCCCCCGTCGCCCGCCGCGCTTGACATCGTACGCGAGGTGACTACAACGCCCCGATGAACATCCTCGATGCTGTCGCAGGATGGCTTACGGCACTCCGCCATCGCAACGGGGACGCAGCCAGCGTCGAGCACAAACGCAGATGCTGGCGATCCATCGCCGAGCGCCTTGGCCTTGCGTTTCATCCGGGACCGCATCGCGGCTACTTCCAAGGCGATCGTATCGAGGGGCGAATCGACGGTCGCGCCGTTCGCGTCCAGAGCGACGCCGACTACGACCTACAGAAGCTGGTTGTGACGGTCTCCATCGAGTGCGACGTCGCGATAGTTGACCCGCACATTTCAACGCACGAGCTGATTGAGTGGTACGACGCGCACTCGCTCGAGGACGCCGTACCGCCGATGGACCTGGAGCTCGCCCCGTGGGTCCTGGGACGCCGAGCGGGAGTTGGCGCCGTTCTCGATAACCGCGAACGGCAACTGATCTACCGCCAGCTCTATGAAATCGACGAGCAGACACTCGAGTTTCTGCTCGCGAAGCTGCTCAGGTGGGCGCATCAGCTCGAGCTCGCGAGTCGCGTCTAATCCAGAGCAACGGCCGAACGTTCCCGTCGTGCTCTGACAAGAGAGGTGGGCTTGGGGCGGTCCAGCTGGGCGACACCTCGACGACCGACCTGTTCAAGATGAACATCTGCGCCAAGTACGATCAGATGGCCGGCAAGTGTGGCGCGCCCGGCGCAGCTCCCGGCGCCGGCAGCGCGAAGTAGCGGGCTCGCACCAACCACCGGCGGCTGGCGGCTGGTGCGGCTGATCTGGTCGACAACATCCTGCCGCTGGTGTTCTAGAGATGCGACGGGCCGGCTGCCGGGCATCACGGCCTTGTGAGGCGCCGAGGTGCCTGCGGTGATCTGTCCACCTGCTCCTCCGTAATCCGGCTCCCCCAGAAGGGAAACGATAGCGATCTCGACGAGATGCGAGGCCCTGTGTAGCTTTCGTCCACGTGCTGCGCGGGCGCAAACGACGGGGAAGGGTTGCTCGCGTATCGCGTATGATCGGGCGTGGGCGATCTAAAGGACGAGACCGGCAACGCACTCGGCATCGCGGGACAAATCGGACAGGGGCTGGAAGGGTTCTGGCGAGGAGGCCTCGGTCATCCCGAGCTGTTGCCCGACGGCCGTCCGGTGATGGACGCGGAGGCGCTCGAGATGCTCGGCGGCGTGGCCTCGCCCGACCCCAACTACAACTCGATGATCCATGGCGCACCGAACGGCGGTGGCTGGAATGCCCTCGGGATCCTCGGAACGATGGGGAGTGCGTTCGGCATGGTCACCGGCGCGATGGACATGCTCGATCCGACCAAGTCGACCGGCGATCGTGCGGTGGGTGGAGGCAATGCCGGCACCGGCTTGATCGGGACGATCGGAGGCCTCGCGAACGGCTTCGGCGTCAGCGCTGCGACGGGAACGGGCCTCGCCGCCGGCGCGCAGAACCTGCTCTACGGAATGACGTCGCTCGGCGGCGCAGGAATGGGAGGCGGCGGCATGGCAGGTGGCGCGGGCGCCGCGAGCACGTGGTTCGGGACGGCGGCCGGCGGCGCGGGTGCAGGGACGGCAGCTGGCGTTGGCACGGCGCTCTCGACCGGTGCCGCTGTGGTCGGTGCTGGGCTCGGTGGCTATGGATTGGGTTCGTATGGGGATGCGAACATGAAGAACCTCGACTGGCTCCGCGACGACAAGGGGAAGAACCGGTCGATCTCGGACTGGGGCTCCGACCTCGCCGTGGACGCCGAGGAAGGTGTGACAAATTTCATCGGAGGCGAGAAAGGCTCGACTCGAAGCCGTCTCGGCGGAAGGCTTGGGACTGCACTCGGCTACACCACGGCGGGCTTGACGTCGCTCGCGGGGGTCCCCTTGGCGGTGGGAAGCGCACTCAATGGAGCGGACAACTTCCTCGGAGGCGTTCCCAGCAAGACGCTCGCGGCCATGACGGGCGGCGTGTCGACGCAGGTCGGTAAGGGCATGGGCGCGGCCGTCGACTTCGCAAACTGGCTGACGGATTGATCGGGCAACCGGCTGGTTGGACCCGGCACGCGACCGGCAACCGGATCGTGCTTGTTCCCCCCGAGGGCATCACCCGCGGCGGGATCCGCTACGACGAACGCGTCGCACCGCTGCGCAACGCGTCGGCGATCCTGGAGGACCAGCTGACTCGCGAGACCGCCTTCCGCGTCGAACGGGCTGGACCGTGGGAGCGCCTGGTCACGGTCGAAGGTGAGCATGCGGCGACGATCACCATCGACGGGCTGGTCGATGGCGTCAGCGCACAGCGCTCGCTCGGAATCGTGTTCCTCGACGACGCGTATGCGCTGATCGCCGGATACTGCCTTCACGTGGAGGACTTCAGCCGGTTCTCCTCATCCGTCCGCGCGCTGACCCTGGGCGACTGTCACTTCCTCGGGGTCCGCCGGCGATGGTTCGAGTACATGGCCCCGACAGGTTGGCAGGCGCGCAGGCGTTCGTTCATGGCCGAGTGGTTTCCGCCGGACTACCCGAACGACCGCGCGATGATCGTGGTCTGGCCAGCCCTGCCCAAACGCGTGATCTCGGCGGAGGCGTTCGTCGCGCAGTTCGCCGCGACGTCGACGCTGCCGAGCTCGATCGAGACCGCGTCGAACTACCAGCTCTCCGCACACCTGCTGATGATCGACGGCGAGCTACGGACCCGACTCGTCGTGCTCGAGGACGATCGCTACATCTACCCGCTCCGGCTCGACGCGGCGTCACGCGAACACGACCTACGCTTCGAGACCTGCATCGCTTCGATCCGTCCGATCCCCGCTCCAGCGCGCGAGATCAGTCCCGCCCTCGCTTTTGCGTGGGTCGACTAGTGCGGGTCCAGTTGCCCCCGCCTCCGGACGGGGTGACGTTCGAGATCGCCGAGCTCGTGCCGGTTCCGTTGATCGATCGCGAGGCGTTTGTCCAGACGAGGCTCGCGATGGGCGGCTTCGTGTTGCAGCGCTGCGAGCAACGAACATCGTCGTGCGGATGGCCGATGGCCGTCGCGTGGGGTCGCCGAGGCGAAGTCCCGACGCTGCGGGGATTCGTCGAATTCCTCGATGTCGGTGGACTCGTCGAGGCGGTGGGCGATCTCGACGCGGCGTTGGCCGCGCTTCTCGAGGTGCGTCCTGACTATGCGGGCGAGCTTGCGGCGGTGAGCCAGCTGTTCAAATGATCGGGCCGCAGGTCTCGAAGGCGTGACTCCTCGGACCGCTATCCCGGATTCTCTCGGCCTCGCGGTCCTCGCTGTCGGCAGCGCGGTCGCGTCGGGGATCGCGCCGGCCGATCACCGAGGCGGACTACGCGAACCGCTGGTCGAGCTTGGTGAGCTGGCTCGTGAAGCCTTCCTCCTGCATCCTGGTGAGCTCGTCACTGTGCATCTGGTCCAGCGTGACCACCATGCGGACGGTGTCCCCCATGGTGGAGAACTCCACCGCGATGTCGCTCTCGTAGGGCTCGACACCTGGGAGGAAGTCGATGACGTTGGTGAGCACCAACCGCTCGTGGAGCTTCACCTCCGTGAAGCGCGAGCGCGTGGCATGGGACGTCGGCTGGCCCATCTGCTTCATCGCCGCGATCATTTCGGGAGAGTGGGCGATCATCTCGTATCGCAGCGTTCCACCTACGCGCGCGTCGATCGCCTGAACCTCGGCGCGAAACCCTTGCGGCCCCCACCAGGACTCGAAGCCGTCTTTCGTGACCCAGAGGTCCCAGACGTCCTCGATCCGCGCTCGGTAGGTGCGCTCGATGACGATCTTCGCCC
>Ga0316603_10001071_pt1 | contig 14315 bp, 8 predicted proteins | sample OWC_soil_day10_n_FD_207649 | JGI IMG/M metagenome (GOLD analysis project Ga0316603, IMG submission 207649) | Wetland soil microbial communities from Old Woman Creek delta, Ohio, United States - OWC_soil_day10_noCT | ecosystem: Environmental > Terrestrial > Soil > Wetlands | place: USA: Ohio...
GCGCGGCGCACGCGTTCGGTGTGCCGGGACATGTCGGCGCGAAATCGGCCGACCGCGTCGTCGCCCCGATACCCCAAACGTCGAGCCAGGGTCTGCTGTTCGTACTCGTCCGTGGGGATGGTATGCGTCTGGCGCTGGTGCACGATTTGGATCTTGTGCTCGACGTTACGCAGGAAGCGGTACGCCGCCATCAGCGCTTCGCCCTCGTCCGCCGGCAGGTACCCGGCGGCAGTCAACCGGGCCAGCGTCGGCAGGGAGCCGCGCCCGCGCACGCGCTCGTCGCGCCCGCCATGGACCAACTGCATCACCTGCACCAGGAACTCGATCTCCCGAATGCCGCCGCGGCCCAGCTTGACGTTCCCCTGGGCACCCTTTGCGGCCAGTTGGGACTCCACGCGCGCCTTCATGTCCTTCATGTCGGCGATGGTGGTGAAATCGAGATACCGCCGATACACGAACGGCTGCACCTCGCGCAGGAAGCGCTCGCCGAGACCCAGGTCGCCGGCAATGGGACGCGCTTGGATCATGGCCGAACGCTCCCACGTCTGGCCGTACGCTTCGTAGTACAGGAGCGCGTCGTTGAGCGCATTGACAATCGGGCCGTTCACACCCTCCGGCCGCAACCGCAGGTCCACGCGGAACGCGAAGCCGGCAGCGGTGACCTCCTGCAGCGCACGCGTGATGAGTTCCGCCAGGCGGGTGAAGAACTCGCGCGGCTGCACCGCACCCCGTGGACCGCCGAGGGTTTCTTCGCTGTCGGCGCGGTACAGGTACATGACGTCGACGTCCGAGCTGAAGTTCAGCTCGCCACCGCCGAGTTTGCCCATGGCCAGGACGACGAAGGCGTCGCCCGAGCCGGAGGCCGCACCCGCTGCGGGCCCGGCTGGGAAGTCACCATACTGCACATGCAGGCTCCGGCGCGCCCACCGGCAGGCGATGGCAAAGACACCCGCGGCCAGTTCGCTCAACTCCGCCACGGTCGTCTCGACCGCGAAGCGGCCGGCCAGATCCGCCAGTCCGATGCGCAGGTACTCACGGTTGCGCCGCTGTCGGAGTTGCGTGGAGAAGGTGTCCCACGACTCGGTCAGCACCGGCTCCAGTGCACGTTCGTGCTCCGCCGCCGGTCGGGTCGGCGCCAGGCGGCAGGCGCGGAACAGCGTAATCCATTCGGCGCCCGCAGCCTGCAAGGTATTGCTCAAAGACGGACTGGCACCCAGTAACGTGAAGAGATCCGAGAGCTCGTCCGCCGTCAGTGTCCCCAACGCCGCGGGCTCCGCGAACGCCTCGAGCAATCGCTCCCATCCGACGAGCGCCATGGCGGGGTCGGCCGCGGCCGCCAGCAGTTCCGGCAGGCGCGCTGCCACTGCGGGCATGGCAGGACGGAGTTCCTCCCCCATGCGGTCCACCCGCTCCACGTCGACTCCGAAGCGCCGCAATTCGGTTGGCACCGGTTCCATTGGCGCAACTCTAGCGAGGCAGCGCCTCAGACTACAAGTTCAACGGCCCGGTGACCGCCGAGCCAGGCCGCGGGGCGCAGGCGGACCGCCTCGATCCGCAACTGCTCCTGCCGCCTGGCGAATGTCCCCGACCAGGGCGGACGGTGGGATTCAGGCGCTCCCTGCGCCGCCGACCTGGCGCAACGGCGGCTCGATCGCATGGCGGGCAATCCACGCGTCGAGGTCTTGGCGTGCACGTTCCGCCAGCCGCCGGCGCTTGTCCCGGCCGCGCTCGCGGCCGGGAAGCGGCGGGAATAGCCCGTAGTTGGCATTCATCGGCTGGAAGTCGCGGCGGCTGCGGTCGGTAATGTAGCGGACCAGCGCCCCCAGGGCGGTCGTTGCCGGCGGTACGAGGCACGCTGCGCCCTGAACCACGCACGACGCATTGATGGCCGCCAACAGGCCCGCCGCGGCCGATTCGACGTAGCCCTCGACCCCGATCAGCTGTCCCGCCAAGAAGGTCTGTGGGTGGTCGATCAGCTGCAACGTCGGCTGCAGTAACCGCGGGGCATTGACGAACGTGTTGCGGTGCAGGCTCCCCAGCCGCACGAACTCCGCGTGCTCCAGCCCGGGAATCATGCGGAACACGCGGCGCTGTTCCGGGTACGTCATCTTGGTCTGGAAACCGACCATGTTGAACAGCGTCCCCGCCTGGTTGTCGCGGCGGAGCTGTACGGCCGCGAACGGGCGTTGGCCGGTGCGCGGGTCGATGAGGCCGACCGGACGCATGGGGCCGAACGCCAAGGTGTCGGGCCCGCGTCGCGCCATCTCCTCGATCGGCATGCACCCTTCGAAGTAGACGCAGCGCTCGAACGCCTTCGTGGGCACCGTGTCCGCGCTGCGCACGGCGTCGATGAACCGGTAGTACTCCTCGCGCGACAACGGGCAGTTGAGGTAGTCTGCCCCGCCCTTTCCGTACCGCGAGGCGGCGAACGCGATGTCGTGATCGACCGATTCGCCGGTGACGATGGGGGCAATGGCATCGTAGAAATACAGATAGCCCTCGCCGAGCCGCTGCTGCAGACAGCGCGACATGGTCGGCGAGGTCAACGGCCCCGTCGCCACGATCGCAAGTCCCTCTGGCAGCGCTGTCAGTTCCTGCCGCACCACGGTGATTTCCGGGTGAGCGCAGATCACCGCGGTCAGTTCGGCCGCGAACCGCTCCCGGTCGACCGCGAGCGCGGAGCCGGCGGGGACGGCGGTCCGATCCGCCACCGCCATGATGACCGAGCCGAGGGCCCGCATCTCTTCCTTCAGCAGGCCGACGGCGGCGTCGAGGGACGCACTGCGAAACGAATTCGAGCAGACGAGCTCCCCGAGCCGGTCGGTCTGATGCGCCGGTGTCGGCTGTAGCGGCCGCATCTCGACCAGCCGCACCGGGATCCCGCGCCGCGCCAGCTGCCAGGCCGCCTCGGAGCCGGCCAGGCCACCGCCGACAACGGTAACCAGATCGCGCACCATGACCCGTCAGCGCACAGCCGGCCCCGGAACGCCAGCGTTCCGGCCCATCGCGGGGCAGTTGCAATGTGCAGCGGTCCGCATCTCACACCGCTTCCGCCTCGGCAACGGTCTCCTGGTACTTGCAGCCCTCGCTCAGGCAGCGGCGCACCGTGCCGTAGCGCTTGGTGGTCTTCTCGACCACAAAGGGCGCATTGCACTGCGGGCACGGCTCCGCCACCGGACGCTCCCAGGTGGCAAACTTGCATTGCGGGTACCGGCTGCAACTGAAGAAGATTTTCCCGGCGCGCGAGCGTTTCTCCATGATTTCGCCCGTCCCGCAATCCGGGCAGGCGACCCCGGTCGGCACCGGGCGCACGAGCGGCTGGACGTTCTTGCACTCGGGGTAGCCGGTGCACCCGAGAAACTTGCCGTAGCGTCCGAAGCGCACCTGCATCGGCCGGTCGCACTGCGCACAACGTTCGTCCACCGGCTGCGCCTCCTCGATGCGAATGGTGCCTTCGGCGTCGCGCGTGAAGTTCTTCGTGTTCTTGCATTCCGGATAGCGCGGGCAGGCGAGGAACTCGCCGCCACGGCCCCATTTGATCACCATCTGGGCACCGCAGGTGGCGCAGGCGATATTGGTCGGCTGGCCTTCCCGCTTGACGTTCCGCATGCGCTCGTCCGCATGATCGAGATCGCGGACAAAGGGCTCGTAAAAGCGGCGCATGGCCGCCACCCGCTGCTCGTGCCCGTCCTCGATCTGATCCAGCACGTCCTCCATGCCCGCGGTGAACTCGACGTTCAGAATATCGGGGAACGCTTCGACGAGGAGGTCGGTGGTGAGAAAGCCGAGTTCGGTCGGGCGCAACCGCCGGGATTTGTCCTCGACCACGTACTGTTTGGAGAGGATGGTGGTCATGATGGTCGCGTAGGTCGACGGCCGGCCGATGCCTTTTTCCTCCAATTCCTTGATCAGCGTGGCTTGGCTAAAGCGCGGCGGCGGCTGGGTAAAATGCTGCTCGGGAAGCAGATCGTGCAACCGCAGCTGTTCGCCCTCGACCAGCGGCGGCAACTGGCGCTCGGATTCGTCCTCCTCGTCCTCCTCGTTGCGCTCCTCATCGCGCCCCTCGGTGTACACGCGGATGAAGCCATCGAACTTCATGATCTGGCCGGTGGCGCGAAAGAGTGTGTCGGCGGCCGTGATGTCGGCGGTGGTCTGATCGAAGACCGCGGGGGTCATCTGACTGGCAACGAAGCGGTTCCAGATCAACGTGTAGAGGGCCAGTTCCTCTTTCGACAGGAACCGGGCCACACGCTCGGGCGCATGGCTGAACGCCGTCGGGCGTATGGCTTCGTGCGCATCTTGGGCGCCTTTCTTGCTCGGGTAGTTAATCGCATTGTCCGGGAGATAGGGTTTTCCAAAACGCTCGCCGATGAACTCCCGCACCTCCCGAAGCGCCTCCGGCGCGATCCGTGTGGAATCGGTACGCATGTACGTGATCAACCCGACTGCCCCTTCGCCGCCGAGTTCGATGCCTTCGTACAGCCGTTGCGCGATGCGCATCGTGCGGTTCGGCGCGAAGCCCAGCTTCCGTGACGCCTCCTGTTGCAGCCGCGACGTGATGAACGGCGGCGTCGGGTAGCGGCGCCGCTCTTTGCGTTCGACCCGGGACACGGTCCAGGTGGCAGCCCGGACGCGGTCCACCACGGCCTGCGCCGCTGCCCCATGCTCGATGCGAAATTTTTCCGGATCGAGCCGGTCGGCGCCGATGCGGACCAGGCGGGCGGAAAACGGTGGCGGGGTTTGCCCTTCGAGGCGGGCGGTAATCGACCAATATTCCTTGGGGACGAACGCCTGGATCTCGCGCTCGCGCTCGCAGATGATGCGCACGGCGACCGACTGCACCCGGCCTGCGGAAAGGCCACGACGCACCTTCTTCCACAGCAGCGGGCTGATCTGATAGCCCACCAACCGGTCGAGAATGCGGCGGGTCTGCTGGGCATCGTACAGATTGCGATCCAACTCATGGGGGTTGCGGATCGCCTCCTCCACCGACCGTTTGGTAATCTCGTTGAACAGCACCCGCTGAATCTTGTGCTTGGCGTGTCCGATGCTTTCGGCGATATGCCAGGCGATGGCCTCACCCTCGCGGTCTGGATCGGGCGCCAGGAATACCGTTTCCTTGCCTTTGGCCGCCCGCTTCAGTTCGTCGATAATCTTCTTCTTGCCGCGCAGGACTTCGTATTGCGGCTCAAAGTCGTGTTCGATGTCCACCCCCAGCTTGCTCTTGGGCAGATCCATGATGTGCCCCACGGACGCCTTCACCTGGAAGTCCTTGCCGAGATACTTCTCCAGTGTGCGCGCTTTCGCGGGTGACTCCACAATGACCAAGTGTTTCGCCATACCGTGAACCTTATTCCTGTGTCGGCGCCCGCCGCCCGTCAAGCAGCGCGGCCACAAAGTGTTTGCCGGGGAGCTGCTGGACGACGCCCCGCAGTTCGAGGCTGAGCAGCGCCTGCAGCACCGCCGCCGGGGTCAGGCCGCTGCGGGCGATGATGTCATCGACATGGACGGTCTCGTGGCGCAGGGATTCAACGATCGCCGCTTCGATGGGCGCCAGATCCTCGGCGCTCCGCCGCATGGGGTGCTGCCGCAAGTGCGGGGCAATCTCCTCGATCACATCCTCTGCACGCTCGGTCAACTTCGCTCCGTCGCGGATGAGACGGTGCGTGCCGCGGGTACGGTCGCCGATGGCACCGGGCACGGCGAACACCTCCCGCCCCTGCTCCGCCGCCAGCGTCGCCGTAATCAAGGACCCGCTCTTCTCGGTCGCCTCCACAATCACGGTGCCCAGCGCCATGCCGCTGATGATGCGGTTGCGGCTGGGAAAGTTTTCCGCATCGGGCTGCGTCCCCATCATGAATTCCGTCACCACTGCTCCTTGTCGTGTAATTGCGTGAAAGAGGGCATGATGCTCACTTGGATAGATCACGTCAATGCCACAGCCCAAGACCGCGATGGTGCGCCCCCCGGCGCGAACGGCGCTCCAGTGCGCTTGCGCGTCGGTCCCGCGTGCCAGACCGCTCACCACCGTGACCCCGTAGCGCACCAGCCCCTCGGTGAGTTCCCGCGCCAGTCGCAGGCCGTACGCGCTGACCTGCCGCGAACCCACGAGCGCCACCGCCAAGGCGTCACGCGCGTCGAGTGTTCCCTGCACGAAGAGGTACGGTGGCGGATCGTGAATCTGGCGCAAGTTGACCGGATAGGTCGGATCATTCCAGGTCAGCAAGCGCGCCGCGTGCCGCCGCAGCCGTTCGAGTTGTTCCTCCACCACGGACCATTGGTCAAACTCGCGAATGGCGTGGGCGACATCCGGGCGCACGCCGGCACATTCCAACGCGGACCGGCCGGCGGCAAAGATGGCCGCCGGCGTCCCAAACGCGCGCAACAATCCCTGACAGGCGACCGGTCCGACGCCGCGTACCAATCGCAGGGCCAGCCACCACCGCCAGTCGTCTTGCATCTCATCGCGCGCCACGAGCGCCTTGTAGCGAGCAATGTGCTACATATCAACTGAAATAGTTGTTGAGCACTCTTCAAATGCGTTTCGATAACAGCAGGATGTGCGTCCACCCGGCCGACGTCCGCAGGCGACCGCTGGAGTGCCGGCGGCGCGCATGGCATGAGAGCACATGCCCAACGCGCGTGCGGAAGCCGTAGACGACCAGACAGCATCCCGCCCTGCCGCACGGTTCGGCCCCGCCGCCATGCTCCTGGCCGGCAGCGTCTTGCTGTCCCGGATCCTCGGCTACGCGCGCGAAGCGCTGCTCGCCTATCAGGTGGGAGCGCGGTCGTCGACCGACGCGTACTTCGCCGCCTTTCAAATTCCGGACCTGCTGAACTACCTGCTCGCGGGCGGCGCGTTGTCGATCGCATTTCTGCCGCTGTACACCCGCTATCTCGCCCGGCGCGACGAGGACGCGGCCCACCGCTTCTTCACCACCGTTCTCGGCACGCTGGGCCTGGTCGCGCTGTTGGCCACCGCCGCCCTGTGGTGGTGGGCGGAGCCGTTGGTCGCCCTCCAGTTCCCGCATTTCGACGCCCCGACCCAGGCGTTGACGGCGCACCTGACCCGGATCGTGCTGCCGGCGCAGATCTTCTTTGTGACCGGCGGCATCATCAACGCAACGCTGCTGGCGCGCGAGCGGTTCGGCGCCGCCGCGGCCGCGCCGCTGATTTACAACGCCGCCATCATCGCCGGCGGCCTGCTTGTGGCGCCACGCCGGGAACTGGGGGTGGAGGGTTTCGCCTGGGGCGCGTTGGCGGGGGCCGTGCTCGGGCCGTTTCTGGCGCCGCTCCTCGATGCGCGCCGGCACGTGCGCCTGGGGGTGCGTGTGAATGTGCGCGATCGCGCCGTTCTCCGCTACCTGGCCGTGGCGGCACCGCTGATGTTCGGCCAGACCTTACTGACCGTCGACGAGTGGTACGGGCGCTGGTTCGGCGCCCTGCTCGACGCGGGAACGGTTGCGCATCTGTCCTACGCACGCCGGCTGATGCAGGTGCCAGTGGCGGTGGTCGGTCAGGCCATTGCCGCCGCCGCGCTCCCGACACTCGCGCGGCTCTGGGCGGAAGGCCGGCACGAGGAGTTCCAAGGACTGGTGTTGCGGACGCTGCGGGCGGGGCTGGCCCTGGCGGTCTTCGGCGGCGCCGCGGTCATCGTCCTGGCGCAGCCCACCGTGCGGTTGGTCTACCAGCACGGCGCCTTCACCACGGACGACACGGCACAGGTCGCACGGCTGCTGACCCTGTTCTGCCTGGCGGTACCGGCCTGGATCGCGCAGCAGATCGCCGTCCGGGCGTTCTACGCGCGCGGCGACACCTGGCGGCCCATGCTGCTGGGTACCGCGATTGCCCTCGCGGCCATTCCCCTCTACCTGCTGTTGGCGAAGCGGTTCGGGGCCGTTGGCATCGCGGCGGCCGGGGCTCTGGGCATGAGCACCAACACCCTGGCCACCCTGCTGCTCGCGCGCTGGGTGCACGGCGGCCCCGACTTGGCGCAGCTGTGCGACACCACCATGCGCGCGGCGGTGATCGCCGCCATCGGCTGCGGAGTCACGTACCCGGCTGTGCAGCTGCTCCCGCACGGAGGGGCTGGAGTGCTTCTGGAACTCGCCTGCGGCGGAGCGCTGTTCGGGGTAATCGTGCTGCTGGGAACGCTGGCCATCGGCGACGCAACGATGCGCGAGACCCTCCTGCGTCTGCTCCGCTGGGGGCGGAGGCGGGGGTGCCGTGCCGGCGCCTGACACACACCCGCGGGTTGCCGCCTGGCCGTTTTCGCCTGGAAGGATGAACAGCAGACGCGCACCCGCCGTGCCGTGGGCGCTATCGCGCCAAAGAGTGGCATAGTGTCTGAACTACTAAAGTCGGAATTCGTCGCGGCCCACAACGATTCGGTCCAACCACTTCAGACTTTGGGCTTTGGGCTGCCGACGAGGCCCGCGCTGAAAAGGGAGGAACGGGATGGCCGCGGAGACCCATCAGGTACCCGATGACGAGTCGGTTCGGGAATTGGCCGCCAACATTTTTCCACCGGACTGGGTCAACCCCGAACCCGCCCCGACGTACAATCTTGCCGTGATCGGCGCCGGCACCGCCGGGCTGGTCGCCGCCGCCGGCGCCGCGGGTCTCGGCGCAAAGGTCGCCCTGATCGAACGCCAGCACATGGGCGGCGACTGCCTCAACGTTGGCTGCGTCCCCTCGAAGGCGTTGCTGCGAGCCGCGCGTGCTTACGCGGATGTGCGCGACGGGGTCGAGGTGCCGCCCGGTGTCCGGGTGAATTTTGCGGCGGTCATGGCGCGCATGCGGCGGCTGCGTGCGCACCTGAGCCCGGTTGACTCGGCGGCGCGTTTCCGCAGCCTCGGCGTCGACGTCTTTCTCGGCCAGGGGCGGTTCAGCGGTCCGGACACGATTGCGGTCGGCGGCAAGACCCTCCGCTTTCGCAAGGCCGTGATCGCCACCGGGGCGCGGGCCGCCGCGCCGCCGATACCGGGACTGGCCGCGGCCGGCTATCTCACCAACGAGACCGTCTTCGCGCTGACCGAGCGGCCGCAACGGCTGGCGGTGATCGGTGCCGGGCCGCTGGGGTGCGAGCTGGCCCAAGCCTTCGCGCGCTTCGGTTCGCAGGTGTCGCTGCTGGAGATGGCGCCGCAACTGCTCGGCCGCGAGGACCCCGACGCCGCGCAGCGCGTCGCGACCGCCCTGCGCCGCGACGGTGTCGAGATCCACCTGGGGTGCACGATCCCGAACGTTGAGCGGGCAAGCACGGACAAGGTGCTGCACCTGGTGGCGCACGGCCGGAGCAGCCCCCTGCCGGTGGACGAGATCTTCGTCGGGACCGGCCGGGCAGCCAACGTCGCCGACCTGGGTCTCGACGCGGCCGGTGTCGCCTTCGACTCCACCCGGGGGATCCAGGTCAACGATTGGCTGCAGACCACGAACCGGCGCATCTACGCGGCCGGCGATGTGTGCTCGCCGTACAAGTTCACGCACATGGCGGATGCGCAGGCACGCATCGTCATCCGCAATGCCCTCTTCGGTGGCCGCGCGAAGGCTAGCGCTCTGACGATCCCCTGGTGCACCTATACCGATCCGGAGGTTGCCCACGTCGGTTTGTCCGCGCGGGCGGCGGCGGCGCGCGGAATCGCGGTGCAGACGTTCGTGCAGGAACTGGCCGACGTGGATCGGGCGGTCCTCGATGGCGAGACCGACGGCTGTGTGAAGGTACACGTTCGGCGGGGCAGTGACCGACTGGTCGGCGCGACAATCGTGGCCCGCCATGCCGGCGAGATGCTCTCCGAGCTTACGTTGGCGATGTCCCGCGGTATCGGAGTGGCCAGCCTGGCACAGGTGATCCACCCTTACCCGACGCAGGCACTGGCGTTCCAACGGCTGGGCGACGCTTACAACCGCACGCGCCTCACGCCCGTGGTCAAAACGCTCTTCGAGCGCTGGTTGGCGTGGACGCGCTGACCGTCACGCGGGAGCAACCGGCGGCCGCGCCAAAACGATTTGCAGATCGCCGATGTAACGCACGGAGAACGCCGCCTCGCAGCTGGCCAGATAGAACTCCCACATGCGGATGAAGCGCTCATCGAAACCGAGGCCCCGCACCTCGGGCAGGCGGCTGAGGAACTGCTCGCGCCACCACCGCAGGGTGTGTACGTAGTGCAGTCCGATGTCCCGTACCCACTCAACCCGGAAATCGGTCCGCCGCTTCAGTGTCTCAACGATGGCGTGGAACGAGGCCAGCAAACCCCCGGGGAAAATGTACTTCTTGATCCAATCGAACTCGCGCCGGTACGTATCGAAGCGCTGGTCCGGCACCGTGATCGTCTGCAGCAGCATGCGCCCGCCCGGTTTCAAGAGCCGGCAGCATTGTGTGAAGAAGGCGCCGTAGTACTCGTAACCCACCGCCTCAAACATCTCGATCGAGACGATCCGGTCGTAGCGGCCGGTCACCTCGCGATAATCGCACAGGCGAACGTCCACGGAGGCCTCGAGGCCCGCGGCTCGCACGCGCTCGCGCGCCAACTGGCGTTGTTGTTCGGACAGGGTGAGAGAGGTGACCTGGCAGCCGTAGTGCCGCGCTGCATAGAGGGCAAACGCTCCCCACCCACTGCCGATTTCGAGCACCCTCAGGCCGGGGGAGAGGTCGAGGCGGCGGCAAATGTCGTCGAGCTTGCGTTCCTGCGCCTCGCGCAGCGTCATGTCCTGCCGCTCGAACAGGGCACAACTGTAGGTCATCGACTCGTCGAGAAACAGCCGGTACAGGTCGTTGCTGAGATCGTAGTGGTACTGAATGTTGCGCCGGCTACCTGACAGCGTGTTGGCGCTCAGCAACCGCAGCGCCCAGTGCCGCAGGCGTGCGACGCACCTCCACGACCACCGGTAGGCCAGCACGGACTGGTCATGCAGGAACTGCCGAAACAGCTCCACCAGGTCGCTGCAGGTCCACTCCCCTGCCATGTACGACTCACCGACGCCGATGTCCCCCGCGGTCAAGACCCGCCAGAAGAACTTCCAGTCCTTGACCGCAATGCTGACGCGGCGCTCCGCGGCCGCACCACCGAACTGCACCGCGGTGCCGTCCGGCAACCGGAGCGTCAGAAGGCCCGCACTCCAGCGCGCCAGCCGCGCCATCACCAGCTTCGCCGCCACGCGATAGCGCAGCGGCACATGCGCTGTCCGCACCAGGATCGCTTCGGTATCGCTCATCCGCCGATCTCCTTCGCCACGGCACGCATCCCCTGCTGCTGCCCGACCTGCTCGGGCGACGCGGCCGGCTGATGATGGAACGGCGCGCCCTTCAGGTAGAGACGCAACGCCTGCCAGTGGATGGCACCAATGATCCTGAGCGTCAAGAGCGGATACCGGAGCATGAGCCACGCCAACGCGCCGTCGGTGAGCGCGGTGCGGCGACCGCGCAGGTAGGCGGCAAAAAAGCGCTGCCCGTGCTCGTATTCCGTCATGAACACCGACAGGCGGTCGCCCACGGGCGCAAAGCGGAATTCGTAGCGCGCGTCCATCGACACGAACGGTGACACATGCATGACCTTGCGGGCGGCGTACCGTCGGTAACCGCCTGCGGCATTGTCGCCAGTCCGGACATCGTCCGACAGGAGATACAGGTAGCGCTCGCCGAATGTGTTGTTGACTTCCGCCACCACACACTGCAAGCGCCCGTTCGGCCGATGACAATAGTAAAAGCTCACCGGGTTGAAGACGTAGCCGAACATGCGGCACTGCGTCACCAGGGTGATGGGGCCGCCGTCGAGTTCGACGCCGTGGGTACGCAGGAAGGCGAGCACTTTCGCCTTGGTGTTTCCGGGACCGCCATCCAGGTGATCGTGGTCGTGGAACGCGATCAAATTCGGCCGGTTGACGCTGAACCAGCGCAGCCGGCGATCCAACTCCGGCAGTTCGTCGAGATCGAGGGCAAAGATCGCAATCGGGTAACGGAAGGCGTGCCGCACCGGAACCGTCCGGCGATGCATTACCTCGCCGCTGTAGATGCCGGACTTCACGCCGCAGCCCTGCCCGCCGTCAGCGCCTCCGCGGCCGCCAGCCCGGCTTTTGCACCGTCTTCGTGAAAGCCGAAGCCGAGATAGGCACCGCAGAAGTAGGTGTGACGTTGACCGTTTAACCGATTCAACTCCGCCTGCGCCCTCAGGCTGTCCGCAGTGAACAGCGGGTGTTCGTACGGAATCCGCTTGATCACGCATTCGGGCCGGATGCATCCGCTGTCGTTGAGCGTCACGCAGTAGGGCCGTGTCGCGTCGAGCTGCTGCAGGCAGTTCAAATAGTAGGTCATCGGCAGGGGGCTGCCGATGCGCTCGCAGTCGACCATATGGTAGTTCCACGACGCCCACGCGTGCCGATTGCGCGGCAAGAGCCGGTGGTCCGTATGCAGTACCGCTTCGTTCTGCTGGTACCGCAACGCCCCCAGTGCGCGGGCTTCCGCGTCGCTGGGATCCGTCAGCATTGCCAGCGCCTGATCCGCATGCGCGGCCAATACCAGTCGATCGAACGACTGCGTTGCGCCCCCGTCAAATCCCAGTTTGACGCCGCCCGCATGGCGGCGCACCGACCGCACTGGGCGCTTGAGCTGGATGCGGTCGGCAAACGGTTTCGTCAACGCCGCCACGTAACGCCGGCTTCCGCCAGTGATCGTACGCCACGCTGGTTGATTGGCCACCGACAGTAATCCGTGATTCGCGAAGAAGCGCAGAAAAAACTCGAGCGGAAACGCCCCGGCATCTGCGGTGGACATGGACCAGATCGCGCTCGCCATCGGGGTCACGTAATGCCGAACGAACTCGCGCGAGAAGTGATGCTGCCGGAGGAAGTCTCCGAGTGTCCGGTCGGCGGGAATCGGCGCCCGCAGCGCCGCCGCCCCGAGCCGGTTGAAGCGGAAGACCTCCCACAGCATCCGGTAGAACCGCGGACGCAAGAGTTGATCGCCACGGGCGAACAATCCCCGGATACTGCGGCCGCAGTACTCCAAGGCGCAGCAGTCACACTGGACGCTGAACGACATCTCACTCAGCTGCGTCGGCACGTGCAACGCCTTCAGCAAGCGCGTGAAGTGCGGATACGTCGTCTCATTGTAAACGATGAAGCCGGTATCCAGACCGATCTCGCGTTCGCCGTCCCGCACCGCCACGGTGTTGGCGTGTCCACCGATGTAGCCGTTCTGCTCGAACACCGTGATGTCGTGTTGCTCATAAAGATGGTAGGCGGCCGTCAGCCCGGCGATGCCCGTACCAACAATCGCGATCTTCATACGCTGGTCACCCTCCGCTGTCTCGTTTGCGCCGCGGTCCGGGGCCAGCTTCCGCTTGCCACCTTGCCCGCGGGACTAGGGATAGCGCAGGCCCCAAGCAATGTCAATCTATGTCCAGACAGATCTTGTCGTCGTTGCTATTTCGGGCTATGCAAAGGACATGCATTCTGCAAAGACGAGTCGGCGGGGACCCGCAGGGCGGCGCCCCACAATGCGAACGGACGCACCTGCAAACGTGGCCGATGGGCCGGGCGTTGTTGATGCCTTGCTGGACCGCACCATTCTGTTCTCCTTCGATCGCAGCGGCTTTCAGCGGCACGCGCGGCGCTTCAGACCGGACGATCTGGCGGTCGATCTCACCGGTCGTGTCTGCCTGGTCACCGGTGCCAACGCGGGGATCGGCTCCGCCGTGGCAGCGGCCCTCGCGGAGCGCGGCGGAACCGTGTGGCTGTTGTGCCGCGACCGCCGCCGCGGACAGGCGGCAGTCACGGCCATTCGCGAAAGGACCGGCAACCGGCATGTTCATCTCGGCGTGGTCGATGTCGCCAGCCTGGCCTCCGTCCATGCCTTCGTCGAGCGTTTCACGCCGGCGCGCGTGGACGTGCTGATCCACAACGCCGGCGTCCTCCCCGCCACCCGGCAGGAAACCGCCGACGGAATTGAGTTGACGCTGGCCACCAACGTCGTTGGACCGTTCCTGCTGACGCACTTGCTGCGCGAGCGGCTGGCCGCGGCGGCGGACGGGCGCGTCATTTTCGTCTCCTCGGGCGGCATGTACACGCAGCGGCTCGCACTCGATGACCTGCAGTGGAAGCAGCGGGCGTTCGACGGCGTAACCGCTTATGCGCAAACCAAGCGCATGCAGGTCATTCTCACGGAACTGTTCGCCAAACGATGGTCAAAGACGGGGATCGCGTTTCACTCCATGCATCCCGGCTGGGTGGATACGCCGGGCGTCCGCGGTTCGCTTCCGCGGTTCTGGCAGTTGATGCGCCGACGGCTGCGCACGCTGGATGAAGGTGCTGACACGGTTGTC
>Ga0316603_10001072_pt1 | contig 14302 bp, 15 predicted proteins | sample OWC_soil_day10_n_FD_207649 | JGI IMG/M metagenome (GOLD analysis project Ga0316603, IMG submission 207649) | Wetland soil microbial communities from Old Woman Creek delta, Ohio, United States - OWC_soil_day10_noCT | ecosystem: Environmental > Terrestrial > Soil > Wetlands | place: USA: Ohio...
GTTGAAGTTGTTGCAGATGGCCGAAGCGATGCCATTCGGATGCAAGGAGACTTTAGCGCACGATTCGCCTGGAGACTTTCTTCCGGGTCCGCACGGCATTTGACAATCGGTTCCGTGCGTGAGAGGCCGGCCGGGTGGTACGCGGCAGGCGCAGGCTGCCCAGATCGTGGCGGCTGCACAGGCCAACAAGATTCCCGTCACGTACGCGGCTTACCCGGACGAGGGCCACGGCTGACCGACGCGGTGGTCGACGTGACTGCCGGCGCGCTGACGCTCGCGCTTGTGAACGGAGTCAAGCGGTTGCGCGGCGCACCCACCCCCCACTGGCACGGAAGATCGCAGGATGGCAGCGGGCCGTCTGGGTCCAAGGAGAAGGACCCAAACATGGAGGAGCGTCGCATTAATCGATAAGGGATTCCGGATCACCGTTGCGCGTCAGTGCCCGCGACAACGCGGACGGCTTCGTCTGATTCCTGCCCCTCGTTCACGGGATGGGGCGGTACGGAGCAATTGTGAAAAGTCGCTTGAAGCGCGCCGCGCGGCGGCCTAGCCTGCATGGCAGCTTTCGCCTGGGCCTGACCAGCGAGGGTGGCCTTTGGAACCAGTGAAGGAGGCGGCAATGGCCGACGACACAGCGGTGGAGTGGTTCTGCAGCACGCTCGTCCCGGATGAGAATTTCCGCACGAAGGGCGTAGCCGACAAGAGTGCGCTCTGGAAGAAGAAGGTGCTGACTATCGGCTTCCTGCAGGGATCGGCCCAACTGCAGGATCGCGTATTCAAGACGGCGCGACGCTGGACCGATCCAACGGAGGGTGGCGCCAATCTGCAGTTCGAACGGGCCACCGACGCGAGTTCCGCCGACATCCGGATTGCATTCGACCCGGCCAGCGGGTCCTGGTCGTATGTCGGAACCGATGCCGTCAAGTCGGCCGGGAAAGGCAAGCCCACCATGAACCTTGGATGGGCCACCGAAGGGGCGCCGGAGAAAACCTTCGCCAGCGTGGTGCTGCACGAGTTCGGCCACGCGCTCGGGCTGCTGCACGAGCACAACCACCCGCTGGCCGAACTGAAGTGGAAGAAAGACGTTGTCTATGCCGACCTGGGTGGACCGCCAAACAACTGGTCGAAGAAGACGATCGACTTCAACGTCTTCGAGAGCTATCCGCCGGGTCGCGTTGTGATGTCGCCGGAGATGGACCGCGTGTCGATCATGATCTACACGATTCCGGCGCGCTGGCTCGATGGACAGCCGGGCGTCATGCCGTCGGACCGACTCTCGAAAGAAGACATCCGTTTCATCCGGCAGCTCTACAAATGACCACGGATCGTCGATGACATCGGATGCCTTGCTGGTCACGATCGGGGAGTTTCCCGCCAGCAATGGTGTGCTGCGCGCGCTGCCTGGCGCAACGAAGGACGGTCACCGCGTGGCCAACTGGCTGAAGGCGCACGCGCCCGGAATCGACGTGATCCCGTTGTGCTGGCCCGCGGATCCGCCGAAACCAGATCTGAAGCCGATCAACCGGAGCGCCGTCGAGTCTGAGATCACCACCCTGCTGACGGTGACTGCGGCGGCCATGCGCGATCGGCTGTTCGTCTACTTCTCCGGTCACGGCCGATCGAACATCGCGCAGCCGGCCATGCCCGCGGTCTACTGCGCGCAGCACCGGCGTGCCCTTCCGGACCTTTTCTTCAGCTTCAACTGGATCCCCTTGCTGACTGCGTCCCCGGCATACCGCGAATACCTCTTCTTCTTCGACTGCTGCAACGACTTCCAGACCGACCCGCTTCCGCCGGTGCAAATCCCCGACATCGATCCGAGAGCAGACCGGCCCAGCGTCCTGGTCGTCACTGCGTCGCAACCGGGCGAACAGGCGATCGAATCGGCCAGCGGCGGTCTGTTTACCGACGTGCTGCTGGAAGCGCTCAGCGGGTCGGCCGGTTCACCCGACTCCGACGTGGTTACAGCGGCCCACCTCGTGGACTACCTGAAGGAAGTCGTTCCGATCCGCGCCAAGGACATCGACCCGACGCGCACTCAGCGGCCGAAAAGTTGGTTCGATTCGGACCAACATGCAGACTTGGCGAGCTACCGGCTGTTTCAGCGGGAGAAGGTCGATGTGGACGTGAGCCCTCTGCTGAACGGACACGCGGCAACGGACATCGAGGTGTTCGACTTCAAGTTTCAACCCGTGTCGGGATTGACGGTTGGCGCGGCAGGCGGCGCGATGCTCGACGGCGTATTCCCGGGACAGTACCTGCTCAAAGGCCGCAACAACGGCTGGGTGCAGGCGTTCAAGGTCAGGACACCGGTCGACGCCGACGGCAGCGTCAAGCCGGTGGCCGAAGCAGTGCAGCTGAGTTAGGGGGTGCAACATGGAAGCGCCGTTGCACAGACTGGTGGTGACGTGTTCGCAGCCGGGCGCCGTGTTCAGGGTAACCGACGGACGCAGCGCCCGCGTGGGAGCCGGCATGTTCCGGCTCGAGCTTGACTTGCCTCCCGGGATCTACACCGTCAGTACGCTGCTCGGCGCGTCGATCAACTCAAAGACCGTGCTGTTGGATCGCAGCAAGTCGGTCGAAGTCGAGGCGACCCACCGAAGCTTCGGAGAAATTGCGTTCGGGGTGGCGCCACACGTCCGTTCACTCCTCACTGCGAGTCACTTCGATACCAGCGCGACGACGATCGTCGCGCTGCGGGGACCGTTCAGGCAGGCACCTTCAAGGAAGGATCGCGCGTCCATCCAGCTGGACGGCACCTCGGTTGCCGCAGTCGCTCAGGACACGATCGAGGATGATCCCGGCGTGATCTGGAGCTGGCAGCTGTTCCGCCTGGCCTTACAACCCGGCTCACCGGGGATCGCGACCGCGATACGCGAAGTAAACGGTGCGGGAACCAGTCACGTCATCCCGCTGTACGGCAATCGAACGGTCTGGCTCACCTATCCGGCTCCGAAGGACGCAGCGCCTGAGCGCTTCAGCGTGCCTCTGCCCCACTACATCCGAATACGGCTGACAGCACCTGGCGATGTTCCGGATCTCTATCTGCAGTGTCTGTCGGACCAGGTCTTCACCGCACTGGCGGGCCGGTCGACGCTGCCACTGTCGCGTCCGGTGCTCGATCTGCTCTTTGCCAAAGACGCCGACCCCCTGCTCGCGCTCGCGACCGCCCACGTGGCGTCGCTGACATTGAGCGGGTACGGACTGCTGGAGCGTCTGCCACAGGATGAAGCGCCCGAGAACATGGCCGGAGCCAGCGAGGCGCTTGCGCATCATGAACCGGTTCCGCCGCGTGAACTTAAGGCGAGCGTGAGTGACTGGCTCGACCAGTGCACCACGGACATCGCGGGCCGTCCGGACGTCCTGGCGCTCAAGTTCCTCTATGGCCTCTGCGATTACGACATCGAGCTAGACAGACCGCCGGTTCTACTGCGCTCGCTGGATGCATTGATCAGGGCGGAGCACATCGCGACACAACGCGGGCGCCGCTGCGAACTTCGGGACAGCGTGTGGAAGACGCGCTTCCAGGTGTCCGACGCGTTTGCCTTTCTGCAGTGGGAGACCGACACACGGAAGGGTGAGCAGAAGCGACTGGACCTTCTCAGACAGTCGTTCGCCCTCTCCCAGGACCTGCATCGCTCACTCCAGGAGCTGCGCCATGCAACCGAGGCCAGCAAGGCACAGGCGGTGGGCACCAGCGCCACACCATCAACCGACACCGCAGAAGCGTCCACCGATCCATCGCCGCTGGCCACTCCCGAGCCCCTCTCTTACTCTGGAGGCCTGCTGCAGCGCGCCGAGCAGGCTGCCGCGGTCGGCCGGCACGTTGCCCTCGACACGCTGGCGAAAGTCACGGGATCGACTGCATTGCGAAACCGGGCGACGAGCGAGTTCGAGACTTACCTGAAGCTGAATGCACAGGCGCTGCGCCTGCCCTCCACGGCACTCGGAAGCCTCACGGAGCAGTTTGCGAAGGCGCGCATGAAGTTCAAGAAATAGCACGGGCGCCATGGCCAGTTCCGACGTCCTGTCGTGGAACGGGCTCGACATTTCCTTTCAGAGGATAGGCCGCCGGTCATGGTCGAGCAGCGCGATTCTGCGAAGCTGGGCGCAGGCTCCGTGGCAGTGGATTTCCCCAGACTGTCTTGCGCTCGCTTGCTTTCCGACCGAAGCCCTCTGGTTAGGCCTGACGGCGACCCACGGCGCTGTCCGGGTCCACTTCCGGTCCGGCCGCGGACGGTGGACGCGCGATCTCGACGTCCCTCCCGACTGGCAATTGAGCTGGATTCAAAGCGGGAGCAGGAAGCGCCCGATCGCCTTGCGCAGCGGTTGTCATTCGGCGGTGTTCGTCCTTTCGGCGCGCGCGGCGAGAAAGCACGAGCCAAAGGCTCTGGCAGTGACGCTCGTCGCTCCGGCGGCATGGCGCCGCAGAATCGGGCCGCTGAAACTGGCACCCGCGCAGCGGCCGGAACCCGTGGCACTGTATTCGCGCATCATGCCTCAGCACGGTCCTTGATTTCTCTCGCCAAGCCACGCTAGGCGAGGACCGTTACGCATCGACTCCGTTTCCGCTAGATCGCCGGCCCCTCGGATCTTTCCCGTCGTATAGGTAAGCTGTGCAACGTGATTGGAACGGCGGCCTGCTGTGGGCCGCAACGGAGCTCTCATGAATGAGAAGTCCGTGCTGACGCCGCGCGAAGCGGAGGCCGTCGTCGAAGAGCGCATCGAGCTCTTCGGCCTGGGTGTGCTGCCACGCGTCAGCGTCACCGAACTCGCTGACGGCACCTGGCGCGTGCAGTGGGATCGACTCGAGCGCGTTGTCCCTGCGATGACGCAGGAGACCTGGCACGCGTGGCTCGAAAGGAACGTGGGTTCTCTCGATGCCGGCGACTTGGAGACCACCGAGAGTTGAGACGGTGATGTCGTAGACAGCAGTCGGGTGTTTGCTTGCTTTCCCGGCGACAGGACCAGTCAACTGGTTCGGCAAGAGTCTCCAACCATGACTCAGCAGAGCAGTTCCGCGGGGTAATTCGATAGCAGGCGTCGCGAACGGCCGACTCGGGAGTCCACATGCGGTCGATGTCGACCCTTTTGCAGACCGTGAAAGGAACCGCTAGGGAGCGGCGGTCACGGTAACGACAATACTGGCGACGCGACCCTCGCCTTCGAACGACTGATCACTCTTGCGCTTGAGTTCCCAACGGACCGGCTCCGTTCCGCACTTTCCGTTGAGGCGTTGAGTGTTGGTGTCAGCCTTCAGAACCGCTTCGAACTTCAATACCGTACCGTCCCACTGCGCCTGGATCGGTTCGTCCTTGGCACCGCAATTGACTCCACGCCATGTCAGCCGGCCGGTCACCGTCCCGGGCGCGCGGTTGCCCTCGAAAGTGAGGGTAAAGAAATCGATAAAGATCCCCGTTGGGTTGCTTGCCGTCCAGCGCCCCGACAGCTTTCCAGGCAACTCCGATCCAGACTGCCCAAACACCGGCAACGTGAGCGTCGAAAGCAAGGCCGCAGCAACAAGAATTCGTTTCACTGGTCTCCCCTCTCTCTTGAGACAGCCTGGTAAAGACAACGACACTCGAATGCAAGCAGCGAAGCTTGCACTCGTCTACCCGCAAACCAGCCTCTTGGAATTCGCTTTTCCTCAGCGGTGTGTCGCCGCCGCGACGGGGCGGCGAAAGAGTCGGATCCACGTCGCCCGCCGGAGCCGCCAACAGGGCCTCCGAAGTGGCGATTCGAACTCACGTCGGCTTTGTGGTCAATGATCTCCCAGGGCAAAGCGTCTGAATCGGCCGCGTCAGGACCGTCGGCTTCCACCTTGGACAGCGATCCTGAGCCCGTCGGCCCGTTGCAGACGAGCGCCACCTAAGGCGATCAGATCGAGGCGTTAGTGGCTGACTACGAAGTTAGAGTCGCGAAACGCACCTCGCCATGTTGTCGGCGGGTCGCAATTCCCGCGCTCAACTGGCGGCGCAAACTCGCCGAACGCGACCGCATCAAATGGGCAGGGTCGCCGGCTAGGAGCCGTGAACGCAGGGCTTACTTACGCCGCCTGAAACCTATCGCTGCAAGCCCGGTAGCGAGGAGCAGGAGCGTCGCGGGCTCCGGCACAGTGGTGACTGGTGGGGCGGACGAAATTGCACCGACTGCATCAATGTCGGCACCGACCGTTACACCGCTCGTGGCATCCAGGGCCTTATTGTCGGTCAGCCGCACGAACGAGAAAAAGTCCGATGTACCGAAACCGAAGGCATCGACATCAACCCCCTTCGTCGACCCAGTTACCGCGCCCACGCTGAACCAGGTCGCTCCGTCCTTGCTGATGTCGACAAACGTGTCTTCCACATCAGGGCCGATCTCGAAGATCCAAAGGTCCAGATCCGAGTTGCCGCTCCCCGTCAGAGAGTTGTTGGTGAACCTCAGGACGATCCGCCCTCCGGCACCCAAACTGACATATTCCGGGTCTGCACCTTCCGGATAGTTTGGAGCACCCAGCGCTTGAGACGCATCTTGATAGGTAGCCCCCGGTACGGCTCCGCCGCCGAACGCCGGGTCGTAGGAGACGACACTGTCCGCGAAGGAAGCCACCCCATCAGGAAATTCGACGCCGTGAAAAAGGTCGGCGGACGCTGACACGCTGAACAATAGTCCCAGGCAAGCGAGTGCCGGCTTAACTGCAGTCTGAAACTGACGGATCTTTCTGAACGCCATGTCACTTCTCCCCCGGTGCTTGGGGAACCGGTAAAGCAAAAGGAGTGCCATGAGTCTATGCCATTGATTCATTGACAAAGAGGAGTCGCAGGTGCGCTAGCAGGCAATTGGATCGTAAGAAGCATCGACATCGTCGGCGCTTCGCCGGAACGCGGCCAATGGCTGACGAAGAGTCGCGTCGGGTCATCCGTCAATATCATTGCGCCAAAGCAAAATGGCCGCTGTCGCCCTGCCGCGGACATTTGACCAATCATTCTCAGACGGCGGCTTGGAGCCGCGTACCGCCTCCGATGTCGACTAGAAGCTGCCGTGTCCCAGGCTCGAGCGGCACCGGGACAGTGCCGAGTGGCATTGCTCGTATTCCTCGCTGACCGGCAAGCGCTCCTCTCTGCTGAGGTCAGTGGCATCATCTCCAAGCCTGACTGCGGCGTGCCTGGACAGGAGACTTGAATGCTTGCTGCCTATTACGAACGAGTCGGCGCCGCCCGGGATGTGCTCTCAGTCGCGGAAATCGACGCGCCCTCGGCAGGACCCGGCGAAGTACGCGTCAAGCTGGCTTGCTCCGGAGTCAACCCCTCCGATGTCAAGACTCGCGGCGGAGTGCGCAGCCGGGAACTGCCGTTTCCACGAATTGTTCCGCACAGCGACGGCGCCGGAGTGATCGACCAGGTTGGCGCGGGTGTTTCCAGGCATCAGATTGGGCAACGGGTATGGGTGTGGAATGCTGCGTGGGGACGCGCATTCGGAACCGCTGCTCAATACGTCGTGTTGCCCGAAGCGCAGGCGGTGCCGCTCCCGGACAACATCGGGTTTGCCGAGGGCGCCTGCCTGGGAATTCCCGCCCTGACCGCTTACCACGCCGTGCACTCGAACGCCGGGGTCGCGGGCAAGAGCGTTCTGGTAGCAGGCGGCGCGGGTGCCGTGGGCCACTACGCTGTGCAATTCGCGAAGCTCGCCGGCGCCCGGCTCATCGTCGCGACAGTCAGTACTGCCGCCAAGGCGGCCCTTGCACGGGCCGCGGGTGCGGACAGAACGCTCGACTACAGGTCGGAGGACGTCGGCCAGCGGTGCGTTCAACTCACGGAAGGAAACGGCATCGACCGGATCATTGAACTGGATCTGGCGACCAATCTGACGGCGGACCTCGCCGCGGTTCGCCAGGACGGAGAAATCACCGTCTACGGCAGCAGTGCGCCCGAGATCAGCGTCCCCTTCCTTGCCTCTGCCCTGACGAATGTGCGCTACCAGTTCTTCATCGTCTACAAGCTCTCACCGGCAGATCGTGCCGCAGCGGTTGAAGACTTGTCCGCCCTGCTCAACCGCAACAAGCTTCAGCACAACATCGCCGCACGCCTGCCACTGACGCACATCGCCGAAGCTCACGAACTCGTCGAAAGCGGCCGCGCGATCGGCAATGTCGTTGTCGACATTCCCGTGTAGGCGACGGCAACTTTTCCGAGGACGAGACAAAGTCAACGTCTCCTTTGGATCGGCGTTTCAGCCTTTCGGAATTTCGCTGACAACTTCGACTTCCGGCGGACCGGATTCCTCGCCGGTAGGCAGTGGAAGTGAGGTTGCGACTCGGCAGGATGGCACGACTTCATCGTCAGAACTCGACGACCTGGCGGACTGCCCTGCCCTCACGCAGTCGGTCGAAACCGAGATTGATGTCCGCCAGACGCAGGCGCCCGGTCAATAGCCTGCCGACGGGCAGTCTTCCCTGTCGGTAAAGCGAGATGTAGCGCGGAAGGTCGCGCACCGGCACGCAGGTCCCGATGTAGCTGCCCTTGATCGCGTGTTCCTCCGCGACCATGTTGACGTGCGGAACCGGGAAAACGTGCGTCGGCGGCGGCAGCCCGGCACTGATCGTCGTGCCGCCGCGGCGCGTGATCAGATAGCCAAGTGCCATCGCCTTGACCGAGCCGGCCATCTCGCCATGAGCCCGCGGTTATGCTCCTACCCGCCGTAGCGAGCGCTTCGCCGAGCCGAACCTCGTCGTCAGCGCCCGCCACCCACCTTCCGAGAAGCCTGAATGAACGATTTCCCTTCCGATCGACGTCGCGGCAAGTTCGCAATCGTTGTCATTGTCATCCTGATTGTTGTCGCGGCCGTGGGCGGCGGTGTTTACTCGCTATGGCCGCGATTCGAATCGGAGCGGCCGCAGATCACCGTCTCGCCCAACGTCGACGTGCTGGGCGTGGCACCCCTGGAGGTCCAGGTCACCGACAAGGGCACGGGCCTTAGATCCGTCAAGGCGACGCTGTCCCAAGGCGGCACCGAACACAGCCTCATCGCCGAGCAAATCGACAAACCCATGAACGAGAAGAAGTTCTCGGTGGCGATGTCGAAGGTGTCCGGCGTGAAGGAAGGACCCGCCGTGCTTCGCGTCATCGCACGCGATGCCTCGCTGTTCAGAGGCAACGAGGCCGTGCTGGAAAAGAGCGTCACGATCGACATTACTCCGCCAGCGCTGGAGCTCATCGCCGATGACCGCTACGTGAATTTCGGCGGCGTGGGCGCGATCGTCTACAAGGCGTCGGCGGACACAGCAGCCAGCGGTGTGAAGATCGGCGCCCACTTCTTCCCGGGTTTCCCCGGGCAGGTGAAGGACCATCCAGACCACTTCCTGGCCCTCTTCGCCCATCCGTATGACGTCCCGCCGGAGGCGCGGCCCACGCTGGTCGCCACCGACAAGGCTGGCAACACGCGCGAGCTGCGGATCACCTACGAGCTCAAGAACGTCCGGTACAAGAAGAGCACCATCGCCCTATCGGACAGCTTCCTGCAGAACAAGGTGGCGCCGCTGCTCGCCGACGCCGCCGCGCGACAGGGCGCTCCCAAGGACGTCTTCGTCGCCGTGAACAAGCGGCTGCGGATGGAAAACGAGGACCGGATCACTTCGGTCACGAGGAACGCCACGCCCTCGATGCTGTGGAAGGACGCGTTCGCCCAGCTCAGCAACTCGAAGGTCGAGGCGAACTTCGCGGACCAGCGAACGTACACCTACAAGGGCGAACCGATCGATACTGCCTACCACCTCGGCTACGACCTCTCGGTCACGAAGCACACCCCCGTTGAAGCTGCCAACAGCGGGACGGTGGCCTTCACCGGCGACCTGGGCATATACGGCAACACCGTGATCCTCGACCATGGCCTCGGCCTCTTCACCCTCTACGGCCATCTCAGTTCGATCGACGTCAAGGCAGGCGATTCCGTCGTCAAGCGACAAGTCATCGGCAAGACTGGCGAGACGGGGCTTGCCGCCGGGGACCACCTGCATTTCGGGATCTATCTCGATGGCGTCGCGGTGCTGCCCGTGGAGTGGTGGGACCAGAAGTGGATCGACGACAACATCAAGCCCAAGCTGGAAGGGCGGAGCGGGCAAGAGATCGCGGAGGCGCAGCAGCCGGTGAAGGGAACGCGGAAGAGTGGGGGGAAACGACGGCGATAGCCGCTCGCCGCCCAGTTGCCCGGCCTGTCGGCAGCCGCCGCGATCCAAAGGTCGACTGTCAAAACACCCGGAATCAATCGTCGACACTCGCGATCACAGTGCCAAAGCGCGGCGCGAAGCAAGACTGACCATGTGCACCCCCTACCCTTTGCGCCGCCGGTTTCCGGGAAACTGATCGCGCACTTGCCCGCTTGCTGCGGACTTTGCGACAGCGCCGAACTTTGGCGCCTGAACGTCGCCGAGATGGCGCAGCGTGGAACAAGAGAGCTGCGCGCGGCTGCGCATCGACGCGTCCGGCCGCGTGCCATTTGCACCTCGCCCCGACGCGTTCGAACGACAGGAGTCCGCCATCCGTAACGCCAATGCGGGGCCCGGACGTGGCAGCTGCCGCGCCGGGCACGACGGTTGCTCGCGCGATGAGGTTCTATGAGCCGACGGTGGGAACGATGAGCACAGAGAGTCAACTGACCGCCAATGGCTCGATCGGCTACACGCGGGCGCAGCGCTCCGCGCTTGCGGTCGCGGCGATTCGTTTGAAATTGATCCGCCGGTACGGCAGCGCAACGGCTCGGGATTTGGCCGACTGCATGGCAGCTTGCGCCGCGGCGCAAGTGCCGCTGGGCGATATGGTCGATCTGATAGACCTGCTTTTCGATTCTGAGCGCATCCCGGCCGCCACGATCGGGGCAGCCTATAGCCTGGCGCAAATGCTGATTCAGCACGAATACGACCACGCTTGACCTACTAACCCTGAACACTCACGCTCCTGCCGATTTGCCAGACGCTGGCAATCAGCGTCAACGGTTACACCAACTCGCCGGATCGCGCCGCCATTCATCCCTGCTGCATGGGCTGCCCGCTAGGCACGGCACGTCGGCCGGAAACGCCGGCGCGTCAATATCCTGCTGCATGCCCGTCCTGGCGCGACTCGCTGGCCCCGGCCCAAGCGCCGCTGAGCAAACGCATGATCGCCTGGAAGCCGTCGTAACCCGACAAACTTTGACCTAGCGTGTGACGCTTGAGCACCAGCGCGCGCAGCGTGGTTCCGGCAAATCCGCTTTCCAGGTTCACCGTGACGACGTCTCTCATCGTGGTCGTGCGGCCAGCGGTTCCTGGTTCGAGGTCCAGTAGATCCACGGCGTGGACTCCGATTGTGTTGCACGCTTTGATTCAGATGTCAGCTGAATTTTCACAGCCTCGAGTCGCAATCGTGACGCGCGACGGCAGCGCCCCGCCGCTAGCCTTGTCCCATGGTCTATTTCGAACTGCTCGTCGCGGGACTCGCGTCCGGGTTTCTTGCTGGGCTGCTCGGGATCGGCGGGGGCTTCGTTGTCGTCCCAGTTTTAATGCTCCTGTTGCCGCAATTCAACATCACGGCGGACATCGCACCAAAAGTCGCCGTCGCAACGTCCCTGGCGGCGATGGTGCCGACCGCGCTGTCAGCGCTGCTCACACAGTATCGCCGCGGCTTCCTTGACACCAAGTGGGTAGCGCAATTGGCGCCAGGCGCGGCGGCCGGCGCGCTCGTAGGGGCGCAGTTTGCGCAACACATCCACGGCGCATGGATAGCCGCCTTCTTCGCCATGTACGCCGGGCATTTTGCGCTGAAGATGCTGCGCAACCCTGTCGTCGAACTTGAAAAGTCTAGTCGCCTGACACTCATGATCCGTCGAGCGAAACCGCGTTGGATCGGCCTTGGCATCGGTAGCCTTTCGGCGCTCGCGGGCGTTGGCGGGGCGAGTCTTACGGTCCCGTACTTGCTGCTCGCGAACGTCGACATGCGCCGCGCGGTGGCCGTGTCGAGCGCAGTTGGACTGACAATTGCCGCCGCAGGCGCGCTGAGCTTCGCCGTCGGTGCAGAAACAATCGCAGGAGACAAGACGCTGGTCGGGCTGGTCTGCTGGCCGGCCGCCCTCACGATCGCGTTCAGCGCGATCTTCATGGCGCCGCGCGGCGTTGCCGTTTCGCATAAATTGCCAGTAACGCAACTGAGGCGCGCTTTCGGCGGTGTGCTGCTGGCTGTGTGTGCGACAACACTTACCAAACTTGCCGTGCCGCCCGCGTCGCAAAGCGCGGAGACCATCGCATCGGCTCACGCCCGAGGCGGTGAGTTGCGTTAGGTCCGTGGACTCCGCGATCAGTATTTCCTGCTGATGCGCGGCGTTGTCCGCACTCGGCCGACTCAAGACCACCAGGCTCTTCCCCCTACAACCATAAATTCGCCAGCTGGCCAATTTATGGGGAAAGCGCACAGCGGTGCAAACTCCGCGCCGTGAGCACGCTATTTTCCTGATTGGTCTCCTCCGATCGGACGAGCGACGATCGATCCATCGAACGATTCCCTCGGCTTGTCGCCGCATGCAGTATCGACACCACGCAGAGGCTGACAGGACGGAGGCGTAGCAAGCGCCATGTTGTGGCGCGCCGTCGCTGGCAGCACTCGCGCGGGAGAGCTGTCCAACAGTCATATAACCAAAGGTGCCAGCCATGAAATCGCGGAAGATCAAGGTTCTGCTCGGCGCAGCGGCAACAACAGTTCTGTTACTCGCTGTCTCTGCTCCTGTCTGGGCCGCGCCATTGTGCTTCTGGCTCCCTTACCCGTGGAGCCGTTGTCTCATGATGGAGCCGTAGGCGGACTGGGGGCCAGCTGAGCCTGGCCCCAGTTCCTGCGATGTTTCACAGCCTTCAACACGCCTCTAACGGAAGGAGAAACACCATGGATCAAAAGTCAGCGACCCAGCAGGACGAGGTTGTAACCCCACTCACCGAGGAGGAACTCGGGAAAGTCGGCGGCGGCCTATCAGATGATTTTGTGCTGAGCTGACGTCGAACCGACGTCCGTCGCCAAACCTGCGATCTTTCACGGTCTGAAGTCAACTATGCGTTTGAAGGCAAAGCTGATGCAGCCAGTCGTCTCATCGGCACTGTTGCGCGCTCTGCCGCATAGCTCGCCGCCGGCAAGCACGCCTTGCGCTCATGACAACCCTCGCAGACGCAAAGCCGTTGTCCCCGGGCCATGTGAGGCTCGACGCGACATTTACAGCAGAAACCGGGCGTGGTGCGCGAGGTGGTCGGCGACGAAAGATGCGATGAAGTAGTAACCGTGGTCGTAGCCGGCGTGGCGACGCAGCGTCAGCGGCTGACCCGAATGCGTGCAAGCACTCGCCAGCGCCTCAGTGTCGAGCTGCTCGGAAAGGAATTTGTCCGCCATGCCCTGGTCCACCAGGCAATCAGGCATGCGCGCGCCGCGTGCGATCAGCTCGGTCGCATCGTGCTCCTGCCAAAGCGCGTGGTCCGTTCCGAGATAGCCGGTGAAGGCCTTGATGCCCCAGGGCGCGCGCATCGGCGCCGCGATCGGTGCGAATGCGGATACGCTGCAATAGCGGTCGGGATGCCGCAAGGCGAGCGTCAGTGCACCGTGTCCACCCATCGAGTGGCCGAACACACCGAGCCGATCACCTTGCACCGGGAAATGCTCCGCAATGACGATCGGAAGTTCCTCGGTCACATAGGCTTCCATCTTCCAGTGACGGTCCCATGGGGCTAGGACGGCATCGAGGTAAAAGCCGGCTGCGGTACCGAAATCCCATGACGAATCCGCTGCATCGATTCCGGTGTTACGCGGACTTGTGTCGGGCGTCACGATGATGAGGCCGTGCTCGGCCGCAAATCGCTGCGCGCCGGCCTTGATGGCAAAGGTTTCCTCGTTGCACGTCAGTCCGGCGAGATAAAAAAGTGCCGGCACCGCGCCGCCACTCGCCTGCGGCGGTCGGTAGACACCGAACTGCATCGACAGTCCAATGGCAGTCGAGTCGTGGCGATAGAAGCCCTGCACGCCGCCCCAACACGCGTGCTCGCTCAGGACCGTGATTGTCGACACCGTCAGTAAACGACCACGGAGCGAATCGACTCTCCGCTCTTCATGAGGTCGAATCCGCGATTGATGTCCTCGAGCGGCAGCCGGTGGGTGATCAGCTCGTCAATCTTGATGCGACCGTCCATGTACCAGTCGACGATCTTCGGCACGTCGGTGCGGCCACGCGCGCCGCCAAACGCGGAGCCCTTCCAGACGCGGCCGGTCACGAGCTGAAAGGGTCGCGTCGCGATTTCCTGCCCGGCCGCCGCCACGCCGATGAT
>Ga0316603_10001077_pt1 | contig 14271 bp, 15 predicted proteins | sample OWC_soil_day10_n_FD_207649 | JGI IMG/M metagenome (GOLD analysis project Ga0316603, IMG submission 207649) | Wetland soil microbial communities from Old Woman Creek delta, Ohio, United States - OWC_soil_day10_noCT | ecosystem: Environmental > Terrestrial > Soil > Wetlands | place: USA: Ohio...
AAAGCAAGGGAACGCGGATAAATTGAACCTGGCCTTTCACAAGAATTGCCAGACCTGCCACAAAGAGCTGAAGGGCAAGGAAGCTCCCTGGAAAAAGTGCGCGGACTGCCACGCTGAAAAGAAGTGACGGGGGTGTAAACAAAAACGCCGCTGTCCCATGTTGGGAGCGGCGTTCTTATCGCTGTAGTAATAGAAGGTTTAGACTTCCGTGACCGAGATGGCTTCCTGGTCGCAAACCTCTACGCAGCTCTCGCAGCCAAGGCATTCTTCGGCATTGACCGGATGGGACTTGCCGTCCTGCATCTCATATACGTCAACAGGACACACTTCCACGCACTCCTCGCATCCTTCACATTTGTCGTGATCCACTGTGACTTCGTAAGGCATCTGATTTTCCCTCCTCTGTATATTATTCAAAAATGCGAATATTAGACCGTCTGGGGCGAAAACGTCAAACGTCTAACAAAGGAAAATAGACGTGTCAAGCTTTTTTGTTCCTTGTCAACCCTTCCGGAGACCGTCTCTGCCTGTGGGCTTTCGCGGTGCCTTTCACGCCGACTCGTCCCTGAATCCCGCTGCCTCCCTGTGGAGTTCCAGCGCTTTTTTTCAGGCTCCCCCGCTCTTAGGCCGCAACTTCTTGCTTGACCGACACGGCGATCTTGTAAAGCACCGTGAGTACAAAAAATCCCATCGCCCAGACGCCCAGACTGATGACCACTTCCGGGAGCGTGGGCCAGTACTCAAAGATCTTTTCGAAGGGGTTGGGAATAAAACCGCCGATCACAAGACCAAATCCCTTGTCGATCCAGGTGGAGATAAAAACGGAGATACACGCCAGAATCAGAGTCTTCTCATTTCTCCTGCTTGCCGGCACGATCAACAGCACCAACGCGAGAACGGCGAAACACGCTGCCGTCCACATCCAGGGAACCAGTTTCCCATGGCCCTCAAGGCCGGAAAAGAGATAAACAATGGGATGCATGTGACCCGGGATCTGGCTGTAAAAAGCGGTGAACATCTCCAGCAGGAAAAAGAAAACGTTCAAAATCATGGCATAGGCCACGATGCTGGAAAGTGTTCTGATTTGGTCTTTGCCCGGATCAAATTTGGTGAACTTCCTCACGATCAGGCAAAGGAGGATGAGAATAGCCGGGCCGGAGCAGAATGCGGAAGAGAGAAACCTTGCCGCCATAATGGCCGTCAGCCAGTAGTGCCTGCCCGGAAGTCCGGCGTACAGAAACGCGGTGACCGTGTGGATGCTGAAGGCCCAGGGAATGGAAATATAAATCAGCGGGGTCACCCATGCCGGGTAGTGGATGCCTTTTCGCTCCGAGCTCAGCACATTCCAGCCGATGATGATGTTGAGAAAGAGATACCCGTTCAGGACGATCATGTCCCAGAAAAGAATGGAAGTGGGATTGGGATAAAGGATCACGTTCAGAAGCCGCGGAAGGTTCCCGAGGTCCACCATGATGAAGAGAAGGCACATGGTGATCGCCCCAACGGCCAGAAACTCGCCCAGGATCGTCACCCGTCCGAATGCCTTGTAATCGTGGAGGTAGTACGGCAGAACCACCATGACCCCAGAGGCTGCCACACCAACGAGGTAGGTGAACTGGCCGATATAAAAGCCCCAGGACACATCCCGGCTCATGCCGGTGATTTTCAACCCTTCCTGGAACTGATACAGGTAGACCAGGAAGCCTGTGCCGATGAAGCCAAGGAGCACGATCAGCCAACCCCAGTAAATCGGACTTCCTTTCAGTGCTTTGTCCAGCATAATGACCTCATAGGATGTAATAAACGTTGGGCCCGGTGCCCAGTTCAGGTTTACGTCGGATCGAGTACCGAGCGCGAAGGAGTTTTCGGATCTTGGAGTCAGAGACCTCCAGGTCACCAAAAACCATGGAACCAGGCTTGATCTGGTTCGCTGCCTCGACGCAGGCAGGCATCTGTCCCTTGGCCAGCCGCTCCGCACAGAACTGGCATTTCTCCACAACGCCCTTGGAGCGCGTCGGGATCTCGAGGTTGGTCGGGAAGTTCGGGTTCAGGGCTTTGGGAGCGAGCCGCGGATCTCCCCAGTTGAAACTCCTTGCCCCATAGGGGCAGGCGGCCATGCAAAACCGGCACCCGATGCACCGGTGCATGTCCATCATCACGATCCCGTCTTCCCTCTTCCACGTGGCTTTGGTGGGGCAAGCCCTGCAGCAGGGAGGATTGGTGCAGTGGTTGCAGAGGAGCAGGAAATTCCTGGCTTTGAATTTATCCGCTTGATACTCGTTCTCCTGGCCTGGAAAAGAATGGTCATAGGTTTCTTTCCAGATCCACTTGAGCTCCTCCTTGGAGTTTCCGATGTTGGGCACGTTGTAGTAGGTATGACAAGCCTGGATGCACTTGCTCATGATCTCCTCATCCAAAAGAGTCACATCCAGAGCCATGCCCCATTTCTTCCCCGCAATCGTGGTGGCTTGCTCCAGCGCCGCTTCGGCCTCTCCCGGCGCAAGCAGCTGAAGAGCGGTTTTTCCTCCAAGCCCCAGGAGGGCTGACAATCCGGCGATCTTGAGAAATTGTCTTCTGTCCATGGCCATCATCCGTTCTCCTTGGGCGCAATATGGCAATCCCAGCAATAGGGGGCGACCGCCATATAGTTATGGCACTGATCACAGAACTTGGTTTTGCTGGAATGGCAGTCCATACAGGTGGTCTGAAGACTTTTGTAGTAGGTCTTTCCACTGGTGCTCTTGTAGTAGCGCAAATTGTCGCGCACCACTTCCTGCCGCCATTCATCCAGCATTTTCATGTGCTCGGTTTTCATGAAGGCTTTGGGCTCGACACACTCCTTGGCCTGCTTCGCCTTGTCCGTGAGCACCGGATCCGGCTCCTTTGCGGCCCTTCCCACGTTGTAGAAAACCGGGAACAAAAACAGCAAAAGGCCGATCACAATGCCCGTGACGATTTTCCCACGATCATACATCCTCTTCTTCCTCCATTCCCGGGAGAGGCTCTCCTCTCAGGTTGGTTTCCCGCTCCTTCTCCCCTTCCAGAATTAAGGCATTCCCCACGAGCTCATGCACTCCGGTGACCGCCACGCCCGGGACCCAGTAGTCCAGCGCGGTGGGCAGCGCCGCCCGGTCAATGGCGCACACGCAGGCAACCATGTTCACCCCGTGTTTCTCGTGAACATATTTGACCGCATTGGCCCTGGGCAGTCCTCCCCGGAGCCGCAGCTCCATGTTTTCCCCGGCGTTCAATCCCGACCCACTGCCGCAGCAGAAGGTCTGCTCTCTGATCGTGTTCTCCGGCATCTCGTAGAAATGGTTGCACGTGTTTTGGATCACGTACCTTGGCTCTTCAAACAGCCCCATGCCTCTCGCGGTATTGCAGGAGTCATGGAAGGTCACCTTGAGATTGTCGTTCCGGCTCGGGTCCAGTTTCAGCTTGTTGTGCTTGATCAAGTCCGCGGTGAACTCCGTGATGTGAATCATCTTGGTGTTTTTAGCGTTCTCGAACTTGGTTCCCGTGATGGGCGAAACCGGCTCTTCCAGAAAATCCGCAGGACCGTTGAAGGTGTCCATGTACTGGTTGAGCACCCGCCACATGTGGCCGCACTCCCCGCCGATGATCCACTTCACCCCCAACCGCTTGGCCTCCGCATACATCTTGGCATTGAGCCGCTTGGCCATTTCATGGGAGGTGAAATACCCGAAGTTGCCTCCCTCGGAGGAGAACGTGCTCCACGTGAGATCCAGGCCCAGGTTCTGCAGGTAGTGGAAAAGGATCAGATAGCCCATGGCGGTGTACGTGCCCGGGTCGGCAAAGACATCGCCCGAAGGGGTGATGAAAAGCACTTCCGCGCCTTTTCGGTTAAAGGAGGGTTCCGGCCGGATCCCGGTGATGCCCTCGATGTCGTCCAGGAAAAACTCGATCATGTCCTTGTACGCGTGGGGCTGGATGCCCAGGTGATTTCCTGTTCTGTAGCAGTTTGCGGCGGGCGCGGAGATCCAGTCCGTGTTCAGGCCCAGGAGATTGAGGAGTTCCCTGGCAATGATCGTGATCTCCGCCGTGTCGATGCCGTAGGGGCAGAAGAGGGAGCAGCGCCGGCACTCGCTGCACTGGAAAAAGTAATACCACCACTCCTTGAGCACCTGGATATCCAGGTCTCTTGCTCCGGCAAACTTCCCCAGGATCTTTCCCGCCTTGGTGAATTCCCTGCGGTAAACCGATCTCAGGAGCTCCGCCCTGAGCACCGGCATGTTCCTGGGATCGCCGCCGCCAATGAAAAAGTGGCACTTGTCCGCGCAAGCCCCGCACCGCACACAAATGTCCATGAAGATTCTAAGAGAACGGAATCGCTCCAACCTTTCTCTCAGTCCCTCAAGAACGATTTCCTTCCAATTGGAAGGGAGCTTCCAATCCTCATCCAAAGGAGACCACTCTCTGGGATTGGGAAGATCAATGTACTTGAGGTTCTGAGGTCTTCCTGCGTAGCAGAAAATTCCGGGCTTTATTTCCGCCGGGATGTCCATCCACCCTTTGAGCAGGGGAGGGCGGTGGTTGATCTGCGCCATTTGTTCCGGTTTCACCTTTTCAACCTTTTCAGCCATAAGGACTCCTTTACTCCTTCTTCGCTTGCGCTCCTCTTACTCTGCAGTCTCTTCCTTTTCCACAGGGAGCCCTGCTTCGATCATCTTGTCTCTGAACTCTTCCTCGTACTCCTCGTAGGTGTGCACTTTCACCGGGTAGTTCCAAGGATTGATGTGCCGAACAAAACGGCTGTTGTTGGAGAGATTTCGTGTAGGACTCAGGAAAACCCCGGCCATGTGGAGAATTTTGCTGAAGGGAATGTAGGACAAGAGCACGCAGACAAGAAAGAGATGGATGTAAAAGAGGGCGCCGATGCCTTCCGGCACTTTGGGGCTGAACGTGACCAACCCCAGAGTGAGATTCTTGACGCTCACAATGTCCACCTTCAGAATGTACCTCATGAGAATCCCGGTGATGGCGATCGCGCTGATCAGGAAAAGCGGAAAGTAATCCGCGGGAAGAGAGATGTAAGTCACCTGAGGAATGAGGATTCTTCTGAGAAACAGAAAGGCAACCGCCCCCAGGAGCACAAACCCGCTGATCATCACACCCGGCGTCATGAACCCGTTGATGGGCGCAATGCCGGCTTGAATGAACCCGTCCAGATGCTCAATCATCTGAACGAAATAGGGAATCGGTTCCGTGAAAAACCGGAGGTGCCTGATCGCGACGGTCAAGAAAGCGTAGTGGAAAGCAAGAGCTGCAAGCCACAACCATTTCTCCCATTCATAGCCGATTTTCGGCCCCGACACGAACTGCATCTTGGTGTTCCTGAACAAGGATCGAAAGGTCAGCACTTCAAAGGCCATCCGGACCAGCACCCCGAGGGTGCCCTTGGGGTTGTCAATTCGACTGTACTTGATCCAGGGCAGGCTCCACTGCTGGCCTGCCGTCGTGGGAATCCTGAACGGGCTGGGGGAGCAGGCCCAGACCACCACTCGGTAAACCAGTCCCACAAAGAAGACGATCAGTGCCACATAGGGAAGAAACACACCAAAAAAGCCACTCAGGTTAAGCGCCCCCACCCCCACCCATGGGATCAAAACGAGGATGAGGACCGCAATGGCGGAAAGCACAATGCTGAGAATGAAATTCATAGACTGCTACCTCGTGCTAAGGATGGAATCATTCAGCGTTCACGCATCGACGTCGTCGTTTTTTCGATAAGAATCCCAGCTCGGGATCTCACAAAGCAATCCTGCCCTCTGGAGAAGTCTTGAGACATGATTCTTTGCCTCCTTCGCTCTGATCTCGTAAACTTTTTCCCTGCAATTCATGTAAAGCTCAAACCCGCGGAGGGCCATTTCATCCACTCTGGATTCCAGCACCAGCAGCTCTTCACAGGCAGCCGTGCTTTCTTTGATCTCCTGATGAAGCTCTTCCCTCAGAACCTTTTTCAGCAGGAAAATGAAGATCATGGCTCTGGCAGGGGAGAAATCCTGGATGGCCCTGATTCTCACGATCTCATCGAGAGAGGCGGTGACCTTTTCGGGATCCATCCCATGAAGCAGCTCATGATAGAGGCTTTCCACCGCCCGGGATAAGGTGGTTCCCACAGGGTTGGCGAACCGATCCTTCTGCTCTCGCAAAAACCTTTGGGAATCAGCAGGGTAAGTTTCAATGATGAGGTCTACCCATCTCTTTCGGATGTGTGGGGCCTTGTGCTTCAGGAGATCTTCCAGTTTCATAGAGTTTCTGGCCACGCCGTCTCTTTGTCCAATGAGCCGGATTCGACCCTCCGCCTGAGTTCTTTTTCCTAAAAAGTAGAGTTCCTCTCCTGACGAGGGGGTTTTTCCCTTTTTCAAGCCATAAGGACTAACAGGACGACGTGCAATGGGTTATTAAGAATGCGTTGCCGGGCGGTGTCACTTGGGCGTTGGTTTACAAAAAGATGTCCCGCGGTGTCAAGAAAAAATCATTTCTTTTTTGCAAAGGAATCAGCAATATGGTAAACATGAAAGATAGTTTTTCGGTTGATCGTGAAGAAATCGCACATCGTGTCCATGGGAAAAACGAACACGTGGGAGGATCACTATACCCGTCGAGCCAGGGAAGAGCGGTGGCTTGCGCGATCGGTCTACAAGCTGGAGGAAATCGACAGGAAGGGCCACCTCCTTCGCGCCGGAGACCGCGTTCTTGACCTGGGATGTTATCCTGGGTCCTGGTCTCAATACAGCGTCGTGAAAGTCGGTCCAAGGGGAGAGGTAGTCGGGGTGGATTTGAAAAGGCCCGATCGGTTCTCTTCCCCCCGATTCAGATTCATCGCGGCGGACGTGCTTTCATTGGATGTGGCGTGGTTGAGAGAACAGGTGGGAACAAGGGACCTTGTGATCAGCGACTTGGCCCCTGCAACCAGTGGCATTGCCGTCACCGACACAAGCCGCTCCATCGAATTGGCCCGTCGTGCGCTGGAGATCGCTTTGGCAGTGCTGAAAAAGGGAGGGCATTTCCTGTGCAAGGTTTTTGAAGGCCCGGAGGTCAAGGCCTTCAGAACGGAGCTGGCCGGGCACTTTACCACGGTGCAAATCCTCAGGCCCTCTGCCGTTCGCAAGGCGAGCAAAGAAGTCTATGTGCTTGCACTGAAGAGGCATCCCAGGGTTGCTTCATCCGGTGCAGAATGAACACCCGTACTCCCTCGGTGTACGTGTTTAATAACCTGTTCGCTTTTTCAAATTCTCGCCAGGAAACGGTATGAGGAGTCTTTCTCAAAACAAAAGGACGAAGAAGCCGCCGCCCCATGTTCCGCTTGAGGCCGTGAGCTGTTTCAAAAGGGTAACGTGCTACCGTGTTTTAAACTTTTTTTGACAGGGCTTGACCAAGCAGATTGAGGAGGTAGTCTTATGTCCGGTCATTCCAAATGGGCTTCTATCAAGCACAAGAAAGGGGCCATCGATGCCAAAAGGGGCAAGATTTTCACAAAACTGATCAAAGAGCTCACCGTTGCGGCCCGCATCGGCGGCGGCGATCCCAATGGCAATGCGCGCCTAAGATCAGCGATCGCATCGGCAAAAGCAGAAAACATGCCTAAGGACAATATCGATAGGGCGATCAAGAAGGGGACGGGCGAGCTTGAAGGGGTCAACTACGAGGAGGTCAGTTACGAAGCTTATGGGCCCGGAGGCGTGGCGGTTTTGATCAATTGTCTCACGGACAACAAGAACAGAACCGTGGCAGATCTCAAGCACATCTTCGACCGTCACGGGGGAAACCTAGGAGAACCGGGGTCTGTGTCCTGGATCTTTGCCAAGAAAGGCTTGATCGTCTTTGATCAGGACAAGGCTGAGGAAGACAAAATCATGGAGATTGCCCTCGATGCCGGGGCTGAAGACGTCAGGCAGAGCGGCTCACAGTTCGAGGTCGTCACGGACCCATCCGATTTTGAGAAGGTCAAAAAAGCCTTTGACGATGCGAAGCTCCCTTACAGCCTCTCAGAGAACACCATGCTCCCCCAGAACACGATTAGGATTGAAGGGAAAAAAGCCGAGCAGGTGCTGAACCTCATGGAAGCCCTTGAAGACAACGACGACATCAACAACGTGTACGCCAATTTCGATATTCCGGATGAGGTCATCGAGGCTGTAAGCTGATGATCGTGCTGGGCGTCGATCCTGGCTCCAGAGTGACCGGGTATGGGCTGGTTGAGAAAAGCGGCAATCAGATCACCTGCCTTCATTCCGGCACCTTCGGAACTTCGCTGGACCGCCCGTTCTTTGAAAGAATCTACGAGATCTTCCAGTCCATGAGCGAGATCATGAACCGGTATCGGCCTGAGGAGATGGCTATTGAAGATCTCTTCTTTCACAAGAACCTTGAAAGCGCCTTGAAGATCGGACATGCCCGGGGCGCGGTTCTCATTGCCGCCGTGCAGAACAACGTCAAAATTTTTGAGTATTCCCCTCTGGAAATCAAGAAATCCGTGGTGGGATACGGCCGCGCCACAAAGGAGCAGGTCAGATCCATGATCCAATTGATTCTGAAAATGAAAACCTTGCCGGCTCTCGACGCTTCCGATGCTCTTGCGACTGCCATCTGTCATCTGAACTGGATGCGGTATCCCAAGTAGCCGCCTGTGGCACGTTGCGTGTTGTCCATTGTCCGTGGTCCGTCGCTTAGTCTTTCAGGATTTGTTCTGTCTACTGTTTTCTGTATTCTGTCTTCTCGTGTTTTTAATTTTAGGCACTTTAGTGCACTTTTGGCATTTAAGGCATTTCTCTTATGATCGCACATCTGAGCGGCATCTTGCTCGCCAAAGCGCCCCAATCGGTGATTATTGAAAACGGGGGCATTGGCTATGAAGTGACCGTCCCTCTCTCAACCTTTTATGCTTTGCCTGAGAAGGACGGCACGGTGAGCCTTTATATTTACACCCATGTGAGAGAAGATGCCCTGATGCTCTTCGGGTTTTACACCCCTCTGGAAAAAGAGATTTTTACCATGCTGATCTCTGTTACCGGTATCGGACCGAAACTTGCGACCAACATCCTTTCCGGGATCGGACCTGACGCGCTCCTGGCGGCCATGGCCCGGGGGGACACGGCCCGAATGCAGTCGATTCCGGGCATTGGGAAAAAGACCTCCGAGAGAATCGCCCTTGAACTTCGGGAAAGGGCCATGAAACTGAAGGGAACCCTAGAACCCTCGCTTTCTCAGGTGGTTCTTCCGGAAGAGAAGCGGATGCTGGACGATGCGGCTTCCGCGCTGGTCAACCTCGGCTATTCGGTCAAATCGGCAAGGGATGCTGTGGAAAAGGCCCGGCCCCGTCTGGAAACCGTCAACCTTCAGTCTTTGATCAAAGAGGCCCTGAGAGTCCTCGCCTAGCGCCGACATGAAAAACACCATTATCGACCCACAACCGAACATCGATGAACTTCCGTCCGAAGTCAATCTCAGGCCGAAGTCGCTGGACGAGTATGTGGGGCAGGACGAACTCAAACGAAATCTCCGGGTCTTCATTGAGGCGGCCAAGGCTCGCTCCGAGGCGCTGGATCACGTGCTCTTTCATGGAAGCCCTGGGCTGGGGAAAACCTCGCTGGCTCACATTATTGCCAATGAACTCAAGGTAAACATCAACAGCACCTCCGGTCCCGTGATCGAAAGGCCCGGGGACCTTGCCGCCATCCTCACGAGCCTGCAGCCAAGAGACGTGCTTTTCATTGACGAGGTTCACCGCCTGAACCACGTGGTCGAAGAGATCCTTTATCCGGCCATGGAAGACTTCCAGCTCGACATCATCATCGGCCAGGGGCCTTCCGCGAGAACCATGAAAATCCCCTTGCCTCCTTTCACTCTGGTGGGGGCAACCACCCGAGCCGGGCTTCTCACCCCTCCCTTGAGGGAGCGCTTCGGTGTGGCGCTCAGGGTCGAGTTTTACAGCCCGGAAGATCTCAGAAAGATCGTTCAGCGATCGGCGAAACTGCTGGACATCCCCATCAGCGACGACGGGGCTTTCGAGATCTCGGGAAGATCCAGAGGAACCCCTAGAGTGGCCAACCGCCTTCTTCGGAGAGTCCGGGATTACGCGCAGGTAGAGGCTCAGGGGGTGATTACGCAGGAAGTGGCCAAAGGGGCTCTGGACATGCTCGGCGTGGACGGCCGGGGTTTGGACAAAATGGACCGCCACATCATGCTCACCATCATCCAGAAGTTCAACGGAGGGCCTATCGGCCTGGACACCTTGTCCGCCGCTGTGAGCGAAGAGAAGGACACCCTGGAGGATGTGTATGAACCTTTCCTGATCCAGATGGGATACATCAAGAGGACTCCCCGGGGACGCGTGGCCACCAAACTCGCCTACAATCACTTCGGGATCCCTATGGATGAAAGGGATCCTCTGCAGAAGAAATTGTTCTAGGCAAACTCCGAAAATCATGTTTGAAGCGGAAGTCAATCCCTCAAGAATAGACAATGCTGAACTGGTGGTCGGCGTCCTTTCCCACAATGAGGCAGACACCATCCCCCATGCTGCCCATCAGGCCGACGAAGGATTGGTGCGTTATTTCCCGGGCGTGAGGGCCGTTGTCATCAACAGCGACCACAACTCTCCGGACCACACCAAAGAAGCCTTCCTGAAGACCGTCACCCGAGCGCCGAAGATCTATATCTCCACAGCTCCGGGGCTCCAGGGCAGAAGGAACCCCTTGAGAAACCTGTTTGCCAAGGCCGTTGAGCTCCAAGCGAACGCGGTTGTCGTCGTCGATGCGGATATCCAAACGCTCACGCCGGAATGGATTAAACATCTCGGAGAGCCTCTGTTCAAGGGTTTTGGTTTTGTCACACCTCTGTATGTCCAGCACAAATATGAAGGACTGGTCAACCATGAAGTCGCCTACCCTCTGGTCCGGGCCCTTTTGGGGAGAAGGGTCCGTCAACCCATTGGAGTGGATGTCGGATTGAGCGGCGGGCTCGCCAGCTCCTATGTGCAAAGCTCGCTCTGGGATGAAGGGATGGCCGGTTTTGGTATCGGGGTCTGGATGACGACCCTTGCCCTGAATCGAGGGGTGCTCCTGTGTCAGGCTTTCGTGGGGAAACCCAAAATGCGTCGACCCAGAGGCTCAGCCGGTGCCGTGTTCCGCCAGGTCCTCGGCACGCTCTTTTCCTCGATCCCCCAGCTGAATGCCTCATGGCTCGGGGTGAAACACTCCAAACCCACGCCGGTGTTCGGTTTTCACCCCGGGGTGCCGGAGCCGCTTCCCAGAGTCACGTTGGACACGGAAAGGCTCTTCTCCAAGTTTCGCGAAGGCCTGCCGTCCTGCACCGAGGTCTGGAAGCAGGTTCTCAGCCCGGAGGTCTTCAGCAAGCTTTTGGAGATCTTTGAAATGAAAAAGCCTGTTTTTGATTTTCCAACGGATCTCTGGGCAAGAATCCTTTTTGACTCAGCCGTCAGCTACAGAGACAGGGTCTGCGACCCGGACCTGATGGTCGGCTCTCTTCTGCCTCTTTACTTCGGCAAGATCTTTGCCTTTGTCAAAAAAACAAACCGGATGTCCGCACGCCAGGCGGACGAGGTCATCGAAGAAGACTGCACGGTTTTTGAAATGACCAAGCCCTACCTCGTGCAGAGATGGCTCGGGAAATGACCCTTACCGAACGAGGACGAGCCTCACATCCATAACATTCGTTTTTGTAGGGCCGGTGACGAGGAGTTCTCCCGTCTTCTCGAAAAAGCGGAAGGAATCATTGTTGCGTAGATATTCGGCCGCTTTCATGCCTGCCTGAATCCCCCGTTGAACGGTTTGGTTGTCAACGATGGCCCCGGCTGCCGGTGTCGGCCCGTCGTTCCCGTCAGTGCCTCCGCTGAGCACGATCACCCTGGCCGGAAGTGCTTCAAGGTCCAGCGCTGCCGCCAAGCAGAACTCCTGATTTCTTCCGCCGAGGCCATGGCCCCGTATGGTGACGGTTGTCTCTCCGCCTGAAATGACACACGCAGGCGCTCGAAGGGGTTGGCCTGATGCGAGGATTTCTTTTGCGATGGCCGTGTGCACTCTCGCCACCTCTTTGGTTTCCCCTTCAACCGTCGAGGAAAGGATCAGGGTCCGGTAGCCCATGCGTTCAGCCTCTTCTTTCGCTGCCTCAAGAGCGAGGAGATTGCTCCCAACGATGCGGTTGCGAACGCGGGTGAATACGATGTCCCCGGCCTTGGGTGTTTCCGGTATCCTGCCCTCCAAGCCTTTCCGGAGATGGGCTCCAATGGATTGAGGGATGTCCGTGAGCCCGTATTTCTCGATGATCGCCCAGGCTTGTTTGAACGTGCTCTGATCCGGAACAAAAGGCCCTGATGCGATGACATCCATCTTGTCACCCACCACATCGGAAAGCATCAGGTTCACGGTGATCGCTGGAAAGGCAGCCCTTGCCAGTTGACCTCCCTTGGACATGGAGATGTGTTTTCGTATGGCGTTGATTTCCTCGATGCTGGCTCCGCATTCGAGAAGTTTTTGAGTCAAAGCCTGCTTCTCGGCCAGCGTAATGGTTCCTGCAGGCAGGGGAAGTAGGGCGGAGCCGCCTCCGGAGATGAGAGAAAAAATCAGATCCCTCTCCCCTGCAGACTGCAAGAGATCGAGGATTTTTCCAGCCCCCTCCACCCCCTTCTGATCAGGAAGGGGATGCCCTGCCTCAACAACTTCCGTCCGAAGCAACTTCTCCGCAAAGCCATATTTAACATTGATGACGCCTTTCCTGATTCCTTCTCCTAGAAGGTCTTCAACGGCTCTGGCCATGGGTGCCGTGGCTTTGCCGCCGCCCACCACGAAGACGCGGTCAAATCCCTGGAGGTCTAGCACTTCCTCCGGTTCGCCTTCCTGATGAAGGAGCAACCTTTTCCCTTCAAGACGTAAAAAGCGCTTGACCGCTTCATAGGGATCCGCTCTCCTCAAAGAAACGCTAAAGATCTCCAGAGCTTGAGATCGCATCGTGTTCAGGAGATTCGCCGACTCAGTTTCCATGATCAATTCTCCTGTGCGTCCCCTGCATCAGGTTCTCTGGCGTTTTCGTCTTCCTGCTCTACCCTTTTTTTCCCAAAGATCTTCGCGCCCATGATGCTGATCTCATAAAGAACAATGAGGGGGCCTGCCATCAAGAGCTGGTTCACCACATCGGGTGTCGGCGTGATGATGGCCGCGACCACGAAGCTCAGCAGAACGGCATATTTTCGATTCCTGCTGAGAAAGCGCGGGGTGACCATCCCCAACCGGGCGAGCATCGTCATGACCAAAGGAAGCTGAAAGATAAAGCCGAAAGCAATGAGAAGCGTTGTGGCAAGTGCGAGGTACTCCCTCATGGAGGGGAGAGCCTGGACAAGATCCGATTCAAAACCCAGCAGGTACTTGAACGCATAGGGAAAGACCACGGAGTATCCGAATAAAACCCCTCCTGCAAAAAAGAAACAAGAAAGAACGAGAAGGGGGAGCAGGAACCGCTTTTCTTTCTTGTACAGCCCCGGCGCAATGAACAGCCACATCTCGAAGAGGATGAGGGGTGCTGCAAAAAGGATTCCTCCAAAAAAAGAAACTTCAATGTACACGAAAAAAGCTTCAGGAAGCCCTGTAAAAATAAGCTTCTGGCCAGGCATCATCGCACTCTTCAGGGGCTGCATGAGCAGAACAAAGAGGCTTTCCTTGAAGGAGTAGGCAATCGCGAATCCTGCACCTATGCCGATAAAGCAAATGATCAAACGCTTTCGCAATTCAGCCAGATGCTCTGTGAAGGGCATCTTTGCGTTTTCGTCCATAGAACTTTCCCTTGCCGTTCAACCCTTGTTCGGTAGCCCATACTATGAAATCCCACCGAATAAATCATCTTGGATTTTTTTGATCCGCAAAGCTCTCTCTTCAATTTTCACTTACAAATCAAGAAAAAAGCACCATATGTTGTATATTTACTTGACATCAACCTCAATTGGTTGTATTTAAATTTTAACTCAATTTTGCTTAGGATTTTAATATATGACTGAAGTCAGTGTAAAGAAATGGATAGGAGAACATTTTTTGTAATTAGTTCCTCGTTTATTTTAGGTAACCTCCTCGGGCATAATTTTGTTTCAAAAGCCTTTGCCGTCAATGATACTGACCAAAATCCACGAATAAAACCTCGTCTTGCCATAATTATCGACGATATTGGCGCTAACCTTTCTCACGCAAAACCGTTCCTGGAACTCAACGTTCCCATGACCTTCGCCATTCTGCCCAGGCT
>Ga0316603_10001078_pt1 | contig 14270 bp, 13 predicted proteins | sample OWC_soil_day10_n_FD_207649 | JGI IMG/M metagenome (GOLD analysis project Ga0316603, IMG submission 207649) | Wetland soil microbial communities from Old Woman Creek delta, Ohio, United States - OWC_soil_day10_noCT | ecosystem: Environmental > Terrestrial > Soil > Wetlands | place: USA: Ohio...
CCAGCCCGGGATGGTGTTGACCTTGGCCTCCAGCGCCAGCTTCTTCGACGCGATCTTGTCGCCCATGGCGGCAATGCTGTAGTGCTTGGGGCCGATGAAGACGATGCCATCCTCCTCGACACGGCGGGCGAAGCCCTCGTTCTCGGAGAGGAAGCCATAACCGGGGTGCACGGCTTCGGCGCCCGTGCTCCGGCAGGCGGCGATGATCTTGTCGGCGACCAGGTAGCTCTCGCGGCTGGGCGCCGGACCGATGAAGACGGCTTCGTCGGCCAGGCCGACATGGCGGGCGTCACGGTCGGCCTCGGAGTAGACGGCCACGGTGGCGATGCCCATCCTGCGCGCGGTCTTGATGATGCGGCAGGCGATCTCGCCGCGATTGGCAATGAGGATCTTCTTGAACATGTTTGGCCCCGTCACAGCGGAATATTGCCGTGCTTGCGCCACGGGTTGTCGAGCTTCTTGTCCTTGAGCATGGCCAGGCTGCGGCAGATGCGCTTGCGCGTCTCGTGCGGCTGGATCACGTCGTCGATATAGCCGCGCGCGCCGGCCACGAAGGGGTTGGCGAAGCGCGCCTTGTATTCGGCTTCCCTGGCCGCGAGCTTGGCGGGATCGCCCTTGTCCTCGCGGAAGATGATCTCCACCGCGCCCTTGGCGCCCATCACCGCGATCTCGGCGTTGGGCCAGGCGAAATTGACGTCGCCGCGCAGGTGCTTGGAGCTCATCACGTCGTAGGCGCCGCCGTAGGCCTTGCGCGTGATCACCGTCACCTTGGGCACCGTGCACTCGGCATAGGCATACAGCAGCTTGGCGCCGTGCTTGATGATGCCGCCGTATTCCTGCGCCGTGCCCGGCATGAACCCGGGCACGTCGACGAAGGTCACCACCGGGATGTTGAAGGCGTCGCAGAAGCGCACGAAACGCGCCGCCTTGATGCTGCTCTTGATGTCCAGGCAGCCGGCCAGCACCTGCGGGTTGTTGGCGACGATGCCCACGCTCTGTCCGTCCAGGCGCGCGAAGCCGATGACGATGTTGCGCGCGTGCTCGGATTGCAGTTCGAAGAAATCGCCGTCGTCGACCACCTTCAGGATCAGCTCCTTCATGTCGTAGGGCTTGTTGGTGTTGTCCGGCACCAGGGTGTCGAGCGACATGTCGAGCCGATCGGCGGCGTCGCCGCTGCGGCGCAGCGGCGGCTTCTCGCGGTTGTTCAGCGGCAGGTAGTTGAAGAAGCGGCGCAACATCAGCAGCGCCTCGACGTCGTTCTCGAAGGCCAGGTCGGCGACGCCGCTGCGTGTCGTGTGCGCGCTGGCGCCGCCCAGTTCCTCGGCGGTGACCTCCTCGTGCGTCACCGTCTTCACCACCTCGGGCCCGGTGACGAACATGTAGGAACTGTCGCGCACCATGAAGATGAAGTCGGTCATCGCCGGGCTGTACACGGCGCCGCCGGCGCAGGGGCCCATGATGAGGCTGATCTGCGGCACCACGCCGCTGGCCATGACGTTGCGCTGGAAGACCTCGGCGTAGCCGCCGAGCGAGGCCACGCCTTCCTGGATGCGCGCACCGCCGCTGTCGTTGAGGCCGATGACCGGCGCGCCCACCTTCATCGCCTGGTCCATGATCTTGCAGATCTTCTCGGCGTGCGCCTCGCTGAGCGCACCGCCGAAGACCGTGAAATCCTGGCTGAAGACGAAGACCAGGCGGCCGTTGATCATGCCGTAGCCGGTGACGACGCCGTCGCCGGGAATCCTGTTGTCGCCCATGCCGAAGTCGGCGCAGCGGTGCTCGACGAACATGTCCCATTCCTCGAAGGTGCCCTGGTCGAGCAGCAGTTCGATGCGTTCGCGCGCGGTGAGCTTGCCCTTGGCATGCTGGGCGTCGATGCGCCTGCTGCCGCCCCCGAGGCGCGCCGCGGCGCGTTTGTGTTCCAGCTGTTCGATGATGTCGTGCATGAGCGGATGTCCTCGTTGTCTTCTCAGTGGTCCAGGTCGAGCAGGCGACGTGCGGCGACCGACGCCGCCAGGCGGCCGGCGCGCACGTCCTCGGTGATGGCCGGCAGCGCGGCACGCACGGCCGGGTGCTGGCGGAAACGCAGTTTCAGGCCGGCCTCGATGCGTTCCCACATCCAGGCCTGGTCCTGCCGGTGCCGGCGCTGCTGCAGGCGGCCGCTGGCGGCCTGAAGCTCGCGAAAACGAGTCACGGCCTGCCAGAACTCCGCCACGCCCGTGCCCTTCAGCGCGCTGAGCTGCAGCACCTGCGGCTGCCACAGCTGCGCGTCGTGGTGGGCATGGTCGGGGTGGCCGTGCAGCCCGAACAGCCGCAGCGCGCTGGTGATCTGCGCCCGCGCGCGCGTGGCCGCGGCTTCGTCGAGGTCGGCCTTGTTGATCAGCACCAGGTCGGCGAGCTCCATCACACCCTTCTTGATGGCCTGCAGATCGTCGCCGGCATTGGGCAGCTGCATCAGCACGAACATGTCGGTCATGCCGGCCACCGCGGTCTCGCTCTGGCCGACGCCGACGGTCTCGACGACCACCACGTCGTAACCCGCGGCTTCGCAGACGAGCATCGATTCACGCGTCTTCTCGGCCACGCCACCCAGATTGCCGGCGGCCGGACTGGGGCGGATGTAGGCGCGCTCGTCCGCGCTCAGCTGCTCCATGCGCGTCTTGTCGCCGAGGATCGAGCCGCCGCTGACGCTGGAGCTGGGGTCCACCGCGAGCACGGCGATGCGGTGGCCACGGGCGATCAGGTACAGGCCGAGCGCCTCGATGAAGGTGCTCTTGCCCACGCCCGGCACCCCGCTGATGCCCAGGCGCAGCGACCGGCCGCTGGCCGGCAGCAGGGCGTTCAGCAGGGCATCGGCGCGCACGCGATGGTCGGCACGGGTGGACTCCAGCAGCGTGATGGTCTTGGCCAGCGCACGGCGCTGCACGAGGCCGCTGCCGCCCAGCAGCGCATCGGCCAGGGCCTGGTCGGCCGACGCCAGGGGCATGGCGGCCATCATGGCGGGCCGGCCCGAGGGTCGTCTGCGGGATCGATGCGCCGCCAGCCCGGCAGAGCGGCCGCGATGCGCCATGCCGGCGGAGCTTCGGCGGTGGCCCAGTATTCGTCGATGGCGAAGATGAGCCCGTCTTCGAGATGGAAGAACGAGGTCGCGAAGAACATCTGCGGCGCGTGGTCGACGCGCACCACCGAGACGACGCGACCGTCCTGCAGCGGCGAGACCTCGATGAGATGGATCGTCCAGCCCTCGGGGTAACGCGCCTGGGCGTCGACGAAGCCGACCGCGCCGTCGAAGCGTTCGCCGCTGGCCCACCACAGTGCCTGCAGGTCGCTGCGCAGCAGGCCACGCGCGCGCTCCCAGTCGCGCGCCTGCACGGCCTGCCACCACGCACGCACGGCGCGCACGCCGGTGGACAGCGGCATGCGCACGAAATCGTAGTCCCACTCGCCCTCGCCGGTCAGCGCGAAGCCGTGGCGCAGGTAGAAGCGCACGGCATCGCTGCCCTTCAGCGCGCACAGTTCGACCGGCAGCTGGGCACGGTCGGCCTCGGCACAGACCCAGACCAGCACATCGTGGCCGTAGCCATGCGACTGCTCTGCCGGGTCGAGGTACAGGTGGTTCAGGCGCATCGAGTGCGACAGCGTCTTCAGCGCGACGAAGCCGACGCGCCGCCCGTCGACCACGATGTGCTGCGTGTGCTCGGGCTCGAAACTGTCGGCCAGCCGGTCGCGCGCACGCTGCTCGTCATAGCGGCCCAGGCGCTCCAGGCTCTGGCGCATGGCACGCAGGCGCAGCGCGAGCAGGGCTTCGAAGTCGTCCGCCGTCGCGTCCTGCAACTCGAAGCGGGAGCTTGCCGGCGGCTTCATCGCACCGTTCAGGCGGCGGCACGGCGGATGTGTTCGAGCACATCCTTGGCGCTCGCGGGGATCGGCGTACCCGGGCCGTAGATGCCCTTGACGCCGACGCCGTGGAGGAAGTCGTAGTCCTGCTGCGGCACGACGCCGCCGACGAAGACGATGATGTCGTCGGCCCCCTGGGCCTTGAGCGCGGCGATGATCGCCGGCACCAGCGTCTTGTGGCCGGCGGCGAGCGTGCTCACGCCGACGGCGTGCACGTCGTTCTCGATCGCCTGGCGCGCGCACTCGTCGGGGGTCTGGAACAGGGGGCCGATGTCGACGTCGAAGCCGAGGTCGGCAAAGGCCGTGGCCACGACCTTGGCGCCGCGGTCGTGGCCGTCCTGGCCGAGCTTGGCGATCATCACGCGCGGGCGGCGGCCGTGTTCGTCGCCGAAGGCGGCGATCTCGGCCTTCAGCTGGTCCCAGCCCTCGGCGCTGTCGTAGGCGGCGGCATACACACCGGTCACCTTCTGGATATCGGCGCGGTGGCGCCCGAAGACCTTCTCCAGCGCATCGCTGACCTCGCCCACGGTGGCGCGGTGGCGCATCGCCGCGATGCTCAGCGCAAGCAGGTTGCCGCTGGCGCTGCGCGCGGCATCGGTCAATGCCGCCAGCGCCGCCTGCACCGCGGCCGCGTCACGCGCAGCCCGCACCTGCGCCAGGCGGGCAATCTGCCCTTCCCGCACCCTGACGTTGTCGACCTCGCGCGCCGGCACGGCGTCCTGCGTCGACAACCTGTACTTGTTGACGCCGACGATGACATCGCGGCCGCTGTCGATGCGCGCCTGCTTCTCGGCGGCACTGGCCTCGATCTTCAGCTTGGCCCAGCCCGAGTCGACGGCGTTCGTCATGCCACCCAGGGCCTGCACCTCCTCGATGATGGCCCAGGCGCTGTCGGCCATCTGCTGCGTCAGGCTCTCCATCATGTAGCTGCCAGCCCAGGGGTCGACGACGTTCGTGATGTGCGTCTCCTCCTGGAGGATGAGCTGCGTGTTGCGCGCGATGCGGGCGCTGAACTCGGTCGGCAGCGCGATGGCCTCGTCGAAGCTGTTGGTGTGCAGGCTCTGCGTGCCGCCGAATACCGCGGCCATGGCCTCGATGGTGGTGCGCACGACATTGTTGTAGGGGTCCTGCTCGGTCAGGCTCCAGCCGCTGGTCTGGCAGTGCGTGCGCAGCATCAGGCTCTTCGGATTCCTGGCACCGAAGCCCTTCATGATTCGCGCCCACAGCAGGCGCGCCGCGCGCATCTTGGCGATCTCGAGATAGAAGTTCATCCCGATGGCCCAGAAGAAGCTCAGCCGGCCCGCGAAGGCGTCGACATCCAGTCCCTTGGCCAGCGCCGTCTTCACGTATTCCTGGCCGTCGGCCAGGGTGAAGGCCAGCTCCAGCGCCTGGTTGGCGCCGGCCTCCTGCATGTGGTAACCGGAGATGCTGATCGAGTTGAATCTGGGCATGTGCTGCGCCGTGTACTCGATGATGTCGCCGACGATGCGCATGCTCGGCGCGGGCGGGTAGATGTAGGTGTTGCGGACCATGAACTCCTTGAGGATGTCGTTCTGGATCGTCCCGCTCAGCCGGTCCTGCGCCACGCCCTGCTCCTCGGCCGCCACGACGTAGCCCGCGAGCACCGGCAGCACGGCGCCGTTCATCGTCATGGAGACGCTCACCCGGTCGAGCGGGATGCCGTCGAACAGGATCTTCATGTCCTCGACGCTGTCGATGGCCACCCCCGCCTTGCCGACGTCGCCGGTGACGCGCGGGTGGTCGCTGTCGTAGCCGCGATGCGTGGCGAGGTCGAAGGCCACGCTGACACCCTGCGCGCCGCCGTCCAGCGCCTGGCGGTAGAAGGCGTTGCTCTCCTCGGCGGTGGAGAAGCCCGCGTACTGGCGGATGGTCCACGGCCGCACCGCGTACATCGTCGCCTGCGGGCCGCGCAGGTAGGGTTCGAACCCGGGCAGCGTGTCGCCGTACGGCAGCGCGGACGTGTCGGACGCGGTGTACAGCGGCTTGACGCGGATGCCCTCGGGCGTGACCCAGTCCAGCGCGGACAGGTCGCCGCCGGGTGCGGACTTCGCGGCGGCGCGTGCCCATTGCTCCAGCGTGGCGGTGGCGAATTCGGGAGTCGGGCTGCTCATGGGAACCTCCTGCGGGCGCGGGTCATTGCCGTGGATCGGCGATTATGCATAATTATGAATTCAGAATGCTCACGACAAGCTGACACGATCCCACTCCGCACCGCCCGTGGCCGCCGTCGAAACCCCCCGTCCGCTGTCGCCCCGCGCCCTGTACCAGGATGTGGCCGAACGCCTGCGCCAGCAGATCTTCGCGCGCCAGCTCGAACCAGGCAGCTGGATCGACGAGATGAAGCTTGCCGCCGAGTTCGGCATCAGCCGCACGCCGCTGCGCGAGGCGCTCAAGGTGCTCGCGGTGGAGGGTCTGGTGACCATGAAGGTGCGGCGCGGCGCCTATGTCACGGAGATGTCGCGCGACGATGTGGCGCAGGTCTACCACCTGCTGGCCCTGCTGGAGAGCGATGCCGCCGGCGAGGTGGCCGAACACGCCAGCGACGCCGAGCTGGCGCAGCTGCAGGTGCTGCACGACCGGCTGGAGAAACTGGAGCGCCAGCGCGAGGCCTTCTTCGCCGCCAACGAGGATTTCCACATGGCCCTGCTGCGCATCGCCGGCAACCGCTGGCGCTGCCAGATCGTCGCCGACCTGCGCAAGGTGATGAAGCTCAACCGCCACCACTCGCTGCTGCGCCAGGGGCGGCTGGCCGATTCGCTGGCCGAGCACCGCGCCCTGATGGCGGCGCTGAATGCGCGCCAGCGAGCCGCGGCGACGGCGCGCATGCTCGAACATTTCCGCAGCGGCCTGGAGGCGGCAGCCGAGGCCCGCTCATGACCCGAGCCGGCCACGTCGGCGGCAGCCGCCGGGCCCGATCGTGGCCCGGACCACCGCGCAGGCGGTGATGCGGGACCCGCTGCTCAGCGCTGTGCGATCGGCTTCACGTCGCGCGGCGTGCTGCCCACGAAGAGCTGGCGCGGGCGTCCGATCTTGTATTCGGGGTCGCCGATCATCTCGTTGAGCTGTGCGATCCAGCCCACCGTGCGCGCCAGCGCGAAGACGGCGGTGAACAGGCTCACCGGGATGCCGAGGGCGCGCTGCACGATGCCGGAGTAGTAGTCGACGTTGGGGTAGAGCTTGCGCGAGACGAAATAGTCGTCCTCGAGCGCGATCTTCTCCAGCGCCATCGCCAGCTTGAACAGCGGGTCGTCGTGCAGGCCCAGCGCCTCGAGCACCTCGTGGCAGGTCTCGCGCATCAGCTTGGCGCGCGGGTCGTAGTTCTTGTAGACGCGGTGGCCGAAGCCCATCAGCTTGACGTGCGAGTTCTTGTCCTTGACCTGCTTGACGAACTCGCCGATCTTCTCGACGCCACCCATCTTCTGGATATCCTCCAGCATATTCAGGCACGCCTCGTTGGCGCCGCCGTGCGCCGGTCCCCACAGGCAGGCCACACCGGCGGCGATCGCCGCGAACGGGTTGGTGCCCGACGAGCCGCACAGCCGCACCGTCGAGGTCGACGCGTTCTGCTCGTGATCGGCGTGCAGGATGAAGATGCGGTCGATGGCCCGCACCAGGACGTCGTTGGGCACGTACTCCTCGCACGGCGTGGCGAACATCATGCGCATGAAGTTGGCCGAATACGACAGGTCGTTCTTCGGATACATGTAAGGCTGGCCGACGCCGTACTTGTAGGCCATGGCCACCAGCGTCGGCATCTTCGCGATCAGGCGGATGGCCGCGATGTCGCGGTGGCGCGGATTGTTGATGTCGGTGCTGTCGTGATAGAAGGCCGACAGCGCGCCGACGAGGCCGGTCATCACCGCCATCGGGTGCGCGTCGCGACGGAATCCACGCAGGAAGAACTGCATCTGCTCGTTGACCATCGTGTGATTGGTGACGAGCTTGTGGAAGTCCTTCTGCTGCTGCTCGTTGGGCAACTCTCCGTACAGCAGCAGATGGCAGGTGTCGAGAAAGTCGCAGTGCTTCGCCAACTGCTCGATCGGGTAGCCGCGGTACAGCAGTTCACCCTTGTCGCCGTCGATATAGGTGATCGCCGACTGGCAGGACGCCGTCGACAGGAACCCCGGGTCGTAGGTGAACTTGCCGCTCTGCGCATAGAGCTTGCGGATGTCGATCACATCCGGGCCCACCGAACCCTTGTAGATCGGCAGGTCCATGCTCGGGCTGCCATCGGAGAACGACAGCGTGGCTTTCACATCGGAGGGGGTCATGACACGGGACCTTTCTTCAGTTCGGTTTGGGGGACCGCTCGAAACCCGCACCGGCAGGCGCGGTTCTCATCAGGGCCAGCACTTCGCGCACTTCAGGGGTATCGACCTCGCCTTGCAGCTCCTTGCGGCCAAGCAGCAGGTCCAGCAGGTCGTTGTCGGCCAGGTCCATCAGGGCTTGCAGCCCCGCAGCCTGCCTTGTCGTCAGCGTCTCCTCATGGTGGCGGAAAAAGCGTTCGACGAAGAGGTCGTTCTCCAGCAGTCCGCGCCGGCAGCGCCAGCGCAGCTTGCTGAGCGAGCGTTCGTCGAGAAGCGGGGACACAAGCATTCACACAGCCCGTCGGACCATCATTTCTTTGATCTTGCCAATCGCCTTCGTCGGATTCAATGCTTTAGGACAAACATCCACGCAATTCATGATCGTGTGGCAGCGGAAAAGCCGGTACGGATCCTCAAGGTTGTCCAGGCGGCCCTCGGTGTCCTGGTCGCGGCTGTCGGCGATGAAGCGGTAGGCCTGCAGCAGCCCGGCCGGGCCGACGAACTTGTCCGGGTTCCACCAGAAGCTCGGGCAGGCGGTCGAGCAGCTGGCGCACAGGATGCATTCGTACAGGCCGTTGAGCTCGTCGCGTTCCTCGGGGCTCTGCAGGCGCTCCTTCTCGGGCGGCTGGGTGTCGTTGACGAGATAGGGCTTGATGCTGTTGTACTGCTTGAAGAACAGCGTCATGTCGACGATCAGGTCGCGGATCACCGGCAGCCCGGGCAGCGGCTTGAGCACGATGGTGCCCGGCAGCGTGCGCATGTTGGTCAGGCAGGCCAGGCCGTTCTTGCCGTTGATATTCATGGCGTCAGAGCCGCAGACGCCTTCGCGGCAGCTGCGACGGAAACTCAGCGTCGGGTCGACGGCCTTGAGCTTCATCAGCGCATCGAGCAGCATGCGCTCGCTGCCGTCGAGCTCGACCTGCAGCGTCTGCATGCGCGGCTTGTCGTCGCCGTCGGGGTCGTAGCGGTAGATCTGGAAGGTGCGCAGCGTCATGGGTCCAACTCTTCCTCAGAAAGTCCGCACCTTGGGCGGCACCGATTCCACCGTCAGCGGCTTGAGCTGCACGGGCTTGTAGTCCAGCCGATTGCCGTCCTTGAACCACAGCGTGTGCTTCAGCCACTCGGCGTCGTTGCGGCCGAGCGGGAACTGCGGGTCGTCGGCCAGGCGTTCGTAGTCCTTGACCGTGTGCGCGCCGCGGCATTCGCGTCGCGCCGCCGCCGATTCGATGGTCGCCTGCGCCACCTCGATCAGGTTCTCGACCTCCAGCGCCTCGATGCGCGCGGTGTTGAAGACCTTGCTCTTGTCCTTGAGGGCGATCGTCCCCACACGCTCGCGCATGGCGGCGATCTTCACCGTGCCGGCGGTCAGCAGTTCCTGCGTGCGGAAGACCGCGGCATGGGCCTGCATCGTGTTGCGGATGTCGCCCGCCACGTCCTGCGCATATTCGCCCGAGGTGCTGGCGTCGAGCCGCGCCAGCCGCGCCAGCGGCGCGTCGGCGGCGTCGCCCGGCAGCGGCAGGTGCTCCTTCTGCCCGGCCACCGTCTGCACGATGTGCAGGCCGGCGGCGCGGCCGAAGACCAGCAGGTCGAGCAGCGAATTGGTGCCCAACCGGTTGGCGCCGTGCACGCTGACGCAGGCGCATTCGCCCACCGCATAGAGGCCGTTGACGACCGTGTTCGGGTTGCCGTTCTTCGGCACCACCACCTGACCGTGGATGTTGGTCGGGATGCCGCCCATCTGGTAGTGGATCGTCGGCACCACGGGGATCGGCTCCTTGGTGATGTCGACGTTGGCGAAGTTGTGCCCGATCTCGAAGATCGACGGCAGCCGCTTCATGATCGTCTCGACACCCAGGTGGGTCATGTCGAGCACGACGTAGTCCTTGTTCGGGCCGCAGCCGCGCCCCTCCTTGATTTCCTGGTCCATGCAGCGGGAGACGAAGTCGCGCGGCGCCAGGTCCTTCAGCGTCGGCGCATAGCGCTCCATGAAGCGCTCGCCATCGCTGTTGCGCAGGATCGCGCCCTCGCCGCGGCAGCCTTCGGTCAGCAGCACGCCGGCGCCGGCGACGCCGGTGGGGTGGAACTGCCAGAACTCCATGTCCTCCAGCGGTATGCCGGCGCGCGCCGCCATGCCCAGGCCGTCGCCGGTATTGATGAAGGCGTTGGTGGACGCGGCGTAGATGCGCCCGGCGCCGCCGGTGGCCAGCAGCGTGGTCTTGGCCTCCAGGATGTGCACGTCGCCGGTCTCCATCTCCAGCGCCACCACGCCGAGCACGTCGCCGTGCGCATTGCGGATGAGGTCCAGCGCCATCCACTCGACGAAGAAGTTGGTGTGTGCCTTGACGTTCTGCTGGTACAGCGTGTGCAGCATGGCGTGGCCGGTGCGATCGGCGGCGGCGCAGGCGCGCTGCACCGGCTTCTCGCCGTAGTTGGCGGTGTGGCCGCCGAAGGGGCGCTGGTAGATCGTGCCATCGGGGTTGCGGTCGAAGGGCATGCCGAAATGTTCGAGCTCGTACACGACCTTCGGCGCCTCGCGGCACATGAACTCGATCGCGTCCTGATCACCGAGCCAGTCGCTGCCCTTGATGGTGTCGTAGAAGTGGTAGTGCCAGTTGTCCTCGGACATGTTGCCCAGGCTGGCGCCAATGCCGCCCTGCGCGGCCACGGTGTGCGAACGCGTGGGAAAGACCTTGGACAGCACCGCCACCTTGAGGCCGGCCTGCGCCAGGCGCAGCGAAGCCTGCATGCCGGAACCGCCGGCGCCGACGATGACGACGTCGAACTTGCGGCGGGGAAGCGAACCGAGTGCCATGTGAGTGACCTTGTTGACGTGCGCGTCTTTACAGGCGCCAGAGCACCTGCACCGCCCAGCCGGTGCAGCCCAGCAGCCAGACCAGCGTGGCGACCTGCAGCACCAGCCGCGTGCCGACCGGCTTGACATAATCCATCCAGATGTCGCGCATGCCGACCCAGGCGTGCCAGGCCAGCGCGACGAAGACGACGAAGGTCAGCACCTTCATCCACTGCGCGGCGAAGATGCCGGCCCAGCGGTCGTAGCCCAGCGGGCCCGGCATCAGCACCTGCACGATGAGCACTGCGGTGAACAGCGCCATCAGCACCGCCGTGACACGCTGGCTGAGCCAGTCGCGCAGACCGTAGTGCGCGCCGACGACGAGGCGCTTGGAACCATGGTTGACAGTCATTTCTTACCCTCGCTTGGCCAGGGGCTCAATACAGTCCGAACAGCTTGGCGCCCAGGGCCGCGGTGAGCAGCACGCTGCTCGCCAGCGTGATCACCGCCGAGCTGTGGCCCTGCGCCTTGCTGACGCTGTGCGTGGCGTCCATCCAGACGTGGCGGATGCCGGCGATCGCGTGGTGCAGGAAGGCCCAGATCAGGGCCAGCACGACCAGCTTGACCGCCCAGCCGGGCAAGACGCCGAGGCCGACGACGAAGGCCGCGGTGAAGGACTCGTAGGAGATCTCGGAACTGATGCTGGTGTCGAACAGCCAGACGACGAAGGGCAGAAGCACGAACATCAGCAGCCCGCTGGCGCGGTGCAGGATCGACACCACCCCGGCCAGCGGCAGTCTGTACTTCACCGCGTCGAGCAGGCGCATGGTGCCGGGTCTTGCTCTTGTCATCTCGGGCATGGCGGTACTTTCTGAAACCGGGCGAAACCGGACGAGTTTATTGCAACGCCGCAGCCTTACGCGGAGCTGTGGGCGACGGCCCTCAGCTGAGCTCGTTGCGGTAGTGGTGCGAGTCGGTGCGGTACAGGCCGCGTCGCAGCTCGACCGGCCGGTCGCCGTAGGTGTAGGACAGCCGCTCCACCGACAACAACGGCGAGCCCGTCGCCACGCCCAGCAGCGCCGCGTCCTCGGGCGCCGCCGCCACGGCGCGGATCTTCTCTTCGGCACGGATCATGCGCACTGCGAACTCGGCTTCGAAGAGGCTGTACAGCGGGCCGCGCCAGGCCTGCAGCCGCTCCATCGTCAGGCCCTTGAAGGCGGTGCCGGGCAGCCACAGGTCGTCGAGCACCACCGGAGCCTCGCCGGCGAGCAGCAGCCGGCGCACCTGCACCGCGGCTTCGCCGGCCTTCAGCGCGAGCAGCCGCGCCACCTCGACCGGTGCGCGCATGCGCCGGCAGTCGAGCAGGCGACGCTGCAGCGTCGCGGGGGCGCCGGCGTCGGGCGCCAGGCGCAGGAAACGGTATTGCGTCTGCGCCTCGGCGTGCGTGGCCACGAAGGTGCCCTTGCCCTGGCGGCGCACGAGCAGATTCTCGGCCGCCATCTCGTCGATGGCCTTGCGCACCGTGCCCTGGCTGACGGCAAAGCGCGCGGCGAGTTCGGTTTCGCTGGGGATGGCCTGCCCGGGCTGCCACTGTCCGGCTTCCAGGCTGGTCGTCAGCAGCGTCTTGATCTGCTGGTACAGGGGGCTGAACGAGGGCGTGGACTCGGCCCGCGCTGCCGGCGGCGACGGGGTCTCAGGCATCGTTCGATTGCATCACAGCCGGCCCGGGGTGTCCATGAACGAGTATCTTATATAAGACATAAGACATGGATCCGGCCGGTGGCCTCCGGGTGCCGGCTTGTCAGCCTGGCGCCATGCGCGGCCGGTAAACTTGGCCCGCTGAGCTGTACCCTGCGTCCCCCAGTCTCAATTCGAGGAGAAACCCACCATGAGCAAGAAGCCCGTCCGCGTGGCCGTGACCGGCGCCGCCGGCCAGATCGGTTATGCCCTGCTGTTCCGCATCGCCTCCGGCGAAATGCTGGGCAAGGACCAGCCGGTGATCCTGCAACTGCTGGAGATCCCGGACGAGAAGGCGCAGAAGGCGCTCAAGGGCGTGATGATGGAGGTGGAGGATTGCGCCTTCCCGCTGCTGGCCGGCATGGAAGCGCACAGCCAGCCCACCGCGGCCTTCAAGGACACCGACTACGCGTTGCTCGTCGGCGCCCGTCCGCGCGGCCCCGGCATGGAGCGTGCCGACCTTCTCGCCGCCAACGCGCAGATCTTCACCGCGCAGGGCAAGGCGCTCGACGCGTCGGCCAGCCGCGGTGTCAAGGTGCTGGTGGTCGGCAATCCGGCCAATACCAACGCCTGGATCGCGATGAAGAGCGCCCCCGGCCTGCCGCGCGAGAATTTCACCGCCATGCTGCGCCTGGATCACAACCGCGCGCTGAGCCAGATCGCCGCCAAGACCGGCAAGCCGGTGGCGAGCATCAAGAAGCTGGCGGTGTGGGGCAACCACTCGCCGACGATGTACGCCGACTACCGATTCGCGTCCATCGACGGCGCCTCGGTCAAGGAGATGATCAACGACCACGCCTGGAACAAGGACGTGTTCCTGCCCACCGTCGGCAAGCGCGGCGCGGCGATCATCGAAGCGCGTGGCCTATCCTCGGCCGCCTCGGCGGCCAACGCCGCCATCGACCACATGCACGACTGGGCCCTGGGCACCGGCGGCGCGTGGGTGACCATGGGCGTGCCGAGCAACGGCGAATACGGCATTCCCAAGGACGTCATGTTCGGCTACCCGGTCACCTGCGAAGGCGGCAAGTACAAGATCATCGAGGGACTGGCCATCGATGAATTCAGCCAGAGCTGCATCGACAAGACGCTGGCCGAACTGATGGGCGAGCAGGACGGCGTCAAGCACCTGCTGTGAACCACGCCGGGCGGCGCGTGCCGCCCGGCCTTCAGCGCACGAACTGGTCGACGTAGTCGCCGCCCAGGCCGACCGCCGCGTAGTGGCGGCGGCACATGTCGAGCTTGGTGAAGACGTCCTCGTAGCCGGTGTGGGCACCCTGCTCGTCGACGTAGACCATGGCGCCGTGGATGTTGAACATCGTGATCATCTCGTCGCTGCCGGCGACCTCGTCGACGACCAGCGTGTGGATCTCGCCCGGCGGCTCGTAGACGAAGGAGCCGGCACGCGCCACCCAGTCGTGCTCGAGGTAGCGCCAGGCGCCCTGAATGACGTAGCCGGTCACCCACGACGGGTGGATGTGACGGCTCAGCACGCCCGCCTTGCGAACGCGCAGCAG
>Ga0316603_10001079_pt1 | contig 14246 bp, 20 predicted proteins | sample OWC_soil_day10_n_FD_207649 | JGI IMG/M metagenome (GOLD analysis project Ga0316603, IMG submission 207649) | Wetland soil microbial communities from Old Woman Creek delta, Ohio, United States - OWC_soil_day10_noCT | ecosystem: Environmental > Terrestrial > Soil > Wetlands | place: USA: Ohio...
TTTTCAGCGAGGATTTCGCCTTCTTCGGTCGAACCATCCGAACCCGGATAGGACAGCGGACCACCGGAGGCGGTCACGATGCGGCTGGCGGCGCGACGCATGCCGCCGTAGGAGGCGATGGTTTCAACCAGTTCGCTGGCGACTTCGGTGGCGACGCTGTAGCCGCCCTGCGAGCCGGTCGTGGTCGACATGGTGTTGCGGATCTGGCGTGCCTCGTCGGCGGACAGCGAGCTGATGCCGTTGCGAATCAGCTTGTCCATGATGGTTCGATGCCCTGCCTTGTTTTCAGCGCCGGCCGGGTTGCGGCGGGCGTCGTCGAATCGCTCTTCAGCAGCGACGTTGAGCAGGCGCTGGGTGCTTTCGATCTGGCTGTCGAGACGTTCGATCTCATCGGCCATGTTGTCGAATTTGGCTTTGTCTTCCGTGGTCCAGATGGTGTCGCCCTTGTCGGCGAGTTGGTTGTTGGCTTGACGGGCGAGTTCATTGCGGCGCTCGCGCAGGGCTTGGATCGTTTGAGACATGGTGTTTCCTTTCGAAACAGACGTAAAAAAACCCGCCGAAGCGGGCTGGATTCACTGCGCGGAGCGCGTCAGTAATTGGGGAGCAGCAGCCGGAGACGACGGGCGGCGTTTTCCTTGAGGATGCTTGGATCGGGCGCTGGCGGTTCTTCCGGCTCGATCTTCGGGGCGTTCTGGTAGGCGCTGAGGTTCCAGCGGGCGGCGTTGTTCTTGGTGCCGTCGGCGCCAAAGATGGCGTCGACAAAGCCCCAATCCTTGGCTTCTTGAGCGGTGAACCAGGTTTCGCTGTTCATCCATTCGACGACCTGATCATTGCTCTGACCGGTCTTGTTGACGTAGTCGATGGCGATGGCCTGATCGATTTTGTCGAGCAGCGTGATGGTTTCGGCAAGGTCTTCCTTGTTGCCATACACCAGTGTCCAGGCGTTGTGGATCATGAACATGGCGCCGTTGGCGATGTTCACGGTCTTGGCGGCAATGGCGACGGTGGTGGCCGCACTGGCGCAGAGGCCGTCGATCCAGACGGTGACGTTGCCATGTTGTTGGACAGCGGCAGCAATGGAGCGGCCATCGAATACGTCGCCGCCAGGGGAATTGATGCGCAGGTTGATTTCCTGGCCGTTGAGCTGGGCAATCTGCTTGACGAGCTCAGCGGCATTGACGCCCCAGTAGGAGTCGATGATGTCGTAAAGGTAGAGCGTGGTTTGCCCAGCGCCGGTGCTCTCGGCACGGACGCCAGCGGGCTGGCGTTGCGCGTTGTCACGCAGTAGTTGGAGCAGTCGCTTGTGCATCTGGCTGGCCTTTCTTTGGGTCGAATAGGGTGTCTCCACCGGGCAAGGGCGGAAGGTTCTTTATTTTTCGGATTTCGTTTGGCGTCATCCAGCCGGGCCCCTGGCTTCCGCCGATGGATTGCCGGAATGCCTCGCCTTCTGACTTGGCGTCACCGCGCAGCAGCCCCTCAAGGGAGAATTCGGTGAAGTATTTCGCGGTCCGGAAAAACTTGCGGTTGAATTCCTGCTCGATCCGGTTTAGGTAGGGCTGGATGGTGAATTTGACGAAGCCAATGGTCAGTTGCTCGACGCCGGTACCCCAGCTGGTCGTTGTTTCATTGGCGCCGATCATGTGGGGCGGCACGCCGAATGCGCGGGCAATATCGATGACCTGGTACTTGCGCGAGTCGAGCAGCTCGGCATCGGCGGCCGTCATGCTGAGTTCACGCAGCTTGACCCCCTCTGTCAGCACCATGGGACGGCCGGCATTGTTTACGCCGGTGTAGCGTTCGGAATAGGTTCGACGTAGTTGCTCGATCTGATCATCCCTGAGCTTTCCTTCGGCCTCAAGCAGGTGCTTTGACATGGCGCCGTTGGCGTAGAACGCGCCGCTGAATTCGTCGGCAGCCAGCGCGATGCTGATGCCGTGCTGGGCGCCCAGGCGGATGGTGCTGGGGCTGCTTTCGCCATCGAACATCAAGTTTGGAACGTGAACGACGTCATCCTGATGCAGGCCGTATGGGCGCGTTCCATCAGTCGGGTTGATGTAGTAGTGCAAATAGTCGCCGACACCTTCGATATCGACTGTGTCGCGATGGTGCGGCTTGAGGCCGGTGATGACGCCGCCGCGATTGCGCTGAATTTCGATGATGGCGTCACCGCGCAGGCCGTTGCAGGCAACAATGAACTCGTAGAGGCTGGCGGCTGTCCAGCGCGGGTGCGGCTGCTCGTTGAGCAGGTACCACAGATTTGAATCGGAGACGCGACGGCGGCCGCCATCTTCGGTGCGTTCGTAAATGTGGCAGGGAAGGCTGGCAATGGATCCGGCGATCCTGCTGATGCAGGCGTAGACGGCCGATGTCCGCATGGCGGTGCGATCATTGACGGTGTGGCCGGTGATGCCCTGCGATCCGCCAAGGAAGTCGAGGATTCTAGAATTGGAGAGTGCTATCGAATCGGTCTGGCCGTTGCTGGCGTTGACGATGCGTTCGGCTTTGCGCTTGGCCATCCAGGCGTTGAGGATGACGCTGCCCGACTGGGAGACGCGCTCGGCGTTGTACCAGGTTGCATTTTGTTGGGTCACAGCAGTACGTATCCTTGTTCGATGGTCTGCGATTCAGGGGCTACGGCGAGCGCGCGGTTCATGGCCACGATGGTGGCGACGGCGGCGTCGATCTTGTTGGAGGCGCGGGATTTGCGCGGGAAGATGTTTTCGTTGCGATCCTCGATGCATTCGACGTTGGACATCATCCAGACGTAGGCGGGGTTGCCGTCGTGGTGGAAGCGGCCGGAATCGACCAGGGCGGCGATTTCTTTCATGGGGTCCGACAGGTAGCGGACTTGTTGCGGTATGTCGACGACTTCGAAGCCTTCGGCGGCGAGGTTGGCGCCGAGCTGGTGACCGCCCCATGGATCCTTGGCGTATTCGCGGATGGCGACTTTGTGGGCGGATTCGATGAGGTCTTCCTGGATGAGTTCGAGGTCGATCATGTTGCCCGGGGTGGCGATGAGGTGTTGGCTGTTGACCCAGGCTTGGTAGTGGGCGTTTTCTGGCTTTTCGACGGCGGACTGGGGGACGTAGTTGCGGCTGATGGCGTAGTAGTGCCGGCCGTCGTCGAGGTCGCGCCAGCAGAGCCAGACGGTGCTGGCGATGTCTTGTTTGCTGGCGAGGTCGCCGCCGGCGACGCAGCCGTCCCAGGCGTGGGTTTCGAAGTCGAGGTTGGGGTCTCCGGCTTGCTGCAGGTTGTAGAGGTTGAGCCAGGGTGAGGCGGCGGCGACCCAGAGGTCGAGGTGCTTGGTCTTGAAGACGTTTTGTTTGCGCGGGTCGGCGATGGCGTCGCGTTGCTGAAGGAGGAGATATTCGCCGTCGACGCTGATGCCGAAGTTTGGGTTGGCTTTGCGCAGGGCTTCTTCACTGGTCCAGTCGTCGTCGGCGTCGATGGTGAAGATGATGCCGAAGCGTTGGTCGTTGTCGATGGTGCCTTCGAGGATCTTCTGCAGCTCGACCTGGTGTAGGTAGCAGGGGCCGGATATGTCGGCACCGGCGGTGGTGATGACGAGGATGAGCGGCTGGCTGCGGGCGCCCATGCCAGTCTGCATGGTGTCGAAGAGCTCGGCGGTCTTGTGTTCGTGGTATTCATCGACGATGGCGCAGCTGGGGCTGGCGCCGTCGCCGGGTTTGCCGATGACGGGCTCAAACTTGGAGTTGTTTTCGGCGATGGAGAGGTTGGAGGCGTTGACGGTGAGGCCGTAGGCTTGGCAGAAGCGCGGTGTGGCGCGGGCCATGAGCAGGGCCGGGCGGAAGACTTCCATGGCCTGGTCTTGCGAGGTGGCGCCGGAATAGACTTCGGCGCCGAATTCGCCGTCGACGGCGAGCATGTAGTTGCCGATGACGGCGGCCAGGGTGGATTTGGCGTTTTTGCGGGGGACGATGACGTCGGCGACACGGAAGCGGCGTTTTCCGGTGTCGCGATTGATCCAGCCGAAGATGCTGGCGAGGATGAATATTTGCCAGCGTTCGAACTTGATGAGCTGGCCTTTGGCGGCCCAGTCGCCCTTGATGTGGGGCATGAGTTCGCCGAATTTGCAGATTCGTTCGGCGGGGCGGTAGGTCTTTCCCTTGGCGTCGGTGAGTTCAGGGTTGAAGACGTAGGGCATGAGGCCGGATTCGGCGCGCGACAGGTCGTTCAGGTGACGCTGGCAGGCAAGGCGGTGCCATTTGTTGGCGATGATCTTGCCGTCGACGACGTCGCGGGCATAGGCCGTGGCGATGTCGCCGAAATGGGTTTCCGACAGGGCTACAGACCGTTCCATGCGTCTTGAGTCCCTTCTTCGAATAGTTGGCCCTGGCGGTTGTCGCTTTGGGTGACTTTGGTGCGGGCTGAGGGCGACAGGCCGAACAGGTCAAGGTAGGCTTTGACTTGTTGCGAGGCTTTGTTGCCGGCGACCCAGTAGTGGCTGTAGGTGAAGTTTCCGTTGGCGGTGCGGACCATGATGCCGTCGCCGCCTTCGTAGATTTCGCCCTTGGCTTCAGCCGCAGCGCGGGCTTCTTCGGCCTGTTTCATGGCGCGGGCGAGCTGACGCTCGGCCCAGACCATCTTGGCCCAGGCTTGGCAGTAGAGGACCAGGGCGGCTCGGTCGAGATTGGAGACGAGGCCATAGTGCTCGAGCTCGGCAGCGAGGCGCTTCCATTCCTTCTTGGCTTCGGGCCAGATCCATGTCGGGAAGTCGGGGATTTCGACTTCGGGCTGGAATTCGTCGAGCAGCTGGCCGAGCGGCTTCTTGCTGGCGTTGCCTCGCAATAGATGCACGTTCTTCGGGAGCGGCTTCGGTCCTCTCGATCCCATGTGCACCTCCGTAAACGAAAAAACCGCCCGAAGGCGGTTGGCTGGTTTCCCCACCAGGGGGAGTTCCTATTTCATCAGGATCTCTCCGCTCGGCTCGATGACTCAGGATCACCGGCCGCCGAAGCGGCCGGATCACCATAATCACCCTTGCTCGAGCACACTGGCTCAGGGTTTTATTCTTGCCGGCTACTTCCATTGGGCCCGGGCCGGCGCTCGGACTGACAGGGGCGGAAGCAACCCCATCCTGGGTGTAAGGCTGACTGACCCGATTAAGCGATCGCCACTCGCACGCTACGCGCTGCCTGCTGACCCATACCGGCGTCGTCATCGGCCTCATCCGCGCTAAGCCCGGCTTTCGGATGTTGGTGCACACGTATGCACCCTTGAAGAGGGGGGGGTACCCCCTCCCCTAATTACTCCCGCACGAAAAAATTTCACTAACCGTCCGGTCCCGGCGGGTAGGGGGTCAGACTTTTGAGGCCCCCCTCCCCTTTGCTGCTTCGGCCGTCGTTTTCGTTTGGTGGCAGCAGTCGCAGATCGACTGCAGGTTTGTCTCGTCGTCACATCCGGCAAGACTGCCACGCAGATCTCGCCAGGATTCCTTATTGATGATGTGGTCAACCTGTGTTGCTGCTGTGAGGCGGCCTTCTTTCAGACAGGGTTGGCATAGACCATTGTCTCTTGCCAGGATTCGCTTTCGGCGCTTGTCCCAGTCTGAACCATATCCACGTTCGTGTCGGCTGCCTCGACGAACATCGCCGAATTTACCGATGCGCCGGTCGCCCTGGTGCGCGCTGCAGTATCCACTTCCGTCGCGTACCAAATCACCACATCCGTGGTGTTTGCATGGCTTGGCTGCAGTCGTGGCCATCTATTTATTTACCTTACCACGGCTGTCAACCCCCACAAGGTCAACAAAGTCAACAACTTGCGAAACGCGCACGCCTAGACCTTCTTCACCAGCCAAAGCCAATACATCGCGCGCAACAAGTAGCATCGCCGCCCGAATTCCTTTAGGCATTCGTCCGCTCTCTCGATTCCGAGTCCAATGCTGTCCCAGCGCTGCCAAATCGTCCAGCGCGTCAGCAACAGGGTCATGCACGACAATCAACTTAGTATTTGCCATTTTCGCCATTGATCAACCCTTACTCAGCCGCGCCGTCAGCTGCCTTTCCATCCACACCTCAGCCTCAACCAGGCAGGCCACGCCTGTGCTGATGGCGACGTCGTGTTCGGGGATCTTGATCTTCCCGGTACCGCCACAGGAGCCGCACATCTGCTGCTCGATATTCAGCACGCCACGGCCGTGGCAGGTCGGGCAGCGGTCATTGTTCCAGAGCTCCAGGGCGCGCAGGGCGTGCTCTTTGATGCCGTCTGCAGCCATGCCACGCCGCTGCATTTCCGTGGCCAGCACGAGCAGCACGTTCCATGTATTCATCGCTGATGGCGGATTCGTCAGGTAACGCACCACGGCGAAGCCCAGCGGGTTCTTCTGACCAGACAGCCCTAGTGCGATGATGGCCTCGAGGGGCCAGCGCTCCCAGCTCAGATCACCCGATGCCGTGGCAGTCACAGCGCTTTCCACACGGTTCAGCTCGTTGATCATCATCACCCTTTCAATTTACCGGCCTTGGCCAGCCTGGTCAGTTTGCGAATACGCCTCGCCTTGCGGCGGACATCCTGTTCCTTCAGTCGCTTCTCTTCCTTCGCCATGTCGGCGCGCAGAGTGCGGATCTGATCGATGGTCTCAGCCGGGTCTTTCCACATCCAGGAGAAAGGGACCGTCGCCATCAGGCCTTGCCTCCCTTAGCTTCAGCAACCTTTGCCCGCATGGCCGACTCAGCCACACGAACGACCAGCGAGAAATAGACGACGCCCGTGGATAGGTCAGCCAGCCAGCGAGCCCACAGGGCGAGGCTGGTCATGTCGTTCGTCTGGATGCAGCGCTTGATGACGCCGTTGAACTCCTGAATATCGGCGTCGGTCCATTCGCCGGATTCCTTGCGGGCCTTGGCCACCATGTCGAAATCAGCGCGCAGTTTCTTCAGCATCAGTTCCACTGGTTTTCTCCTGTAGGTTCCATACCTTCCAGACGTATGGCAGAGGTATGGAACCCTAAAAGCCTTGCTGTGTGGCCTTCTTCCATACCTTCCATACCTTCCATACCTAAATTGATACCTGTACGGGGGTGCACGCGCACGTGTACGCGTGTGTGTGCGCGCCCGCCTACATGTGCGCAGGAGAAACAGGTATGGAAGGTATGGAAGGTATGGAACACCATTGCAGCACAACGCTTTCCAGCTTCCATACCTTCGACATAGGTATGGAACAGGTATGGAAACTGCGGTTTAGAAGCCGGCATATTCCCCTCCTGTTTTGGGTGCGTTGGTCGGCTCGTTGGCTGGGCCGTCGTCAAGCATTGATGGCGGCCGATACCAGAACCGCGTCATGCCGTTGCGCTTCTCGATCTTCTTGCACCCGAGCTTGCGCAATGCCGTTCCTACGCGCGTTTGCAGGTCTCTCGTGAGCTTCGACGCATCCATGCTTCGACCATCGACGCTGAGACCTTCCATGACGGCTTGCGCGATCGAGAAATCAGCCACCTGGCTATAGACCCAATCGTGCAGCGCATCGATCAGACTGTCCTGCTGCTCCCGCTTCAGCTGCTCAGGATCGAAGTACTTCTTCTGCTCGTCCCAGATAGGCCAGTAGCGATGCCCGGCGTCGTAATACGCCATGGCCTCGGCGAACAGCTGCTCGCGTGCCTCAATCAATCCCTGCACGTCGAGAACGCCCACCGACACCGGCCAGAACCGCCGGCCGCCTGTGGGGTCTTTGTTCCACTCGTGCTCGTTGGTCGTGCCAGCAAAGACAAGACGCCGAGGAAGCTTGACGAACGATGTCGCGAACGGCACCCGGAACTCATCGAAACGTCGGGACAGAAAAGCCTTCTGCCGCTTTTCGTCCGAGCGCGCCATGGCGCCCATTTCGGCAATCTCAAGCAGCCACTTGCCCTGCAGCGCCATCATGGCGTCCTTGTTGCTCAGGTCGAGTTCGACGTCGCTGAACCAGGCATCACCCACCAGCGCGGCGAGGATCGTCGATTTGCTCTTGCCCTGCTCCCCTTCGAGAATCAGGCTGTAGTCGAACTTGCACCCCGGCTCCATGGCCCGGGCGATCATGCCCATCAGGAACCAGCCACCCGACAGGCGCAGGTATTCCTTCTGATCCGGCGACGATGGCGTCGCTCCCAGATACCGCTCAAGCCATCCGCCGATGCGCTTCTCGCCATCCCATGCAGGAAGGCCACGCAGCCACAGCACCAGCGGATTGAACGCGTGATTTCGCGCGACCAGATCGACCGCCTGGGCAGTGATCTCTTTACCCGGCGCAAAACGGTACCGCCGCGTGATCCAGATCGACAAATGAACCGTGTCCTGATCCGTCCATTCACCCGCCTCGCCATTCACGAACGGCGGCGGCCGGCGCTTCACCACGCGCTGGGCGTGCTCGTCGAAGGCAATGATCCCCTCCCAGAGCGAATCATTCACCAGCACGTCATACACATTCGCCACGCAGCGCTCGATATCGCCCTTCTGCGTCTTCAGCAACGAGTAGTACCAGCTTTGCCTATCTTCCCCCGCGGCAGCATCTTTAGCGGTAGAAATGGTTTCCGAAGGTGTTTCCGGCTGGTCTCTCTGCCACACCGCCGAATTGTCACGCAGCCATGAAAGGCTCGTCTCTTCGTCAATATGGCCAATCTGGCCAGCCGCGCACATGTCGGCAACGTCCCAGCCATCCGGAAGAGTGCCCGGTTCCGGAAGATTGACCATCCAGACCTTGCACTTCTGCCCCTCAAGCCGCTCGGCAATCTTCAGCGCCGCCTTCAGTCCGGCCTGCTTATCCGCTGCCAGGTAAGGCTTCGACTCCGGATCGACGCCCTGCTCCTTCTCATCCTTGCTCAGGCGCTCGCGCTTCGAGTCGGCATCGGGCCAGATCATGACCTTGCGACCGATCAACGGTGACCAGTCTGCCTTGTGCTCGGCATTGGTGCCGCCGCACCAGGTCAGCACGGCCAGCGACGGGAAGAGGCTCTGCGCCACATCCGCGCACTTCTCGCCCTCGACGATCAACACAGTCGCATCCGGCATCGCCGCCAACCGGTCCAGACCATACAAAGGCCGCGGCTCGGCAAAGTGCATCCAGTGCCACTCGCTCTTGCCCGTCCGTGAATTCGTTGCCCAGCACACCGGAAGCACTTCCTTGCCGCCGTCGCTCGTCTTGAACCGGAACACGTACCCCAGCGTCTCCCCATCCGCGCCGCGGTAATGCCACAGCATTTCCGGCAGCCCGCGCTTGATGTGCGCCTTGGGCGCTTCAGGCGCATCCGCCGGCGCCTGGCGCTGCGGAACCCACTCCGACACCGCCTTCTTCGGTGCCTCGTTCTCGGCTGCAGCCTTGGCCGATGGGGAGGACTTCTCTGCCGGGGGGGTTGCAGAGTCGGGTGGCATTGCGGCACGGCTGCCGCCACCCGTGCGGGGGGGTAACTGTATACTCAGACGCGCGGCCACGTCATAGGCCGCCTCGATCTGATCGTTGTTGTGGAACAGGTAGGCACACAGCGAGACGAGATCCTTGCCGGCATCGCCCGCCGCGAAATCGCCCCACATGCCGTTCGTCATGTTGATCGAGAACGACCCCTCGCGATTGTCGCTTCGCGTCGGATTGACGGACTTGTACTCGTACCCGACCTTGTGCCCGTTCGGCAACCATTCGCCGAGCAGCTCGTCGACCGCATTCAGCGCCCGGGCCGCCAGCATGCCAAAATCGATTGGTTCTCGCCGGCCCCCGCCGGAATTCCCCCGCTTGGCCATCAGCGAACCGCCTTCAGGCCTGCTGTCGGCACCTCACGCACCGTCGATTCGATCTCGGCCAGCATGCGCTGGATGGCGCCAACCGTCCGGTGCGCACGCAGCTTCAGCGCATCAAATTCAGAGGGTTCGATGATGCCGTCCGACCGTGCCTCAGTGAACTCACGGGACAGGTCACCCATCGACTGGATGATCGACAAATAAGCCTGCAGGACATCATCGTCACCCGCCATCCCGGCCGGCAGCTCGACGAACACACCGCCGAAGTACTCGCAGATCGCCTCGGCATAAACCTTGGTTTTGGCGTACTCAGCCAGCGCGATCGCCTCACGGGCAGTCACCTCGTAATGCGGCATCGCATCGGAGAACTTGTTGTGCATGATGCCGGGCGATCGGCCGACACGCTTGGCAGCAGCGGCAATGCCACCATCCATCGACAACAAAACCGCATGCAGCGCGTCAATCGGATCACGATGAGACATGGCGAACTCCCTCAGTAAACATTCCAGTGCACACCAGCCACACTGGAACCGTTGAAGAAAAAGACCGGCGAAGAAGCCAATCCAGGAGAAGTGAAAACATGATCAGCACCAAAAAAATGGCCAGCCATCCCGCGAACGGAATGAGCCGGCCAAACGAGAGGTACTACAGGAGACAACCGGAGAGAGACCATCACGCGGACTCTTCGAAATTTGGCGGATTTTCCGCGTTGACAGGAGAAGTTCCGCGCAAATATGCCCAATCGACATCGGATCGAACCTCCTCGCAAGTGACTACAGAATTGGAGTGTTTTTCCATTTCGATGCACAGGGATTCGCCAAGCTTTTGGCCCCTGGATAAGGCCTTGCGCAAGTAGCCGATGGAGGTTTCGCATTTATTTGCGAACTCCTCCTGCTCCTTTGTCGAAAGTGAATTTAGAAAGTCGCGAAGGTTCATAACCGCAATCATTACCCACGGGTAACGATCCTGTCAATACCTTCAGGATATTTACCGGCGGGTAATCAACGAGAACAATCCTGTCATGGAAAAGACATACGAAATGCGCCGCCAACACCTAAAAACCCTCGTTGACAAACTGGGGAGAGGAGGTATTGCCGCCGTCGCCAAAAAGATCGATGTCAATGCGAGCTACCTGTCACGCTGCCTATATCCGCCAGAAAAAGCCGGACGGAAAAATATCGGCGACGAGATCGCTACCAGGCTGGACGAGCATTTCCCGTCGTGGAAAGGCGCCTCAATAACCTCGTTGCATAGTCCAGCCGCCGCCTACTCCGTCGAACCCACACGGGACAGCATTTCACCCGCCGCCGTAATGTTCGGCCATGTGTTCGACAAGCTGAGCCCTGCAGACCAGTTCGACCTTTGGGTTGATCTGAAAAAACGGGTAATGAACTACCCGGAGGTAGAGCGGGAATACTTAGCCGATATCGTGAAATATTTAACACTAATCTGATCCAGCTTTACCTTGGTAATATTTATCCTGAATATGCCTCATGTCATAGTTTCAGGACAAAAACAAACCAGGGATAAACATGGGAACAGTAACCAGAATACGGCGTGAAGTACTGCCGAAAGAGCTCTACGACCTCATTGAACGATTTATGATGGGCGAAATCGCATCGATGCAGATCACGACGCTATCGAATACATTCAAGATAGAACACTTCAGTTTTGGCGATACCCCAAAACCGCTGGCTGACATATCCAGCAATACTCCATGCCGGATATATGAGATCAAAGGCAAAAAAAATTGAAAATGATCAGACCACCAATAACGCTACTGTCGGCGCTAATCGCCACCATCTCACTACCTATTTTCGCCGAAGAAAATGCAGATCTGGCGATCTTGATTGCCCCTGAGCCAATCGAGTATCGAATGGAGTACTCACTCCATACATTCGCATCAATCATTGGCGCTTGGGGACCGCTACTCGCAAACAAAGCGAGGAACAATTCTCTCTCGGGAGACTTGACAACCGCCATGATGAGGTCCGGCGTTAGACCCAACCAGGAACTTCGCGAGGCAACCGAAAAACACCTTGCGGCCGTAGGCATCAAGACCGAGCGGACAAACCTTCCAATCAACCCAACCAACCAGGCGGCGACCAATTATCGTGAGGCGGCAAAAGATCGACCCGTCCTGCATGTCTATTTCGAACGAATCGGCATTCAATCCAGGCCATCGAGCAAAACATACACCCCTTTCGCCCACGTCTACTATTGCCTTGTCCAAAAGGGGAAATCCGCATGCGATGAAACTGCAGATCGTGGCTATTACGGAGAGGGATACACAGAACACGAGCGCCTGGTCGTTCCTGCCGAACCCGTATATCAATGGATCGACGCCGACGACGTAATGCGAAGACAAAGCGATGTCATTGCTTCCATACACGCCATGTCTGACGCCATGGGCAAAGAAATAGCCGAGGCCGTTTCAGAGCACATGAGGCAGTAACAACCCCCAGCCAATGACAACCGCCTACGGGCGGTTTTTTTTCGCCCAGAAAATCGAAATCGTTACCCGTGGGTATTGCGCTTATGATTACCTAGGGGTAATATCTGCCAAACATTAAACGGAGGTCACCATGAACAAAGCACTCGGCATCGGCATCATCGCTTGCTGGATGGCGCTCGCAGCGATGGCGGTCATCTGACATGACCACCGCCGAAGCGCTCGACAAGGCCCGCGACATTGCGCGCGGATCGACGTGTTTCCTGATGCCCGTCGGCGGTGTTTTCAAAATCTGCCGTCGCGTTGACCGCCGCGTCATCACCCTCGGCAAACGAACCGACGCCAGCCAGGCACTAAGCCTCCTGCGCCGGGTATGCAATCACTAGGAGGCGACCATGGAACTCGACCCGAAATATCAATGCTGTGAATGCGGCGACATTCACGACGACGAAGACGATGCGCGCGAATGCTGCGCACCGCGCATCAAGGAAGTTTTCGTGTGCCCTCAATGCAAAGAAGTTTTCGACGACGAAGACGAAGCCATCGAATGCTGCGATCTCCCCGAAGGGTTTGAGATCAGGCCAAGCCTGATTGAGCTTGAGGCTGCTGGACAAATGAGGCTGCTGCCATGATCACCGCCCAAATCATCCACGACAGCGCCCTGCTCGAAGAAGTCGCCGTTGCCGCCGCCAAACGCGGATGGCACATCATCAGCAACGGCAAGCGCGCCGTTATCAGTCCCATCATCCCCGCCGGCTGGACGAAGATCGCCGTCAAGGTCAAGACCGCCCGCAGCGCCACCCTGGAGGCCCAGCCATGCGCCGCCTGATCGACTGGCTTTACCGGACCCTGTTCGGCATTCACGTCCGCACCCACGAGCAGCACATCGCCGACCTGCGCATTCTGCTCGACGACCTCTACCTGCAGGCGCAAACCACGGACGCGGAAATCGAAATCGTCACCCGCAAGCTCCTCGACGCCAAGGAAAGGCGCGACGAAGCCGCCCGCAACGCCGGCAAATTCGTCGAGCGCCGCAAATCGATGATCGACGACCGCTTCCCAGACCCAATTCCCCGCTCCTACTGAGGACATCATGATCCTAGACATTCCCGTCCTGACCGCCATCAAAAAACTGGGCGTCGCAACCTATTCCCAGCTTGAGGCCGAAACAAAGGAAAAGCTCAATAAGCTGCGCTGGTGCTGCAACGACCTGAAGGCCCGTCAACTCGTCAAGCAGACCGAAGACCCGACCGACAACGAAGTCGCGTGGAAGATCACAGCGAAGGGAGATCAGCACCTATTCGCCCAGCAACAATCCGACATTGAAGCGGCCGAACTCGAAAAACATAAAGCGAAGCACCTGAAAAAACCCGGCAAGGCCACCCCGGCCAAGGCGGCAAAAGGACACGTCGGAAGAGCGTGTGCAACCCCAGCGGCCGGAGGGGCATATATCAGCCGCAGCACGGAATCGGATCGCCTCGTTGAGGCAGATAGCACCTCCACCGAGGCCCGTGCCGTTGTCGAGACGCAGGCAGCCGGTTTGGCGGCTGAGGAAAGCGCTTTGGCGAGCGCCTACCGCCCTGCAGTCTCCGACGTGAAATCCGACATCGAGATCATCGCCGATCAACTGTTCCAGGTTTCCGAAGACGAGCCGCCGATTGAGTTCGCCGATCCGCAGCTGTTCGCCATGATCAGCATCGACGGCACGATGCACATCGCGTTCGCGTGGAAAGAAATCAACCTTCCCGCCTTCGCCGTCCGAGAACTAGCCGACTTTATCGGCGACACCGAAGCAGCGTGGGACTGATCATGCCCACCCAACGCTTCCGACACCCTGCCGGCGCCTTCGAGATCACCAGCCTGCCCGGCCAGCCACAAGTCGCCATCTGTCACAGCTTCTTCGTCCGCGAAACCGATCGCGGCCGCGGCAAGTCCCACGAGATCAAGGCCCAACAACGCCACACCCTGCAAAGCCTGCAGTACGACTACGCCGTCTGCACTGTATCCGGCAACAACCACGCCCAGAAAGCCGTGCTCAGCCAGGGCGGCTGGAAAAAGCTGACCGAGTT
>Ga0316603_10001086_pt1 | contig 14212 bp, 7 predicted proteins | sample OWC_soil_day10_n_FD_207649 | JGI IMG/M metagenome (GOLD analysis project Ga0316603, IMG submission 207649) | Wetland soil microbial communities from Old Woman Creek delta, Ohio, United States - OWC_soil_day10_noCT | ecosystem: Environmental > Terrestrial > Soil > Wetlands | place: USA: Ohio...
ACATCCTGGCTTGTACTCTTGCCCAGGCTCTACAGGTTCAATGCCCGGAAGGGAACGTTGGACCCCGTGCCGGGCATAGACAGGGCCAGCTATGTCTGCGCAGGACGAGATGGTCCCCTCTGGTTCTCCTCACCGAGCCCGGAACATGCAAAACCTGTCCTCGCCCGACTCGATCCCGGAACAGGGCTCGTAACACGGTATGACCGGGACACGCTGCCCGGGGAGGGATTGCTTACCGGCGGCGTGAGGTCGATGATTGAAGACACAAACGGAGAGATCTGGTTTGGCACCTTCGGGCAGGGGCTGTTCCGCTTTGATCCACGAACAGAGCGCTACCGCCGTTACTCCAGCGCGCCCGGCGCAACCGGGGCACTCAAGATGACGGTCATTCGAGCGCTCCTGATGGATTCTACGGGCACGATCTGGATCGGGACAGATTCCGGTTTGCACCGCTACATCAGAGAGACGGACAGCTTCGAGCGCTTCGCGGCGACCGGGCAGGAGTCCAATGACCAGGGACATTTCATCCGCGGGATGGCTCTGGATCAGAAGGGCGATCTCTGGTTAGCCCACGCCAGCGGAATCAGCCGGTTCGATCGCACGCGCTCGCGTTTCCAGGACTTCACCGAGGTAGACGGCCTCCGGCGCACTCAGTATGCCAGGGCGCTCTTTGAGCCCGTCAGCCGGACGATGTATGTCACCGACACAGACGGTTCCATTGTTGCGTTCCGGCCCGAGGATTTACCTTCACCGGGGGCTTCCGGCAGGGTGATCTTGACAGACTTCCGAGTGTTTGAAAACAGCATTCCGCTCCCGATGCCAATCCATCGGATCCGCGAAGTAAGTCTCTCCCATAATCAGAACTTTTTTTCCTTCCGGTTCTCAGCACTTGAGTTTCTACGCATCAATACGATCAACTACGCCTACAAGATGGAGGGGTTTGACCGCGACTGGGTCCAGGCGGGGACGCGTGCCTATGCCGGCTACACAAATCTTGACCATGGCAGCTATCTCTTTCAGGTCAAGGCAACAGACGCAAATGGCGTGTGGAGTGACAGCATCACAACTTTGTCCGTCATTGTGCATCCCCCCTGGTGGAAAACACGCTGGGCCTACGCCCTCTTTACACTCCTGGCAGCTTCGGCACTGTACGGTACCTGGCGATACGACCGCCGCCGGGTCCAGCTACGGCATCAATTGGAGATGAAAGGCTTCGAAGCCCGGAAACTCCTTGAAGTAGACCAGTTGAAGGCCCAATTCTTCGCCAATATCTCGCATGAATGCCGCACACCGCTGACCCTCATCCTCGGGCCTGCCGAAAAGATATCATCTCATACGACCGATCCCGATGACCGGAGAGACCTCGAAACGATCCAGCACAACGCCCACAATCTGCTCAACCTGATTAACCAGCTCCTCGATCTCTCCAGGCTCGACGCCGGACATATGGTGCTGCAGGTCAGCTCTATGGACCTCGTGCCGCTGCTTCAACGGATCGTCGCATCCTTCTCTTCCCTGGCCGACCGGAGAAAAATCACGCTTGTCTTCAATCTGCACGAACGGTCGCTGGCCGCTTTTATCGATCAGGAAAAATTGGAGAAGATCGTAACGAACCTGCTCTCCAATGCCTTCAAGTTCACCGGACCCGGAGGAGAGATTGTAGTGACCCTCAGGCGCCGGATTGAAAGTGATGAATCCATTGCTCCTGACGGAGAACACAGAGCGGACACAGGTTGGGCAGAAATCTCCGTCTCGGACACCGGGATGGGCATCCCGCGGGATAGGCTCGGCAAGATCTTCGATCGCTTCTACCAGGTAGACAGCTCCTCCACGCGCCGGCACAGTGGAACGGGGATCGGCCTCTCGCTGACAAAAGAGCTGGTCGAGCTTCACCGCGGGTATATCAATGCAACTAGCAAGGAGGGAGAGGGCAGTACATTTGTTGTCGGATTTCCGCTTGGGGATGAGATGTACACCCCGGACCAGATCATGGAACCCGCGCCCGGGACGACTGTATCGGCTGAGGCCCTGGGAATGGAGGTCCAGGAAGAGGAAGCATACCCGACCGATGAGAGATCGGAGGAAACAGGGGGGCCACCCGCTGCCCCGCTGGTGCTCATGGTGGAGGACAACGTGGAACTGCGCCGGTATATCCGTGGATACCTGGAAGAGAGCTACCGGGTTATCGAGGCAGGAGATGGTGTAAAAGGGATGGAGAGCGCATTCGCGTGGATACCCGATCTCGTCATCACGGATATCATGATGCCGCGGATGGATGGTGTTGAGCTATGCCGGCGTTTGAAGAACGACGAGCGAACCAGCCACATTCCTGTCATCCTCTTGACTGCCAGGGCCTCCGGCGAGAGCAAGGTGGAAGGGTTTGAAACCGGAGCAGACGATTACATCATCAAGCCGTTTGATGCGAAAGAGCTGCTCGTGAGAGTACGCAATCTCATTGAGATCAGGCAGGCACTGCGGAAGAAATTCCGTGAAAAGGTGGTCCTCGAACCCGCGGATATCCCTCTCTCTTCGGCCGATGCGCGTTTCCTGAAGAGACTGATGGATACTATCGAAAAGCGGATGGCTGAACCGGATTGTGATACGGAAACCCTCGCAGGAGATATGTGTTTGAGCAGAATGCAATTGAACAGGAAGGTGCATGCTCTCAGCGGCCAATCCACGCACGAGTTCCTCAAAATCCAGCGTCTGAAGCGCGCTGAGCGGTTGCTTCGTCACCACCACGGCAACATTTCAGAGATCGGCTACGAGGTAGGCTTCGCTAGTCCGTCTCATTTCGGGCAGGCGTTCAAAGAACGGTTCGGGATGACGCCGTCGGAATACGCGGAGAAATATCCGGAAGAGAACAGCCAGGAACGTGAGGGCGGCTCGCGGTGAAGTGAGGATAGAAGAGAGGAGAAAGGAACCTTCTCGGCAGTCCTGAGATGTGCAGGGTAAATGTCCTCCAGGTGACCTTCAAGTAAGTTGTTTTTGTGTTCCGTGGAACGTACTTTGCACTCACCCATGTACGGAAGCAGTACCTGGCGCTGGGACTGAGCTTCAGAGGAGGATCCCATGGCATGCATTGTTCTTGTTCACGGCACCGGATCGGGAGGCTGGTGCTGGAAAAAGGTGGCGCCGCTGCTGCGCGCCGCGGGACATGAAGTCTATGCTCCTACGCTCACAGGCGTCGGCGACCGGTCCCACCTGCTGAAGTGCGGTATCAACCTGACGACACACATCACGGACATCGCCAACCTGCTGTTTTACGAGGATCTCTCCGATGTGATCCTGGTTGGTCACAGTTATGCGGGGATGGTCATCACCGGCGTCGCATCAAAGGTGCCCGAACGGCTGAGACTCCTTGTGTACCTTGATGCGTATGTTCCCGAAGAAGGACAAACTGAGCGCGAGCTGTGGCCACCCAAAATGCGAGCCGAGATTGAAGCTGACGAAGCGGACAAAGGACTCCGTTCTCCTCCCTCTCCCACCCTCCTTGGCATTACCGACCCTGGAATGGCAGAGTGGTACCTGAAAAGAATGACTCCACACCCGATGGCCACATACGACGAGCCCGTGCCGCCCGGCAATGCATCAAGTGCCGCGCTCCCGCGTATGTTCATCCACTGCATAGGTGGACCAACCACACCTGTGTTTGCGCCGTTTGCCCGGAAGGCACAAGATCGCGGCTGGGAGTACCACGAGATCGTGACAGGACACGAAGCAATTCTCACCGCCCCGGAGGAAGTAGCACGAATCCTGCTGTCGTCTGCTGTAACGTACGGTGCCAACAAGTAAGTAGAGGCGCCGCTTGCACGCTTCGTGTCTTGCTTCTGCGAACTCAAAAACGTCCGGGAACGCCCCGCCGGCACAAAATCCCTGCAAGATTTGTTCCGTTGGAGTGAACAGATACAGGAGGAAAGGGGATGGAAGCCGGGGAAGGCATTACGGAATTCGTCAATACCGTCGTCATTGGCGGTGGTCAGGCGGGGCTCTCGGTCGGATATTGTCTGAAGGAACGGAACGTTCCGTTCGTTATTCTGGAGGCACAGGAGAGAGTCGGGGACAGCTGGCGCAAGCGCTGGGACTCGCTCCATCTGTTCACGCCGGCAATATATGACAGCCTTGTGGGGATGCCGTTCCCGGCCGACCCATACTCATTTCCTTCGAAGAATGAGATGGCCGACTACCTGGAATCTTACGCGCGTCATTTCGACCTGCCCGTCCGAACCGGGGTAACGGTGGACAGGCTCTCAAAGCGTGACGGCAAGTTTGTCGTGTCTTCCGGTAACCGCTCGATTATCGCGGAAAATGTGGTTGTGGCAATGTCGAGTTTTCAATGCCCCCGCGTCCCATCGTTTGCGCAGGAGTTGGATCCCGGCATCAGGCAGCTTCATTCCGTGGAGTATCGCAGGCCTTCGCAGCTGCAGGACGGGGATGTCCTTGTTGTTGGAGCCGGCAACTCAGGTGCCGAGATCGCTCTTGACGCATCGCGCTCGCACAAGACGTGGCTTGCGGGAAGGGATGTCGGTCACATACCGTTCCGTATCAACGGCATTGTGTCCCGGCTCTTTTTGGTACATTTCCTGTTCCGTGTCGTCTTCCACCGCATCCTGACGGTGAACACGCCGATGGGACGAAAGGTACGTCAGAACGTCTTTGGGAAGGGGGATACGCTTATCCGCATCAAGCCTGCCGACCTGGCGGGAGCAGGGATCGAGCGGGCTCCGCGGGTGGTTGGCGTACGTAACGGAAAGCCCCTGCTTGAAGACGGGAGAGTTCTGGATGTGGCAAACGTGGTGTGGTGCACGGGATTTCTTCCCGGCCATTCGTGGATCGACCTGCCGGTCTTCGCACACGGAGAACCGGAGCAGGAACGCGGCGTAGTCGCGAAGGAACCCGGCTTGTACTTCGTGGGTCTGCGTTTCCTCTATTCCTTGTCATCGGCGATGATTCACGGCGTGGCAAGGGACGCCGATTACATTGCCCGCGCTATTGCGCATTCCCGGTCATTCGCCGATGCTGCAACCGTGTCGTAGCGCGGGCCGTAGAGCCCGAAATTATTTCGTCAGCACCATTTTCCGGGTCTGCGCGTAACTCCCCGCGATTAATCTGCACAGGTACACCCCGCTGGCAAACCCGCTCCCATCAAAACTGTCCTGGTAAATTCCAGCTGCCCGTCGCTCATTGACCAACACCGCCACTTCGCGTCCGATGATATCATACACGACCAGCCTCACATCACTGGCTACGGGCAACTGACTACTGACTACTGTTCTCGGATTGAATGGGTTCGGATAATTCTGCTCAAGCGTCGCCCGGGATGGCAATCCTTCATTGGCTTGAACTGCCGGAACAACTTCTGTGCTGACAGGGTGATACCGGAGGATCTCCCCCCCTTGGGTGACCATCCACCCGTTTGCGGAATCGTAGAATGATATCGCCATGATAGACCCAGAGAATGGATCAGTTGGTTGCACCGTCCAGGTTGCACCATTGTCACGCGAGCAAGCTACCGTCTTGAGTCCCGCCACCCACGCATCCTGTGAACCCACTGGAAATGCGGCCGCTATTCCCTTGTCCGGTTTTACACCTGGCATCAACTGCCACGTGGCGCCCCCGTCTGTAGTTCGGGCGAAAACCGTCGGTTCGGGCGCGCCCCAAAGTGCTCCTGAGCACAAGATGCCCACTGAATCATCACGCATTGCCAGAGCAGTCACCAGACCACTTCCTATCGTTGCCGACGACCATGTGCCCCCCGCATCGCTCGAGCGCCAAACCAGCGCATTGGATGTTCCAAACCAGATGTGTTGTCTGTCGGTACAGAAGAATTCGTTGAAAACCCCGTACGATCCCGCCAGCGCAGCGGGCTCATTGGGCATGTGTGTCCAGGTTGCTCCGCCGTCTGTCGTCTGGAGGACCACGAACTTGACTCCCCTTCCGGGATCACCCAAGGCGTAGCCGTTAGCAGCATCGAAGAACCAGAACGCATCAATGAAGGTGCTTTGCGTTGCAGGGTAAGTCTGTTGCGTCCAGGACACTCCCCCATCAACGGTCGCGAAGATGCGTCCCCTCCCATCGCCAATCCAGGCACGGATCGAGTCGACAGCCCAAACACAAAAAACCGGAGTGTCAGGCGGAAGGTTACCATTCACCACAGCCCAGTTCTCACCGCCGTCAATGGTTCTTAGGACCTCAGGCACCGGAAACGCGGTGGAGCCAGCAGCCCAAACGACCTTACTGTTGACAGCATGGACACTATACAGCGGAATCGCCCCTGGGGTCTTCTGATGTTCCCAGTATCCCCCTGCAGCGTACACAGTAGTCTTGAACATGTGCGCGTCCCGATCGTCGGCATTTGCACTCCAACTTAGTCTCACATTCACATCGCGTTCTCGGGCTAGTGTCCCCACTTGAAAATAGAAGTCAAGGGAATCCTCCCCGCCAGCGTCAAGACGCGTTGAACCGGGGATGGGTGCCAGCGATGCGAGTACTCGATCTGCTGTGACGTTGAATGAAAGGTTTTCCGCTGCAACTGGCAGAACATTCTTCACCTTTACTGAAAGGATCACCGTATCCCCTGCCTGGAAGAACGACCTTCCGGTGGGAGAGCGGAATCGTCCAGCATCCACGACGACCCCGGAATGCACCTCTGACAGTGCACGATAGAAATTCACCCGCCCGTGTCCGAGGGAACCGGCAAAGGCGGGATTCTCTCCATCAATCGGGTCACTGGTCATCCGGATCTGCGCCGCCACCTGGTCCGGCGTCCAATCCGGATGGGCGGCAAACAGTAGTCCTGCGAGCCCTGCAACCAGCGGCGCCGCATCGGAGGTGCCTTGATCGCTCCCGTATGACCCATCGTCCCTGGCCACACGGATGCGCATCCCGGGGGCGAACGTGGTCACGTTCAGCCCGTAGTCTGTGAAATAGGCGAGCGCATCGGAGGTGTCCGCCGTTGCCCCCACGGAAAGAACATGATCATAGGAGGCGGGATAATACGGCCTCTCATCCAGATCTTGCAGATGGTTGTTCCCGGCCGCAGCGACGATCAATGTGCCGTGTTGTGTCGCAGCTGTAATGACGTCTTGTTCGTACTGCGAGTAGTTGCCGGAGCCGCCGGCCCGGGACCAGCTGCAGTTAATGACGCGGGCACCCATCCGGAAGGCGTATTCGATCGCCTTGAACCCATAAGGATCCGAATTATCCGTTGTACGATGGGAGACACAAAGCGGCATGAGGCGGCAGTTCCAGCTGGTGCCGGCCATTCCTATACCGTTGTCGGTGACGGCCCCGAAGATGCTTGCCGTCTGTGTCCCATGATTGGCGTTGATCGGCAGGAATCCCCGGGGGTTGTTCGCGTTGGTCCCAAAATTCCAGCCGATGACGTCATCCACATACCCGTTGCCGTCATCGTCCAGGCCATTGATGTCGCCATCGGGGGGAGGACGCGGCGTGAAGACCCCGTCATGGGTGATATCCTCCGGAGTATTCACCCAGATGTTCTGGGCCAGATCCGGGTGCTCCCAGTTGGTCCCGCCGTCCACCGCGGCTATGACCACATCGGCACTCCCCTTCTGCAGCGCCCAGCCCGCGGCAACCTGCATGCGGTCAAAATACACCTGCTGCGTGGCCGCGTAGTCGGAATCATTGGGAGTGCTCCCTAGATGGTAGTCGTATGTCGGTTCCGCATATTCAACCTCAGGCAACGCCGCAAGGTGCGCCGCAACCTCCACCGGGTTCATGCTTGCAGGGATGGCCGCGACATGGATCTGTGAGAGATCGACTTTGCCCGCAGCCACATCAGCATCAGGCACACGCACTGCCATGGGGAAGGCGCGCTCCACTGAAGTTACTCCGTATGGAGTCAACACATGCAATCCGGGAGCGGCACCCTGCAAGTGAGAACCGTCGCCTGTCGAACTTGAGCGCTTGAATTTCACGACCACGACACCGGGCACGATTCCGTCCGAAGACAGGCCGCTTTGCGGGTTGTCAGGCCCGCTGTTCCCTGCACGGCCTCCCTCAAATGCATGACTCACGTGCACACAAGCGATCAGAAGGAACAGGAAGACCAGGAGGGCCAGATCCGGTGCAGGCCGACCTGAACAGTTCGCCGGATTGTCCCAACTTCCTTCTGGGGAGGAATGGAAAGTCAGGTCTTTCATGGTGAGCCCCCGTTGTATGAGTTTGCCAGGCATGAGTGTGTCGTGTTGGAAGTTGCACCCCTCACAGGCGTGGGTGATGGACAATTGTCGAGCAAAAAGACAGGGTGCTACGACGGCCGGAAGAGCAACATTGAGCGGCAACAGAGGTACGCGGAGGATAGGGGGAAAGCGGGCACTGGCGGCCCTCTGCTCAAACCCTTCTGAGCAGTGAACGAATGAGGGAATATCGGAGTTCCCGGAAGGAACCGGTCGACCTAAGCGTTTTCGGGGGGCAAATAGGAACCGACTACCTGAGCAACAACCCTGCCTGTCGCCAGGCAGGGATCCCGCACATCGTTGGTGCGGGACCCGTCATTTCACTAGCATCATGGTTCGAGCTTGTGTGAAGGCTCCGGCCGTGAGTCGGTACAGATACATTCCGCTCGCATGGCCACTTGCATCGAATGTGTCCTGATAGCTTCCTGCTTCTCGTTTCTCATTGACCAGCACCGTCACCTCCCTGCCCAGGAGATCATACACCACGAGTTTCACATCACTGGCTACAGACAACTGGCTATTGATTACTGTTCTCGGATTAAACGGATTCGGATAATTTTGCTCCAACCCAGACTTCTCCGGCACCGCCCGTTCATCGCTCACACTCGTAACGGGCCTAAGCGCTCTCCCCAGCACTTCCAGCAGCACCGGCCTGCCTTCGATGAGGTCTTGCCCGAGCGCCCAGACCATGGCCCCCGCTACACCCGACGATACGACGTACTCCGCCTTGAGCGCCACAGACGTCGAGTCATCATAGCTCGTCAGTTTGGTGTGGGCTGCATCCTGCATATACGGCACCTGGCCGGTGGCATCCCAGGTGCGCGTCCATCCCTGCGCAAGCCGGGGAGCGATGACTGAATACACTTCCTGAATGGCTCTTGGACTTCCCGTGGCAGGCCCGTAGAGCGACGCCGAGTTGAATGTCCACCCATAGAACGGCACGCCGGTCAGCAGTTTTTCCTTGGGGACGCCCCTCGTGACGTTGTAGTAGCCCACAGACAAGGCCACGCAACCCTGGTCGTTTGGCGGGTTCGTGCTGTTGAGGGGTGAGTTGGGGCCGGAAACCGACATCCAGTCCCCGTAGAAGTCGTAGGTCATGATCCCGATCCAATCGAAATCATTCTTCGTCGCGGCAAAGTCGATCCACTGCCCGTACCAGTTGCCCGAGGAGCCCGCCATGGAGAGGGTGAGCCCTGGCTGGACGCTGTCGAACGCCTGCCGGATCGCATGGATCATCTGGGCATGGTTTGCGCGGTCGGTTGTGTTTGCCGGGAACTCCCAATCGACGTCGGCACCATCATAGCCGTTGGCGACGCAGAACTGTGTGAGGTTGCTGGCGAACGCGCGCCGGGTCGCCGAATCGGCAGCGAGAGTGGAGAAGTTGCTCGCGTAGGTTTCGTTCCATCCGCCCACCGACACCACGACCTTCACCTCGTGGGCATGGGCCGCGGTGATAAGCGCCGGATACAGGAGGCCACTAGGAACTTCCAGGCTGCCGTCCGCTTTGGGGCCGATGAACGCATGGGCGATGTGCGTAAGATATTGCCAGGGGATGACAGAATGGGGAACAGACGTCCAGCTTGGATAGTACCCCAGCACCATCTTGTCGGCGCCGAAAACAGTGCCATTGAGAAGGAGCAAAAAAGCAACCCCAAGCCTCTTCATAGGCATTGACCTCCACCACAACGGATAAGGATCTGGGAAGAATCTGGGAATGAACGCGGGATCAGCGAGGACGGGACATCACGAACGGCAGTACCTCGTACTGCAATATAGCAGGCTGAGAGGGAATATCAAGACACGGATTAGCAACAAAATGCACAAGAAAAACATTGTCGTCCTGACATCCTCTTGGTCAGGACCCATACCTGGCCAACCATAGATCCCGAATAAAAGAATTTCGGGACGACAGGGGTCTCTTGTGCCTTTAGTGGTTTCTCACCTCTTGTGCATTCTACGCCGAGTGAAACCAAACAGTCCTCTTGATGTAGTCTGTGTAGCTCATTATTATCCGAAGTATTTTTTGCGAGACGTTGGGAACATCGTAGTCCCGCGGCAACTGCAGTTGGCGATCCTCTCCTCGCCCCTGGCGCATCGCAACGCCGAGGCCCTGCAACACCCGGTGGGGGGAGAGCCCTGTCATGATTACTGCCCCTTCCTCCATTCCCTCAGGCCGCTCGTGCGCCTCGCGAATATTGAGGGCGGGAAAATTCAATATGGAAGACTCCTCGGTGATGGTGCCACTGTCGGAAAGCACGGCAATCGCATTCATCTGGAGGTTGACATAGTCAAGGAAACCCAAGGGTTTCATAAGTTCTACCTCGGGTGCGAGTCTCACTAGCTTGCTCTCGATCCGCTTTCGCGTTCGGGGATGGGTGGAGACAATGATGCGCTTCTTGTAGTTCTCGGCAAGCGCATTGAGGGTCTCCATAAGGCCCGTAAATTGTGCTTCCACCTCGATATTTTCTTCTCGGTGAGCACTCAGCAGGAAGTAGTCCTCTTTTTTCAATCCCAGGCGAGCAAGCGCGGCTGACCGTTGGATCTTCGGCTTGTTATACGTAAGCACCTCGTACATCGGGCTGCCGGTCTTGATCACCCTGTCCGGGGGTAACCCCTCGCGCAGCAGGTAGTCGCGTGCAATTGAGCTGTATGGCAGATTGATATCGCTGATATGATCAACGATCTTTCGGTTGATCTCCTCGGGGACCCGCTGATCGAAGCATCGATTCCCGGCTTCCATATGGAACACCGGTACCTTCCTTCGCTTAGCGGGGTAGGCAGCAAGACAGCTGTTTGTGTCACCCAGAATCAGCAGCGCTTCAGGTTTTTCCTTCTCCAGGACCCTGTCCACGGTCGCGATGACTTTCCCGACAGTTTCCGCAGCGGTTTCTCCCGCCGCTTCAAGAAAGTGATCCGGCTTGCGGAGCTCCAGATCCTTGAAGAAAACCTCGTTCAGCTCGTAGTCGTAGTTCTGACCGGTGTGCACCAGGACATGCTCGGTTTCACTGTCCAGGAGCGGAACGACGCGGGAAAGCCGAATGATCTCCGGCCGGGTCCCAACAACCGTCATAACTTTCATTTTGTTAACGCTCATGCCTTGACCTCTGCTGGGGTGGTATCGGGATGGAGGGGATCAAAGACCTCGTTCGACCAGAAGAGGACGATCAAATCCTCCTGGCCGGTGTTCTCGATGGAGTGCGTATAGCCCGGGGGAATGTCAACCACCTTGAAATCCCTTCCTGAGACTTTGTATTCCAGGATCTCTGTCTCGCGGACATGCCGGAAGCGAATGACAGCATCACCTTCGATCACACAAAATTTTTCGATCTTGGTGTCGTGAAAGTGATTTCCACGGGTGATGCCGGGCCTGGTCCGGGACACAAAGAGTTGGCCGAAGTGCTCAGACTTCAAGAGCTCTGCAAGCTCACCCCTCGGATCGGTCCTTTGGGTAAGTGGATATGCGAAGTTGTCCTTCGGGAGATACGAGAGGTAGGTCGAATGCAGGGCGCGTGTGAACCGGTCCGATTCATCCGGAAGGCGCAGTGTTTCCCGAATGGACTTGAACGCAGTGATCTTGTCAACAAGAGCAGCCAGCGTGGTGCTGTACTCCGGCAATACAGAAAGCATCTCGCAACCTGGCTTGGGAGATTCCTCAGGGAGGAGGCCAGTTAAAGCCGAAACAACATCGTCGACATACACAAGCCGGAGTTCTTTTGCCGGATCGGAAACCGAAATGGGCAATCCATGGGCGACGTTATGGCAGAATGTCGCCACGACGGAGTTGTAATTTGGCCGGCACCATTTGCCGAAGACTCCGGGGAAGCGGAAGATCCGCACCGGAGCGCCGGTCGCCTGCGCAAAGTCCGTCACCGTTTCTTCGGCCGTTAGCTTACTTTTGCCGTAGGGGTTATCCAGCACGGCTTGCGTAGAAGAAGCAAGAACAAGCAGCGGATGTCGCTTAACATTGTGTAGATGTTGCACGATAGACGCAGTCAGGCCGGCGTTAACCTTCCCATGCTCCGATGGATCGGGAGGCCGGTTGACACCTGCCAGATGGTAGACCACATCCGAGTCGTGCAGGAAATTCTCGAGCTTCCCTTCATTAATGCCGATATCGTAGCATAGGAGTTGGAGGTCGCTCAGCCTCTTCAGCCGTTCGACCAGGTTCTTGCCGATAAATCCTTCGGAGCCGGTAACAAGGACAGTTTTCATGCGACGGAGCATCCCTTGAGTTCAGACTTAATATAAGGAAGTTTCAGGAGCATTTCCTCCATTTCGTCCATATTTATCCTGGATCGCGGATGAATCGTGAATGGTGAATGCAGAACTGCGAGGTAGAGCTATTGATGGGGAGAGATCAGATTTCTACAGACTCTGCCTGGGTGCAGAAACAAGTAGGGAAACGGAATGAGAACTAGAACACAACAGCGAGAAACTTCAGAGAACATGAATCAGGAGCAAGCAATTTCGAATGAAAATGTTTTGCGCGTGACATTCATCACACGTTTTTCCACAGTTTCCTGCGCGGTTGAATTTCAAAATCCAGGAACACCACCTCCCTACTTCCCCACCTCGACCTTTTTCGCTCGTTCACTCTTCACCCCGATTTGCTCCACATCACCAGCGGCCACTTCGATTGATATCGCCTGCTGAATGGCCTCGATGGAGATGACCACCCTGGTGGAATTCTTCGCCCGCACCACGATTCCCTGCGCGCCGGCAAATGGACCGCTCTTCACTCTCACCACCTCCCCCTCATTCAAAGGACTCTCTTTGCGAAGCGTCTTCGGGGAAGCAATGACCAGTCTCAGTGACTCGATCTGCTCATCTGGGACCGGCTCGGGCCTCGCACTGCCGATCGCGACAAACTTCACCACGCCGTCCACTTCCAGGACGCGCAACTTCTGACTCAGTTCGATACGCACAAAATCGTACCCCGGGAAAAGCGGCGCCTCCACCTTCTTCTTCCTGTCGCTCCACTGCCGGATCTCTATAATAGTGGGCAGAAAACTCTCGATCCCCCGCTGCAGCAACTCCTCGTGAACCCGCTTCTCGTACCGGGAACGCAAGTACAGAACATACCACCGCGGGCTGTTCATCGGAGACACCTCGTCTCATGTGTCACGGGCAATAAACCCCAGGCATATATAAATATAGTCACATTTTTCCGGTTTTGCGGAAAAGTGATGCTCAGGATTCGATTAAATTTCGCTTATATGTCGGATTTCATCCCTCATGGTGGGTTCCACGGGTTCGCACGCGCGCGAGAAACGGAAGGCATGGTAGATGAAAGATTAGGGGGTGACAAAATATAAGAAATAATGCAAGGTGAGTCCGTTCTGCCCGGGGGGAATCCTCCACAGGACCCCTGCTTGCTTCTCGAGGCTGATGGGATCAGAACGCAAATTCTAGAGCTGTTCCGCGAATGGCCAGCGGTGTGTACATCTATCGTCTCACCGCGGGACCGTTCGTCCAATCCAGACGTATGTTGTTGATACGGTGAATCGCAGCGCTTCGTTCGCTCGACGAGAAGTTCTTCGGAACAGTGAAGATCTTACGCCGCAGTCTCGCGGAGGTGCTCGCGGAAAAAATCGAACGCGGCCTCTGGACAGAAGAGGTCGCCCTGAATGCGGCTCGGAGGATTCTGAACCAGAACGCGGTGGATCTGTAAGGATTGAAGTAGCGGGACCTGCTATTTAAAGAGCAGCACCCCGATCGTCCCCATGTCCCACCATCCCTGGTTCTTGTTGAATCCCGCCCAGATGTGCTGGTTCTTCCGATAGTTCGTCCCGTCATTGTCATTGAAAGCCACGTCAAACCCGATCTTGTGGCCCGGCCTGGCCACGATGCCGCTCAAGCTCGAAAGAGGATACCGCGCGATAAGAGCGTAACCCTGTTTGGTGCGACGGTGGAATGTCTCCGCTCCAGGAACAAGGTTCGGCTTCGGAAGAAGAGGACCGGCCGGTCCCTGCCATGCCACCGCGCTAAAATCGGTTTCACGATATTCGGCC
>Ga0316603_10001087_pt1 | contig 14207 bp, 12 predicted proteins | sample OWC_soil_day10_n_FD_207649 | JGI IMG/M metagenome (GOLD analysis project Ga0316603, IMG submission 207649) | Wetland soil microbial communities from Old Woman Creek delta, Ohio, United States - OWC_soil_day10_noCT | ecosystem: Environmental > Terrestrial > Soil > Wetlands | place: USA: Ohio...
ATTACTTCACCCCGGCTCTGTATTGTATCAGAGATATATCCACTGGAGATTAGGATATCCCTTCCAAAAAGATATTTTTTTTCCGCAGGTTTCATCTTGACTGGAATCTCTTCTCTCCTGACCTGGGGTTGAGGTCTTATTTCAGGTGCGGGAATTACCCTCTCTGCTGAAATTAGAGCAGGCATAGGAATAATCTCCTTTTGAATAAACAATTGCGGGAGCCTAATCTTCTGCCCAGGATAGATGAGGTCAGGATTCTTTATTTCAGGGTTTTCCTTCCAGATCTTTGGCCAGGAAAAGGGGCCGGACATCTCTCTTGAGGAGATACTCCAAAGGGTATCACCCTTTTTTACCTCATAATCCTTGTATCCTTGGGGTTGGGCGAACGCTATGACAGCAGTAAGGGTGCCGCACATTCCCATAGTAACAATCCCTGTCTTGATTATTTTCTTAAACATATTACCTCCATTTTCATTATTAAAAATAACCAAGATGAGCAAAAGTGTCAAGTTTTTATTTAGAGGAGCTTATAAAAGTGGTTGAATAGATTGAAAGTGAGGTTTAACAACCGCAGTGAATCCTTACGAAGGTATGTCTGAAGAGCCGTCAATTCATCATGCGTTCTGTGGTTATAACAGATTGATTATTATAATATTTTTCAGGAAGGACTATCGCATAACACAGGCGATTGCCCTTGAGATAGTTCGGCCTATTTCCTTTCCTGGGGAGATTGTTTCTCTGGTATATCTTTCCCTAACCGTTCATGCCGTCTTTCCCTCGCCTCTGCCATGATTTTCCTCATCTCCCTGTCAAACTCCTGGAGGAAAATGACAAACTTGGCCTGCTGTTCGATGGTGAGGATTTTTTTCATTTCCTCCCATTCCATGTCCTTGATGCTTTGCATGCCTTTGTGGTTCTCCTCAAGTCTGTCAAGGATACTCCTTAATTGTCCCTCACGTTTTTCCCTGAGGGATTCCCTCAACTCCTTCATGTTGTCCTGCATGGCATGCTCTATCTCGGCCCTCTTTTTGTCATATTTGTTGAGCAATGGAAAGAGCTGGGCAGATGTCTTTTCATCAAGGTCAAGATCTTTGGTCAGTCTCCACATCTTCAAGGTCTCTATCCTTTTCCTTACTTTTTCCTTCTGTTCTTTGGTAGGTGGCTTGTCAAAATCCGGTGGTTCAGCCAGACCATTCGTAGTGAAACCGGCGATTACAAAAACTGCGGCCAAGATCACGAGCCCCTGTTTCTTCATAAATTACCTCCTTTGGATTCTCCTTGCTTAAGTTAGACAAAAAGAACGGGAAAAGGTTTAAGGAAATTCACCTAAAGAGACGCGGCTGTTCTGCAAAGGGTCCAGTTTCTGGAAACTTACTTGATTATATCCATCCCCATGTATGGCCTCAAGACATGGGGGACCACGATGCTTCCGTCCTTTTGCTGGTAGTTTTCGAGAATTGCAACAAGGGTACGACCTATCGCAAGACCGGAGCCGTTGAGCGTATGCACGAACTCTGTCCCCTTTTTCCCTTCCCGCTTAAACCGTATGTTCGCTCTCCTTGCCTGAAAATCTTCGAAATTCGAGCATGAGGAGATTTCCCTGTAACGCTGCTGGCCCGGCAGCCACACCTCCAGGTCATAGGTCTTTGAGGCAGAAAAACCGAGATCTCCGGAACAAAGAGCCACAACCCTGTAGGGCAGGCACAGTTTCTGGAGTATGTCTTCAGCGTCACTGGTGAGCTTTTCCAGTTCTCCATATGAACTCTCTGGTGTCACGAACTTTACGAGTTCGACTTTATTAAACTGGTGCTGTCTTATGAGCCCCCTTGTGTCCTTTCCGTATGATCCTGCCTCGCGCCGGAAACACGGGGTGTATGCGGTATAGAACAGTGGCAGATTATCTTCCTTCAGTATCTCGTCACGATGGATGTTGGTGACGGGGACCTCTGCAGTGGGGATGAGATAAAGTTCAGGATCAGCAATCCTGAAGAGCTCCATTTCGAATTTCGGGAGCTGGCCCGTGCCGGTCATACTCTCACGGTTTACCAAAATCGGTGGAAAAACCTCTGTATATCCTTTTGAGGTATTCAGATCCAGCATAAAGTTCATGAGCGCCCGCTCCAGTCTGGCGCCCGCTCCCCTCATTAATGCAAAACGGGCGCCTGCTATCTTTGCCGCCCTGTCAAAGTCGATGATTCCCAGCATCTCGGCAATGTCCCAGTGGTTAAGAGGAGGAAAGCCCAGGTCTTTGGGCTCACTCCATGTACGCACCACCTTGTTTTCAGTTTCGTCCTTTCCCACAGGGACTGATTCGTGAGGGATGTTGGGGATGTTTAAGAGGAAAGCCGTTGCTTTTTCATCAAGGGCAAGAAGCTGAGCGTCGAGTCCCTTGATTTTTTCAGATACAGATTTCATGTTATCAGAAATAAGGTTAATAAATGCTTTCTCGCTTGTTACTTCGTTATACAATGCAGATAAACGATCTTGAGGAAGAATACCTTTGAGTAGGTTTACTAGAGAACTTCTTTTTTCCTCCATTGCCTTCGATATTTCTTCAACAACTTTTCTCTTGTGTTTACCTATCTCCTCAGATATAAGATTCCTTACATTGCGGAGTTTTTCCGACTCTTTGAGAAGTGCTCTTCTTTCTTCTTCATCCTTTAGGAAGTCGTCGATGGCCAATGGATAGTTCCTCTTTTTAAGGGCCTCCGTGACCTTGTCCACATTCTCTCTCACAAAGCGTATGTCCAGCATCGCTACTCCTTCAGAAAAGGTTCTTTCATTAGCTATAATAGACTACTTTTGAAACTAATGGAAGTCAAAAACGGGTAGGATTATCCTCGGCGAAGCAGGGACGCCCCATTCAGAAGTTTTAAATGCGACAACTGCATATTGAAAGTTTGATTTCGAGGCTTAAATGGAAAACAGGAAGGTTAGTCGAACAGACGACTTCGTTGTCTGTTACGTAAGATTTAGAATGAGGTTTGCCAATACTTCAAGGTGTCGCTCAAAACTTCTTCATCTGGCATCCCTGCTTGCATGATGTTCATTTGTGAGTGAGACATGAATAAACTTAGGCTCATCTACAGGATATTATACAAGGCCCTCGGTCCCCAGCACTGGTGGCCCGGGGATACTCCCTTAGAGGTCGCGGTGGGCGCAATCCTCACCCAGAACACAAACTGGGGCAATGTGGAAAAGGCCATTACTCACCTTAAGGCTGCACATGTCTTATCCGCAAGAAAGATGCATGAGATGCCGGTGAATACACTTGCTGCATTCATCAGGCCGGCAGGGTATTTCAATATCAAGGCAAAAAGGCTAAAGTCGTTCATGCAATTTTTTTGCGAGCAGTATGGGGGAAGCATGAAGAGAATGGGAAAGGAGGATGCCGCTGTTCTGAGGGAACAACTTCTTTCGGTTCATGGCATCGGGCCCGAGACCGCAGACTCAATTCTGCTTTATGCCCTTGAAAAACCCGTATTCGTCATCGACGCCTATACAAAAAGGATCCTTTCGAGGCACGGCATAATAGGTCACGATGAGCCCTACTCACATTTTCAGGAACTCTTCCATTTGTCCCTGAAAAGAGATGTAAGGCTTTATAATGAGTATCATGCACTTTTTGTTGCGACGGGAAAGTTTTTTTGTAAACCGAACCCTCTTTGTGCGGAATGTCCGCTTCATCCGGTTGATGCCCAGAAAACCACGCTACACAAATCATCGAGAAGTTCCAGAGGGAACAGAAAAACCCTGAGAGTTGTCTAATATATGGACAGAAATAGACATGCGGGAATGGATGAAGATGATGAAGCGGTCTCCCGGTGTAAGCAAGGAGATCTCAATGCCTACGAGGAATTGGTGGACAAATACCAGAAAAAGATGCTGAATATCTCGTACAGGATGGTCGGGAGCTATGAAGATGCCTGTGAGATTGTACAGGATGCGTTTGTCTCCGCGTATAAGGGCATCAGGGGGTTTGAGGGAAAATCTCGGTTCTCCACATGGCTTTATACGATTGTGGTCAATCTCTCCAGAAACAGGCTTAAACAGCTCAGAACCCGGAGCCATCATGAAGGACTTTCCATGGACGAGCCAGTTCTTAGAGAGGATGGCATATTGCACCTGGAGGTTGCATCAGACGATCCACCTGTCGATGAGCGACTTGAGCAGAAGGAACTGCAGCGAAAAGTGCAGGATTGTGTGAGGGCCCTTGATGAAGAATACAGGGAGGTGGTTGTCCTGAGGGATATCAATGGCTTTTCCTATGGTGAGATTCGGGATATGCTCAGGATTCCTGAAGGTACGGTGAAGTCACGTCTTTCCAGGGCAAGAGAAGCATTGAAGGACTGTCTGAAGAAAGTCTTGGGGGAATTGTAAATGGAATGCATGAAAATCCAGGAGAAACTTTCCGAGTATATCGATGACATCCTTTCACCTCAGGAAAAGGTGACTATGGATGAACATCTCAAGTCGTGCGGGGAATGTGCAACAGCTCTTGCTGACCTGAAAAAAACGGTTGAGCGTATGAAAAACCTTGAATCTCCTGAACCTCCTGCGTGGATGACTCAAAAAATCATGGCGAGAGTTCGTGCAGAAGCCCAGCCCAGCAAAGGTCTGTTCCAAAGACTATTCCTTCCTCTCTACATAAAGCTGCCGGTCGGTGCCATTGCAACCGTCGCCATAGCGCTAACAACGCTCTATATTTTCAGGACAATTGAGCCTGAGATCAAGCTTGCAAAGGCACCGACTGAAGAGGCTACGCCTCAAATTTCCTCCAGGGAAGACCACTCTCCTCAAAAAGGAATTGAAGCGGAGAAGGCGCTACCCATATCGCCCGAGGGGAGATTTGACGAAAAGAAGCTAATGCCCCCCAAGCCGGCTGAGCAACCTGTCCCATCAAGAAGATTCAAATTCGCCGAAGGCGAAGTTTCAGCTCCCAAAGCCCCTGAACCGATGAAACAGGCTGAATTGTCGCAGGAGCAAAGAGCCGCTGCCCTGGCTTCAGGAAAGGATGTCTCGGCTCCTTCAGTCGGCGCTCTCACAAAGGAGGAGGCAAAGAGTGAAGCTGCCCCTGCCGCTCCGAAATTGAAGGCAATGGCTGAGGAGAGAAAAGAGAGCATTGGGGTTACTGTTCACGTTAAAGATGTTGGTTCTGCGCAAAAAGAGACCGAGAGGCATATTTCAGAGCTTGGCGGTAAGGTTGTCAAGAAAGAATCCTATGAGAATAAGTACGTCCTCACAGCAGAGATTGACTCTGGAAAATTGAAGGGATTCCTTGAAAGATTGAAGTCTGTGGGACGGGTGGAAGAGAAGGATATCGATTTTGAAGGTGCAAAGGGAGAGGTCGGGATAAGGATAGAAATTGCAAAAAAGCTGGGACAACAATAGCAGCTTCTTCCTGGAATCCGCGTTTTTCTATGTTCTTCTTATTGTTTGAAATAATACCGGAAATAGACAGTTTTCTCTTGACTCTAATCTGAGCGGCAAGGTATAAAACAGAGCTCGCACCGGGGAAATGGGGCACCATAAAGGAGGGGACTTTATGTCATCAAATTTATTACCAGAAAAGCATTTCACACACTACACATGATGATGTAAGGTATGTATAGCAGCCTCAGGCGATGACGTGAACATTACAAATAAGAGGAGGAAGTATGGAAAAAGATTTTGGGGTAAACATTGGCGAAGCATTTCGAAAAAACATCAAGAGGGCAGTCATTACAATCGCCATCATCGTTGTCCTATTCTTTTTTTTGGGCGGTCTTAATCCTTTTGTTGTTGTGGGGGCTGGCGAACGTGGAGTTGTGCTGAACTTTGGGGCTGTGCAGGGAGATGTTCTCGGCGAAGGATTGCACTTAAGGGTTCCCATCATGCAAAGAATTGTGAAGATGGATATAAAAATCCATAAGGCACAAACGGACGCAGATTCTGTATCGAAAGACCTGCAGGACACGAAGTCGACCATCGCCGTTAACTACCATCTACTCCCAGATAAGGTAAACAAGATTTATCAGGAGATAGGCACGGAGTTCAAAGAACGCATCATAGACCCCGCGGTCCAAGAGGTGGTCAAGGCTATTACGGCTAACTACACCGCTGTTGAACTCATCACTCAGCGTGAGAAAGTTCGTGGGGCAATCAAAGACCTTCTAAGGCAGAGGCTCCTCACCTACAATATAATCGTTGATGACTTTGCTATCGTTAATTTCAAATTTTCTAATGTATTTGAGCAGGCTATTGAAGCAAAACAGACTGCCGAACAGCTTGCACTAAAAGCTCAAAGGGATTTGGAGCGTATCAAGATAGAAGCTGAGCAAAAAATAGCTTCAGCAAAGGCTGAAGCAGAGTCGCTTAGGCTTCAGAAAGAGAATGTCACACCTCAGCTCATTCAGTTAAGAAGAATAGAAGCATCCATAAAAGCAATAGATAAATGGGATGGACATCTTCCGCGGTTTACGGGAAGTGCTATACCGTTTATCGATGCCAAAAGCCTTGAGGGGGAAAAATAGGAGTTCCCGATAAAGAAAGAAAGCAGTATAATGGACGCCGTTTGAAAATATCCCTGTGAACTAAGACTGAGAAGGATTTCGATCAGCAATATGCAGGGAGGCTTCCTTCCTGAAGTCCACGCTAGAGCCATGACATTTCTGTGTCTCAGGTACACTCGTAACCAACTCCCACTTAAGTAATTCTTTTTCCAGATTCGGGAACTTTTTTCTCGCCTCCTTTGTCTAAATAACCAGGAAAACATCAAAGGAGGGTTTATCATGAAAGCAAAGTATTTTTCCGCAGTACTCGCAGTTTTGTTCTTGTGCTTCGGTCTTGCCTCTGTGGCTGCTCCGGAAAAGGACAGCAAACCAGCTGCTTTTTCGACAGGGCTCGAAGACCAGATAGGCGTTGCCGTCACGATCTATAACGTGAACCTTGGCCTTGTGAAGGATCAAAGGAGCCTGAAGCTTTCAAAAGGGATGGGCGAGCTGAAGTTTATGGATGTGGCGTCGCAGATAATTCCCACGAGTGTCCATATAAAGTCCCTCGTGAATGCTGACAGCCTGCAGATCCTGGAACAGAATTATGAATATGATTTACTGAATCCCCAGAAGCTCATGGACAAGTACGTGGGCAAGGAAGTGAAGCTCTATTACAAAAACCCATATACCGAAAGAGAAGAGATCGTGACTGCCACCCTTCTTTCGAACAATGGAGGACCGATATTCAGGATCGGCGATGAGATCACCTTCGGCCATCCCGGAAGGATCATATTCCCTGGCGTACCTGAGAGTCTTATTTCGAAACCGACCCTTGTCTGGCTCCTGGAGAACAGCCTCTCTTCGCTGCAAAAAGTTGAAGCTTCATACCTCACGAACGGGATTAACTGGAGGTCCGACTATGTCGTAACATTGAATGACAAGGATGACAGGGCTGACCTCTCCGGATGGGTCACCATTGACAACAGAAGCGGCACAACCTACAGGGAAGCAAAGATCAAGCTTGTCGCAGGTGATGTAAACAGGGCAAAGGATGAGATGGAGTACAAGAAGGGAATGATGAGAGCTGCTGAGGCAGCGGCAAAGCCCGCGGCGCAGTTCAAGGAAGAGGAGTTCTTTGAATACCACATCTACACCTTACAGAGACAGGCAACGATCAAGGACAACCAGACCAAACAGATTAGCCTTGTGAACGCTGATGGAGTTAAGGTGAAGAAAGAACTCGTTTACTACGGCGCCCAATACTACTACCGGTCAAGCTACGGGGAAAAGATCTCAAACCAGAAAGTCGGCGTTTTCGTAGAGATAGCGAACACAAAGGACCATAACCTCGGAATTCCTTTGCCCAAAGGCACGGTGAGAGTATACAAGAAAGACAGCGAGGGGAGCCTACAGTTTGTCGGTGAGGACTCCATCGACCATACGCCGAAGGATGAAAAGGTGAGGATAAAACTCGGCGACGCCTTTGACGTGGTGGGCACGAGGAAGCAGACGGATTGGAAGAAGATTGCCGCAGACACGTATGAAGCTGCCTTTGAGATATCACTCAGGAACCACAAGAAAGAGAACGTTGTCGTGAAAGTGATTGAGCCGATTCCCGGAGACTGGGTGATGCTCAGTTCTTCGCATGAGTATAAGAAAACAGAGGCATTTACCGCAGAATTTAATATTCCTGTTGAAAAGGACAAGGAGGCAAAGCTCACTTACAGGGTGAGGATGAGGTTTTAGAGGGGTTTCATCACGTTTGTGAGGGCAGTGTTCCCAGAAAAGGGGGAACACTGCCCAACCACTGAATGCTACCCGGAGATTTTCCATATGAGTTCAAAATTGCAGATAATCACCACCGGTTCCCCGGAATTATTTTTCATGATCTGCTGCTTATCATCTATTGCCAGAAGGAGATCGTTCACCCTTAACGATGATCCGTCAAACCCGTGCAGCTTTAACTTTCTTTTCACTGCATCAAGGAAGTCTTGGCATTGTTCTTCACTGATGATCGTGGTGTAGAGGGCCTTTGAGAGATCTACCGGGGTGTAGAGCGCCTCTTCATGTTCGGCAACCCACTGATCAGGACCGTTGTAGTAGCCACGAATAGTGATATAGTTGTGGTTCTCCTGAAGCACGGGGTTTCCTTCGGGATCAAGGATATTCTTGTGGGATTCGTACTTTCTGAGATCAGTAGATGCCTCCACCTTGGTGGTTCCGGTCATGTAGATGGCCCTTACGTAGACAGTGGGGATACCGAGTTGGGTAAGGGTATGGGCGATGGCAAATTCTTCAAATGGACTGTTGATACCGTATTGACGGACGTTGGGGTCTCGGGACCCTTCTTCATCTCCCATGGGCATTTCGCCAACCCGTGATGTTTCCCATACGAGGTGAATGTTGTCCTTTGTGATCGTATAGAAGACCTCTTTGGTGTGAGATAATCTGAGGGCCGGGGTCTTTCTCCAACGTTCAGGGAGAAAATAATCGAACAGATGTGCGTTCCTTCCCACTACCCAGAGGCGGCCACCGGTACTCTCCGCATGTCCGTATAGGTAGGGCACGCCAAAGATTTCCATATGGGACAAATGAGCTGGGAGGGGGGTCGGGTCAAAACGGTGGCGCTGGTCATCCAGATAGGAATGTCTCCTGGAAGACTTCACTGCATCGTCATGTTCAGGGGTCCGGAGCAGCAATTCGTAATCAATGATTGAGTATCTCCCCTCGTGGATACACTGATACAGCATATCAACCTGTGTATCAGGAGCATTTCTCCCCTGAGTCATGCCTATTGCTACGATGTGTTCTGTATCAGCTTCGCTGATGATAATATGCTCAGGTTTCATGTCAGCCATCAGGTAACCCTTCTTCTGCATATCCGCAAGGGCCTTATAATTAATTTTCTTAAGATGAGTAACCAGTTCATCGTGGTTGATATCTATGTGTGCAAAAACTTCCATAAGATTGTGACCCTTTATCCATTCATAGATGAGCTTATACTGTTTTAAAATATCAATATCAATGCCCGGGTGCTTGGCCCTTATACGGTTGATCCTCGCCCGTGACCTTCCGCTCTGCCAGGCCTGCATCTTTTCAGGGGGCACATAGATTGCCATGGGCAGCTGGGTATTCATCCTCGTTTCCCTGGGTCCGTAGAGGTTATCCAAGAGTTCCGTGACCAGGGAGAACTCCTCCCAGGGGCTGTTGAACTCAGCATCACAAAATTCCTGAAGGGTATGGGTATCGATAGGCACATCTTCGCCCACACGACAGTTCTTTACGACCAGATCAAGGCTCTTGCCATGTACCTCTTTCGTGGGTATCTTGTAGACCGAGCTGGTACCGATAAGACGGAGCTTATTGGCATTGAACCAGTCTTTTTCATACCAGTTCTCTATTTCAAAATGCTCATGGAAGGGTTCGGCATGGCGCGTGAGATAAAGATCTCCGCCGTCACTGGTCTTAGAATGGACATACACGACGCCCAATACATTGACCAGTGTCTTTTTTGATGATGTTGTCGTTTCCATGAGGTTAAAGCCGTATATATAATCCAATCAGCGCAGATTTATCCAAGACGCTCCTTGAGACCCTTGAGCTGGGTCTTTAGCCTTCCCGGAACACGGCTGCCTAAGGATGCGAAATGGGCCTCAATATCCTGGATCTCCGCTTTCCAGTCAGAGGCGTTGACACCCAGCAGCTCTTTCATGTCCTCGGGCGATATGGTGAGGCCCGAGAGGTCGAGGGCTCCCTTTTGGGGCAGTAACCCGATGGATGATTCCTCTGCTCCCACCTTGCCGTCAATGCGCTCGCACATCCATTTCAATACCCTGCTGTTGTCGCTGAAGCCGGGCCAGAGGAATTTCCCGTCCTGATTCTTTCTAAACCAGTTCACATAAAAGATCCTCGGCGCTTTGCTGCCAAGCTTTTCGCCCATGGTGAGCCAGTGCTGGAAATAGTCACCCATGTGATATGCGCAGAATGGCTTCATGGCAAAAGGGTCCCTTCTCAGGTTGCCCACAGCACCGATATTGGCAGAAGTAGTTTCTGAGGCCGCAGTGGCGCCGAGGAAGACCCCGTGCTCCCAAGAGAAAGCCTCATAGACTAGTGGCACAACACTACCGCGCCGTCCACCGAAAATGAAGATATCAATGGGGACACCCTCGGGTTTCTCCCAATCATTGCAGATAATAGGGCATTGGGATGCAGGCGCAGTGAAGCGCGCATTGGGATGGGCCGCGTCTGTTTTGCTATTCGGGGTCCAGTCCCTGCCCTTCCAGTCGATCAGGTGTGAAGGTAACTCGTCACTCATCCCCTCCCACCACACATCGCCATCATCGGTAAGGGCACAGTTGGTGAAGATAGTGTTCTCCCTGACCGTATCCATTGCCACCGGATTTGTATCATAGGATGTCCCGGGTGCAACGCCGAAGAATCCGCTTTCTGGGTTGATGGCGTGCAGGCGTCCGTCTGGACCGACCTTTAACCATGCAATATCGTCGCCGACGCATTCACATTTCCAGCCTTTGAGGGACGGCTGCATCATGGCCAGGTTGGTCTTGCCGCACGCTGACGGAAAGGCTGCAGCGATGTGATACTGTTTTCCTTCAGGATTCGTGAGACGCAGGATGAGCATATGCTCTGCCATCCACCCTTCTCTCCTTGCCATAGCAGAGGCAATACGAAGGGCCAGGCACTTCTTGCCGAGGAGCGCGTTGCCGCCATATCCGGATCCATAGGACCAGATCAGATTCTCCTCGGGGAAATGGCTTATGTACTTTTTCTCAATGGGGGCGCAAGGCCATGGCACATCCTCTTGGCCTTTCTCCAAAGGCGCACCGACTGAGTGCAGGCAGGGGATGAACTCTCCGTCAGTGCCCATGAGTTCCAAAACCCTTGAACTGACACGGGTCATCATATGCATATTGACGACCACATAGGGGCTGTCAGTGATCTCGACCCCAATTTTCGAGATGGGAGAGCCTATGGGACCCATGGAAAAAGGAATCACATACATGGTGCGCCCCTTCATACAGCCCTTGTACAGACCCCTCATCGTCTCCTTAAGCGCAGCCGGATCGATCCAGTTGTTCGTAGGGCCTGCCTCGTCCTGTAATGGAGTGGAGATAAAGGTACGATCTTCTACACGCGCCACATCGCTGGGATCAGACCGAAAAAGATAGCTTTGGGGCCGTTTCTTAAGAGGGGTGGCACTGCCGCTGGCTATCAATTTTTCCATCATGAGGTGGTATTCTTCTGCGGATCCGTTACACACATAGATTGTGTCAGGCTGACACATTGCCGCCACTTCAGTGATCCAGCTGTTGAGTTTCTTGTTCCTTACCGTGGTATCCATGTACCCTTCTCCCTTACAAAAGTTATTTGTGTCAAGGTGGCAAACTCACGAAGTGAAATTCGGGGAAATGGAGAATATGCTAAAACCCCATTTGCCTCGTTTTCTCTTGCGATACACACAAGAATTACATTATAAGTAAATTATACGAATTACCCTATGAAAAAATCTACGTACGGAGCGGGGATTTTTAGGTGAAAGATTTTTGTGAAGCACAAGCCAGCCAGTGCGGAATCTGTCTTGACGGATTCTCCTGCGTGGCTACCACTTTCCCAGTCCCATGACTTCCCTCACAAGCTCCATGGTTTCCTGAGCAACCTTCCTTGCCTTCTCGGTTCCTTTTCTTAAGACCTCATAGACGATTTCCGGATTGTGAAGGAGTTCGCCACGTTTTTCCCAAAGGGGTTCCATAACCACGAACACGTTTTTTATGAGAATCTTCTTGCAGTCGATGCAGCCTATGCCTGCGGTCCGGCATCCGTGGGCAACGTGTTCCTGTTCCTCCTTTGAGGAAAATATTTTATGGAGGTGATACACGGGGGAGAGTTCTGGATCTCCCACGTCTGTTCTCCTTTTGCGCGCCGGATCCGTTATCATTGTCTTCAGTTTCTGCTCCACGACATCGGGAGGATCAGAAAGGTACACCGCATTGTCGTAGCTCTTGCTCATCTTCCTTCCATCAACACCCGGGACTTTTGGAAACTCTGTCAAAAGCGCCTCAGGCTCAGGAAAGACCTCCTTGTAAAGGTAATTGAATCTCCTCGCGATTTCCCTGGAGATTTCTAGATGGGGGACCTGGTCGACTCCCACCGGGACATATCTGGCCCTGTAGATAATGATATCCGCTGTCTGCAAAAGGGGATACCCGAGAAAGCCGTAAGTGGACAGATCCCGATCCTTGAGCTCCTGGATCTTCTCCTTATAGGTAGGAACGCGTTCGAGCCATCCGAGGGGAGTAATCATGGAGAGGAGAAGATGAAGTTCCGCGTGTTCAGGGATTCTGGACTGGATGAAGATAGTGCATTGTTCGGGATCGAGACCGGCCGCAAGAAAATTCAGAATGATATCATGTGTAGACTCCCTTATCGCCTGGGGGTTGGCGTACCCCGTGGTAAGGGCATGCCAGTCGGCAATAAAATAGTAGCAGTCATACTCGTTTTGGAGCCTGACCCAGTTTTGGAGGGCCCCCACAAGATTTCCGAGATGGAGCTTTCCGCTGGCCTGCATTCCGCTTAAGACCCGGTCTTTCACATGAACCCTCCGAATGGGATAAGAAATACCTGGAGGATGAACTCGATGAGGAGTTGCAGCGGTCTGATTATGAACTGTGCGATACCCGTCACCCAGAGAACAATTACAATGAAAATTCCATAGGGCTCAAGTCTGCTGAACTGATACGCGTGCCTGAGGGGAAGAAGGCTTACTGCGATTCTCCCTCCGTCGAGAGGGGGAATAGGAATGAGGTTGAAGGCCGCGATAAATATATTAAAGACTATGCTGTATTGGAGCATCGCCTGGATAGGACCGATTACCCTTTCGCTCAGTAATTCCTGGGGTGCGTTTTGGGGGAACAATTTATAACTTAGTATGAGCAACAATATACTGAGAAAGGCAATAATCACATTGGTAGCGGGGCCGGCCACAGACACAAGCGCAGAATCCCTTCTTGGATGCCCCAGATTGTTGAAGTTGACAGGAACGGGTTTTGCAGAACCGAACATGAATGTCCCTTTTGAGAGAATAAAAAGCATCACAGGGATAATAATGGTGCCGAAAAGGTCGATATGAGCCAGGGGATTAAGGGTGAGCCTTCCCATCATCTTTGCTGTTGGGTCACCGAATTTATACGCGACAAACCCGTGAGCAGCCTCGTGAAAGGTTATTGCCACGAGAATCGGCAAGGCTGCCAGGAGGAGACGGCTTATTATACTTTCAAAATCCAAATACGTGTACCTTGATAAAATTCTTTCGGACTCTTACCCTCAGACCTGATGTGCTCTCATGTCGATCACGTTCCTCAACACTGCACGAAAATCAAAGAAGGAATAGATGGCAGAGAATGAGCGTTCGATCATCGTCTTTCAGGGTGAGCCTGGAAGCCTGAGAACGGTTGCCATCATCCCTCCTCTTTCAAGGGACAAATCAGAGCTTATTATGTCAGATCGAGTGAGAAAAGGTAAATAGGGATTCAAAATTTGTCAGTTATCATATATAATTAGTCCTAAAGTCATGTCTGCGGTTATTGTGATACCTGCCCGTTATGATTCAACCCGCTTTCCGGGAAAGCCCCTTGCCCTCCTTAAGGGGATCCCTGTTATCCAACACGTGTACGAGAACTCGAAAAGTGCAACGTCTGCCGAAGAGGTTATCGTAGCCAC
>Ga0316603_10001089_pt1 | contig 14201 bp, 7 predicted proteins | sample OWC_soil_day10_n_FD_207649 | JGI IMG/M metagenome (GOLD analysis project Ga0316603, IMG submission 207649) | Wetland soil microbial communities from Old Woman Creek delta, Ohio, United States - OWC_soil_day10_noCT | ecosystem: Environmental > Terrestrial > Soil > Wetlands | place: USA: Ohio...
TAAAAGCACCAATGACGCTACGGTCTCTGCAACCCGGCTGCCGAAATCGACGGTAGCCGCTTTGTAGCCAACAGACAAGTTACTTGCTGATAAATCCCCGCCGCGGCGGGGTATGACGCTAAACACCGGATTCTCATCCTTCTCGTCCGCCATCATTTCTTTTAGTGCTGTGTCAATTTTGAAAATGGCCATGGCTGGCACTTGGCAAAGATAGTTGATATTAATCAACGAGCAAGATTAAGTCAACATATTATAAATTTTTTGCCAATTTGTCATTAATAATCAACAAAACGCTACTTGAACCGCCACCCGCCAACGTCACAAAAAAAAAAGCAGGGCTATTTTTTCGTGTGCAGTAAAAGACCGTTTATCGTAGCGCTACCAAAGCGTTGATTTCATGGTCACGCAAATGGTTGGGGAGTACTGATTTTTGAGTTGCTGGACAAAGAGAGTAACTCTTTTTACCCTATGAAGCCGTCCGCCTGGTCCAAGGCGGTGGTTATCAAATCAAAATTCAATTCGGCCCCGAGATCCCGGGCGCGCTCCAGAGATCTACGGGCGGCATCGGCTCTACCCGTCTTCGCCTGCAGCGCTCCCAGCAGCCACCACGCCTCCTTGAAATTATCCCGCAGTCGTAGCGCAGCCTGGAGCCAAGCTTCCGCTGAGTGCAATTCCTTTCGGTCCCACCGCAAACGGGCCTCGTTGTAAAATTCGAAGGATAAATCCCGCAGACAGGCATAGGCGTTCAACTCACCGCCGCAACGTGCGCACCGGCCGCTATCGGTCAGCACGAGCCGGTGGTTTTCATATGGGCAACTCGCCATTGGAAGCACCTCGCATCCCATCCAGATTCAGAATTTCGCAATCCTCAATCCTCCAATCCTTTTCGGGATGGAAGATGGGGCCTCGGAGACTTGCTGCTCGTTCAAGCCGAGTTCGCGGGACAGCGGAACCACTCTTGATCTGTGAATACGGACAAGATCTGTTATTGCCTCCTCTGGCTTGAGGACGCCGGCTTGCAGATTGAGAAAGACAGCGGTCGCAGCCTCCTTGATGCCTTCAATTTCTGCATTATGCTTTCCTTTGGCGGCACTCTTCATTTTCGTCACCAGGTCTTCGACAATCATGAAATAAAAATCTTCCGCTCTTTCCTTCGCCGTGATCAGCGCCGAATATAGATCGACAAGTTCCTTATTCGCTCGGCTCCAGGCAGCTTCATCGCGCCCCGTCCAAGCATCCAACGCGGCTTTTCGCAGGCGGTCTATCCCCGGCCGCAGTTCGGCAAGCTTCGGATGTTGGGTTTCCATGGCGTGGGTAACGATGCCGGAAAGCAAACGGATGAAATCTTCGTGCGAGGGTTTCAGCACGACCTCAGCGCTTTTTTGCGGCAGCCTTTCGATGAGAAATTCCATGCCGGTGAGTTTTTCCCTGAGCTTCGCCGGTTTCGGTTCAATTTCACGGAGCTCTGCCTCGATCTCATCCCGCAGAACGTCAAAGCGGAATTTGACCACCTCGCTTTTCTCGCGGCTCGGGCATTGATCGACCGCCGCCTCCTTGTCCTGCTCGAGTTGCGCCAGCCGCCTGCGGACATATTCACGGTTGATCCCGGAGGTGTCGACCGGGCTGATGTCAAAATCGATCTTCACCTCTCGTCCGAGCTCCGGCACCGACGCCTTGGCCTCGATATGGTAGTCGGATCGGATCGTTATCTCGACCTGCACTCTGGATCCGGCCGGCAGGGTGGTTGGTATATCACGGATATCGAAGCGCTCGATCTCGTTCTCGGCTTCCAGGATGGGCGCGACGATCCGGCCGCTGTTGTCCGTTGTTTGGAACTCCTGCCGGACCGTGTAGGGGAGCGGGGTGTTCTCAGCGAACAGGACCTGCACCCCATCCACGGTGCCTACAGCGATGGCTTTGGTCACCACCGAACCCGGCGATGAGAGGATCGGCACGGTCTTGGAATCGTGCACGATCTCGATATCCTGCTGCAGGACGATGTTCTCCTCCGCGTCCTCCAAAGACACATGAAACCGATTGATGGTCTCAGCCGCAAGAGGCACGTGTTCAAAGTTGAAACGGTCTTTCCCGTCCATGACTTGAAACAACTCGAGATCGTCCTGCGCGGCGGTGAGAAAGACGGTATGTTTGCATATCTTGCGATCAAAAAGACCTGAAACCCGCGTGCGCCGCTGGTCCGTGCGCCGGTCGAAGTGCAGGTCGAGCCGGATCCCCGAGGAGGCTTGCAACCGCTCGTGAAAAACTTCCGCGGCCTTCACTGCGGCGCCGAGCGCGACGCTCAGGTCGGGGTCGACGAGTTTTGGCGTTTTGCCGAATTCTCTCGCAAGGCGCTCGGCCACCATCGGCATGCGCGACATGCCCCCAACCATTATGATTTCATCGATAGAGTCGATCGGGATCTTCCTGTCGGCCTTTTCCAAGGTCGCCATAGAAGCGGCTATGGTGCGCCCGATGAGATCGCCTGAGCACTCCTCCAGGTCCCGGCGGGTCAGCATGATGTCGAGGTCGACAAGGTTTCCCTCCTGGTCCCTGAAAAGTCCCTGACGGACGAGCGGTACTTCAACCTGATCCGTGAGCTGCACCTTGGCGAGCTCGGCATAGAACTTAAGCCTTTGGAATCGACTGTAGTCCTCCGGTTTTGCGAGATCCAGGTCAAGCCGGTAGCCCTGCTTTTGCAGCCGATCGAGGATGAACCGAACCAATCGGGCATCGATGTCGTCGCCGCCCAGAAAGGGGTCGCCGCCGAAGGACAACACGGTGAGACCGCCCTCGGCGTCCTTTTCCAACACGGTCGCATCAAAGGTGCCGCCGCCCAGGTCGTACACGAAAACGCGCATTCTCTCGCGAGCGCTCTGCAGCGAGTAGAAGAGCGCCGCAGCTACGGGCTCGAGGAGCGTGACGACCTCCCGGAAATCAGCCCTGCGAGCCGCCTCGTCCGTGTGCTGCCGTTGGATGTGGCTGAAGTAGGCCGGGACGGTTACCACTGCTCGATCGACGATCTCTCCGATCCGGGCCTCGGCGAGCTGTTTGAGGTAGGAGAGGATCATGGCGGAAACTTCCACCGGCGTCCTCGCCTTTCCCCCCAGAAGTACCTTCTCCGTGGAACCCATCTTCCGCTTGACCGCTGCCACCGGCTGAGGGAGTTCCCCCATGCGGTTCTTAGCGGCCTGCCCGACGACGACATCCCCCTTTTTCCCCATGTAGACTACCGAAGGAAAGACCCTGCTGCCGTCGTTGCTTTCGATGATGCGGTTCCCCTTCTGGTCCACCACGACGATGCAGCTGTTCGTTGTGCCGAGGTCGATGCCGCAGGCTTTCATCCGTCACCCGTCCTTTCGCAATTCAATTTCAGCTGAAGTCTCGAAATCGATTGTGGTCTTCTTGTCTCTCTTATCTTTAGAAAGTTCCTCGATGGCGTTATTTACTCTCACGTCCAAGGGTTTCAGTCGCTCCTCCAGGATCCGCCAGAGTTCCCCGCGGGCGCCGTCGCTGTCATTCAGAGCCACTGCACGAATGTCCTCTCTGAGTTTGCCAATCTCCATCTCGAACTGCGGCAGGATCCCTTTCTTTTCGGTTTTCTCGGAAATCTCCTTCAACCAACCCAGCATACTGATTTGCAGATCTCCGGGCTCGATAGGCTTGCTCTCGCCGCCTTGGCCTGTGGAGGCGGCCCGCGCCAGCGCCTCTTCCTGCCGCCTCAATTCCGAATTGATCGACTTCCACTCCCGTTCATCCTCTCTATCCCAGGCAGTCTTTCCAGCATTCTCGAGGTATTGCAGCCGCTTTAAAAACTCCTCTGGCCGAATCGCTCCGTCAGACGGCAGCCCTTCCGCGCGGCGGCGGCAAGAGCCGAGATACCGCTGGAATTCCTCATACGGTGGATACATGAACACTTCCGCATTTCGTACGTCCACCAGCAGGGTTTTCAGCTCCGCGAGCGTCGTAAACAGCTTGTGCGGGTTGAGCTGCAGCGCGTGCCGGGCAACTTTGTAATCCGATGTCAGCCTGGTCAGCCGCGTCGTCAGTTCGCTGCGCCGGTTCCTGTCCCTGACCTTTTCGAGGTCGTTTTTGATTTTCAGCAGGGTCTCTTCCCATACCCGGTCCATCGCATCGATGGGGGGGATCGCCAGAGGGGTGATTTTGAAATCGACTTTTTGATGCTGACGCGTCGCACGGACCGTCGCATGTGCTTCGACCTGGTAGCCGTCGTTCACTGTAATATCGAGGTCGATCACCTCGCCGACGGGCAGACTCTCGTCCACCTCCGTTATCCGCAGCGTGGCAAGGTGCCGGTCGCCTTCGTAAAACGGGATATCGATGTAGTTGTCACGGGTCTTCCGGTAGCAAACTTTCTTTTTGGTGTTCGGCACCTTTTCGCCTTCGGCGAACAGTACGTAAAACCCCCTAGTGCCGAGGGCGCGGATCGGTTTGGTGAGAATTCCGCCGCCAGGTCCAATTTCCGGCGCACCTTGTCTCTGCCGGACGCAGAACTCGCAGGCGTCAACCAGGGCCTCCTGCATGTCGAGCACCTCTATCGTGAACCGGTTTTCACAGTCCAGGGAGAGCCGGACGGACCGAAAGCGGAACCGCCCCTGATCCAGCGAGGCGTCGGCGACCTCTTCCCCGTCTTTCAGCAAATAGGCATGGCCCGCTACCGCATTTTCCAGCCTGCCGCGCACGTCGACTTCGAGCATGCCTGTTTCGCGCGGAAAATCGAGGGTGAAGCTGCCGGTGCTCACTTTAAGCTCCCGAGCGCGGATGGCTGCCCCGCGCGCCACGATCAGGTCCGGCTCATCGATGACGAACGGACAACTGAATATCCCCTTAAGCTTTTCCATGACCACCGGCATGCGGCTCGATCCGCCGACCAGAAGCACCTTATCGATCTCGTCAGCCTTGACCCCGGCCTCATAAAGCACTTCCCGGGTGCATTTGATCGTTTTGCCTATCATGTCTCCGATCAGCAGGTTGAATTCGTCCCTGCTGAGATTCAGATCGATATCGACGATCGAACCCTCCTGGTCTTTGAATGCTTTCTGCCGTGTGACCGCAGTTTCGCCCTTGGTGGTGAGGTCCATCTTGGCCGTTTCCGCAAGATCCTTCACGAATAGAATACGCATCAGATCTTCAGGTTCATTTTCGTCCAAGTTCAGACGGAAGGGTGGATCCGGCGGCAGCAGGAGCTCGAGGTCGTCTTTGCGAAGCTCTTTCCGGAGGGCGGCGATATCGTTGTCGAGAAGCTGTTGAAAAAGAGCGTATCGTTTTTCTGCCGGGTAACGCTCGGGATCCGAGAGAATCCGTAACGCCTCCGGTCTGCCCCCGCGCAGCAGGTAAAGGAACCAGAAAGCCAGCCGGTAGTCCACGTCGTCGCCGCCGAGGTGCGGGTCCCCCCCTGATTTGACTGCGTTGATTCCTGACTCAGGGTCTTTCTTGAGCAGCGTGACGTCGAAGGTTCCACCACCCAGATCATATACCAGCAGCCACATCTTGCTCTCGTCGTCTCTGGCCGCATAGGCGTAGGCCGCCGCCTCGGGTTCGAGCAGCAACTCGAAACGCCCGCGCGCCTTTGCTGCGTCGCCGTCGAAAAAAGCTTCCAGGGCGGCGCGATGTGTGTCGAGCCTGGGCGGCATATCGAAATAGGCCGGAACGGTGACGATCACCCCGCCGACCGCGTCCCCGGTTTCCTGTTCGACCAGCGCCTTGGCATGTTTCAATATATGCCTGGAGACCTCGACTGCGCCGACCTGGTTTCCGGCGAGCTCCACCGTTTCGGTGGTCCCCATTTTTCGCTTGATTGCGATCACCGGCGCTGGAATCTCACCGATCCGCGTCTTGGCCTTGTGCCCGACCACAATATCCTTGTCTGGCCCGGCCGCCCAGGCCACCGACGGGAAAAATTTGTAGCGGCCTTCAGGCCGGACGAGCACCGGATTGCCCGTATCGTCCAGGTAGTACACGCAGGAATTAGTGGTACCCAGGTCGATGCCGATCGTTTTCATTATTCCCCCTTCTGGTCGTTCGAGAATAAGTTGGGCGGCACGGCCTTGTGGACCACCGCCTTTGAGGCGAGTCTGCCCTTGTAGCGTATTACCGGCGCAATGGTCTCGGCGATCATGGGCTGCTTGACCTCTGGATCGACAAAGGCCGCCCTTACCTCGACAATCTCCGCCAGCGCATCGGAAAAAACCTCACCCTTGGGATCATGGATCTCGATGCAATGCCTCTGCAGCAACGCCGACCAGCCGCGGGAGAACAAATCTAGCAGGCTTAGGATTCCGCCGGCCTCTATCTTCTCCAGTTGGGGCCCTATGCGGTGCAGGAGGCGGTCGAACTCAAAGCGCATGGCGCTCAGCTCCGCGATAACGGCGTCGGCCTCCAGAGCGATGGAGCGGATCTGGGCCTCCGCCAGCTTTCGGGCATCCTCAGCCTGCCGGCGGGCAGAGGCGAGCCCGGCATAGACGTCTAAAACAGCCTTTCCTGGATCGTGAATCGGGCCCGACGCCGATGGCAGGAAGCCGGGAATAGGGAATTCGTTCATTTAACCTCACTCCTCATCGATGATCTTTTCGAAGGGAACAACGTCAACTTTCAACTCGGGGGGGGCTAGCGGCCATGGCATATCGTCTGCCAGAGGCACCGGTTCCGGCGCAGAGATAAAAGCTGCCAGCCGGTTGAAAAAGATCTCCCATAATCGGTCCGCCGCGTCCGCGATAGTCTCTCTGGCCTCCTCCGCATGCTTTTTTGCGACGAGACCCATGAGTTCGCGCACCTCCTCGTCGCCGGACAGATGATGCTCCTGGTGAACGAATTGTTCTATCTTCAGACGTTCGAGCGGGTCGGTCATGAGGTCTCCGAGCCGGTTGAGCTCGGCCTCCGTGATCGGCCACTGGGCTCCGTCGGGCAGGAGAATGTTATGGTCGCGCTCTTCCCAGTCCCGCCGCGCCAGGTTCATGATCTCCCGGATTTTTTTGATATGCGTCTCCTTTTTTGGAACCGGAAACGCATCGAAAGCGTTGCGGCGACAGGGGTTCGTGTCAAACGGCATCCTTCCTCCTCGATGCGGTTGGCGTTCAAAGCCTCATATTTGCTAAGAGTCCCCCGACCTGTTCGCGAAGCGGCCCATGGCGCGTAATCATCTCACTAGCCGTAATATTGGCAGGCTGAAGGGCCAGAGAATTACTTAGAACCTTGTCCGCCGATTCGAGGCTTGAGCGTATGGTCAGATAATATTCCCGGATCATCGGCTGAAGCCTTTCATAGGCGGCCTGGTTGCTGTGCCTTATGGCTTCATTCGACTCCCCGATGCATTTGTTGACCTTCTCCACGTATTGATAACCCCTGGCTTCGTATATGACACCCAGCTCCTGGTAATAGGCAACCAAATCGTTTACAATTTTCTCGCATCGTTCCGGCCATTGGTCCTTGCGGCTGTTGAGCCACTCGGCTTCGTCCCGTGCGCTTTCGAGCCGTTTCAGGTGCCCATCGATGTTGCGATCGCCTTCCTCATAGGTCCGGCGGGTATGGCTTGCAAGAGCCCGCATCATCAGACAACGCGCCTCGATATTCTCGCCGTCCACCCTCAGCACTATCCGGGCGCGTCCCAGGAAATTTTCGATGTCGGGCAGGCGAACCGTGTCTAGTTTGAGCCGACGCGCAGCGAACTGGTCAGAGAAGCGCTGCTTGAGATCATCGCCCACGGAGGAGGCGCGCACGATGCCGACCACCCGCGCCGCCATGTTCTCGTTGCCCTGGGAGCCGCCTCCGGCCAGGAGATGCTCGACAAGTTCGAGCAAGGCCTCGAGGCGCTCGAAGAGGGCCTTCTTACGCCAGGCGTTGAACTCTTCATCGCGGAAAGGTTTACCGGGGTTCTCGAGGGCCTTGCCTTTCTCGCGCAGCCCCTCCCAGAAACGCTCCTCCGCATAAATCCGCCGGTAATGCTCCAGGCCGTCCTTCCAGAAGGCCAGGGATTTCTCGAACCGACCCGCGACCGCCTCCCGGTGCGCCTGGTCCCAGCAGAAGCAAGCCAGGTGGTGTCGCGTTTCGAGGTCTTCCGGGGCGCGCCGGAGCATCTTCTCCCAGATGTCCCGGGCGATCTCGGGGCCGCTCCTGAGGCGGGCGAAAGCCGCCGCGTGTGTGTCGCCGGAGAGCTTCTTTTCCAGAACACTCTTAAGACGGCACGCCGCCTCCGAAAGCGGCAGCTTCCGAGCATCCATCTCCGTCATCACGTCGAGAGCCTCCGCGATATCTTTGCGCTCGAGGTGAAAAAGGAGCCGGAACTCGAGCCAGGAGGCATATCGGCGTTCGAGTGCCGGGTGCTCATCCATCCGGCGGCTCGAAAGAAGCCGTTGATAAGTTTTATGACAGTCCTCCACTTTTTCCCGTGCATCGGCATTCTGCGGCCCTCTGGCAGCCGCCAGGTGGTGCTGGACCAAAACGCCGGCGATGTCCCAGTATCCCGGGGGGCAAAGCGAAGCGAGTTGGTCCAGGGACTTCGGGACACCCGATAGCCTGCGGCTCCCCAGACAGAGGCAGAACGCAGCGAAGAGGTTGACCTGTTCCCGGATAACAGGCACCGTTTGAATCAAAACGGGATTTTTCGCCCAGTTCTGCAGATCTTTCGCGGCCTCAGCGAAACTTCCCTTCCTCACGTGCTTCAACGACTGGAGCATGAAGATCGAAGAGAGGAGTTCCGGCGCCGCGAACCCAGCTTGGTGGTCCGACAGCGCCTCGATCGTCTCGCCGGGCTGCGGGGCGCCCGTAAAGTGCCGGCAAATCGCCGCAAAGAATCCGTATTCCTTTACACCCGGCTGCTCCTGTGCGAGGGCCTCCAGCCCTTTTACACCTTCGCCGACCTCTCCTCTCAGCGCCTGGCCAAGGGCCGCGAGGAAACGTATTTCGGGAATCCAAGCGATCGAAGCCGCACGCTTTATCTGCCCCCAAACCCCTTCCTCGGTCTTACCCTCGCGCAGCATGAGCCTGGCATCGCATGCCAGGGCAAGCGCGAGCCGGCTTTTCACCTCGGCGTCCTCCCGAAGGTCCAGAGCGATGCTGTCAAGCAATTTTGCGGACTGCCCGTAGCGGCCCGCGTTGAAGCACTCGACGGCCTGGCTGACCAGGTCCCGGTCGAGGAGTGCCTGCACAGCGTCAATCCCGCCGCTCGCCTCCAATAGCCGCATCAGCCATCGCCGAGCCTTGTTCCGGTCCTCTTCCCCCAACCCTTGCAGGGCCAGGCGGCGGAATACTTCGGGGCAGGCGAGCGGGGTCTTCGCGGCCTTTACGAGCAGCCCGGCGGCATCGGCCCGTCCCTCGCGGTCGGCAAGTATTGCCAGCGCCTGGAGGAAATGCGGGTTGTCCGGAGCGGCTTCCAGCGCTTGGCCATAGAAGTGGGCCGCCCGGGAGTTCTCGCCCCCGAGCTCGAAGAGGCGCCCCAGCAGATAGGCAGGCCAACCTGGATTCGAATTTGGTGCGCTTTCAGCCACCCATCCTTCGAGCCAAGCGCGAGCATCCCCACGGCGATCGAGTGCGTCCAGGCTGACGGCTAGCCCGGTCGCGCCGTGCCAATCCCGGGGGTTGATTTCCAGGGCCGTGCGGAAGCGCCGCTCGGCCTCTGCGGCCTCCCCGCTGAGAAAACAGCTTCTCCCCCAATAAACGTAGAAATCGCTTGTCAGTTCCTTAATGTCGATTTCCGATTCGGCCTCGGCGAACATCCGCGCCGCGCGCTCGTGGTTCCGTGCCTTGGCCCAGGCAAGCGCCTGCCAGGCGAGGATGCGCGTGCGTGGAAACGATGCGTTCAGGGCTTCTTGAAAGGCCTCCCCCGCATCTTCATACCGCTCCAGCAGAAAAAGCGTCTGCCCTAAATAGAAGGAAGAAACGCCGCCCGGATCGGCGCCGCCGCGGGCGCGTTCGAGAAACGGCAAAGCCTGGTGCGGCTTTTTCAGCCGCAGATACCCGAGCCCCAGTGAGCGCATTGCATCGGTTTCCATCCCCGGCAGGGAAGCCATCGCGTGCTGAAAAGCGATCCGGTGCGGGAGCAAGGCTTCCGGGACGCTCTCGTTTATCGCGACGCACTCCCGCACGGCCTTCCGAATGGATGCGGCGCCGGGGTTGCCGTTGGGCGATTCCGCGCTTCTGAGGTATTGCAGATACTTGGAAATGGCCCAGGGGGAACGGTCCTGTTTTTCCCAGAGAAGCTGCACCAAGGGCTGAAGATCGGAGGCCTTGAGGGCCCACAAGTCGGAGATCTGCCGGTAAAGCTCAAGCGCAAGCGCCTTCTTCCCCTTACGATGGGCCCGTGAAGCGGCGCTGCGCAGGGCTTCGGCCAGTTGACCCCGGCCACGCCGGCGGAGCTCGATAAACTCAGCATCCGGCTTGACCTTCGGTCTTTCCGATAGGGCGATGGCCCCTTTCCTTCCCCAGTCGGAGGCTTTCTCGGCCGGACCGTAGCGGCCTGCGGTTTCCACCGCTCTCGTTGCGATCTCAGCCCTTGCCTGCACCAACCCCGGGTCGAGGGCCGCCTTCTCCAGCTCCCGCCAAAGCGTGCCCGCGTAGAACGACAGCAGGCGCGCCGCTCCATGACGCCTCAGCAGGTCATGATGATTGGATATCTTGGCCAACAGGTCGCCAGGGGCGCCGATTCCGGCTTCGATCGGCGGCGCCGGCAAAGGCCTGCGCCATAGCGGCCGCCCGTCGTTTCTGAGACGGCCGGCGATGGAGCGCAGCACCGGGATTTCTTGCAGGCTTAATCGCATCATGTGCTATTAAGTTCTCTACCCACCGATATCTCGCAGCACCTCATCGGCCGCCCGGCTTTGGCCGTTTCTTCGATACAGATCGGCCAGCCGTTCGACCTCCCCACGGGGCTTGGAGGAAAGGTCGATCCCTTCCTTCTGCTTCCGGATGGCGGCAGCCATATCACCCGAGTCCTCGTAAAGCCGCGACCATTCGAACGCGAGCTCACAACGCGAGGCATCGGTTTTTTGCTCGGCCTGCTTCAACTTATCTTGGGCCCGCTCGTACTGTCTCCGTTCTCGGAAGCATCGCGCGGCCGCGAGCGCCTGGCGCCCTGTTTCAGCAGGTGGCGGAGGAATGGGGCGCTTGTTTTGCCAATCCTCCAGCGCCCGGTCGAGCTCAGAGGCATTTCGATACTTCGGTTCGAACGCGAGGCAATTTTTCAACAGATTTTCAAATGACCCATCTTCTCGAAGTTCTATCAGATTCTCCCGGAGCGCGCGGCCGTGGTTTTTGCCCGGCCGGGGGTCCATCAGTTCCGACAAAAGCTGCTGGGCATCGAAAAGCCGCCTGTCGCGATCCTGTTTCAGTTCTTTTGCCTGGCGCAAAACCATCTCGAGTGGGTTCTCTCCGAGAAGGAACTCGACGAGCATGACACCTAGCGAATAGACGTCCCCAGCCCCGGAAGCGATCCTGTTGCGGGAGGGATCGGGCGGCGCATAGCGGATATCCCCGGCGCAACCGCCGGATCGCAGGGCGTCGCAGAGGTCGATGGCGACGCCGAAATCGCTGACCATGAGAAACCCTCCGCTCGAAAACCCGCCGCTCGTGAAAAGGACGTTTCCCGGCTTGAGGTCACGGTGGAAAATGTCGTTGTCATGCGCTAATCTGACGCCGGCGCAAACCTGTCTCAAAAGCGCTGCCGCCCGCGCCAGCGGTAGCGGAAGGTTCCTTATCTGGCTGCTAAGCGAGCCGCCCTCGGCCAATTCCATCGCCACGAAGGGTATGGCGTCGTCGTCCGTCTCGAAGACCCCGATGTCGTACACGGTGACAAGATGTGGAGTCTCTCCCCTTGCCCGGGCCTGCGAGGCGAGCCGCTCCAGCATAACGGCCTCGCGAAAGACCTCTTGAGCGTTTTCCGGGTGGACGAATTGATTCTTGAACAGCTTCAGCGCCACGTCCCGCAGACGAAGCGTTTTTCTCCGGTCCGCGGAAAAAAGCCCCTGCTCGGCCCGATAAACGATGCCGAATCCGCCCCGGCCGATCTCCTTTTGAATCCGGTAGCGGTTTCCGAGAACGCGGCCGCTCAAATCCTCAAATTCAGAGAAGGCCATCACTCCCCCTGCAGCGCGAGGCGCTGCGCCCCCGGGGGGGCAACGAAAGTAAAGGTCGAACGCTCCGGGCGGTCCTCCCGGGCCAGGATGATCGGGTCCCGCACCAGTTCGGTGATCAGTCTCCTTACCGGCCGGGCGCCTTCGCTGCGCACCGCCCAGGCAAGTTCTGTGAACAGATCGTTCACCTCTTCCAGGTTGTCGAACCGAAGCGCGATCTTGTTGCCTTTCATCTCATCCACGATCTGCTTTAGCTGCAGCCGGAAGATGGTCCGGTAGTCTTCTTTGCTGAAATGGTTGAAATAGAGTATGTTTTCACTGCCGAAACGGCCGATGAACTCGGGCGAGAAATAGTTCTTAAGCGCCCGGTAAACGAGGGATTGAACCTCTTCGCGCACCTCTCCCCAGTTTCTGCGAAAGGCATCGGTCTCCTCGATGGCCTCCTTGTACCCGACATTCGAAGTGGCCACAACGATGCAGCCAGTCGCATCGTAGACGGTCCCGTCGGCTTCCCGAACCAGACCTTCGTCGAAGAGCGGCAGCAGGCTCTGCCAGACGTCCCGGTGAGCCTTCTCGGCCTCGTCGAAAAGGATGATCGCCCGAGGTTTTTCGCGCAGCCCGTTGGTGAGCTGCCCCTCCTTGTATCCCTTCAGGCCCTGCGCGGCGCCGATCAGCTGGACGATGTCCCATGTATTCCTGAAGTTCCCGCAATCGATCTTAATGATGTAGGCATCCCTCTTGCCTGGCTTGGTCCCGAAGGCGATGTCGGCCATTGAGCGCGCAAGCTCCGTCTTGCCGACCCCGGTCGGCCCGAGAAAAAGAAACTTGCCCACCACCTGCCCTGGCTCGCTGAGGCCCGAGCGCATGCGCCGCAGCGCCCTGGCGGCCCGTTTCACGGCATGGGGCTGGCTGATCACCCGGGCGTCGATGTACCCTTCAATGTCCCTGATGACCGGTTCCTGTTGACCGCGGCCCTCCGACTGTCCGCCAGGTTTCATCTCCTTCGTGCGCTTGCCGAGAGCCTCGTTGAGCTTCAGGGTGTTGATCCCTAAGCGTTCGTAAAGGTTTGCCGCATCGGCCACGACCCGCGCCATGTGCGCCCTCACGACCTGGCTGTCGCAAACGGCATCGCAACCCTCCCGCAGTGCTATCAAACGGCTGTCTTCAATCACGGCTGATACGAAAGGCGATATCCGGTCCTGGGTTATTTCGACCGCGCCGCCCGGATCGGGTTCCAAACAGGGGTTCCCGGCCGAGTGCTTGAGATTCGTCCGGATCGCCGGCACATCGGCCCCGATCACGTACAGGGCTTCGACCAAGAGGGCATCGGGCTGTGCCACTATCGCCAAAATCAGATCGGTATCCAGGATCCTGCGCTTGCGCGAAAGCGGCAAGAGAGAGGACCATGCCTGCTGCATCGTCGGTGAAAATCTCAGCATGGTGCCCTCCCACGGGTCCGCTTCCCCGTCCGCACGCGGCCGCCTGTCCTTGCGAAGGATCTCACGCATCGCTTGGGGGTCGATCCCGAGGGTTATGAAGATATTCTGAGGGGCATCGGCCACGCGGTCCAGGTGGGACAGGATCAGATCCTCCTCCCGGATCCTCTGCGCCCGGTCTTCCATCGCCAGCCGCGCGGCCTCGTTCAGCATGCGCCTTGCCAAGCGTCCCATTCGGGGCTCCGCGATCTCCTTCTCCATCCCGATTCCTTCGCGTTTGCATCGAGGCACGATCCCATCGAGGTCTTCCATGATCTTCTGCCTTGAAAGGTCCATTCGATCCGTAGCCTCCAGAAAACGCGATCCGCTGCGGCGGACCAAGCAGGCGAGAAGGTCGTTCTCGGTGATGGAGCGCTCTGCCGCGATGGGCGCGAGCTTCTGGAGGGCCTCCTGCAGGCCGTCTTGGAAGGCATCCCAATTAAGATGTTGGTTGCGGAAAACCTCTATGCCGTTTTTTCCGGCAGCTTCGCTTGTCAATCGGGCGTGAAGATGGACGGCGATTTTCATTCGTTCCCCTGGATCCAACCCAGCGCCTGACAGAGCCCCTTCGACGATGGGGTCCGCTTCCGCCCAAACTGCCCACGATAGCAGGTCCAAAGTGATACGGCCAAGCCCGAAGTCACGT
>Ga0316603_10001092_pt1 | contig 14189 bp, 12 predicted proteins | sample OWC_soil_day10_n_FD_207649 | JGI IMG/M metagenome (GOLD analysis project Ga0316603, IMG submission 207649) | Wetland soil microbial communities from Old Woman Creek delta, Ohio, United States - OWC_soil_day10_noCT | ecosystem: Environmental > Terrestrial > Soil > Wetlands | place: USA: Ohio...
TTTGCAGAGCAAACAACGGGCATGCCCTTCATCTACACATTGAACCGGAAATGCATCACGTCTCCGTCCTGCGGGATGTATTCCTTTCCTTCGAGCCTCATCAACCCCTTCTCTTTTGCCCCCGCTTCGCCGGCGGCGATGATATAATCGGCGTAGGCGATCACTTCGGCACGAATGAACCCTTTTTCGAAATCGGTGTGTATCACCGCAGCGGCTTGCGGGGCCTTGATTCCGGAGGGAATGGTCCACGCCCGGACCTCCTTCTTGCCGGCGGTAAAGTAGGTAATGAGCCCCAGCATCTCGTAGCCGCTCCTGATCAACCGATCCAAACCCGATTCCGAAAGCCCCATTTCTGCAAGGAACGTCTCCTTCTCCTCCTCCGCCAGTTCTGATATCTCCGCCTCGATGCTTCCGCAGATCACCACAACCTTTGCCCCTTCCCGCTCGGCAAGCTCACGAACCTTCGCGACAGCAGGATTGCTTCCCGTCAGATCGTCCTCGGCGACATTAGCCACATAGAGTACCGGCTTATCCGTCAGGAGATGGATATCTCGCAACAGCAGCCGCTCATCGTCAGTCCCGGCAACTCCGCGGGCACCTCTCCCCTGCTCGAGCGCCTGCTTCAGACGGAGGTAGAAATCAACCTCCTCTTTCAATTTTTTGTCGCCGTTCTTCGCCTGCTTTTCAACCCGCAGCAGTCTCTTCTCCACCGTATCGAGATCGGCAAGGGCCAGTTCGGTCTGAATGATTTCGATATCCCTGACCGGATCGACGTTGCCGTTCACATGGACAATATTCTCATCGTCGAAACAGCGCACCACGTGAATAATGGCATCGACTCCACGGATATGGCCCAAGAACTGGTTTCCCAGCCCTTCGCCCTGGCTGGCGCCCTTGACCAGACCGGCGATATCCAGTATCTCGATTGTCGTGGGGAGTATCCTCTCCGGTTTGACAAATTCGGCCAGTTTCTGCATCCGGGGATCGGGGACCTGAACGATTCCCATATTCGGATCGATAGTGCAGAAAGGATAATTGGCCGATTCGGCCCCGGCCGAAGTGAGCGCATTGAAAATGGTTGATTTCCCCACATTGGGGAGGCCGACAATACCGCAATTGAAACCCATTGGAACCCTTCCTTCAAGAAAAAAATAAAGGCGAGTAGCCTCGCCTTATCGCGTTGGAAAACTTGTTTACATATCATGGAAAGTAAATATTTACAACAAAACTTTAGAAAACCAGGTAATCTGCCTGGCTGAATTTCAACCATTAAATAACGTTCTTCTCCACAAGGAAGTAGGTGACCGGTAGGGGCGGATGAGGGGGCAATGTCAGATCATCTCTTGATTTGAGTGAAACGGCACGCATCCCTTTAATAGTGAGGCGGTGGTTCCTCTTCCGTTACATCCCGAATGAGGGAAGGAGAGATCATCTGCAAATGTTCCATCATCTGTTTGAAGTCGGCCTGCAACTTCTCAATCGCAATCTGCTGTCCCGTGATGACCTCGTTCAACTGCTGAATCGTGTTTTCATGGTGCATCAACTGGATCTCTATATCGATTATCCGGTCTTTCATGGGTTCTCCTCTCGTGGACGAGCTTTTCACTACCCGTTGTAAAAACGATGATTTTAGCCTGTTGCTCCAGGGATGACGAGACAATTATTGCTTATACGTCAAATGGATTTCGCCAATTACTGAACACCTCGGGGAGATGGGCACCAGGGGAGAAACTACCTGACTTTACCGACCGGCGCAAGGTAGATGACGAATTCATCATAGCCGTCGGTACCGATCAGTTCATCCATCAGATCCTGACGGTAAGCGGCAATGGCGCAGGTGCCGGCGCCAATGGCCTCGCATGCCAGGTAGAGGTTTTGGCAGACATGTCCCGCATCGACAGCGATGACCTTGTAGGAAGCCTCGGCATAACGCCACTCGGTGCGGTCAGGCACGGCGGACCAGATGAAGGTAACAGCCGATTCCCCGGCAAAGCGTTGACCATGGGTTGCCGCGGTCAGGCGGGCGGTAATGTCCACGCCTGCAGGTTGTTCCTGTACCAATGCGTGATCAAGGGGCAGATAACGGTAAATTCCGCTCTCAAGCCCTGTAATCCGTTGCACGGCCAGATAGGTTTCGAAGGGATGCCGACAACCGGCTGAAGGAACGACACGCAGCACCGCCGCCTCATGCTGCACGGCACGTACGCCCTGGGTGGCCCACAGCAAAAAGGCCAACTCATCCAGAGTGAGCGGGTCGGCAAGAAATCGTCGTCGACTTTTCCGGCGACCGATGGCAGTAACAAGGTCAATCGAAGGAATTTTCACGGTATCCATGCCGGGCAGCGCAATCACGGATGCGCCGGGCGGCAGCGGTTTCTGGACGGGCGGAGGCGCTACACCTCGTGATTGGTCCGTAGTCCGGAAGTTGACCTCTTCCCGGATCCGGTCGGTCAGGAAATAGCGGCCGAGTGTGGTGGAAATGGGTAATTTTTCTGCCATGGTTTATTGCTCCTGATGGTCGGTTTACTATTAGAGGTTAAGGTTATTATAGCAATTTTGTGCCCGCTTTGTTGAAGGATATAGATCATATAGCCAGGCCGTATCACATACAGAGGAAAAAAAATGATAAGATTTATGCAAAGGGGACGGTATGTAAATGCAAGCAAGTAATTCGATATATCACCCACTGGCTTAGAAATTACATTGACGAGTCCAGGGCAAAAGGTTTTGTTGCCGTGGTTTCCGGTGGAATTGACTCCGCAGTGTATTCGACATTGGCCGCCCGGAAAGGCCTGCCCTTGAGATTGAACCAAAAAGGAGATCAGTATGAAAGAAAAGGTAACCGTGGAAATATTCATCATCGGCAATGAAATTCTCAACGGAGAAATCCAGGACACGAATACTCACTGGCTGTGCAGGGAAATCACCGGCCTGGGAGGACATGTGGTTCGAGGGACGGCTCTACGCGACGATCTCGATGTCATCGCTACGGAGCTGCGTGCCGCGCTGGACCGTGGCACCAGGGTCATTTTTACTTCCGGAGGCCTCGGACCGACCACGGACGATCTTACCCTTGAAGCTGTAGCCAAAAGCGTTGGAAAACAGCTGCTGCTGAATGAAAAGGCCCGGAAGATGATCAAGGACAGCTACGATGCCCTGTTCGACAAGGGAATTCTGGACCAGGGAGGTCTGACCCCGGCGCGTGAGAAGATGGCCTGGCTGCCCGAGGGAACCATCCCGCTTTACAACAGCGTCGGCACGGCACCCTGCTCACTGCTGCCTTCCGGACAATCGACAATTATCAGTTTGCCCGGCATCCCCAAGGAGTTGAAAGGAATCTTCAACAGCTCCTTGCAACCGTTCCTGCAAGAAACCTTCCGGGGCGGCATCTCCGTATTGCACACCATGACCGTTTGCTGCAATGATGAGTCGGTGCTGGAACCGGTGCTCAGCAGGGTCGTTCCCGCCCATCCCGGCGTGTACATCAAGTTGCTGGCGACCATGCCCGGCGAGACGCCCGAGCTGGATATAACCCTGACTGCGGTAGGGTCCGACAAGACCTCCCTGGAGTCACTCATCGGTTCGGCATTGCAGGATCTGAAGGAAGGCTTTCGTTCCCTTGGCTTTGTCTGCAGGGACAAGAAACAGCAGTGATATATATCCATATCAGGAGTTCCCAAGGTGTCGGGGGTCAGACATTTGACATTTTGCCGTGCTGGGTCTTGGGCAGCATGAAGACCGACGGTGAAAATCGCCTACCTGTCTCAGGGTCCCGGACAGTCCGCTTCAGGACAAAGTCGAAGAGGAGTGGGTTGTAGCGGTAGATCTCGTCGAGGGCCTTCCGCTCCCCGGGGGTGATGAAACCGCGGCGGGCCAGTCTTCCGGTCATGACAAGGAAATTGATGGCCGGCAGTGGATAGTCGCTGCCGTTCACAAGCCGCGGGTGGAGGTCGTCGCGTCTCAGCAGGGTGGCCAGGGCCTTGGCGGAGTGATTGAAGAATGTCACACCGGCCAGATCCCCGAACAGAAGGCCTGCATAGCGCTGTTCATCCATGAGCCGCAGGAACAGGTCGAAGCTGGGTACCTTTTCCCGCACGGGACTGTCCAGGTCGATGCTTTTGCCGAAGGAAGCGCTGTGCAGCGCCACGACGGTCACCCCCAGGTCGAGGGGATTGCGCAGCAGAAGGGGGTTCCCGAACTCCTGGCGCCCGCCGGAAAATACCGCCAGCTCTTCCCCTGTATGGGCCAGCAGCACCATGCCCTGCTCCCGCATCTTCAGGTAGAATGATTCGATCCGCGGGTTGGAGAGATCGATACCCTGGGAGGTTGACAGCCATTTGACATATCGGCAGCCACGTTGCGCCCATCTCTCCAGTTCTGCGATGGCGTCCGGCCGGTAAGGGTGTATGGAGACCACCGGCACGAACATGTCGGGAAAGCGTTCCGCCAGGTCCATGATATAATCGTTGGGAACGTAAAAGGGTGTTCTCTCCGGATCGGGGGTACCGTCCGGGCGGTAATGCATGTCCATGGCGTAGATGAAGAACCGACCGCTGCCGTCCATGTTCCGGATAAGGTCCGTGAGACGCGCCACATACTGCTCGCTGACCGACTCCTCGTCGCTGATCGCGGAGGCGCTCAGGTATACCCGGTACTGCAGCATGCGGTAGGGATGGAGCCAGGACTGAACGGTGGAACTGACGAATGGGGCCCCAGGGCCGGGTTCCTGGCCGAAAATGTGGACATGCATATCTACCCGCCGGATCGGGTCAACCCCTTCCCTCGCCCTGTCGATCAATTCGCGGGCACCAGGGCTCACGGCTTTTTTCATCTCGGCGGGCCGACCGGCAAAATTGCCTCCCACCCAGCCTATAATGCCGCCATGGCCGCTCCTGACAGGCTCTTTCAGACATGAGAATGGATAACGACAGATTTCGTCGTGGATTACCTGTCCCATAATCATTTCCTCCAGAGGGAAAGAAAAATTCGGCGTCAGGGCCGGTAAAACAATACAAGAAAACGCAAAAGCAAAAATCTTGTAAAGTAACTAATCCACTTGATGCGCAGCAAGAAACATCGCTTTTCCCAAAGAAGTAAAAATTGCTGATATGGTTCCGGGTCGTTAACGGGGGTATTCCGATATTGGCAATTGGCTCTTACGAGAAGCTGTTTCTCTCCACGTGGCTTTAAGGAAACGGTAATCCTGAGGGCATACGCATAGGGCACTTCTTTCGAATTTGGTTGAATTGTAACATAGCCCACAACAAGATCAATATGGCATACATTCGTAATTTGAAAGGCTTAAGGGCACCCGCAACTTCTTTCCGCATGCAGCACATGTTTTCACGGGAATACCCCCCGAGATGATTTGAGCGAATCCGGCGCATCGACCAATGTATTTATCCCGGTTTCCTTATGGTGCTGCTACAAGAAAGCCGATCCTTTCTTTTGCGATAATTGACGTGGCATGACGCACGTATATTGCGTTTTATTGCAATAAAGGACTAAAATAGTCTTGTGAATATGGTAGTTTGAATATTGCTGAGAATGCTACAAACAGGATATGAAAGGCGAGGAGGAAGAAATCATGACTTCGAGGACAAAACCGATCCCTGATGGCTACCACACGGCGACACCCTACCTGGTTATCTCGAACGCCGGCAAGGCCATTGAATTCTATAAAGAGGCATTCGGCGCCACAGAGTGTATGCGTCTGGCAACTCCGGACGGCAAAGTGATGCATGCGGAAATCAGGATCGGAGATTCGCCGATCATGCTGAGTGATGAATGCCCCGACTGGAACGCGCTCAGCCCGCAGACGATTGGCGGCACCCCGGTATCAATCATGCTTTACGTCGAAGATGCGGATGCAGTCGTGAACCGGGCGGTTGCGGCCGGAGCTAAGCTGCTGATGCCCGTTGCAGACCAGTTCTGGGGTGACCGTTGCGGCTCGGTCTCCGACCCGTTTGGTCATAAATGGACCATTGCCACACATACGGAGGACGTGTCTCCGGAGGAGATCAGCACTCGCGCCAAAGCCCTCTTTGGCAGATAACAGCACTTGAAAGAGAGGTAAAAACATCATGAGTGAAACTCGGGTGGTCGAGGTGTTCTTTGATTACATCTGACCGTGGTGTTATTTCAGTACCGTGCGTACTGACAGGCTGCGGCGGGAATATGGTGTCGAACTGCGCTGGACCGTCTTCCCACTGCACCCGGAAATACAGGAAGATGGAATGGAGCTTACAGAACTGTTTCACGGCAGAAATTTCGATATGGTAGCCATGCGGCAACGATTGACAGATGTGGCGGCGGAGATCGGGCTTCCCCTGGGGGGAGGGACCCGCATATGTAACAGCCGTCGGGCGCAGGAACTGGGGAAATGGGCGGAGTTCATGGGGAAAGGTGACGAATTCCGGCAGTGTACATACCATGCTTATTTCGTCGAGGGGCTGAATATCGCCCTTCTCCCGGAGTTGGAGACAATTGCCGAAGCGGCGGGATTACCAAAGGATGATGTCTACGATATTCTTGCCCAGGGTCTTTTCGCCGAAGCAGTGGATGCTGACTGGGCAAGGGCAAGGGAGATGGCGGTGACTGCGGTCCCGTTGCACCTGATTGGAGAACAGGCGCTCGTGGGATTTCATCCCTATGAAGACTTTGTAAAACTGTTGGCCCGGGATTGAAATATGGCAACCTTGGATGTCGCATTACAGTCGATCGAATATGAGCATTGGGTTCTCATAACACCTCACGGCTGCAAAAAAGCCATTATTTATGCATGACTTATTACCGGAAGCAGAAGACTTGAGGCGCGCGGTCAGATGGGTGACCGAAAGACTCCGGGAGACCCCCGGCAGTCCCGCACAGCCGCTCGTGGAGGAAGCTATGTTCAAGTTTGATCTTTCTCCCAGGGATGCCGAGTTCCTGATCAGGCTGTTCCGGCAAAGTAAAGAGAAGGACTGACAGGCTACGGTTATTTCTTATCCAGACTCCTGCCCAAAATACACCTTGTCTTGTCTAAAAGATCTTTTTTTGTAAAAGGTTTGCTGATAAAATCTATGCCCTCTCCCAGTGCCTCTTTCTTTTCGATCATGTCTGCCGAATAGCCGCTGACAAAAAGCACCCTGATCCCTGGCTTCATCCTGCTTATCGCATCATACATTTCACGTCCACTCTTCTTCGGCATCACCATATCGGTAATAATGAGTGAAATAGTACCCGGGTACCCTTCAAATTTACTGACAGCTTCTTCGCCATCCTTGGCGGTTATTACCTCATATCCTTCTCTGCCCAGTGTTTTCCCCAGGAAATGCCGCACAAAATCGTCATCCTCTACGACAAGTATGGCTTCCGTACCACCAGATGGGAGAACTTTCCGCTGCGGTTTCTCCTTAGTGATTTCGGCTTCAATCCTGGGGAGGTATATCGAGAAAGTTGTCCCCTTTCCAGGCTTGCTCTCAACACGGATGGACCCATTATGCTGTTTAATGATGCCGTAGATGATGGAAAGTCCCAGGCCTGTGCCCTTTCCGACTTCCTTGGTGGTGAAGAATGGCTCAAAAATCTTCTCAACGGTCTTTCCGTCCATACCTGCTCCGGTATCATAAACGGAAATGACCGCATAGCCACCCGGCATTTCGAGATCATACTGTCGGGCCGTTTTTTCATCCAGAATCGTCTGCCTTGTCCTGATCGTCAGGTTCCCGCCTGAAGGCATGGCATCCCTCGCGTTAATTGCGAGATTGACGATGACCTGCTTGATCTGCCCGCTGTCCGCCATGACAGTGAGCTTCTCGCCGGAAAGATCCAGCGAGAAATGGATATTTTCTTCCAGCGTCCTTACAAGGAGCTTCCCGGCATCGACAATTACCTCATTGACCGATACCGGTTTGGGTTTGATGAATTGCTTCCTGCCAAAGGCAAGGAGGCTCCGGGTGAGATCCGCGGCCTCTTTTGCGGCTGAATGAATCATTTGGATATTTGACTGCATAAGCTCGTCATTCTTATCGGCTGCTTCCTGGAGTTCCTCACAGCAACCGGAAATGCCGGTCAGGAGATTGTTGAATTCATGGGCCACGCCGCCAGCAAGAAGTCCGATGGACTCCATTTTCTGCGCCTGAAGGAGTTGCAGCTCCAGTCTTTTCTGATCGGTTATATCTTCGACAACATCGATTCCCGCTACAATATTACCGCCAATTATCAATGGAGCAGCTGAATTAATCACTGTTTTCCTTGTTCCGTCATAACACTCTATCTCGATGATTTTACATTCGGTTATCCCTTTATTGAAGGCTCTGAATACCGGCCATTCTTCTTTCTTGATTTGTTCGCCGGAATCGGCAAACCAACCTTTGTATTCCTCCAAAGTAATACCGGCCTCATCCTTGACGCCCCAAATTTTCTTTCTTGTATGATTCTCCAGGATTTTGGTCCCTTCCAGATTGAATACCACCACGCCAACCGGAAGGGTTTCAAGAATTATCCGGAGCAGTTCTTCGTTTTTCCTCAGCTCTTCTTCCGCACGTTTTCTCTCGGTGATATCGGTGTGCGACCCTGCCATCCGGTATGGTTTCCCTTGAGAATCATACGCGCAGGCTCCCTTGGCAAGAATCCACCGGTAGCTTCTATCCTTGTGCAACATCCGGTATTCAATCTTGTATGTCGAGGTTCGCCCATCCATATAATCCGCAAGGTGCTGCCTCACCATCTCATAATCATCCGGGTGTATTCTTTTCAGCCATTCCCCACGCTCATTCGGTATTTCATGGTCTTCGTAGCCGAGCATGCTCTTCCAGCGCGGCGAGTAATACGTTTTGTCCGCGGAAAAATCCCTTTCCCAGATGCCGTCACTGGCACCCTCAACCGCTAGTGTGTATCTCTCTTCGCTCTTACGCAGCGCTTCCGCGGTTTTTTCCCGCTCGGTGATCTCCTTTTGCAGCGCGGTTACCGTTTCAGCGAGTTCAGCCGTCCGTTCCGCAACGCGTCTTCCAAGCTCGATATTGGCCTGGTGCAGTTTCTCTTCCGCCCTGATGCGTTCCATGGCTATGGAAACCTGGTCAGCCACAGCTTTCATAAGTGAAAGTTCATCAACAGCGAAATGGGACCTTTTCCGCGTGCAGAAGGAAAGGGTTCCCAGCACCTGGCCTTTCGAAATCAGCGGGTGACAGGCGTATGCCTCGATGCCGAATGATCTTACCAAATCCGTATACTGGTCATGCGTCTCCTGGACATCATTAACCACAATTCGGCAGCCATCGCGGGCAGAGCGGCCACAAAGACCCACCCCGTAATCAAGCCACTCCATTTGTCTTACGTCTTCTTCAGGAAGCCCGCCACAGGCATTCAGATGCAGACGCTTCTTTTCGTCATCAACCAGGTAATTGAAGAATGCATCGCAGTCCAGAAAAGCCAGGACTTTCCGGCACAAGGAATCGACCACCTCTTGAGGCGAGTCGATCTTGAGCAACTGGCTGGACGTCTCCGCCAGCAGATCGAGCCGCTGGTTGCTCTTGCGCATATCCTCATCTGAACGGCGCTGCTTGATGATCTTGTGCAGTTCGTTGGCCACTAACTGGATTTGAACGACGTCATGGTCTTCATAGTCTTCAGCCTTATTTCCCACCCCGAAAATGATTCTGACCTTGTCCCCGTCCATGACAGGGATACTCATGAACCGGCGAACCGGGGCATGTCCGTCCGGAAGCCCCTTCCTATTGGGAGAATTTGGAAAGTCATTGTAAATAATCGGGCGTTTGAGGTGGACACAATCCACCCAGTTACCCGCCTGATCAACCGGATAATGTGTCTCGTATGAAGATGTGCAGTTCCTGAGTGCTTCGCTATTCCATGTCGTCAGTACAATATTCTTCTGGTCATCGGAGACGAGATGAAAAAAACCGATAGTGCTTTCGGTCAGATGAACCGCCTTTTCCAGGACGTAGTCATAGAGTTGTTTCTCCGACAATGCGGGGGCTTTCTCGTAAAGCCCGAGAAGGAGATTCCCCCGCGCTACCTGTGTGAGGAGACGTTCTTCCGCCCGCTTGCGGTGGGTGATATCCACGTGACAACCGATCATGCGAACTGGTTGCCCCTGTTCATCCCATTCGATAATCTGGCCGGTGCAAATGACCCATACCGTCGAGCCATTCTTATGGCGGTACCGTACCTCATTGTAGTAAGGAACCTTTCCGCGGCTCTCTACATGCTGGCGAAATACTTCATGCACACCGGCCAGGTCATCCGGAAAAATCAGTGACTGCCATGTTTCAGGATTATTGGGTAATTCATGGTCCTCATAACCGAACATCCTCTTAAAGGTCGGGCTCAAGTATTCCGTGCCGTCCTTTATTTGCCAATCCCAATAACCGGCAAGCGACTGCTCCAGGATCAGCTTCAGGATCAGCCGTTGCTCATTGAGTGCCTCTGCTGCGCCCTTTCGGTCGGTAATGTCCAAAGCTGTCCCTATCATTCGGGTTGCCAGGCGTTTACCATTCATCGTTTCAAAAAATGTCCGTCCCTTGGCCTCGACCCAGTGCACCGAACCATCCGGCCACAGAACACGATACTCTATGTAGTATTCGCCAGTCCCCGTTGGGTCTGTTGCCTGTCGGGTAGCTTGATGCTTCCTTTCGCGGTCTTCCTGGTGGATGCATGAAAGGACGGACTCGTATCTCACTGCTCTTTCTGGCGGCAGTCCAAACATAGCCTTGAATCTGTCTGAACAGATTATACCCCCGGTCTGCAGGTTGTGGTCCCACGTCCCAAGTCCCGTCGCATCAACAGCCAGTCGCAACCTTTCTTCAGACTGGCTCAGATCGGCTTCCACCTGTTTGCGATATGCAATATCTTCGAGGATACAGCGTGCTTGCTTGAATTTGCCGTTTGTATCCAGAGACTGGCAGCGTAAAGGCGCTTGCAAAGGGAACGATCGAAATCGCTCTTCGCTTTCCAGATACGCTTTGAGTGTCTGTCTGCACTCCATTTCGGAGGCTTCCAAGGTTTTGTTCCTTTTTTTTTCTTCCTGAAGCTCGCGGAGTAATTGTTCCTTTGTTAATTTTTCATAGTGCATGATGAATCCTATTGGCGCAGTTTTTTACATAATCAGGCAGGTAATGAGTTATGTTGAGGTGGGCGTTTCGGGGAAAGAGGAAATAGCTCACACGAGACATTATGGGCAACCGACGGTGTCAATCTGCAGAATCCCCTCAGGTTTTCCTGGCAGAAAAATGTGCAGTAGAGGTAGAAAAAAACAAAACTGGAGCTTTTTGAAACATTCCCTGTTTTGCGACATAATATACTAAACCTTACGGTGTCTTTCAGGCAAACATTTTTTCGAATCGCAAATGCTGAAACATCACTTACCGGATATTGTCAGACGAATTGCAATTCCAGTCAGAATGCCTCCCCTCTGCGCACTATGGTGAGGATATCCTGGAACAACTATTCGTAAAATACGCGCATGGCGGGTTAATCTGGGACAATCCAACAAGTCAAACTGAATATGGTACTATGCCCCCGGAATTCGCCCTCACCTGAAACGTGATATACTTAATGGTACCTGGGCCTTAAGAGCGGCATCTTCTCAGTTCAAAACGATTGGTTTTAATACTTTCGATTGATAGAGTGCGGGCAGAATTTTTCAGTTTGAATCAAACTTCTACCCTGCTGCATGGTGATAATTGGAGGAGAATGATGAACATTGAAATGGTGCGTGATACTCTTCTGTGGTGTGCGGTAATCAACTATACCTTACTCCTGGTGTGGTTTTTGTTTTTCACGCTCGCGCATGATTGGATGCATCGTTTTCACGGCAGATGGTTTCATCTACCGGTTGAGCGTTTTGATGCCATTCATTATACCGGTATGGCTCTTTTCAAGCTGGGCATCATCCTTTTCAATTTGGTCCCGTGTGTTGCCCTCTATATAGTCGCATGAGGCGAGCCAACGTCTCACCCCAGAATGACCCTCCGTAAACCTGCATCCCCGCAGCAAGTCCTGGATCATCGATTCAGCTTGATAAGTGATTTGCCGAACTGAAGGATTCTTCCGTCGTGGTGATTCGGGACGCACCCATCTCATGCACAACTTCAAGATGGCGTGTATGTCTGGCCGATCCATGCCGCTCCAAACACGCCTGCAGAGTCGCCCAGCCTGTTTTTCAGGATCGGTGTGCTCAGCCTGTCGTGAAACGCATAGTGGCAAACCCGTTCGACTCCTGCGTCGTAGAGCTCGTCGATCTTGGAGAGTCCACCTCCCAGTACGACCGCATCAGGGTCGAGGATGGAAATCAGCCCCCCGAGGCAGCGCCCGAAGTCGTCAAGGAACCGTTCAAAGACCTTCCGGCAGCGCGGCTCGCCTGCTCGAGCCCGGGCCACGATCTCATCCATGCTCAGACACTGGCCAAAGTCACGGAAGAAGGCGGCCTCAACACCTGAGCCGCTGATCAGGGTCTCCACGCACCCCCGGTTACCGCAGTAACATTCCGCACCGTGCGGGTCCACGGAATAATGACCCCACTCGCCGGCGATACGGTGCGGTCCCTCTCGAACAACACCGTTTATCCAGATGCCACCACCGCACCCGGTCCCCATGATGACACCGAACACGAGGCCAAACCCCTGCCCGGCACCGGCACGGCACTCGGCGAGTGTAAAGCAGTCTGCATCGTTCCGCACCTGAACGGGATAGCACAGAAGATGTTCGAGGTCGGCCTTGAGAGGGCGGCCGATGAGGCAGGTGGAATTTGCGTTGCGCACCAGGCCGGTGGCAGCGTCCAGTGATCCGGGGATCCCTATGCCTACGGTGTAAGGAGTAGCGGGCATTAGCAGAGCCTCCGCCTCCCTCACCATCTCAACAACCTGTGTCAGGATGGCATCATATCCTTCGTCCCGGGGTGTTGGCCTCCGCCGGCGAAGCAGGTGGGAACCATCAGGTGAAAGCAGTACCGCCTCGATCTTTGTACCTCCCAGGTCGATGCCGATAGCGGCTGCATTCTCGTTGTAAAACGCATTTTCCATGGGACCTCAAGCCCTGGTTCACCTTATGATTACAGGGAAATAGAAATATTTTGTTTATCAACTCGGGTGCTGCTCAACCTTTTTCGAGCACGCTAAGCTATGCAACACGATCATGAAGATCGGATGATTGAGGGTACAGTTGTAATATCTCAGTGGTTATTAACCGATCATTCATCCTCGCCGGCAATTGGCGTGTATGAACATCGTTTTGAACCTTCTTTCCGGACCGTTATAGCCAATGCTTGCATTTTTTCTAATCGGTTTATCTTTAACATCGACCCATTCATTTGAATATGGACGGAAAAATTCCTGTACCTGCCCCATCGTTATGAGGTCTTCCAGGTTATGATCCTGAACATAGACACGCGAGTTGTCCTTCCAGAGCACTTGAATCAACATCGGGACCACCTCCAGAAATAATACGTAAGAATTCTTTTTAAATTTTAGCACACATAGTCAACAACGTATATTTTCGACATTGTTTTACCACCGGAGTTCCCGGATAATCGGGGTCAGCGAACACCATCCAGCAAGGCATGGCAACGATGACAGAGCGAAGCCCCTTTCATGCCTAATTAAATGGCATCCGCGGGAAAATGATTCTTTTTTTGGCTGTCTTGGATTTCCAATTCATATCTTCTTTTCACAGACATGGCGCAAGATCCTGATTTTAAAGCATCGAGGGACTTCTCCCCGTTGTAATGACCGAGTGGCACGCAAAATGATACTACCCTATAGAGATTGTAAGAACGATTTACGGCAAAAATAATATCTCAAGCTGGTCGGACAACTCATCAAGGGGGTACTGTCATGCAAGAAAAATTAGACACCGGAGAAATCGTGCCAATCATGGAAGCTGCCGAAGAACTCGGTACAACCCATCTGCGAATCCTCATGCTTATCAAGGAGGGAGTGCTGAAAGGGGAGCAGCAAGGGGGCGAATGGTTTGTCACACGGGAGTCTGTCGACTGTTTCCGCAAACATGGAGGGGATGTGCGGGCACAGACTGCGTGCCGGACCTCGTGCGGGGGAAACTGCGGCAATCATCGTATGGATGGTGCAGTCACGGGGGAATGAAATAGGCACTTTTTCACCTGGGTACATCCTGAACACTTAAATCTTTCTTCCCCGAGTTTCTTCATTTCCGTTCCATAAAAACGTAGTTTGCCT
>Ga0316603_10001093_pt1 | contig 14187 bp, 12 predicted proteins | sample OWC_soil_day10_n_FD_207649 | JGI IMG/M metagenome (GOLD analysis project Ga0316603, IMG submission 207649) | Wetland soil microbial communities from Old Woman Creek delta, Ohio, United States - OWC_soil_day10_noCT | ecosystem: Environmental > Terrestrial > Soil > Wetlands | place: USA: Ohio...
CGCGGGGACTCCGGGGGAGAGGGGTCCGTGCTCAAACATCCTCGGCGCGGACTGGCGTCCGCGCCTGCGGAACTGCGCGCGGACCCCTCTCCCCCTGCGTCCCCGCTACTTGCTCAATGCGGCTTTGTGTTGGGCGGCGCGGGTTTCGACGGCTTCGATGAGGCGGAGTTCGAGGCGGACGCCTTCGAGCTGGTTGATTTCCTGGATGCCGGTGGGGCTGGTGACGTTCACCTCGGTGAGACGACCGCCGATGACGTCGATGCCCACGAAGAAGAGGCCGTCACGTTGAAGATGGGGGCGGAGGCGTTCGATGATGCGGCGGTCCCGCGCGTCGAGAGAAGTCGTGGCGGCGGTGCCGCCGACGTGGAGATTGGCCCGGGTCTCGCCCTTCGCGGGAACGCGGAGGACCGCGCCCAGGGGGTCGCCGTCGATCAGCAGGATGCGCTTGTCGCCCTGGCGCACCTCGGGGAGATAGCGCTGCGCCATCGCCCACCGGGTGCCGAAACCCGTCACCTGCTCGAGGATCGAGAACAGGTTGCGATCGTCGTGACGCAGATGGAAGACGCCCTCGCCTCCCTTGCCCCCGAGCGGCTTCACGATCATCTCTCCGCCGAGCTTGGCGAGGAAGTCGATGAACTCGGCGATGCGACGCGCAACGCGCGTCTCCGGCATCAGGTCCGGGAACTGGACGGCGTAGAGCTTTTCGTTGGCCCAGATCACGGTGTCCGGCCGGTTCAACACGAGTGCGCGGCGACACAGCGCGAGGATCTGGGTGGCCGTGACGTAGTCGACGTCCACCGGGGGATCCTTGCGCTGGAAGACCACGTCGGCGTCGTCGTCGAGCGAGAATGTGCGCGGCGCGCCGAGATCCGCGTGGCGGCCCACTTCGCGGCGCAGCGCGACGGCTTGCACGCGTGCGATGGGCTTGCCCTCCTCCACCGAAAGCTCGGACGGCTCGCAGTAGAAGACACGGTGCCCGCGCTGCTGCGCCGCGAGCATCAGCGCGAAGGTCGTGTCCTTGTCGATGTCGATGGACCCGATCGGGTCCATCACGAAGAGCATCGCGAGGGAAGCGTTCGACAAATCGGGGCTCCAGGCCACGCGCCGGGGACGCCGTTCGGTAGCGCAGCCTCGGCGGCGTCGGCTAGTTTGCGCGCTCTCCCCCGGAGTCATCGATGAGGTCCTGGATCAGGCGGATCGCGCTCGCGCTCGTGGGCCTGGTGATCCTCGCCGTCGCCGGGGCCGCCGGGACTGCGATCGCCCTCTACCTGGCGATCGTGAGCGATCTTCCCGACCTCCACGGCATCGACGACTACCGCCCGCCGCTGGCCAGCACCGTCTACGACCGCGACGGCAGGCCGATCGGCGAATTCTTCGACGAACGCCGCCGCCTGGTGCGCCTCGACGAGATCCCCGAGCACGTGATCCTCGCGTTCGTCGCGGGCGAAGACGACGCCTTCTTCGAGCACAGCGGGATCGACTTCCGCGCGATCGTGCGCGCCGCGTGGGCCGACTTCACGGCCGGCGAGATCGTGCAGGGCGGCTCCACGATCACCCAGCAGACGGTGAAGAGTCTCCTGCTCTCGCCCGAGCGACGCTTCGATCGCAAGCTCAAAGAGATGATCCTCGCGCGGCGGCTCGAGCAGCACCTCACCAAGGACGAGATCCTCGCGCTCTACCTGAACCAGATCTATTTCGGCGGCGGCGCATGGGGCATCGGCGAAGCGGCGCGCACCTACTTCGGCAAGAAGGTCGGCGAGCTCAGCGTGTCGGAGGGCGCGATGCTGGCGGGACTGCCGAAGGCCCCGTCGCGCTTCTCGCCGCTCGGCAACTACGAAGCGGCCGAAAATCGTCGCCAATATGTGTTGGGACGCATGGTCGCCGTGGGCTTCATCGACGAGGCCAGCTACGACGCCGCAATCGCGGCGCCGCCCGTGCTCCGCGTAGCGCCCGAGCACGCGGACTTCGCTACAGCGACCTGGTTCACCGAAGAAGTGCGCCGTCACCTGTTCCAGAAACTCGGCGGCGAGACCGTGCTGAAGGGCGGCCTGCGCATCGAGACCACGCTCGACCTCCACCTGCAACGGACGGCCGAAGCGGCTCTGCGCGCGGGCGTCGAGGCGCTCGATCACCGCCAGGGCTGGCGCGGACCCGTGCGCCGCGTGCCGCGCGCGCAGCTGGAAGCAGAAGTCCAGCGCGTCGCTGCGGAGAACAAGCTCGATCCCGCGTCGAGCCCGACGCTGGCTTCGCTCGACCCGGCGAAGACGTGGCTCGGCGTCGTCACCGCGAACGACGACGCCAAGCACGTCGCGCACGTCGCGTTCGCGCCGAACCTCGGCGGCGAAGTACACCTGGCCGACGTCGCGTGGGCACGCGACCGCAACATCGAGCGGGCGTCCGCACCGAAAGCCAAGATCTCGCAAGCGCTCTCGGTCGGCGACGTCGCGCGTTTCCGCGTGCTGCCGCCGGAGGCCGAGCCGCCCAAGCCCGACACCGCGAGCACCGAGCCCGATACCGAGTCCGACGCCGAACCGACCGCAGACGAGCCGGCGGCGCCCCCGCCGCCGCCCGCCGCCACGCGCATCACGCTCTACCAGAATCCCGATGTGGAAGGCGCCTTCCTCGCGCTCGACGTCGCGAACGGCGAGGTCCTCGCGCTGGTCGGCGGCTACGACTACGCGCGCTCCCAGTTCGACCGCGCCGTGCAAGCGCGCCGCCAAGCGGGTTCCGCGTTCAAACCCTTCGTGTACGCGACGGCGCTCACCAAGGGACTCACGGCGGCGACGACGCTCAACGATGCGCCGTTCTCGTACAGCGATCCCACGAGCGGCGCCGTCTGGGCGCCGCAGAACTACGACCACAAGTATCGCGGACCCGTCCCGATGCGCGAAGCGATCGCGCGTTCGCTGAACCTCGCGACCGTGAACCTGCTCTTCCGCGTCGGCATCCGGCCGATCGTGAACCTCGCGCACCAGCTCGGCATCCGATCGCACCTCGCGCCGTATCCGTCCCTGGCGCTCGGCGCCAACGCGGTGACGCTGGTCGAGATGACCTCCGCGTACTCGGTGTTCGCGGCCGGCGGCCGCCGCGTCGAGCCGATCTTCATCCGCCGCGTCCTCGATCGCGACGGCACGGTGCTGGTCGAGAACCTCGCGCTCGACCGTCCGACCGACGAGTCGCCGCCCACCTGGGAGAGCGCGAAAGCGACACCGCAGGTACTCGCCGACGGCGTGCCGATGGGTCCCGATCAGGTGATGTCGCCGAGCGACGCCTTCCTGGTGGCGGATCTGCTGCGCGCGCCGGTCGAGCACCCCGGTGGCACGGCGGCCAAGGCGCGCGTGCTGGGCCGTCCGCTCGCGGGCAAGACGGGCACCACCGACGACCACGGCGACTGTTGGTTCATCGGCTTCTCGACCGACATCGCCGCCGGTGCGTGGCTGGGCTTCGACGTGCGCCGCAGTCTCGGCAAGGGCGAGACGGGCAGCCGCGCGGCCCTTCCGATCTGGATCGAGTTCATGCGCGAGGCGCACCTCGACAAGCCGGTTCGCCAGTTCCCGGTTCCCGAAGGCGTCTCGTACGCGCGCGTCGATCCGTCCACCGGCAAACTCGCCGGCGACGACACCGCCAACTCGGTGCTCCAGGCCTTCCCCGCCGGCCAGGAACCCGCCGAAGCCCCCGGCGCCGGCGGCCTCAGCGAAGGCGAGGAGCGCAAACTCCTCCGCATGGACTTCTGATGGAGAAAGGGGACGGTCCTCCCCGTGGACTGGCCGTGGACTTCGGGGACAGACCTCCCCCCGCGCGACATTCCACCGACGCGCGACGCCCCCGCGGCCGCCGCGCCGCCCCGGCGCCGAGTGACACCGACGACCTCCAGAGCCTGCTCTCGAGCGCGCTCCAGCAACTCGTCGTCGAGACGGGTGCGGCACGTGCGGCAGCCTGGTGGGTCACGCAGGGGAGCGCACCGCGCGTGGTCGCGGCAATCGGCGCGGACCTGCCGGCGCGCGCGCCGAGCGCGGCCGAGTACGAGTCGCTCGCCGCGCTCGACGGCGCCACCGACCTCGGCGGCGCCGCGACGCCTGATCCCGCCCGTGCCGCGATCGTGCGTGACGGCTACACCGCAGCGGTTCCCGTTGCACCGGCGTCCGGGGCTGCCGCGGCGGTACTGCTGCTGGGCGGCGCAGCCAACGCATTCGTGCGACCGCGCACGCTCGCCGCGCTCGACGCCGCAGCGCGACGCGTCGAAGGGCCACTGTTGGGCGCGATCGCCGGCGCCCGACTCGCGCGGCTCGACGCCGACGTGCGTCGCCTGGATCGCCTCGCCGCGCTCGGCGGGCTGGTCGCCGAGATCGTCCACGAAGTGCGCAACCCGCTGGTCTCGGTGAAGACCTTCCTGCAACTGCTGCCCGAGCGCCGCGACGACCCCGAGTTCCTCCAGAGCTTCCTCGATGTCGCGGGCGACGAGTTGGTGCGCATCGAGCGCCTGCTCGATCTCGTCCTCGATCACGCGAGCCCGCGCCTGCCGACGCCCGCGCAGGATGGTGGCTGCGATGTGGCGGAGGTCGTCGCGGCGGTACTGCGATTGGTCGCGCACCGCGCTGCGGCGGCCGGCGTGGACTTCGCCACGGACGTCGCGCCGGCGCTGCCCGGCTGCGCGCTCGCACCCGACGCGCTCCGTCAGGTGCTGCTCAACCTCACGCTCAACGCGCTCGACGCGACACCGGCCGACGGCGACGTGCGGATCGCCGCCCGTTCGCTCGGCCAGGTGCTGCAGATCGACGTCGAGGACCGCGGTCCGGGCATTCCGCGCGCACTGCGCCGCCGTCTCTTCGAACCGTTCTTCTCGACCAAGTCCGAACGCCCGGGTGGCCTCGGCCTCGCCATCTCGTTCCGCATCGTCGCCGAAGCAAACGGAACGCTCGCGATCACCGATCGCCCCGGCGGCGGCAGCCGCTTCCGCATCCGCCTTCCGGCATTCACCCAGTCACCTTGACCAACCCGCAAGCCAAACGAGCCCCCTGATCCGAACTCCGAGCCCCCTGACTCGTGTTGGCGCGGCCGGTTCCACCGGCCGGCGCGGAGATCATAAGGCTCGCTTCACTCCTGGCAGAGCATCGTCACTCCCCACCGAGCCACTTCGTGATCTCCCTGCCCACGTCCGCCAACCCTGCCCCGAAGAAATGATCGGCTTCCTCGATCCGCACGAAGCGAGCACGCGGCAGCTCTCGCGCGATCGCTTCGAGCGCCGCCGCTGCGGCGATCTCGTCGTTCTCGCCACCGAGGATCAACACATCGCGGCGACGCGCGACCAGCGCGGCGCGATCGAGCAGCGCAGGCGGCGGCGCCACCAGGATCAGTCCGCGCACACGCGGCTCTTCGGCGACGGCGCGCACCGCGGCGGCGGCGCCGAACGAGTAGCCCGCCGCGAGCAGCCGTCCCGGCACCGTGCTCGCGAGTTGCGCGAGTGCCGCTGCATAGTCGGCGCGCGCGTGTTCCGCGTCACCGCTCGACATGCCTCCACTCGCGCCGACGCCGCGCCAGTTGAAGCGCAGCGATGCGAGTCCCGCCCTGGCGCACGCCCACGCGATCTCCGAAACCACCGGCGAGTCCATGCTGCCGCCGTAGAGCGGATGCGGCGGCGCGATCACGACGCCGCCCGCGTCGGCTTCGCGACTCGCCATGAAGAGTCCGTCGAGCGCGATTCCCTCCCCGCCGTCCAGCAGGATCGTGACCGCGCGCTCCTCGCCCCTGGCCATCTCGCCCCTCCAATCCGTTAGTCTCGGATGCGCATGCCGCGCGAAACCCGGCACGAACGCCAGCGACGAGCGGCGCGCCTCGTCGCATTGCTGGCCAACGCGTATCCCGGCGCGCGTACGGCGCTCCGTTTCCGCAGTCCGTTCGAGCTGCTGATCGCCACGATCCTTTCGGCCCAGTGCACGGACAAGAAGGTGAACGAGGTCACCGCGCGGCTGTTCCGAGACTACGCGACGCCGGCGGCGCTCGCCGACGCCGATCCCACCGCGATCGAGGCGATCATCCGCCCGACGGGCTTCTACCGCCAGAAGGCGAAGTCGATCCAGTCGGCGGCGCGCGATCTCACCGAGCGCTTCCGCGGTCGCGTGCCCGCGCTGCTGGACGACCTGATCTCGCTGCGCGGCGTCGCGCGAAAGACGGCGAACGTGGTGCTGGGCAACGCCTTCGGCATCCCCGGCCTTGCGGTCGACACACACATGCAGCGCGTGAACCGACGGCTCGGCCTCACGCGCGCGGAGGATCCCGAGCAGATCGAGCGCGACCTCGCGGCGCTGCTGCCCGAGCGCGAGTGGACGACCTTCACGAACCGGGTCATCCATCACGGTCGCGTCTGCTGCACGGCGAAACGGCCGCGCTGTGAGAGTTGTCCGCTCTCCGGGGAATGCCCTCAGCTCATGATTTCCGCGCCGGGCAAGTTCATGATTTCCGCGCCGGCCGGTGGAACCGGCCGCGCCAACACGGGTCAGGGGGCTCGGAGTTCGGGTAAGGGGACGCCGAGAGCGGGCAAGGGGAGTTCGCGACCGGCGAAGGGGACGCGGGGATGAAGAGGCGGCTCGCGTATCGAGGTCGCTCGATCTCGGTGTGGGTCGAGGAGGCGACGCTCCCGAACGGGCATACGACGCCGCTCGACATCGTGCGTCACCCCGGCGCGTCGGCGGTCGTGCCGTTCGAGAGCGAGAGCGACGTGCTGCTGATCCGCCAATTCCGCCACGCTGCGGGCGGCACGATCTGGGAGGTGCCGGCCGGCAAGCTCGACGGCGAGGCACCCGAGCTGTGCGCCGCGCGCGAGCTGGAAGAAGAAGCCGGGCGGCGCGCCGGCCGTCTGGTCCCACTCGCCACGATCTGGACCACGCCCGGCTTCACCGACGAGCGCATCCACCTGTTCGCGGCCTTCGAGCTCGAGATCGTGCCGCATCGGCGCGAGGCCGATGAAGTGATCGAGCTGGTGCGCATGCCGCTCGACGACGCGCTCGCGCTGATCTGGAGTGGCGAGCTGGCCGACGCGAAGAGCGCCCTGGCACTGCTCCACGCCGCGCGACACCTCGGACGCCTGCGCTGACATGGCCGACCTCGCCGTCCATCTCGGCGGGCATCATCGCAGCTTCGACGAAGTGCTCGCGCTCGTGCAGCGCGCCGAGGCGCTCGGCTATCGCGCGGCCTACGTGGACGGCGACGTCTCGGTCGTCCCGTCGCGTGGCGACGGTCCGGTGCTCGACGGCTGGACCGCGACGGTTGCGCTGCTGGCGCGCACCTCGCGCATCGAGATCGGCTCGATCCGGCTCGTCCATCAGTGGAACGCGGCGCGACTCGCCCAGGCGGTTTCAACAGCGGAGTGCGTCGCGCCGGGCCGGCTGCGCTTCCTCGCCTCGATCGGCGGGCAGCCCGCCGACCGCCGCTTCGGGTTCGCACTGCCGCGGGCGAGCGAACGCATCGCCTGGCTCGACGAATGGCTCGCCGCGCTGCGACGGCTCTGGGCGGGCGAGCGCGTCACAGTGCATGGCCGCTATGTGACGCTCGACGAGGCGCTCGTTCGCCCGCTCCCGCGCGGCGGCCGCATGCCGATCGAGGTGGGCGGCGCCGGCGCACGACTGCTCGAAGTGGTGGCCCGCCATGCCGACCGCTGGGACCTCAACGTCCCGCCGGTCGCCCGGTTGGTTCGCAAAGCGACGTCCCAGCTCGCGGCCGCCTGCCAGGCGGTCGGCCGCGACCCGGCGTCGATTGGTCGTTCGATGTGGCTGTTCGCGCGACCCGGCCGGCCCGCCGGCGACGCGTCGCTCGCGGCCGAGTTCCGCCGCTGGCACGCGTGGTTCGGCTCGCTGCCCGACGCGGATCTCGGCGAGGCGATCCTCGCGGGCCCCGCCCCGGCCTGTCGCGCGCGAATCGCAGAGATCCGTGGCGATCTCGGCATCGACCTGCCGGTCCTCGACCTCGCCGGCCTCCCGCACCGCGAAGCCGAAACCGCCCTCGCCGACCTCGCCGCCGCCTGACCACCCTCTCCGCCGCCTCTCCGACCTCCGCGCCCCCTCGCCCGAACTCGGAGTCGCCTTGACCAATCTCGATGCCACCTGACCCGTGTTGGCGCGGCCGCTTCCTGCGGCCGGCGCGGAAATCATGAACTTGCCCGGCGCGGAAATCAGGGTTTGTTGACCCCGTGGGTTGCCGCGTTTACGCTCGGTCCCTCAGCGGGGTCCCGCGCCCGTCCCGCCGTCGCCTTCCTGCCTTGGTTTTTTGGAATCAGCCCTGCGTGCGTCGCACGCATGCAGCGCGTCTCTCACCGACCCGAGAGTCGGCCGAAGAGAACTGAGACGCCCCCCGACCGACGTCAGCTCTGGGGGCAAGCGAGGAGACGACTTGTCCGGACGCGGGTACTCGGGCGGTGGCATGGGCTTCGGTCCGCCGGTAACGCCGCCCGTCATCAAGCAGCTGATCCTCGCGAACGTCGCCGTGTTCTTCGCGCAGATGCTCCAACCGCAGCTGTTCTCGGTCATGACTGCGTCGCCGTCGGATTTCTGGCAGCGCGGCTTCGTCTGGCAGCCCTTCACCTACATGTGGATGCACGGCGGGCTCGGACACATCCTCGCCAACATGTTCGGCCTGTGGATGTTCGGTTCCCAGGTTGCGCTGGTCTGGGGACCGCAGCGCTTCCTGCGCTTCTATCTGCTCTGCGGCGTCGGCGCAGGCTTGTTGATCGTCTCGTATCCGTGGATTCCGGTGCTGCTCGGTGCGTCGAGCACAGCGACGCTCCACTACCCGACGCTCGGCGCGTCGGGCGCAATCTTCGGCGTGCTGCTCGCCTACTCGCTCACCTGGCCCGATCGCACCATCATGTTGATCTTCCCGCCGGTCGCGTTCCGCGCGATCTGGCTGATCCCGCTGCTGTTCTTCATGGAGATCTACTTCGGCCCGCCCAACGTGAGTCACGTCGGTCACCTCGGTGGCGTGCTGATCGGCTGGCTGCTGCTGCGCGGCCAGGGCGACGCGCGCGGGCTGCTCTCTTTCGACCAGATCCGCTGGCGCTTCAAGCGCTGGCAGATGCGCAAGCGGCTGCGCTCGGTGCAGACCGAGCAGTCGCGCAACTCGAACGACCGACCCTACTTCCACTAACTCGGAACTCCCCTTTGAGCGATCTCTCCCCCTTCACCCTCGACGAAGCCACCGACGCCGCGATCGCGCGGGCCGCGGCGTTGCTCGTGCGGGCGAAGCACGCGGTCGCGCTGACCGGCGCGGGGCTCTCGGTCGAAAGCGGCATCCCGCCGTTTCGCGGTCCCGGCGGGATCTGGACGAAGTACGGCGAGCCGCCGATGGACGGCTACCAGCGTTTCCTGCGCAACCCGCGCGGTTACTGGGAAGAGCGTCTCGCCCCCAAACAACAGGACTGGATGCGCGCGCTCGGCGACGCCGTGCGAAACGCCAAGCCAAACCCCGGTCACGCGGCGCTCGCAGTGCTCGAACGCCGCGGCCTGCTGGCCGCGCTGATCACCCAGAACATCGACGACCTGCACCGCCAGGCCGGCCACCAGCAGCTGCTCGAAATCCACGGCAACCATCGGCTGTTGCGCTGTAGCGGGTGCCACGAGCGCTTCGAGCCGCCCGCGATCACCGTGGACCCGCAGCAGCTCCCGCCGCATTGCCCGCGCTGCGGCGGCGTGATCAAGAGCGACGTCGTCCACTTCGGCGAACCGATCCCGCCCGACGTGCTGCGCGCCTGCTTCGACGCCATCGCGCGCGCCGACGTGATGCTCGTCGTCGGCACCTCGGCCACGGTGTATCCGGCCGCCGAGTTCCCGCACGAAGTGCTGCGCCAGGGCGGCGTCGTGATCGACGTGAATTCCGAGCCGAGCGAACTCACGCCCGTCGCGACGCTGTCGTTGCGCGGTCCCGGCGCGGCCGTGCTGACGCGGCTGCTCGATCACGTCGCGACCGCGCAGGAGGCGCGCGCATGACGCCGCGCAGACCCCGCAAGGGCGCTCCCTGCGAGCAGGAACACGGTGGCTTCACCGAATTCCTGCACAGCCTGCTCGCCGGCATCCCGTGGAGCGACCGCGCCGAGGTGAAGGAAATCGTGCACTTTGCGGCGCCGCGCTCCGGCCTGCTGCGCCTCGACAACGCCAACGGCAAGACGCGCGTGATCGGCGAAGACCGCGACGACGTCGAGGTGTGCCTGCAGAAGATTGCGCGCGCCGAGAGCGAAACGGCCGCGCGCGCGCTCGCCGAAGCGACGCGCCTCACCGCCAACGAAACCGACACCTCGCTCGATCTCGAGATCGCGATCCCGCGCAAGTGGAACCGGCGCGGCGTCGTCAACATGGAGCTGCACGTGCCGCGCGGCACACGCATCGACATCACGGCGTCGAACGGCAAGGTCTGCATCTCGTCGCTGTGCGCGTCCGTGAAGGCGCACTCCAGCAACGGCGCCGTCTCGGTCGAGAACGTCGAAGGCGACGTCGAGATCCAGTCGTCGAATGCCAAGGTGCGCTGCGCCTGCGTGCGCGGCCGAATCGTCGCGCGCACCAGCAACGGCAAGATCGAAGTGTCGCAGCACCGCGGCTCGCTCGACGCCGCCACCTCGAACGGCGTGATCGACGCCGAGATCCGGGAAGTGAGCGGGCCGGTGGTGCTGGCGACGAGCAACGGCCGCATCGCCCTCGCGCTGCCCGAAGACGTCGATGCGGACGTCGACGTGCGCGTCGACAACGGGATCATCCGCAGCCAGCGCTCGCTCTCGCGCTGCACCCACTCGACGGGCGGCCGCCTCGCCGGTGCGCTCGGCCTGGGCGGCGTCCCGATCAAACTCCGCACCTCGAACGGCTCCGTCTCCGTCCGCTGACCTCCGAATGCTTGCAGTAGAGTCGGCGCGATGCTCCGCGCCGCCGCTCTCGCAGCGCTCGTCTTCTCGGGTGCGATCCAGGCCGCGATCGCTCCGCCACTCTCGTGGATTGCGCTGCACCCGCTCTCGTGGGTCCCCGCGCTACTCGTGATCGCGCGCTTGCGCGGGCGGCAGGCCTTTCTTGCCGGTTGGCTGGTGGGCGCATCGGCAAACGCGGCGATCTTCGCGTGGCTCGTGCACACGATCGACGTCTTCACGGCGTTCGGTCCGCTGGCCGGCGTGCTCATCCTGTTGCTCTTCGCAGCGAGCTTCGGTCTCTACGCAGGCATCTTCGCCTGGGGTTTCGCGACGATCCGAAACACCGCCGGACCCGCATGGCCACTTGCGATCGCCGCATGGTTCAGCGCCTGCGAGTTCGCGAGCCCGCATCTCTTCCCGTATTTCCAGGGCGTCGCGTGGTACCAGACGCCGAGCGTCTTTCTCGCGAGCGCCACGACCGGCGTCACCGGCATCACGTTCCTCGTGCTGCTCGCGAACGCGGTGGCGCTGCAGGCGATCGAGTCGGCGCGCGAACACCGCGGCGGCGCGGTGCTCGCGGCGAACGCGTTGGCGTTGTCGCTGCTCGTCGCGCTCGCCTGCGCGGCGTCGCAGCGACAGGACGCGCGCATCGCGGCGGCCGAACGCGACGCGACCTCCCTGCGGGTCGCGCTCGTCCAGCCCGGCGGCGACCCCACGGCGCCGCCCGTGCGCAATCGCGAGCAAGCTCGGCGCGAGGCCGAGGCGCTCACCGCACTCGCGCGCGAGGCAATCGACGCCGATCCGGCGATCGAGGTCGTCGTGTTCCCCGAGAAGTCGCTCGAATGGGAACCGACGCGCGCGTGGAACCGCGCCGTGCTCGCGCTGGCGACGATCCGTCGCGTCGAGATCTGGACCGGCGGGAGCGCTGCGGATACCCGCGACCCCGAGCGCCCGCGCTACTTCAACTCCGCCTTCCGGCTGCGCAGCGACGGCGCCATCGACCCGCGTTACGACAAGAACGTGCTCGTCCCGTTCGGCGAGTACGTGCCGTTCGGCGACCGCTTGCCGTGGCTCGTGAAAGTGATCGGCCGCACACCGTTCGCGGCCGGCGACGGAGTACCGCTCTACGACGCCGGCGCGGCGCGCTTCGCGTTCCTGATCTGCTACGAGGCGATCTTGCCGGACACCGTGCGCGACCCGGTGCAACGCGGCGCGAACCTGCTCGTGAACCTCACCTACGACGGCTGGTTCGGCGACACCGCTGAGCCCGCTCAGCACGCGATGCTCGTCGCCGTACAGGCCGCACAGCTCGGCGTCCCGGTGATCCGCTCGACCACGACCGGCATCAGCGCGCTGATCGACGCGCGCGGCCGTTTCGCCGGGCGCGCGGAACTCTCAGAGCGCAAGGTGCTCGTGGGAGACGTCGCGCCGCTGCGCGCGCCGGGCCTCTACGTCGCGTGGGGCGCCTGGTTCGCGTGGAGCTGCGTCGCAGCTTCGGCGCTGCTCTTCGCGTCGCAGTGGCTGCACCCGTTGCGACGGCGCCGCTGATTCCCGGCGCTTCGTCGCGGCGGCCGGCGGATCGCCGACGTATGCTGGGCCGCCCGGACTCACAGGATGTTGCAGAAGCCCTTCGCCAGGGCGGAAAGGACGCCGCCATGCAGCTCACGCGCGATCGGCTGCTCGATGCCTATCGCAAGATGCGGATGATCCGCTGCTTCGAGGAGAAGCTGCAGGAGTTGGTGCTCGCCGGGAAGATGGCGGGCTTCCTGCATCTCTACGCCGGCGAGGAGGCCGTCGCGGCCGGCGTGTGCGCGCATCTCGACGCGCGCGACTGGGTCGCCTCGACGCATCGCGGCCACGGCCACTGCATCGCCAAGGGCGTCGGAGTGGCCGGCATGATGGCGGAGCTGTTCGGCCGCAAGACCGGCCTCTGCAAGGGCAAGGGCGGCTCGATGCACATCGCCGACATGGACCGCGGCATGCTCGGCGCCAACGGCATCGTCGGCGCGGGCATCCCGCTCGCGACCGGCGCGGCGCTCACGGCGCAGATCAAGAAGACGGGCGGTGTCGGCGTGGCCTTCTTCGGCGACGGCGCTTCCAATCAGGGACAGTTCCACGAGTCGCTCAACATGGCGCAGAACTGGAAGCTGCCCGCGCTCTACGTCGTGGAGAACAACGGCTGGGGCGAGTTCACGCCGACGGAGTTCGTGGTGCCGGTGGCCGACATCGCCGAACGCGCGCGCTCCTACGCGATGGCGAGCGCAATCGCCGATGGCATGGATTTCTTCGACGTGTATGAAAAGGCCGGCGAGGCCATCGAGCGCGCGCGCCGCGGCGAGGGCCCGACGCTGCTCGAGTGCAAGACGTATCGCTTCCACGGCCACTACGTCGGCGACACGCTCGCGTACCGCCCGAAGCAGCAGGCCGAGGAGTGGAAGCAGCAGCGCGATCCGCTCGATCGCTTCGAGCGGCGCGTCGTCGAGGCCGGGCTGCTGGACGGGGACGACCTGCGCCGCCTCGACGGCGAGGTCGCCGCCGAACTCGACGCCGCGGTGCGCGCGGCCGAAGCCGCACCGTTCCCCGATCCCAGCGACGTCCTCACCGACGTCTACGTGAGCGAGTGACACCATGCCCCGCATCCTTTCCACCGGCCAGGCCATCAACGAAGCGCTCGCGATCGCGCTCGCGAGCGATCCCGACGTGATCGTGCTCGGCGAGGACGTCGCCGGAGGCGGCGCGCGCGACGCCGAGGACGTAGACGAGATGGGCGGCGTGCTCGGCACGACGAAGGGTCTCGTGAAGCGCTTCCCGGGCCGCGTGCTCGACACGCCGATCTCGGAGATGGGCATCCTCGGCACGGCCGTCGGCGCCGCGGCGACGGGGCTGCGGCCGGTTGCCGAGCTGATGTTCATCGACTTCCTCGGGGTGTGTCTCGATCCGCTGCTCAACCAGGCGGCGAAGCTCCGCTACATGTTCGGCGGCAAGGCGCGAGTGCCGCTCACGGTGCGCACCGTGTCGGGCGCCGGGATGCGCTCCGCGGCGCAGCATTCGCAGTCGCTCTACTGGATCACGACGGGCATCCCCGGACTCAAGACCGTGATCCCGTCGAATCCCGCCGACGCCAAGGGTCTGCTGCTCGCCGCGATCCGCGACGACGACCCGGTGATCTTCTGCGAAGCCAAGGGTGTGCTGATGCAGCGCGGCGAGGTGCCGGAGGGCGACTACACCATTCCGATCGGGCAGGCGAAGGTGGTGCGCGCAGGCGGCGACGTGACACTCGTCGCATTCGGCGCGACGGTTGCGGTGGCGCT
>Ga0316603_10001095_pt1 | contig 14181 bp, 15 predicted proteins | sample OWC_soil_day10_n_FD_207649 | JGI IMG/M metagenome (GOLD analysis project Ga0316603, IMG submission 207649) | Wetland soil microbial communities from Old Woman Creek delta, Ohio, United States - OWC_soil_day10_noCT | ecosystem: Environmental > Terrestrial > Soil > Wetlands | place: USA: Ohio...
GTCCGCGAACGCTTTGACATAGCGGTTGGTGTTCTCGAGGAAGCTCGGCGCGATGAAGACGACGTGCGGCACGGCGGCACGATACTGCCAGGACGCGTGGAGAAGGACGCCGGTGGCGGCTGCGTCGCCATCGCGGCATCGGCGGCCACCGGGGCGCTCCGGCGGCCACGGGGACACGCCGCGGGCGTGCTCAGCTCGACGGCGGGCTGCCCAGGGTCTCGCGCATGCGCACCGCGACCACGACGCCGGAGAGGAACGTGACGATCGCGACCAGCCAGATCGCCGCGTCGATTCCGAGCGCGTCCGCCGTGATCCCCGCGATCACGGCGCCGATCGCGTACCCGAGGTCGCGCCACAACCGGTAGACGCCGACGGCGGACGCGCGCCACGTCGGGTGGGCGACATCACCGATCGCGGCGAGCAGCGTCGGATAGACCATGGCGGTCCCGGCCCCCAGCAGCGCCGCGCCGGTCGCGAAGCCCGCGAAGCCGGACGAGTTGACGATCAGCACGATGCCGACGGCCTGGACCCACATGCCACTCGCGATCAGCCACTTGCGGCCGATGCGATCCGAGAGGCCGCCGGTGATCAGCTGGCCCAGGCCCCAGACGGCCGGGTAGATCGCCGCCAGCCAACCGATCCGGGCGAGCGAGAGCTCCGCGGCGGCGTAGAACAGCGGGAACAGGCCCCAGGCCATGCCGTCGTTGAGGTTGTTGACCAGACCGGCCTGCGAGATCGACGACAGGTTGCGATCGGTGAACGAGGTGCGCAGGAAGATCTCGCGCTGCGAGATCGGGACGTCCGGGGCGGCGTGATCCTTCGCCTCGTGCTTGGCGTGGGCATGGGTGTCGCGGACGAGCACCACCGACAGCACGAGGCCGATCACGGCGAAGGCGACCCCGAGGTAGAACGGCTCGGGGCGCAGGCCGTAGGTGGCCGCGACGTAGCCGGTGGCGAGCGCCGAGAGCGCCACCGCGCCGTAGCCGGCGAACTCGTTGAGGCCCATCGCGAAGCCACGCCGCGCGGGCCCGGCGAGATCGATCTTCATGATCACGGTCGTCGACCACGTCAGGCCCTGGCTGACGCCGAGCAGCGCATTCGCCGCGAGGACCCAGCCCCACGACGGCGCCCACATCAGCAGGAACGGGACGGGCAGGGCGACGACCCAGCCCCAGACGAGCACGTGCTTCCGTCCGATCCGATCCGAGAGTCGTCCGGCGAAGTAGTTGGTGAACGCCTTGACGATGCCGAACACGACGATGAACGACAGCACCGCGGTGCGCGCGGCGAGGTGGAACTCCTCCTCCGCGATCGCGGGCAGGATGGTCCGCTCGAGGCCGATCATCGCGCCGACGAACGCGTTGACGACGACGAGCAGCACGAACTGCGGGAGGTTGGGGCCGAGCCCGAGGCGGGGCGAGGATCCGGTCGTCACGGCGTGCGCCCCTGTCCGAGCTCGAGTGGCAGTCCGGCGGCCCGCCACTCGGAGACACCGTCCGCAGACCGCATCGCACGCAGCCCGAGCTTGTGCAGCTCGGTCACGGCCTGCACCGCGTACACGCAGTACGGGCCGCGGCAGTAGGCGACGATCGGTCGCCGCTTCGGCGCCTCGCGCGCCCACGCCTTGAGCCTGGGGAGCGGTACCGACACGGCACCCGCGATGTGGCCTTGCTCGTACTCCTCGGGCGGCCGGACGTCGATCACGATCACCGTGCCGGATGCGATCCGGCGCACCAGCTCGTCGCGCTCGATCGGCTCGAGCGTCTCGGGCGCGCCGAGGTAGTCCCGCGCGACCTCGTCCAGCTCGGCGAGCTGGCTCTCGGCGGTGCGGCGCAGCGCGAGCCAGAGGTTGACGACCGCGGGTGCCGCGAGCCGGTAGTACACGCGCTGGCCTTCCCGGCGCGTGTCGACGAGCCGGGCCGCATGGAGGACGCGCAGGTGCTGCGACGCATTGGCGATCGACATGGTGGCCTCGCGCGCGAGCGCATCGACGGGGCGCTCACCCTGCGCGAGCAAGTCGATCAGCTCGAGGCGCCCCGGCGCGGCGAGCGCCTTGCCGATCCGCGCGAACTGCTCGTAGATGCGCTGCTTCGCCGCGTACGTCGACATTCAAGTACTCACTTGAATACTGGACCGAGCGTGGATCGTCAAGGACGGCGCGGGGCGCGATCCCCGGGAGTCCCCGCGGTCAGGCCGTCGCGCGCGGGCGGTAGCTCTCGGGCCACTCGGCGTCGAGCAGCTCGCACAGCCGCTCGAGCGAGGCACCGGCGCAGAGCTCGAGGCCGAACAGCCAGCACTGGACCATCACCACATCGATCATGAGCTGGGTATCGACCACGGCGTGCGGATCGAGACCCCGCCCGCGCCGCACGCGGCCGGTGTGCGGCCTCGTCGCACACGCAGCCGACGCGCGCGCATGTTGCACCCCGCGGGCCGCCGGTGGATCCTGTCGGTGATGCGTCGGTGGATCGCGTGGGTGGGGTTCGTCGTGGGTTGTTACAACCCGACGCCGCAGCCCGGCCTGCCGTGCGCCGAGAACGATGCCTGTCCGGGCGGCCAGACCTGCGTGGTCGGCGTGTGTCGGCTCGACGACGGATCCGGCACACCCGACGCGCGCACCGATGGGCCGCTCGTTCCCGATGCGTCGATCGATGGTCCGCCGGCCGACGCGGCACCCGACGGCCCCCCGGCGGATCTCGACGGCGATGGGATCGCCAACGCGGTCGACAACTGCCCGACCGCACAGAACCTGGATCAGCACGACGAGGACAACGACTCGGAGGGCGACGTCTGCGACAACTGCCCGCACATCGCGAACGCCACGCAGGCGAACGTGATGGAGGGGGCGGGGGGCGCCGACGCGGTCGGGGATGCCTGTGATCCGAACCCGACGACCCCCGGCGACACGATCGCGAGGTTCATCCCGTTCCACGTCATGCCGACGGGCGTGACCACCCAGGGGACCTGGGCGGTATCCGGGGACTCGTTCGTCAAGTCGGGGATGGCGCCCGGGGAGCTGATCGTTTCGGGCGTCCGGGACCGCGTCACCATCGAGGTCGGCGGCGCCCAGATCGCGAGCGCCACCGCGTGGTCGGGTTTGATCCTCACGTTCGGGGAGGCGGCCGGGAAGTATCACTACTGTGGCTACGACCAGAGCGTCGACGACATCCACGACGGCGTGCTCGGCGAGTACGACGGCACCAACTGGAACTGGATCTTCGCGACCCGCCACTACCTGCCGTCGCCGCTCGCGGGGGCCTACAAGATCACCGTGGTCTCCGACCCCGCGACCGATCACGCCATCTGCACGACCTCGGACGCACGGGGCATCGGGGCGACCGGATCTCGCAGCACGCCGGCCCTGACCCCCGGGACCGTCGGCATCCGGATCGATGAGATGAGCGCGCGGCTCGACTACCTGATCATCTTCGGAACGCCCTGACCCGCGGCGGCGGACGCGCTCGCACCGACGAGCGCGTGCAGGCGCTCGGGTCCGACCGGCTCAGCGATCTGCCACGGGACGATGACGACCCGCCGGGCGTGGTGGTCCAGGGCGAGGGCGATCTGCGTCAGCTCGCCGGCGATCCGCTGCTGGAGCAACGGATCGGTCGAGCCCGCAGCGGCCAGGCTGCTGTTGATCACCCACGCGAACGGCTCGATGTGCGCGCGCCGCAGATCGGCCTGGAGCTGCGCCGCTTCGGTGACGGGCGTGGCCTCCGCGAGCGTCACGAGCAGGACCCGCGTGTACTCGGGATTGCAGAGCCGCATCAGCGGCGTCTCGATCCGGCCGACGTGCTGTGCCTGGAAGGCACTGACGATCTGCCGGTGATACGCGCCGGTCGTGTCGAGGAGGAGCAGGGTGTGGCCCGTGGGTGCGGTGTCGAGCACGACGAACCCCTTGCGCGCCTCGCCGATCAGGCGCGAGAAGGCGCCGAACACCGCCACCTCCTCCCAGCACGGGGATCGCAGATCCTCGGCGAGGAGCGCGCGGCCCGCGTCGTCGAGCGTGGCGCCACGCGTCGCCATCACGTGGTCGACGTAGGCCCTCGTCTCGGCGGCCGGATCGATCCTGGTGACCACGAGGTTCGGGACCTGGCCGGCAAGCGCCTCGGCGACGTGGGCCGCCGGATCGGTGGTGCTGAGGTGGACCGCGAGGCCACGCGAGGCGAGCTCGGTCGCGATCGCGGCGGCGATCGTGGTCTTCCCGACGCCACCCTTGCCCATCACCATGATCAGGCCGTGGCCGGGCGCGGCGAGCTCGTCGAGCACGGAGGCGAGCGGTGGAAGGTGGTCCGGCCTCGCCGTGACCACGGAGGGAGCGGGGGCGGGGCCGTCCCCGAGCAGCGCACGTAGCGCCGGCAGCCCGACCATGTTGTACGGCCGCAGGGGCAGGCGCGCCGTCGGCAGGGACCGCAGCCCCTCGGGCATCGCCGCGAGTGCCTCGCGGCCGCGCTGCTCGAGCGCGAGCGCGACCGGATCGTCGCGATCACTCGCCTCGAAGATCGCGTTGAGCGCGAGCTGCTGGTTGCGGATGCCGAGCGCGACGAGCTCGCCGGCGGTCCGCGCCGCCTCGCGCAAGGCGGCGCGATCGGGACGGGACACCAGGACGACCGTGGTGCGCGCACCATCGGTGAGCGATCCGAGGGCGAGCTCGAACCGATCCTGTTGCAGCTTGAGGCCGGCGTGCGGCCCGAGACATGACACTCCCGAAGGCGTGGACTCGAGGAATCCGGTCCAGGCGCGCGGCAGGCTCAGGAGCCGGAGCGTGTGACCGGTCGGCGCGGTGTCGAAGATCACGTGATCCCATCGGTCCGCACCATCTCCCGCGAGGAGGCCGGCGAACTCGTCGAACGCGGCGATCTCGTTCGTGCAGGAACCCGCGAGCTGTTCCTCCAGCTCGGCGACCTGCTGTGCGGACCACACGGCGCGATACGGCGTGATCACGCGCTCGCGATAGTCCGCGGCGGCGAGCTCGGGATCGATGTTGAGCGCGAACAGCCCCGGCGCGCCCGGGATCTCGGAGCCGTGGTTGGTCAGCGTCACCCCGAGCATCTGGTCGAGGTTCGACGCGGGGTCGGTGCTGACCAGCAGGACCTTCTTGCCGGCGCCGGCGAGCCGCAGGGCGGTGGCGCAGGCGAGCGCGGTCTTGCCGACGCCGCCCTTGCCGGTGAAGAACAGGTAGCGCGTGGCGGTGTCGAGGAACGTCATCACGCCCCGGAGAGGTGCAGGCCCCGTACCTGCGGTGGGAGCGGGCCTCGCGGCGTTCTCGCGCAAGCGCGTCGCGCACGGGGCCTGCGCCGCAAGATGTGCGTCGCGACGATCCAACCGGTGTGACGCCCCGATGGCGAGCGTGCGCCATCACCGCGAAGGCCAGCGCTGCGCGATCTGCGCCGTGCGCGTGGCTTGCTCGCGTCGCTATATTCGGATATCGAGATATAGCGATGCAGGCGAGCATCCCCTCAGGAGACCCAGCGTGACCACGCGGATCGGCATCAACGGCTTCGGGCGGATGGGACGGCTGGCGCTGCGCGCGGCCTGGAGCTGGCCCGACGTCGAGTTCGTCCACATCAACGAGCCCCAGGGCGGAGCGGAGACCGCTGCCCACCTGCTCGTGTTTGACTCGGTGCACGGCCGCTGGGGGCACGACGTCAAGGCGACCTCCGACGCGCTCTCGATCGACGGCACGCAGGTCACGTTCTCGGGCCGCAGCGCACCCGGTGAGGTGCCGTGGGCCGACCGCGGCGTCGACCTGGTGCTCGAGTGCTCCGGGAAGTTCCGGACGACCGCGCTGCTCCAGCCGTACTTCGAGCGGGGCGTGAAGAAGGTGATCGTCGCGGCTCCCGTGAAGGAGGGCGCGCTCAACGTCGTGGTCGGCGTCAACGATCACCTCTACGAGCCCGACAAGCACCACCTGCTGACCGCGGCGTCGTGCACCACGAACTGCCTCGCGCCCGTCGTCAAGGTCGTGCACGAGGGCATCGGCATCCGCCACGGCGTCATCACGACCATCCACGACATCACCAACACGCAGGTCGTGATCGATGCCCCGCACAAGGATCTGCGCCGCGCGCGCGCGAGCAGCCTGTCGCTGATCCCGACGAGCACCGGCTCGGCGACGGCGATCACGCTGATCTATCCCGAGCTGAAGGGGAAGCTCGACGGGCTCGCGGTCCGGGTGCCGCTGCTCAACGCGTCGCTCACCGACTGCGTGTTCGAGACCGCACGGCCGACGACCGTCGAGGAGGTCAACCAGCTCCTGCGGACCGCCGCGGAGGGCCCACTCAAAGGGATCATGGCCTACGAGGAGCGCCCGCTGGTCTCGGTCGACTTCAAGGGCGATCCGCACTCCGCGATCATCGACGCGCTGTCGACGATGGTGACCGACGGCACCTCGGTGAAGATCCTCGCCTGGTACGACAACGAGATCGGCTACGTCCATCGCATGATGGAGCTCGCACGCAAGGTCGGCCACAGCCTCCGCTGATCGTGGCATGAGCGGCATCCGCAACTACATCCTGGTCACCGCCGCGTACTGGGCGTTCACGCTCACGGACGGCGCGCTGCGGATGCTCGTGCTCCTGCACTTCCACGCGCTCGGCTACTCGCCGGTCGAGCTCGCGTTCCTGTTCGTGTTCTACGAGCTGTTCGGCGTGGTCACGAACCTCGTCGGGGGCTTCGTCGCCGCGCGGCTCGGGCTCCGGGCGACGCTGCTCGGCGGCCTCGCGCTCCAGGTCGTCGCGCTCGGGATGCTGTCGCTGCTCGAGCCGACGTGGGGCAGGGCGCTGTCGGTGGCCTACGTGATGGCGGCCCAGGCGCTGTCGGGCATCGCGAAGGACCTGACCAAGATGAGCGCGAAGAGCGCGATCAAGGTGCTCGTGCCCGCGGGCGCCGACGCGTCGCTGTTCAAGTGGGTCGCCGTCCTCACCGGATCGAAGAACGCGCTGAAGGGCGTCGGGTTCTTCCTCGGCGGGCTGCTGCTCGGGGAGCTCGGGTTTCGGAGCTCGCTGCTGGCGATGGCGGCCGGGATCCTCGCGGCGCTCGTGCTGTCGGCCGCGTCGTTGCCGCGCGAGCTCGGCAAGGCGAAGGGCAAGGCGAAGTTCAGCCACCTGTTCTCGAAGTCCCGCGAGATCAACGTGCTGTCCGCGGCGCGGTTCTTCCTGTTCGGTGCGCGCGACATCTGGTTCGTCGTCGGCGTGCCGGTGTTCCTGGCGACGCAGTTCGCGTGGGGCTTCACGCAGGTCGGTGGCTTCCTCGCCGCCTGGGTGATCGGCTACGGGATCATCCAGTCGCTGACGCCGCTCCTGCTGCGCCGGTTCACCGGCGGCCGCGCGCCGCAGGGCCGGTCCGCCGCCGTCCTCGCGGTCCTCCTCGCCGTGGTGATCGGCGGCGTGATCGTCGGGGTGCGGGCCGGGTACCGCGCCGATGTCCTGGTCGTGCTCGGGCTCGGGGTGTTCGGCGTCGTGTTCGCGATCAACTCGTCGGTCCACTCGTACCTGATCCTCGCGTACTCCGACGGCGACAAGGTCGCGATGAACGTCGGGTTCTATTACATGGCGAACGCCGGCGGACGCCTGGTCGGCACGGTGCTGTCCGGGCTCCTGTACCAGGAGGCGGGGCTCGTCGGCTGCCTGGCCGCCTCCGCGGGGTTCGCGGCGGCGGCGGGCCTGCTCGCGGCGTTCCTGCCGAGGACGAGCGGGTCGGTGATGCTCGCCGACGGCGCCGACGGCGGAGGCGATTGAGGTCACGGCTGGGCGACATGCGGATATCGTGATATAGGTATGCCGTGCTCCCCAGCGCTTCCAATCTCGAGGATGTCCGGCCGTTGACCCGCGTGTTTCGCGCGCTGGGGGACGAGACCCGGGTCCGGATCGTCGCCCTCCTGGTCCACGGCGAGCTGTGCGTCTGTCACCTCGAGGAGGCGCTCGGCCTGAGCCAGCCCAACTGCTCTCGCCAGCTCGGCATCCTCAAGGCGGCCGGGATCGTGGACAGCCGCCGCGACGGTACGTGGGTCTACTACCGGATCACCGAGCAGGAGCACGCGTCGGTGACGAGCGTGATCGAGGTGCTCGCCACGACGTTCGGCGCGGAGCGTGCCTTGCGGTCCGACCACACCCGGCTCAAGAAGAACTGCGGGCCCGCCGCCTGCAAGTGATGGCGACCCCGGCGCGGTGACGTTTCTTGCGTCCTTCTGGATCGACCGTCGTCTCTTTGGACAGGAGAAATCACATGAGTGAACTGACAGCAGACAAGACGCGGACGATCGTCCGGGAGCACTACGCGAAGGTGTCCACCAAGGCGGCGGACCTCGCGCCCGGGTGCTGCGGCGGGATGCCCGCCTGCCAGTCGACGGGGCTCGGCTACTCCGAGAGCGACCTCGCCGCCGTCCCCGAGGGCGCGGACCTCGGCCTCGGCTGCGGCAATCCGAACGCGATCGCGGCGCTCCGGGCTGGTGAGACGGTGCTCGATCTCGGCTCCGGTGGCGGGTTCGACGCGTTCCTCGCCGCGCGCGCCGTCGGGTCGACCGGTCGCGTGATCGGCGTCGACATGACTCCCGAGATGATCAGCCGCGCCCGCGACAACGCACGCAAGGTCGAGGCGAGCAACGTCGAGTTCCGGCTCGGCGAGATCGAGCACCTCCCGGTCGCCGATCGGACCATCGACGCGATCATGTCGAACTGCGTGATCAACCTGTCTCCCGAAAAGGAGGCGGTGTTCGCCGAGGCGCTGCGCGTGCTCAAGCCCGGTGGGCGGCTCGCGATCAGCGACGTCGTCGCGATCGCCCCGATCCCGGTCGAGCTCCAGACCCAGGCCGCGGCGCTCGCCGGCTGCGTCTCGGGCGCCGCGCCGCTCGAGGAGCTGAAGGCGATGCTCGCGCGGGTCGGCTTCGTCGACATCCGCGTCACGATCGCGCCGCGCAGCGCGGAGATCGTCGACTCGTGGCTCGCCGGTGCCAGCGCGTTCATCGCGTCGGCGACGATCGAGGCCCGGCGTGTCGATCCGGATGCACCGATGGCAAAGGCGTCCTCCTGCTGCGAGCCGAGCTGCTGCACATGAGCGTCGTGGCGGTGCCGTGGAGCGATGTCGCGGCGCGGCTGCGTCCGTTCGTGGCCCGTCGCGTTCCATCGAGCGAGATCGACGACGTCGTCCAGGACGTCCTCGTGCGCATCCACCGCGGCCTGTCCGACGTGCGCGAGGACGATCGGTTCGTCGCCTGGATGTTCCAGGTCGCGCGCAACGCGATCACCGACGTTGGCCGCAAGCGCGCACGCAGTCCGCTCGAGCACGGCCACGAGCTCGACCAGATGCCGGCGGAGCCGGGTACGGCCGAGGATCGGCAGGCGGCGGACGCGCTCGTCGGCTGCGTCTCGCTGTTCGTCGCGCAGCTGCCCTCGCCGTACCGCGAGGCGATCACGCTGGTCGAGCTCGAGGGCCGGACGGCGAAGGAAGCGGCGGACATGGTCGGCATCTCGGTGTCGGGGATGAAGTCGCGCGTGCAGCGCGGACGCGCGCAGCTGCGCGCGATGTTCGAGCGCTGCTGCGAGGTCGCGGTCGACGCGCGCGGCAAGGTCACGGACTTCACGCCGCGGCCGCAGCCCGCGTGCACGTCCTGTCGTTGAGCGTCGTCGGTCAGTACATGCGGGCAGCAGGGTTCGCGCGGTGCCACGCGAGCGTCGCGGCGATACCGTCGTCGTACGAGGTCAGCTGCAGCTCGGGAAGCCGCGCTCGCAGCTTGGTCCCGTCGAGCAAGATCGGGTGCTCCCAGAGGTGGAGGATGTCGACGAACGAGCGCGCGAGCGGACTGACCACGCTCGCCGCGCGGACGAGGACCGTGGGCATCACGGAGAGCGTGCCCATACCGGCGATCCGGATCGCGGCCTGGAGGAACTCGCGCGCGGTCGTGTGCGCGAACCCGGGGAGATGGAACAGCTCGCCATCGGCACCTTCGGACAGGCCGACGGCGACGAGGACGGCGGCTGCGTCGGGCATGTAGACCAGCTCGATCGTCTGAGCGGCCGGCCCCCACCATCGACCGCGCTGGCCGCGCGAGATCGCCTGGAGCGGGCGCCCCGTCAACGTCTGCACGTGCGGCCCGTAGAACTCGGGGAGTCGGATCATGGTCCAGCGGATCCCCGCGCCGCGGATCTTCGCCTCCTTGTGCTGGCGCGCCTCGCCGAGCTTCGAGCACGGGGCGAGCGGTGCGCTCTCGGCGACCAGGGTCCCGGGCGTGCCGCGTCCGAACACCCAGACGTTCGCCGGGAACACGAGCCGCGCCCCCGTGCTCCGGCATGCCGCGATCGCCGCATCGAGCATCTCGGCCGTCAGGCGGACCCAGTCCGTGCCGATCGCGACATTCGCGAGATGAAACACCGCGTCGCAACCGTCGGCCGCGCGCCGCATCGACTCGGAGTCGAGCGCATCTCCGACCAGCGGCGTGACACCGTCGGGGAGCCTGGCCTTGTTCGGATCGCGGATGAGGGCTCGCACCGTGTGTCCGCGGTCGAGCGCCGCGCGCACCACATTCGAGCCGAGACCACCTCCCGCCCCCGTGACGAGGATCGTGCTCATCTGCGGCGACTCTACCCGCGATCCGGGCGCATCGCGGCGGGGGCTCAGCGGCCGCGCTTCTTCTCGCGCAGCATGAACAGGTAGAGGCTCTCCACCTTCTCGCGCGCCCACGGCGTCTTGCGCAGGAACTTCAGGCTCGACGGGATGCTCGGGTTCTCGCTGAAGCAGTGGATCCGGACCTGCTGGCCGAGCTCGGGCCAGCCGAAGTGCGCGACGAGCTCCGTGAGGATGTGCTCGAGCGTGATCCCGTGGAGCGGGTTCTTCGGCTGGTCGGTCGACACGGTCTCGCCTCGGGTTCTACCACGCAGGGTCAGCGCGGACGCCGGCGTCCCGGGCGCCCCTCGGGCCGATGCCGGCGCGCGAGATCGCTCGACGTCACGAGCTCGTACTCGGTGCGGTCGATCGCGCCGACGAGGAGCGGAGCGAGCGCGGCGAGGAAGGCCTGGGTGCCCGGCGCCGCCCGATGGCGCTCGTCGGCTGCCGGATCATCGGCGCGGGTCAGCGCCATGAAGCGCGTCGGGGCGTGCGGATCCCGGTACGTCGTCCACGACGATGCAGGGAGCTCCTGGCGGACGTAGCTCGCGAACTCGTGGATCGCGCGCTCGGCGTCGGCGCGGGCCTCCGGGCGAACCTCGAACCGGGCGATGGTGAACACGGCCATGCCCCACGCTAGCGCGCTACGGGGCGCGGTTCACGCACTGCGGTGGATCGCGATCCGGAATCCCGGGCCATCGCGCGCCAGCGCAGCTGTGCGCCTTGAACTGGTTGTAGATCAGGCACTCGTTCGGGGTGCCGTTGACGAGGTTGCCGTCATCGTCGTCGACGGCGAGCATCGCGCTGTACCAGCCCGCGCGGGTCTGCGCGATCGCGATCGGGAACAGCATGAGGCGCTTGAGGCGATCGCCGGTGACGCCGGCGCGCTCGAGGTCGAGGAAGATGTCCCAGACGACGGCGCCGAGCAGGTGGCCCGCGGCGTGGACCTCGCGCTTCTTCGGGTCGTAGCACTGGTAGTTCGGATCCTCGAGGTCGCGGACGGGCTTGCCGTCGGTGAAGAACCCGGGCCCGAGCAGCGGGCTGTGGGTCTGCACGAACGAGATCAGGTCGCCGATGAACTCGCCGAGCGCGCCGTCGATCGCGGCGCCCGGCGCGTTGGCATCGAAGCCGTGTCCCCACTCGTGGGCGACGACATCGAAGATCCGCCCGGTGTTGTTGCAGCCGTTGCCCGCGGCGAAGAAGTTGATCGAGCTGCCGTTCCAGTACGCGTTGCACGTGCGCTTGTGGTTGACCTTCGCGAGGATCGGCCGGTCGAGCCACGTGAGCCCGGGGAACACCGGGGCGACGTAGCGGTTGGTGACGGTGGCGCCGCGGAACACGTCGCGCTCCTCGGGCGTCGAGCGCGCCTCGGTCCACTCGAGCGCGTACGCGGACTCGGGCCTCATCATCCCGATGAACGTCGCGTTGGGGCCGTCGAGGTTCTGGACGTCGACGTAGGCGCCGTGCAGGTTCGCGCTGACGATCAGGGGGCCGGCCGTGCCGGAGAACTTGAACGCACCGTCGCCATCGGAGGTCGCGGTGCCGCGCGACGAGTGCAGGCGCAGGTGGCTCGCGGGCAGCGGCACGACCGCATCGCCGACGGTGCGTTCGTCGACGTGGTTGGTCGCGCGGCCGGCGTAGTCGTAGCGGTGGGCGTCGTAGCCCGAGAGGACGCTGCCGCCGTGCGCGTCGACGTAGACCACGGCCTGGTCGGGGCCACGCCACGCGGTGACCTCCCACGCGAGGTGGTAGCGGATCGAGCCGGGGCCGCGCTCGGGGAGGATCACGAGGCGTCCGGCGTCTCGATCGCCGGCGTGTGCGGGCGCGAGCACGGCGCGCACGGCGGCGACCGCGCGGGCGAGGCCGATCTGCGGCGTGGTGACGAGCTCGTGGATCGGGTACGTCGTGCCCTGCACGAGGACCAGCCGCCCGCGCGAGATCGTCAGGCCGAGGTGGCCCGCGATCACGGGGACGCCGCGGTGGCGCTGCGCGAGCGAGATCGTCGACAGCTCGCGCTCGACGACGGCCCCGGCGGAGACGAGCTCGGCGGTGCCGAACAGATCGGCGTGCTCGCGGACGAACGCGAGCGCGGCGGTCTCGAGCTCGGCCTCCGAGCTACCGGCCGCGCAGAACGCGATCCCGGAGCCGCGCATCGAGCGCGGCGTGGCGAGCACGGGATCGAAGTCGAGCTCCCACGTGCCGCCGCGCTGCGCGAGGAACCGCTGGGTCGGCCCGTGCGCGAGCTGCGCGAGCTGGAAGCTCTCCGCCGCGGGCTCGAACCACTCCGACGGTGGCTCGCCGAGGTCGAGCCGCGGGACCGCGGGCGACCCACACCCGACGACGAAGATCGCGAGCGCACCGAGGCGTTGCATGGAGGCAAGCGTAGCCCGCCTGCGCCGCGCGCGCTGTCCTGCGGCACACGGTCGCGCTGGCAGGTTGCCCGTGGCGATTCCCGGAACCAGGGCTATGCTTCCGAACCCTGATGAAGCTCCGCCTCGACTTCCGGACCCTGGTCCTCGCGTCGACCTTGCTGCTGTTCACGATGGGCCACGGCCATGGCTGCTGCACCGAGGAGACCGCGGTGCTCGGCCCGGCCACCGGGGCGACCTGTCCGCCGGCGTCGACGCTGACCTACGCATCGTTCGGCCAGGTGTTCATGGAGAGCTACTGCACGCGCTGCCACTCGTCGACGCTGTCCGGCGCCGACCGCAACGGCGCGACCGCGTTCCACGACTTCGACACGCGGCTCGGCGTCCTCCAGGTCGCCGATCACGTCGATCAGGCGGCGGGCTCGGGGCCGAACGCGACCAACGATCAGATGCCGCCCGACGGCGCGATGCCGAGCCTCGCCGAGCGCGAGATGCTCGCCGAGTGGATCGCCTGCGGCGCGCCCTGACCTACAGATCGCGGCGGACGTAGAACTGGCCCTGCGCCGCGAAGTCGACCGAGGCGTCGAACACCTCGCGCTCGTCCGGCGTGCCGACGCCCCACGCCTGCTCGTCGAGCTCGCTCGGCTGGTAGTTGAAGTTGCCCATCAGGAGGGTGCGCAGGCTCATCCCGAAGTACGTGCGGCCGAGGCGCAGCTCGGACCCGACGCCGATGAAGCCCTCGGGCATGACCTTGGTGTCGCGCATGACCTTGTCCGCGCCGTACGGAACGGCGACCCGCGTCAGCTCGACGCCGACACCGAGCTGGACGTACGCGCGCAGCCAGGACGTGACGCTCGTGCGCGCACCGCCCGCGACGCTGAGCAGCCCGCTCATCCGATCGATCGGCAGGTCCATCGCGTCCGGTGGGGTCGGGAAGTCCGCCGACGTGTAGAGGTCGATCCCGGACTCGAGGAACACCGGTCCGTGGAGGACGCGGCTCGCGAAGATGCCGAGGCCGTTCATCCGGCACTCGGTCCAGCCCTCGCCGGGGCGACTGTCGCCCTCGCGCTTGAAGCCGTAGCCGCCGATCCGGAACCCGATGTCGTACGTGGCGGGGGCGGACCGCGATCGCACCGACGTGTCGGTTGGATCCGCCGACGCCGTCGAGACCACGGAGACCAGGGCGAGGGCGATCAGGGGGGGGCGCATGCGG
>Ga0316603_10001097_pt1 | contig 14153 bp, 6 predicted proteins | sample OWC_soil_day10_n_FD_207649 | JGI IMG/M metagenome (GOLD analysis project Ga0316603, IMG submission 207649) | Wetland soil microbial communities from Old Woman Creek delta, Ohio, United States - OWC_soil_day10_noCT | ecosystem: Environmental > Terrestrial > Soil > Wetlands | place: USA: Ohio...
TTTGGTGAGTTTTTTCTTGAGATCCCGAATGGCTTTTTCAATCTGATTATCTTGAACTACGACTTTCATAGGTTCCTTTCTATAACTTGAATGGGTAAATGTCCTTAATAGGTCATCAAACAAAAAAGCACCCCGAAACTCGTCCTGGGATGCTTTACAGGCCCCGCCTTATCTGAGAAAACTACACGATCAGTCTCCTGCCTTTTCACAAAGAAGATCGCGAGGCACAGAAGCATCCGGGCCGCGTAAGCATGAGTCTATGAAACCGACAAGCTTCACGGTTGGATCATGAGTGTCTAGAGCCTCGGTTATGGAAATCACCCCCTTTTCTCAGCCCGGGTAGCAAACAGTGTTTCCGGTGAAACAAGGGCAACAAGCGTTTCAAAAGAGCTTAGTAAATTCAAATTTTTTTTAAATATATCACCAAACGACATCTTGTCAACATGTTTCTCTGCTCGGATTTGGAACCTTGGGCATAAAGAAAAAGACAAATCCTATCACGAAAGTTCCCTTCGAGTGCGCTCAGGACAGGCGAAAGGGGAAAAACACGAAAGGGAAGGTTTTAATAGACCCCTTTGCCCTATTTAGTGCTTTCCGGATTTCGTGCTTTCGTGGTTGCTTTTGTGTTTCTAGGTTTTCGACTGATAACCGACGACTGATTCCTGATTACTTCTTCTTTCGCGAGAGCTTGGCTACGGCCTCGATGTGGCAGGTGTGTGGGAACATGTCCACCGGCTGGATCTCAAGGATGTGGTAGTGCTCCTGCATTCGGCCGAGATCCCTTGCCAGGGAGGCAGGATTGCAGGACACATAGACGATTCTTTCAGCCCCGATTTCCACGACGCGTGAGAGAACGTTCCGGTGCATGCCTGCGCGAGGCGGGTCAATGATCATCACTTCCGGACAGAGGCTGAGAAGAGTCAGGTTCTCACGTATATCCCCGAGAATGAACTCGCAGTTTTCGATTCCATTGGCCTGGCAGTTCCTGCGGGCGTCGAGAACAGCACTTTCAGCGATCTCCATGCCGATCACTCTGCTCGCGGCGTTTGCAAGGAAAACAGGTATCGTGCCGGTGCCGCTGTAAAGATCGAGGACGGTTTCTTTACTCGTAAGCTCGGCGAACTCGACCACTTTTCCGTAAAGGCTCTCAGCTCCACGAGAATTCGTTTGGAAGAAAGAGTTGGCGGAGATCTGAAAGGTTGAGCCGCCGATCCTGTCCTGGATCATTCCGGCGCCAGAGAGAACCACTTCCCTTTCGCCCACAGCAATGGAAGCCTTCCTCGCGCTCACGTTGTTGACCATGGTTTTCACGTTGGGGAAGAGGGTTGTGAGCCTCTGCGCAAGGGGGAGGATGACGCCCGATCTCTCGTCTGAAGTAACGACATTGACCATCCATTCATCGAGACAGGCTGAATGCCGCAGGGTCAGAAATCGCCAGAAACCCTCGTGGCTCCTGAGCCCGTAAGCAGGGAGCCCCGATTGCTTGGCGAAGCGTTTTACCTCGCGCAAAATTTCGTTTCCCCGCTCCTGCTGGAGAAGGCAGGCATCCACGTCAATGATCTTGTCGAATGTGCCAGGCACGTGCAGGCCTAGAGCAAATCCTGCCTCTCCCCCTTTTTCCAAAGGCGGATGCGGCAGCCAAGGCCGGTCCGAAAAGGAGAACTCCATTTTGTTACGGTAGCCAAAATGCTTCTCAGAGGGGATAGGGTCGTGAACCTCGATGCCGGAGAGAGATCCGATGTGGGAAAGGGTTTCCTCTACATGGGCCCTTTTATACTCAAGCTGGCGCGCGTAGGTCGCGTGCTGCCACTGGCAGCCCCCGCAAATGCCGAAATGAGGGCAAGGGGCCTGAATGCGATCCGAGGAGGGAACGAGGATCTCCTCGATTCTTGCTTCGGCATAGGCTTTTTTCTTTCTGAAGATAAGGGCTCTCACCCTGTCCCCGGGGATGGCGCCCTTCACGAAGATCACCAGCCCGTCCAAACGGGCGATCCCCTGGCCGCCGAACGCCATGCGGTCAATGAGAAGCTCAACAATGTCGCCTTTCCGTATCGTCATAATAAACTCTCTGTAGCGGCGGGGTTTACCCCCGCCAGTAATCGGGAGGGCGTAAAGCCCTGCCTTACGTTAACACAACCCAATCGAGCATGGTCGATAAAACGCACGAACCCCCTGCCCGCACTGGGCCAAGGGGGTTCGGCTATTCAATGCTTCTTCTTATCTTCTGCCTTCTGTATTCTGTCTCCTGTCTTCTTCTTTTCCCATTATTCCATCATTCCACCATTCCATTGTTCTCTTCTTGTATTCTGTCTTCTGTATTTTGTCTCTTCTATTTTTCTCCTCGTCTCTTCTTTTTTGTTTTCATCCAACTTTAGACATTTTAGGCACTTTAGCACACTTTAGGCACTTCCTAATCCGTCTCCCAAAGGAGCGGGGTGATGCCGCCCGGAGGTCCGGGAATCGTGGTTGAGCCTTCTTCACCGACTCCGACTGCAGCACCGCCGGCACTGATCAGGCCTGCCGCATGGCCGTCTCGCATGATCACGCGGACGCCCGAGGGAATTGAGCCCCCGGAGATGAACCTGTAAGTGTCTTTCAGTGTTCTGATTTTGGTCTCCGTGGTGTCGTTCCCGAGATCATAGTTTAAAGCCGATGTGCCAAAGGAGGCGTTCAGCGCATAGACGAAGGCGTTGCCAGCAGGGTTACAGGGCTCATCGAGGACCGGCTGGTAGCTTGTGAAATACACAACAGGCACGAATTCACCCTCGATTACCCCGCCGAACACGGTGGGTTGGCTCAAGATGTGCTCACCTGTATGATCCAGGTCGTCATCAGCGCAGGCTCCTTGTTTGTCGAGGACCCGGTACAAGCCTCTGACCGAGTTGAGCCCACCCTCTAGAATGTTCCGCAAAGCAGTCTTGGTATCCGCATCGATAGTGGCGTCGTCATCCAGCTCGTTGCATGTCAGGTTCAGGAGGTCGGTTTCATCCGCCAGAGTGCCTGTGTCGCTCACGAAGTAAATCCTGTTGGAAATCATGGTGTACTTGGCATGCTGGCGGTCGCCTGTGCCGAAGTAGAGTACGGGCCTGCCGGTCCAATCGTTCCCGAACAGGGAAACGTCAGGTGAGTAGAACATCTTACGTCCCGCATCTGCGGAAACAAGGGTATTTGTGGGGAAGGCCTCAGCATTCCCTGAGGCGAGGCCGGACCCGGGATTGGCCGTAAAGATTCTCTTTACGGTCCACTTGGCGGAAGAGGCACTGGTGTAGTCGTTACTCAGGTCGGCAAAGTAGTCGTACCGGATTCTCCAGACCTGACCGTAAACATCCGCCGCATACATGATGATCTGCGAATCGGAGAGAGGAATCACCGAGATGTCCGCAGGAAAGCAGTATTTCATCTTGGCGTACTTCTGGTTGGTGCCGGTGGTCACATCCTCCGCCTCGTTTCCGTCCATGTCATCATCCCCATAGGTTGCCTCGAAGAGCTTGTGTCCGTTCGACAGGTCAACCACGAAGATCCCGCGTCCCATGCTGTCCATGCCGGGATTCCACTTGTCGTAACCCTCGGTTCCTCCCGAGGTTACTCCGTGAAGCTCAGTCGTGTCGCGTTGGCCGTTCTTGTTCTGGTCGTCGAACCCTTCAGGGAAACCGTCTTCGATCGGGTCGTAGCCGGCCGAAAAGATGGCCACTTCCTTGGTGGTGGTCTCCGAGGTCCTCAGCCGCGTGAAGATGGGTTTGCTCCAGGTGTAACCCAGTTCCTGGAACTCGGGGGCCCCGCTTGCCCCGCCTTCGATGTGCCACTTCACCTTCCAGGTCGAAGGATCGGGCGCCGTGACATCCAGAGCCCAGTAGCTTCGGCCGCCGGCCCGTTCACCGAAGACCAGTGTCTTTTCATAGCGTTCCGTGCCTGACACCGTTTTCGTGGTGTTTGAGCGGTAAAAAGCAGGCGAACCGTCCACTGTGTAAAGGTGGGTATTCGGTCTGTTGAACTCCTGGAGCCTATGAAGGAGATCTCGCGGAATGAAGGCAAAGATCTCGTCTCCGACGGAGTAGGTCGTGCCTCCGATGTTCACGGTGGCGGTGGTGTTTTCGATCCCGTCCACGAACACGTGGAGCATGCCGTCATTAGCGCCTACCGCAACAAAACGGTGGGTCAGCTCGCCCTCTTCGTCGAAGTAGTCGATGACCCTGGGCTCCGAGTGAATGATGTCGCCAAGAATCCACTCCCTCTTGGCTAGAGGACTAGAATCGGTCGAGGATACCGCGTCATAGGTGTAGCCGTACATGAAGTTGATGATCCTGAACCGGGTCAGGTCGTCGGTCACTTCGAGGTCCGTGTTGCTGACGGTATCGTTAGTGAAGGGCACCATGGATCCGTCCAAGGCTCCCTTGTAAGTGTAAATATTTCTCCAGCTGTAGTAAGGGCTGGCCGGGATTTTTGGATCCGATCCCGGCATCCTGGCCTTGAGCCTGCCGCCCGCACCGCCCTTGTCCACTGAACCGCCGTCGGCTTTTGCAGACCAGTAGGATTGGCTGCTGGCCTTGAAGGTTCCGTCACACAAACTGGCAATAGTCCCGTTTGCGTCCACCACCGTCCATTCGGATCCAAGCCGGCCACAGTCGTCTCTCGGCACGTAATCAAGGCCGTACTTCTTCAGGTTGCCCTGCCAGTAGTTGTCATCCATGGGCTTGAAGAACGCCATGTAAAGCTTGTCACCGCTTTGCGTCCGGTTCGCCTCATCCACCGAGGCGACGGGTGCCACATGGGACACACCCCGGCTCATGATGTCGTAGAAGGTCCAGGTGAGTTGCTGTTCCAGTTTGAGCGGGTTGACCACGTAGTAGTAGGTGTCCGGGGTCCCGTCGCCGTCGGCATCCCACTCACTCTGCAGGTTGGGTTTCTTGTTGTCATCCTGATCAACGAATCCGCCCCACTTGGCTGCATACCAGAGAGGATCATTGAGAAGGGTTGCAGCCGTCGTACTCCCCACGGTGAAAAGCCTACCCGCCACGAGTGGCAACGGTTTTCTGTCATACCACTGCTCGTAAGTGGCAGGGGAGCTAGATCCTGGAGGCGTATCGAGGAAATAATCCATATCTTGATTATCGAGCGTATCCGTATCTCTAACTTCAAGATAGGTTCCGTCGGCTGTGGTCCCTGAGATAATGTAACCCATGTGCTGAACGTAGGTTCCTGCCGCATATTCCGAAACAACCGTCACCCTCAATTTGGTGCCGTCCGCAGGATTTGACACCGGGTCGTCATTGTCATCCAGCAGCTCGTAGGAATAAACGGCAATGGCATCCATGTCGTGATCGGCGCCCTGCTCCACGTCCTCGAAATTCACCCTGAACGTAGCGGTTGTGGGTGAGAGGAATTCGATGTAGAAATCCACTATCGAGTTGGTGGGCTTAAAGGTCTTAAACAAAAAAAGATCGTCCCGGTCGGCGACTGTTTTTGCAAAGGGAACCAGGGTGATAAGTCGGTTGTTGCTTGCACGGATTTCGAATCTGGGTAGAGGAGAAGCAAGCCCCACAACGTAGGTGAGCAGGTTCTGCTCGCCCGCTGAGGCACTGATGTCGTGGGTGCGGCCGAAATGGGCGACACTCGGCGAATAGTAGCTTCCCAGTTTTGTCGGCTCTTCAGGACAGAGCCCTCGAATCCTTCCAAACCCATTCTCTGTCGTCATGTTCTTAGGAGAACAGGAGCCGTCAGCAGCGGAAGCGACTTGTCCTATGTAATGGCTCCCTGTGATTCCTTCGCCGTTCAGTCCGCCGCTGATCTCGTTGGCCACTGTTTCCACATTCAAAGCCTCAGGTGGGGTGTCGAATGAGGTGAGGGCCGGGGTGAGTCCGGAACCGAAAGTGGGGCTGAGGGCTCCAGGCAACTGGTCTGAGTCATAACTTGGGTTGATATCCGAAATGACCAGCATGAACGGCTTGGCACAGGCATTTTTCAGAAACGGGTTGTCCCAGGCTGCATGAGGAAGTCCCAACGCAACATCAGTGCCTGAATTTGTATCAAACGCTGTAGTGGGGGAGGCAGGCTGGCCCGAAGCTTGCGCGGCAAAGTATCTCAGACCCTCATACATCATTTCTGCAATGGGATTACCCCACATCTTGCACGTCCCCTGGGTGATGGGCCCGCTGGTGACCCACCCGCAGTTCTGACTATAAGAATAATCACTGTATGTGAAGCCGGTGATACGCAGCTTATCGATTGTCTTGATGATGCCGTTAGCACTTGTGAACTGGCCCGTGTTCGTGTTGATCTCATCGTTGGCGGCCACCCCGGTTCCGGTGAGAGGCCCGATGTTTTTTCTCAGCACGCCGCCGGACAGGTGCTTTTCATAGGAGCCCGTCAAAAGGCCGAAATGAAGTTTTCCCGGCTCGCCGAATCGCTGAAGGAGGCCGATAGGCTTGTAGTTGCCGTTAGGATACTGCTTGCAATTGCTCTCCGGCATGGAAGGATCAGCAACCACCACCCTGACTTTATAGTCCTCCATTAGTGAAGCCGGCCTATCAATGAGAGGATTCCAGGTATATTGCCACAAATGGTGCAGACCGCCATGAACCGACGTGATGGTGCTTGCACTGGGATCATCAGGATCGGAGAAGGTCGCTTTCGGGACGATGGTGTAGATAGTATCCCATGGCGGTTGCCACCAGAATTGGTAGGAACTGGTGTCCGTGCTGGAGTTTTGTTGGAATTCGTGCCGGAATTCAATGGAATGCTTGCCGGCGGGCATGTAGATCGCACCTGAGCTGTGGCTGCCGGGGCTGTTGTCGTTGGCGTGCACGCCGTAATGCCCCGCGTTAGCTCGAAAGACCCCGTCGATAAGCACCTCCACAGCATCACCGCCGGTCACGGCGAATCGATAGTTGCCTGCTTCTCCTGATTTGATCCAGAGGTTGGCCTTGAAAATGGTGAGGAAATTGTCAGGCCGGCCAAAGGGGTTTCCGGTCCCGTCAATAACGCCGGACGCGACAGCTCCCCCTCCATCCATATTGGATCTAGTAGGCCCGGTGGGTGTCACATCCGGATCGCCGTACTTTCGCGCCATGAGCTCAAAAGTCCTGTGATTGGTCGGATGCGGCGGATGCAGGTTTCCGGGAGCAGCGTTGGCTTCGCAAATCAGATTATCAATAGTCGAATTACCATCGACATCCTCATCGCACCGGCCATTGTTGTTAAAATCTCCAGAAAAACAGCAGTCCCCGGCCACAGGCCTGTCAATGGATACCCATTCCCAGACCCGGTAACCGCTGTCAGGAAGAACCCGCAATAGGGGTTGATTCAAATAGGGCGCCCCAGTGCCTAAAGGGCTACTGTCACCCAGGTTCGTAGAGGCAAAGAGGTGCCTTGTCCCCTCAGCCGGCATATTGAGCGGAGTATACTCTGCGATGTCATAGTCGTCCCTGTCAAGGCTGTGGTACTCCTTGCCCCAGGAATGGGCGTCCTGCGGGATGTAGGCTCTCTCCAGCACAGTGAGAGAGGCTTCGTCTGTAGAACGGTACCCGCCGTAGAGGACTTTTCTGAGCGCATCCATCCTGGACATGGTGAGATAGTTCAGGAAGTCGCCGCTCCATTCGTCTGAAGCTGCTGGATCCACCTTCTTGTTGGAGGTAATGCGAACAGGGTAGAAGCGTCCATTTGTGCGGTCGTATTTGTACACTTTGTAAGAATCAAAATAGCCATAGTAATCAATCGCCGGCTTGTAGCCCACATCGATGGTTCCATTGCCGTCCAGATCAGAGGAGTCGTTGTAGGCTTCATAATAGAGCTTGTGATCCCGTCCCATGACGAGAAGCACGATAGGGGGGGCGCTGGCCGTGTAGATCTGCTCGTCTCCGGCAGCCTGTCCCACGAAGACGGAGCTCCCTGACTGGAACACGGCGATGATTTCATGGTTGCTGCTGAGGTTGTCGAAGGTATAGCTCGGGACAGCTCCCTGAGAGAACCCGTCAATGACCGTGTCGGAATGCACATTTCCAGTAAAGGCCGTGATCGTGTATGACTGGCTCGCGCCGTGGACCTTGATGGTGGAGCCAACAGGGGTGATCGTCCCCCCGGTCCGAGCAAGGGAGGTAATCATGTATAGACCGGTGAAATTGCCTGTGATGGAGAGGTCTCCGGTGATGATCAGCGTGGTGTTCTTGTTTGTGGGGTTGAAACCTGCTCCGGGATCCCCGTACACATCCCAGTAGGCGAATTGTGATCCTGTGACAACTGCTGTGGGAATATTATCCGTACCGGCAAGAGTAACGGTGCTCCCTTGCTCGTAGAGGTAAGTGCCGAAGGCTGTCCCGCCGGGAAATCGCGGGTCTGAGCCCGGCCCTGACGTGACAGAGGCCTGGCCGGCACCTGATCCTGCCTTGTCGATGCTTAACGTATGGGTGGCGTTGAAGGTGGCTGTGACGGTTTTGTCTGAAGTCATGGCGACGGTTGTGGTGTAGCCGCCGCTGCCCGCGTCTCCGCTCCACCCCTTGAAGACAGATCCACTTGTAGGATATGTGTCGGTCGCATTCAGAGTGACCACATCGGCGCTGTCGTAATCCGCAACAAAACTGAGCCCTGAATTTCCGCCGGCGCCGGAAACGGAGCCCGCACTGGCGGTAATCTTGCAGTTGCCGTCGGAGGCTGTTCCCTGCTTTACGATGGTGAGGCGAACGTCGTTGTCAATGATGGTGCCTATCCCCTGAGCTTTGCTGAAGGCCACAGGGCCGCCCCCGGGTCCGAGATTGCTCAGATTGACAAAAAAGGTCTCGATGGGCTCGCGATCAACCGGGTTAAGGATGGGCACGGAGATAATCCCTGAGGTATCGCCTGCGGCAATCGCCATGTTGCCGCTTGTGACCGTGTAGTCACTGCCTGCCACAGCGGTGTTGTCGGCAGATGCGTAACCCATGGGGACGATGAACTCGGCCATCGTGTCGAGGGTGACCGTGAACACGGCTGTCCCGGCGCTCTCATCCACAGTCACATCGTTAATGGATATGGAGGCGACGTCGTCAACAGCGATTTCGCATCGGCCCTGATTGTCGTTGATCACGGCATTTGCGCTGGGGGAGCTCAGGTTCACATAGAAGTCCTCCGCCAACTCCGCCCTCGTATCGTTGATCACTGCCACGCTAACCGGCTTGACAGATTCTCCTGCGTTGAAGGTGAGGGCTCCACTGGCTGGACTGTAATCGGCGCCCGCTGCGGCGCTGCCGTTGGCGGTGGCGTAATTGACGGTGACACTGTTGCCGGTGTAAGGCGGCACGGTGAGAGAAACGTTGAACGCGGCACCCCCCCCCTCGGTAGCGGCCACGTCATCAATGCCGACGCCCGCCATGACCGTCACCGTCCCTGTGGTGAAATGGGTTGCGACTGCGGCGTCGCTGACGTTCAGGGTCACCGTGAAGGTGCCGGCTCGATTGTAGGTGTGAGAGGGGTTTTGGGTAGTGCTCGGTGCAGTTCCATCCCCAAAATTCCAATTCCATGCAGCTATGGCATTATCAATATCTGTTGATGTGTCGGTGAAACTAACAGAGAGCCCCGTAGGCGGAGCGGTCCCCGAAGTGGGATTTGCGGTGAAGCTGGCCACCGGCGCGTCGTTGATACCGGTGATAGTGATTGTCACCGTGCCTGTTGCGGCATCAGTGCCGTCAGTAACCGTGTAATTAAAAGTATCTGTGGTGGATTCTGTATTGTCAAGGTCCTCGAATCTACTGTTTGGATTATACGTATAGCTTCCATTCGCATTAAGCGTGACCAGAGCTCCCTTGGCTGTGATCAGGGATCCGGCAATGACAGACAACTCTTTGCCTTCCACATCCGTGTCGTTTAATAGGAGGCCCGGAGCCGAGACATTCAAGATAGCGCTTTCACTGGTCGTTCCAGCATCGTTGACGGGCACTGGAAAATCGTTCACGGGAGTGACCGTGATGGTAAAAGTCTGAGAATTGGAGCTATTGTCGCCGCCGTTCAAGATACCACCGTTGTCGCGAAGTTCAATCGTGATGTCTGAAGAACCATACGCGTTGGCCGCAGGGGTGTAAGTGAGATTACCGGTGGTGCTATCGATGTCTGGTTCCTTGGAGAACAAGCCAAAGTTACTAATCGCCGTGAAGTAAAACTTTAGAGTTTGGCCCGCTTCATTCGCTGGCCCGGCGGACATGCCTGTGGCAAAGGAGGGAACAATCTGGGCTCCAGCGTCTTCAGGAACAGGTGGCGGATTTGAAACCGCATTGAATGACGGTGCATCATTCACCCCATCGACGTTGATGATAAAGGTCTGTGGGGCGGAAGTGTCCAGTCCGCCGTTCGCCGTTCCACCGTCATCATGGATACGCACAGTGACCGTTGCAGTGCCGTTGGCGTTGGCCGCAGGGGTGTAGGTCAAGGTTCCCGCGCTGCTGATCGCCGGCTGAGAAGAGAAGAGCGCATTGTTGTTGTTTGAAACAATGAAATCAACTGCCTGGCCGTTTTCTTCTGCTGCGCCCTTCGAAATGAAAGTTGCCCAGTTCTCCACAGTCCGCAGGGGGGAATCTTCCAGTACCCTTTGGTTTAAACCCTTTGTAAAGGAGGGCACATCGTTTACGGCCGCGACCGTGATGGTCACCTCCGCAGGAGCAGAGTAGCCGGTTCCGTCCCATGCCCTGTACGAAAAGGAGTCGGAACCATTGAAATTCGGATTCGGTGTATATGTGAACGAACCGTCGGTATTCCAATACAATAAACCACTAACAGGATGACGCAAGACGAGTGAATCGAATGGATCGAGTTCCATGTCCGTATCGTTGCTGAGAATCCCGGGCGCGTACACATTGAGGGTGTTGTCTTCGTCAACACCGTAAGAGTCATCTCTTGCCACTGGAGGATCAGCAAGAACAGGATTGCTGCTGGCGAGCATGATGACGACTGCAGCCGTCAGGATCCCAAGGAATCGAAGCATTCCGGCTCCTATCTTTTCTAAGGCAAGACGTGCTTTCCCAGTGTTGCAGTGGGTCAAGTTAGACTCATAACTTTGGTTCTGGTTGCTGGGTTTCATGTGTTCCAGTCCTCTCATGACACTTCCTTCCAAAAAAATCATTCTGCCTTGGGGCCGATCTTGTAGAGCCGGGAGGATACACGCACTTCTCCGGACGAAGCGGTCCCGCCGCCAGCCCTGGCCTCCACATTGTAATCATATCGGCTGAAGTGAATGGCCGAGAAGCCTTTTGGAGCAAGGAACGGCCCTAAGTATTCAATGGTACAGTCATAGGACTTGCCCGAAAGCCCAGGCAGATTCACGCCGGCGAAATTGCGAGGGTCGTTTTGCTTCAAATCAAGGTAAACGCCCCGTCCCAGTTCAGCCGCTTCTCTGTTGACCCCGCCTTCTGCAACATAGAAGTTCTGCTTGTAAGGGATTTCATTGTATGCGGTCTGCAAATCAATCTGGGCTGTCCTGGTAGCGAAAATGCCGATCAGCGTCAAAACCACCAGAAGAATGAAGGCGATAATCGTCACGTTGCCATTTTCGCTCTTGAGTCGAAAGATGAATGAGGGCATAAATCCTCCCAAAAGGCTTGCGCTTTTCAATAGACGACCTGATTCTTGACAGAAGCGATCGATACACGGTGCCTGTTGTTTTCCCACGTTACAATGACCATCACGTTCTTGGTGGTCGGTGCAGACTGATCTGCAATGTTCCAGATCATTCGATAGAAACCGCCCGTACCGACTACCCCTTCTTCCGAGAGTTCTACCTGATGATCTACGGAATCTATGGAAGAAAGGTTTGTGTTGTTCCCGCTCTCTCCGTCGCTGAGATCCGCATGATTGTAAGCAGTGTTGAGCAGTTCTTCCATCTTCTCGCTCGCAAGGGAAAGAGCGGTGCTGGTGTTACCGCCCATGAAATTACCGCGGATGGCGGAAATCTGCATAGTTCCTACGGCAAGAAGTCCCACCGTCAGGATGACGAGGGCTATCAGGACCTCGATGAGAGTGAACCCCTCGTCCCTGCTTTTCCGATCCTGTGCAAAATGTTTTTTCATTTTCACAGCCCCACGTTTCTGGTTTTCACCATGGAATTGAGGGTCTTTCTTCTGTAAGAGTCGTTGGGGGCAGGGATGGTCGCGTCTCCAAAGGTGATACTGCTCGTATCCCTGTACCCTCTCTGAAGGGAAGCGGTCCTTGCGACCAGCAAAACCTCCACAGCCCTGACCCTAGCCTGATCTCCGTCCGGGTCATTTGTCCATGTCCCATCGACGAGCTGATAGCGGAACTGGAGATTATCGATGTTTTCGGCAACCGTTTGAAACCCATTGTCGTTGCCCAGGTTTCTTCTGACAAGACAGGGCCGGGCCGGGTTGCTCTTGTCCACCCTGTAGATAACGATGTCGGCCCTGTGGACCCGGTCGCTGAGAGAGGGGTCAGAAGCATCGCCGGAATAGCTTTCGTTCAAGGGGAGTTCGAGGGTTCCGCCGCCGCGCAGGTGAAAGAGCTCTGCCCGGCTGAGGTCGTTTTTTACCAGCACGCCATACATTTTGCCTGTGGTATCGAGGTCATCGCCCGACTGACCGTCGAGATCCTGACCCACATTGATGCTCGTGCCCGCTGCGCTTTCCCCGCCGGTCAGAGGGCGGCCCTCCTCCCGGCTCGCTTTGACGATCACGATCTCGTCTGGGTCGTTCTTGTTGTCGCGTGCGAGGATCAGAGGTCTCCGGTTCTGTTCGCTCGCGTCAACCGTGCCGTCACCGTTCCAGTCCATGGTGATGTTGTTCCCGTCAAAATTCGTGTAGTACCCGGCCATCTGCAGATCCCGGGTGATAACGTACATGGCACCCCTGAGGTTCTGCTGCATGGTCGAAACCTGATCCTGGAGCAGGTAAGAATCCTGCTGGACTTTGAAGGTCCTGAAAAGACCGGCGAGGACGATCAGGCCCAACGCCATGGCGATAAGAAGTTCGATGAGGGTGAATCCCGCCATGGGTCCGGCGGGCAAGCCCCAATCATTCAGTGTTTTCCTCTTCTCCATTTCCCATATCCTCTCTCACTGTTGCCAAGCCGAGCCTGTCCATCTTGTCATGACGATCACGCCTGAGCTCCACACACCGATAGCGTGGGTGCTATTCCTGTTGTTCTCCACATACACATATCCGCCCGTGGAACCCGCCCCGGAGGGGCTCAGAATCATTCCTCTGGCATCAAACACGACCCCGTCGCCGGGAAATGTGACATTGTTGTCCCAACTCGTATCCGGGGTCGTCGTTGCAGTGTGAGTCGCAGTGCCATGACCGTAACCCACTCCACTGCCGTATTCGGAAAATCTCACTTCCTTCAAAATCCGGTCGTCCCCGCCCGGACCCCCGGAAGCGCTCTCCCAAGTTCGGTCGTCGCCGGAGCTGATCACCTGATAACTGTTGCCGGATACGTTAAACAAAACTCCGCAGCGCGCCCTGTCTTTAACAGCAGTCATCTTTGCCAATTGAAGATTGGAGTAAATGTCGCGGGCGGCGCCTCTCAGCCTGTATTTCGGGAGCCAATTTGAAAAAGCCGGAATGGCAAGTCCAAGCAAAATGGAGAAGATGATCATCGTGATCAACAATTCGATGGTGGTGAAGCCCTGTTCTGTTTTCATCGCTCCATCCTTCTTTGAGTTTATGCTTATCTAAGCAAGAAAAGTGCCAACCGGAATATACCTTCAACCTTAGTCGCTCCCTTCACCCGAGATAAGGTAATGGGTGTTCGGCGTTACTTATATCTATTTGATAAAGCTGAGTTTGTATATAAGCTATCTATCTTGAGATGGAGCGACAGAATTAGCAGAGGACATGAAAATCGAGCAGTTCGGGAGAGGGTAGAATGGGGGAAATCGTAAAAAATCTTTTCAACTGTAAAATAACATGACACTCGTGATGGAAATCGTGACTGTTCCGCTGAACTATTACCCCGTGAAATCCTGGAGGGCTGTTTCACTGGGGCAGGCTGCAGGTGGGACCATTCGACCAGGGTTAATCCTGTCTACGCGATGGCTGCGCGATCTCTCCGCGCTCCGCGGGTTGAGCTGTTTTTACTTTAGGCTTTCTCTGTGTATCCGTGTCCTGACTGAATTTTAGGGATATTTTGATTGCCAGATCTCATAAGCTTGTATTATCATTTAAAGGGAAAGAAGATACGGGAGA
>Ga0316603_10001098_pt1 | contig 14147 bp, 11 predicted proteins | sample OWC_soil_day10_n_FD_207649 | JGI IMG/M metagenome (GOLD analysis project Ga0316603, IMG submission 207649) | Wetland soil microbial communities from Old Woman Creek delta, Ohio, United States - OWC_soil_day10_noCT | ecosystem: Environmental > Terrestrial > Soil > Wetlands | place: USA: Ohio...
TGCTGCCGGACGGCATGAGGATCTGGGCGAGAAGGATCCCCTGATCCTCGTCGGGAAGGTAGGCGGTGGGCAACCGCAGGTACAGGAAGCCGACCACGCAGACGAGCAGAATGTAAACCGCAAGGTAACGCACTTTCCTGGAGAGGGAGTGTCCGACCAATCCCACGTACCGGTCCCTGATTCCGAAAAAGACCCGGTCGAACCAGCGGAAGAACGGGCGCAGCAGGGGAAGTCCGGTTTCGGCCGCCTCGTGTCCCTTGGGGACCGGCTTCAGGAGCGAGGCGCACAGGACCGGGGTGAGGATCAACGCCACCACCACCGACAGGAGCATGGAGGCGATGATGGTGACGGAAAACTGGCGGTAGATGACCCCGGTCGAACCGCCGAAAAAAGCCATCGGGCCGAAGACGGCCGAGAGCACCAGCCCGATGCCGATCAGGGCGCTGGTGATCTGTCCCATCGACTTCGCGGTGGCTTCCCTGGGAGAAAGCCCCTCCTCGCTCATGATCCGTTCCACGTTCTCCACGACCACGATGGCGTCGTCCACCAGCAGGCCGATGGCCAGCACCATGGCGAACATGGTCAGCATGTTGATGGAGAACCCGAACAGGCCCAGCACGGCGAAGGTGCCCAGGAGGACCACCGGCACGGCGATGGTCGGAATCAGGGTGGCCCGGATGTTTCCCATGAAGAGGTACATGACCAGGAAGACCAGGAGGATCGCCTCGAACAGGGTCTTGACCACCTCGATGATGGCCACCCGGACGAAGGGCGTCGTGTCGTAGGGATAGACGACCTTCATCCCGCGCGGGAAGTACCGGCTCATCTCCTCCAGTTTCTTCCGGACGGCGTTGGCGGTGTCCAGCGCGTTGGCGCCGGGCGCCTGGCGGATGGCCAACCCCGCCGCCGGCTTGCCGTTGTAAAAAGCCTGGACATCGTAGAACTCGGTCCCCAGTTCCGTTCGTCCCACGTCCCTGATCAGCACGACGGAGCCGTCCGGGTTGGTGCGAACGGGGATGGCGGCGAACTCCTCAGGGGTCTTGAGCAGGTTCTGGACGATGATGGAAACGTTCAGGCGCTGGCCCTTCACCGCCGGCGTCCCGCCGAACTGGCCGGCGGAGACCTCCACGTTGTAGGCGCGCAGCGCCTGCAACACGTCGTTCACGGTCAGCTTGTAATCGGTGAGCCTGTCGGGGTTCAGCCAGACGCGCATCGAATACTGCGAACCGAAATTCATGACCTCCCCGACCCCGGGAACGCGCGCCAGCACTTTTTCCAGATTCGACTGGGAATAGTCCCGGAGGTCGTTGCCGTCCATGCTGCCGTCTTCCGAGATCAGGCTCGCGATGATCAGGAAATTCCGCGTCGATTTGCTGACCATGACCCCGGAGCGCTGGACCACGTCCGGGAGGCTGGCCATGGCGAGCTGGAGCTTGTTCTGCACCTTGGCCCAGGCCAGGTCCGGGTTGGTGCCCGCCTTGAAGGTCAATTCCACGCGGGAGGCGCCGGCCGAATCGCTCGTGCCGGAGAGATACAGCATGTCGTCGAAGCCGGTCATCTTCTGCTCGATGATCTGCGTCACGCTGTCTTCGACGGTCTCCGCAGAGGCGCCCGGGTAGAAGGAGTCGATGGCGATGGACGGCGGGGCGATGGGGGGATACTGCGATATGGGCAGATTGTAGATCGCCAATCCGCCCGCGACCATCATGATGATGGCGATGACCCAGGCGAAGACCGGACGATCCAGGAAGAATTTCGACAACATCTCGCGCCTCCGTTACCTCGGTTTCGCGGCTTCGAAAGGAACGACCTTAACGGAAGCGCCGGGGCGTGTCCTCTGCTGCCCCTCCACGATCACCCGATCGCCGGATGCGAGGCCCGAAGTGACGAGCCATTTGTCGCCGATGGCCCGATCGATTTCGATCATCCGGGGCTGCACCTTTCCCTCTGCGTCCACGATCAGCACCGTCGGGTTTCCTTTCGGGTCGCGCGACACGGCCTGCTGGGGAATCAGGATGGCCCTGCGGTTCACGCCTTCCTTCACCACCGCCCGTTCGAACATGCCCGGCAGGAGAACCCCTTGCGGATTCGGAAATACGGCCCGCAGGATGACGGACCCCGTCGTCGGGTCCACCGTGACGTCCTGGAACTCGAGCGTCCCTTCCTGCGGATACGTCGTGCCGTCCTCCAGGAGGAGTCGGACCTTCTTCTGGTTCGCTCCGCTCCGATCGAGATGGCCGGCCTTCAGGCGGCTTTTCAATCGCAGCAGTTCGGCGGTGGATTGGGGGACGTCCATGTAGATGGGATCGAGCTGCTGGATGGTCGCCAGGGCCAGGGGCTGATGCGCCGTCACCAGGGCGCCCTCCGTCACGGCGGATCGGCCGATCCGGCCGGAGATCGGCGCGGTGATCCGCGTATACGCAAGATTGATACGGGCGGTCTCCACCGCCGCCTTCCAGGACTCGACGTCGGCTTCGGCCTGCTTCAAGACGGCCGAGGCGTCGTCGTAATCCTGCTGACTGACCGCCTTGTCGACGATCAGGTCCCTGTACCGTTCGGCCCTCGACCGGGACGCCGGCAGGTTGGCTTCCGCCCTGGAAAGGGCGGCCCTGGCGTTCGCGAGCGCCGACTGATAGGGGGCCGGATCGATCTGGTAGAGCACCTCTCCCGACGTTACGTCGGCCCCTTCATGAAACATCCGTTTCAGGATGATTCCATTGACCTGGGGCCGTATTTCCGCGACGCGGTACGCAGTGGTGCGCCCCGGCAATTCCGTGGTCAGCTCGACCTGCTCCGGGCGAACCGCCAGCACGGCAACTTCCGGGACGGCGGGAGGCGGCGCGGATTGCTTCTGGCTGCCGCAGCCGCCCATCGGAAGAGCGAGCGACAGAACCAATGCGACCACGAGGAATCCCAGCGGTTCTTTACAGAATCCCTTCCGTTTCATTCAAGCCCTCCGGCATGCCCATTGAGGGTCCGGCCACGCACCGGCAAGACCCCCGTCCGGGTCACTGATCGATCAGTCCTTTGAAGATGATGTCCAGAATCGTGTCCGGAAATTCCCATACCGTTCCCGGGTCGCGGAATCAGGCTCCAGGCATGAACGATAAATTCTCGATATGAAGATACTGTTAAATTATAGAATTATGCCTCACATTGTCTAGCGGAGTTGCAGCCTGCCCGGATTCCTGCACGGAAATCCGCCATGATTTTTGATTGCCATCGCCATACGGAAGGAATAAAATTTAAAATCCAAATAGTTTGGTGGCTTTTTTTTTCCAAATCACAACCTCTGAAGGGGCACACATTGGAAACCATATTGAATTATCTTGACCTCAGGGCGAAGGAAATCAAGGATTCCCTTACGCATTTCATGTTAAACCACTCATCGATTGAACCTCGCAAGCCATATGATGAAATCTGGTATATGAGTCCAGAGGGAGATCGTTATTATGCGGAATTAGATCGTGTTGGGATGAAGATGCAATCGTATCTGTCGGAATGTTATGGCCAATTCTACTCCATATTCGATCCGCTATTAAAGGATCAACCTGAGGACGTGCAGTTAAAAATATCAAAGTCTAAAGAAATAATAACAAGGACAATTGATCACAAGATTACTTTTTGTGATAATACAAAACTTGCGTTAGATCTTGCCTTGGCCGCACTCGAGGATCAATTGAAAATTTTAAAAGATATATTCGCGGAAAAAAGTCGTTAATATTAATACGTCGGACTCGTGTCCAGTCCTGCCCACCCTTCCCCCTCCCGTGGCCATTATCAACCCACGAGACGGAAATTAGCCCATCGGCCCCTGTTTACGAACAAGAGGTTACCGTTCTCACCGTAATCCCTTGTTTTTTATCGAGAGAATCGCCATCAATTCGGGGGGCAGGGGTATCGCTTTCCAGGCCGCGTCAATGGCCCGGCACGATACATCCCCTTCCGCGGCGAGTATGTCCTTCCCCGCCTCCGTGCGAAAGAGGGAAAAGCCGAAGGTGACGCCGCTTTTCTCGACCCGCGCGACGCAGGTGCGCAACGTAAGGAGGTCGTCGAACCGGACGGGGGCGCGGTAACGGCATCGGGTCGCCACGACGGGCAACCCGAAGTTCCGCTCCTTGTTCCGGTAGGCGAGGTCGGGAGAGATGCCGCGGGAACGGAAAAATTCGTCCATCCCCCTCTTGAAGTAGTCGAGGATCGCCGCGAAGTACGCCACGCCGTACGGGTCGGTCTCGCCGAACCGCACGCGGATCTCGATCGTGTGCGATGGGCCCGGCGTCGTTCCGCCCATTAGCATCGCCGCTCCTCCACTTAAGGCGCGAACATGTTGAGATGTAGATAAACCGCGGGCGGGGCGGATCGGAGGCCGCCCCGCCCGCAACCGGTCCTTTCTCTAATAACCGCCGCTCAGTTTTTTGATCTTTTCCTCACCGTACCCCAACTTCTTGAAGTCGAGCACGCCCTTCGGGGAATGGCACGACCCGCACTTCAGGGCCTCGCCCTTGGGGGCGACCTGATGGTTCATGGAAAACACCATCGTTTCCTTGACCCCTTTCCAGTTACCGCTATATACCTGCTTCCCGTCCTCCGCGCCCTTTTTCGCTGCCGCCCCGGGATCGCCGGTGACGGCGTAGACTCCCGACTTGATGTAAATCGGCTTGTCGGTCGCCGCGTCCCCGATCACCGTATAATCCGTCCGCTTCCAGGGATAGATTTTCGATTTCGGGTCACCGTTGGAGCCCGCGGGTTCCGGGGGGATCTTCATGAAACGGTTCCACCATGCGTATTCGGGACGAACGTTGTCGGCCATCTTGTTGTTCGGTCCGTAGAGACCGGTCTTCTCGTTCAGCACGGGCTTGGTCCAGTCGCGCGCGACGACCGTGGGCATCTTGGGGTCCCGGGCGATCGTCGGAATGTGGCACGTCTGGCAGGCGATCCGGGCCGTGTGCCGGTCCAGGATCTTCTCGTTCCCTCCCTTGTGGGGAGTGGCATGGCAGTTTTCACAGGCAACCTTGACATCGAGGAGTTCCTGGGCCTTGATGTCGGCCCCGCCGGCAACCTTGTGCTTCCTGGCAATATGGCAATCGAGGCACTGCATCCCCTTCGCGACATGGACGTCGCTGTCTTTCGTCGGGGTGACGCCGTGCTTGTGGTTCGGCCCGCCGCCTGCGCCGATGTGGCACCGGAGGCACATTTCGTTCGTCGGTTTCCCGACCGATTGCGCGGCCTTCAGGACGTCGATGGACGGGTCCGGCGCGATCCGGAACTTGTCCCCCTCCTTGACCACCGTCCGCTTATAGCCGGGAGCGTGGCAAAGAAGGCAATCGATGTTGCTATAATCCGCCTCCGTCAGTTTCCCGACGGGATTGGGCTTCGCGCCGAGCCCTGCGTGACACTGTACGCAGCCACCTGGCTGCGCCGGCTTCGAGGCATCCTTGGGTTGGAGGATCCCAATCCAGTTGTGCCCCACCACCGTGTTTGGAGGCGCTCAATACGACTCCATCATTCCTGCGGGCTTGCCTTCCTCCCAGCCCTCCAGAAACTGCGGGACCGCGCGCTGCTGGTAATGCAGGCTCTCCGCGACCTCTTTTGCCGCCCCTTCATGGCAAGTGGCGGTGCAGGTGGCGGTCCCCTCGTACTTCTTGACGTAATCGGCGTGAGAAGACCCCGCGGCGTAGGCCTGGGCCGACAGCGTCGCTGAAAACACCAAGAGGCCCATTCCAAAAGCGAACTTTCTCATGCGTTCCCTCCTTTCCCCAAAATGGTCGTTCCATCGCTGCAACCCCGGTTGGGCTGCTGCCTGCGGCAGCCCATCCCGCCTCCTCGATGTTCCCTCCTCCGGCTTCGGTCGGAATGGATGCAAAAGGCCGCTCAGGCGGCTGTCACCACGTATCGGGGATCGATCTTGTGCGCGACCTGGCCGCGCTTCTTCATCATGTCCAGCAGGACGGACCGGATCAGCGTGCACGCCTCGATGATCCTGTGGTCGGCGAGGCTGTAGTGGACGGTCTGCCCATCCTTACGGGTCTTCACGAGACTTTGCGCCTTCAGCAACGACAGGTGCTGGCTCACGTTCGAGAGGGGAACCGCCATCACCTCCGCGATCTCCCCCACGCTCATCTCCTTCTTCGCCAGCAGGGCGAGGATCATGAGCCGCTTGGGGTTCGAGAGGGTCTTGCACAGGTCGGCGTGCAACTCGAAAATATCGGCCTTTTCCATCACTCCTCCGCTTTCATCGTCAGTGCGTATATTCGATATTTAATTAGTACGATAACAACGTATCATCAACTGTCAATGTTTTTCTCTTTTCGCGACGCGGAACGGTTCGTCGGGAATCCGGGAGGAACCTGCGCGGGAGAGCATCGGCACATCGCGGGGCGATTTGGAGGCAGGTCAGTCGCCGTTGACCCGGATGCGGGCTTCACCTTCACCCGTTATCCAAAAAGCTCTTCACGTCACCGGAGCCGGGTTGAACAGGACCAGGGAGTTATGAAGCCCCAACCGGTCGGCGGCGACCTGCTTTCTTCCGCCAGCGACGTCGAGGATCAGGTGGAACAGCTCCCGGCCGACTTCAGCGATGCTCGCCTCGCCGGTCGCTATGCGTCCGGCGTCGAGATCGATGAGGTCTTTCCATCGGTCGCGCAGCGGCGTATTGGACGAAACCTTCACCACCGGGGCCATCGGCAGGCCGTAGGGCGTGCCCCGGCCGGTCGTGAACACCTGCAGGGTCATGCCCGCCGCCAGTTGCAGCGTGCCGCAGACGAAGTCGCTGGCCGGGGTCGCCGCGAAGATCAGGCCTTTTCGCCGTACGCGCTCGCCGGGCCCGAGCACATCGACGATCCGGCTGGTCCCGGACTTGACGATCGAGCCGAGCGCCTTTTCCATCACGTTCGCCAGTCCGCCCTTCTTGTTCCCCGGCGTCGGGTTGGCGCTGCGGTCCGCCCCGCCGCTCTCCAGGTAGCGATCGTACCAGGCCATTTCACGCAGCAACGCCCGTCCGACGGATTCGTCGATGGCGCGGGGGGTAAGCAGATGGATCGCGTCGCGGACCTCCGTCACTTCCGAGAACATCACGGTACCGCCCGCGCGCACGATGAGGTCCGCCGCGTACCCCACCGCGGGATTGGCCGTGACGCCGGAAAACGCATCGCTGCCGCCGCATTGAACGCCGACGACCAGGTCGGAGGCGGGGCACGGCTCCCGTCGCCGGCGATTCATCCGGGAAAGCCGCTTTTCGGCCATCTCCATCATCGCGGCGACCATTTCTCCGAAGCCGCGGAAGGATTCATCCTGGAGGCGCAGGACGAGCGGGTCCGCGGATTCCCCCGGGGGCAATAGCCGTTCCGGCTCCAGTTTTTCGCAGCCGAGGCCGATGACCATCACCTCGCCGCCAAAATTCGGATTGCGCGCGATGTTCTGCAAGGTGCGGATCGGCACGACGGCGTCGGGGGCATTGATCGCGACCCCGCAGCCGTAGGCGTGGTTCAATGCGACCACATCGTCGACATTCGGAAAGCGAGGCAACAGCTCTTCCCTGATGCGGCGGACCAGAACGTCCGTGACCCCGGCAACGCATTGCACGCTGGTGGTTATGCCGAGCACGTTCTTCGTGCCGACGGAGCCGTCCTTGTTGCGATAGCCGTCGAAGGAGTATCCGGCGAGCGGGGGCAGATCGGGCGCCGCAGACGTCGCGAGCGGCAGATCGTCGAGCGTAGGAGGCTCGGGCAGGAGAACGAGCGACTCATCGATCCAGGTTCCGCGCGCAATCGTCCTGGCCGCGTATCCGATCACCTCTCCGTATCGCAATACCGGCGCCCCTTCCGCCATGTCGGCGAGCGCAACCTTGTGGCCTGGTGGAACGGTGTCGCGCAGCACCGTGCCGTCGTCAAGCCGCGTGCCCGCCGGCAACCCCCCGGCGTTGACGACGATCGCCACGTTGTCCCGTCCATGGACCTTGATGGTGAACGCCCGTTCCGGGGATGACTTCATCGAGACATCGTTGTCATGAGGCATTCCGATTCCCCCTCGTCAGGTCGTCCCGCGTTCCATTACATGAAATCCGATGTCGACGATCCTTTCGACGGGCCGGCCTTCGATTCTTCCCAACAGGGCCTCCGCGGCCCGCCGACCAATGGTGGGCCGGTCGATCCGCACCGTCGACAGCGGGGGAAAGGTGTGCGCCGCGAAGTCGAGGTCGGCGAAACCGACGATTGCCAGATCTCCCGGAACGGACAAACCGCGCGCCTGCGCCTCGATCAGCACTCCGTGGGCAAGCGTGTCTGAACTGCAGAAGACCGCCCGCGGAAGGGATCCGCGTTCAAGCAGGCGAGCGAGGCCTTCCCGGCCCAGCCGGAAATTGGACGGTGCCGGTACGTGGACGGTCTGCATGTCGTCGATCCGGTTTTTTTCGAGAACCGACAGAAACCCCGTTCGCCGCACTTCCGCGCGCGCATCGTCGGCCGATATCACGCCGAAACGCCGATGCCCCTTCCCGACGAGGTACTCGGCCACCGCCTGTCCGACTTTCTCGTGGGAGAATCCGACGAGCATGTCGATCGGGCTCGGAGTGAGGTCCCACACTTCCACGATCGGGATATTCGCCGCGACGAGGCGGCGGCGGCTTTTGGCGGAGTGCGAAATGCCGGTGAGGAATATGCCGTCGGGGCGCCTGCTGATAATGGCGGCGAGCAGACTTTCTTCGCGGGACGTGGGGTAACCCGATGTGCCGAGCAGCACCTGGTAGCCGCTCTCCCACAATCGGTCTGTCAGGGACTGGATGGACTCGGAGAAAATCTGGTTCGAGATCGCGGGCACGATCGCGGCCACGAACCGGGTTCTGCGCGACGCAAGCCCTCCGGCCACCAGATTCGGCACATACCCGGTGCGCTCGATCACCCGGCGCACATGCTCCAACGTGCCGGATGCCACCATTTCCGGCCGATTGAAAACGCGCGAGACGGTGATCGGCGACACGCCCGCCATTCTGGCCACATCCCGCAGCGTGAGGACGCTGGTCGATCGGCTTATGGCAGAACCTCCATGAAGAGTTGCGGACCCACGCTCCGTTCGCCTACGATGATAGCGATATCATCCTCTCGTGTCAACGGACTTCGGCACGCATCGGGCATCGAAACGGCAGTGGTATCCATCGGGATCAACTCGGTTATTGCACCTGTTGATCAGGAATCCTGCGAATAATTAACGGATTCTTTCCTGCCGAAGCTTTTTTCCGGTTCGGCCGAAAGAAAAACGTTGACACCACAAAATGATACCGCTACCATTTATTTGCCCGGACAATGTCGGACCGGACATTTTGACGGGACATGAGGAGCGATACTTGAACAGCCAGGGGATCAAGGAGCTTTCCTCCGGGGCGCCGGTCGTTACCGGGATGCGGGTCATCCCGGTCGCCGGGCGGGACAGCATGCTGCTCAATCTGAGCGGCGCGCACGGCCCGTTTTTCACGCGCAACATCGTCATCCTCGAAGACAGCGCCGGCAATGCGGGAGTGGGTGAAGTTCCCGGGGGCGAGCGCATCCGAACGACATTGGAGGATGCGAAATCCCTCGTAATCGGCAGGTCCATCGGTACCTACAACAATATCCTCAATACGGTGCGCAGGCGTTTTGCGGACAGGGATTCCGGTGGGCGTGGCCTGCAGACCTTTGATTTGCGGGTCACGATCCATGCAGTGACGGCATTGGAATCGGCATTGCTCGATCTCCTGGGGAAATTCCTTGAAGTGCCGGTTGCCGCGTTGCTGGGCGAAGGTCAGCAGCGCACCGCGGTAGAGATGCTCGGGTATCTGTTCTACATTGGTGACCGCAAGAAGACCGACTTGCCCTATTTGAAGGCTCCTGATGCGAAAGACGACTGGATCCGCTTGCGCCATGAAGAAGCGCTTACGCCCGGGGCGGTCGTCCGGCTTGCCGAAGCGGCCCATGCCCGCTACGGCTTCAATGACTTCAAATTGAAAGGTGGGGTTCTTGTCGGTGACGTGGAGATCGATGCCGTGACGGCATTGGCGGAACGCTTCCCTGAAGCCCGCATTACCATCGATCCCAATGGCGCCTGGTCACTGGAAGAGGCAATCCGGCTGTGCAGAAACAAGAAGCACGTGCTGGCATACGTGGAAGACCCATGTGGTGCGGAAAACGGTTATTCCGGTCGGGAAGTAATGGCCGAATTCCGAAGGGCAACCGGGCTCCCGACCGCCACCAATATGATTTCTACGGATTGGCGCCAGATGGGGCATACGATCCAGCTGCATTCCGTGGATATACCCTTGGCCGATCCGCACTTCTGGACCATGCAGGGCTCGATCCGCGTTGCACAGATGTGCCATGAATGGGGGCTGACCTGGGGCTCGCACTCCAACAACCATTTTGATATCTCATTGGCCATGTTTACCCATGTCGGAGCCGCCGCGCCGGGGAAAATAGCCGCACTGGACACGCATTGGATCTGGCAGGAGGATCAGGAACGTCTGACAAAAGAACCGCTCAAGATCATCGGCGGCATGGTTTCCGTTCCCGATACGCCTGGCCTGGGAGTGGAAGCGGACATGGCGCAAATTGAAAAAGCGCACCTGCTGTATCTGAAAGAAGGACTGGGCGCGCGCGACGACGCCATGGCGATGCAGTATCTGATTCCGGGCTGGAAATTCGACAACAAGCGTCCCTGCCTGGTGCGCTGAAAAGGAACGGACATGGAGACGGGTTTCGTTCGTGGGGTGATCCCCCCCATCATCACTCCGGTGGACGGCGACGAGCGGGTGGATGAAGGCGCCTTGCGGCGGATGATCGATCACGTGATCGCCGGAGGGGTCCACGGGATCCTCTCGCTCGGGAGCAACGGAGAGTTCTTCGGTCTGGATCGCGACGAACAGCGCCGCGCCGTGGCCGTCACCATGGATCACGTCGCCGGACGTGTCCCCGTCTACGTCGGAATCGGCGCCATTTCCACCAGGGAGTGCGTCCGGACGGCCGCGATGGCGGGATCGCTGGGGGCGCAGGCCGTAACCATGCTTCCTCCCATGTTCCTCTCGCCCAACGACGAGGAACTGTACCGCCACTTCCTTGCGGTCGCGGAGTCGACCGATCTGCCCGTACTTCTCTACAACAACCCGGACCGGATGCGGGTGAACCTTTCGGCGTCCCTCGTGGAACGCCTGGCCGACGTGCCGAATATCGTCGGAGTGAAGGACAGCAGCGGCGACCTGGTGCTGACCGCCGAGTATATCCGCCGGACCCGGAGGAAAGGATTCCGGGTCATGGCCGGCAGGGACGTCATGATCCTCGGGACCCTCGTGTACGGCGGCGTCGGATGCGTCGCAGCGACGGCGAACATCGTTCCGGCCCTGGTGGTGGAAATCTACGAGAAATTCCTTGCCGCCGACCTGGAAGGGGCCCGGGAGGCGCAGTTCCGCCTCGCACCCCTGCGGATGGCGTTCAACCTTGGGAGCTTCCCGGTGGTGACCAAGGACGCCCTGAACCTGCTGGGGTTCCAGGTCGGGGAGCCGATCCGGCCGAATACCCGCTGCACGGATGCCAATCGGGCGAGGTTGCGCGAAGTGCTGGTCCAGGTGGGCGCGCTGAAGGGGGGAAGCTGAGATGGACCGCGCGGAGAAGGTTTCCTCCATTCTCCTGATCGCGTTCGGACTCTTCGTGGCCTACTATTCACGCCAGTATCTGAAACTCGGAATAATGATCACTCCCGGCGCGGGGTTTCTCCCTTATTGGATCGGCATCGCGCTGGCCGTTCTGGGGGCCATCTGGTTGCTGGATACCCTCCTCTCCCGGAGGGGATCGGGGGCGGGCGGAGAGGAAAGCGCCGCCGGGGACGCGGCGGCGGAAAGGGAAGCGCTGCGCGGCCGCGTCCTCTCGAAGTTCCTGCCGGGCGTTCTGCTGGTCATCCTCTACGCCTGGCTGTTCGAAAAAGCAGGGTACATCGTTTCCACCGCCCTCTTCATGGTCGGCTGGCAGAAAGTGGTGGAAAAGGAGGGATGGCTGAAGACCGCCGTCGTCGCCGTGCTGAGCGCGGGGTTCATGTACGCCTTGTTCTCCTACCTTCTCAAGGTCTATCTGCCGACCGGCACGTGGTTTTCGTAAGGAGCGCCCGTGGAGATCTTCAACGGACTGATCAACGGATTTTCCATCGCTTTGACCCCGATCAACCTGCTGTTCGGTTTTCTCGGCGCGCTGATCGGCACCGCCATCGGGGTACTCCCCGGGCTGGGGCCCGCCGCCACCATCGCCCTGCTCCTGCCGGCCATCTACGCCATCGACGCGCCGGTGACCGCCATCATCCTCATGGCCGGGATCTTCTACGGTTCGATGTACGGCGGCTCCACCACCTCGATCCTCCTGAACCTTCCCGGGGAAGCGGCGTCGGTGGTCACCTGCATCGACGGGTACAAGATGGCCCAGAAGGGAAGGGGCGGCGCGGCGCTCGGCATCGCCGCCATCGGTTCGTTCGTGGCCGGGACCGTCGGCATCCTGGGAATGACCCTGTTCGCCCCGATGATCGCCGGGTTCGCCCTGAGCTTCGGCCCCCCGGAGAAGTTCTCCCTTGCCGTCGTGGGCCTGCTCATGGCGGTGACCCTTTCGGGGGCTTCCATTGTCAAAGGGCTCGTGATGATGGCGCTGGGTCTCCTCCTGGCCTCGGTGGGGCTCGATCCCATCTCCGGAAAAACAAGGTTCTCCTTCGGCGTCATCGAACTGCAGAGCGGATTCGATTTCGTGACACTCGCCATGGGGGTGTTCGGGTTGGGGGAGATCTTCCACGGGCTCGAATCCGTCATCAAGGCCGAAGTCGTCACCACCAAGGTCGGCCAGGTGTGGCCCACCATGAAGGATTGGGTGGCATCGCGGATGGCGATCCTCCGCGGCACCCTGATCGGATTCTTCGTCGGTGTTATTCCCGGCGGCGGCGCGGTCATCTCCTCCCTGGTCTCCTACGCCGTGGAAAAGAAGGTGTCGAAACGGCCCGAGGAGTTCGGGCAGGGCGCGATCGAGGGGGTGGCGGGCCCGGAATCGGCGAACAACGCCGCGTCGAGCTCGTCGTTCATTCCGTTGCTGACCCTCGGTATCCCCGGCAACGCCTCCATCGCGATGATCTTCGCCGCCCTGCTGATCAAGGGGATCACCCCGGGACCGTTTCTCATCGTGGAGCACCCGGAAGTCTTCTGGGGAGTGATCGCCTCCATGTACATCGGAAACGTCATGCTCCTTGTCCTGAACCTGCCTCTCGTGGGGCTCTGGGCCCAGCTTCTGCGGGTCCCGTTCGGGATCATGGCCCCGGTCATCATTCTCTTCACCGCCATCGGCTCGTACAGCATCCAGGGCCAGGCGTTCGACATCTACAGCCTGGTCGGATTCGGCCTGTTCGGTTACCTGCTCCGCAAGCTGAAGTTCGAACCCGGCCCCATGGTGCTGGCCTTCGTCCTGGGTCCCATGATCGAAGGGTCGATGCGGCAGTCCCTTCTAATGTCGGGGGGAAACTTCTCGATCTTCGTGACGCGTCCCATCTCGCTGGTCCTGATCGGGCTGTTCGCTTTTCTTGCCATAGGTCAATCCGCCGTGATGTTGCGAAAGAGGTTCCGGACCACCACCTGAAAGGAGAAGAAAGATGAAAAGATTCGTCGCCGTATTCGCAGCAGTGATGTTCGCGTTGGTGGCGCTCCCGGCCGCCACGATGGCCGCGGACGCCTTCCCGTCGAAGCCGATCACCGCCGTGGTTCCCATGGCGGCGGGAGGGTCCTCGGATCTCCTCGCGCGGGCCATCGAGAAGTTCTGGCCGAAATATTCGAACCAGCCGCTGGTGGTCGTCAACAAGCCCGGCGGCGGCGGAGTGGTCGGGACGGAAGGTGTGGTCCGCTCCAAGCCGGACGGTTACACCCTCTATCTCGGGTACGGTTCGGGGCACGACGTGGTCATGCCGTCCCTCCAGAAGATGCCGTATGATCCGTTGAAAGACCTTGTCCCCGTGTCGAGGGTCTCCATCCACTCCGTGGTCATCGTCACCGGTGCGAAATCCCAGTTCAACTCGATCAAGGACATCGTCGCCTGGTCCAAAAAGGAAGGGAAGCCGGTCACGACGGCGGTTTCCGTCAAGGCCGGCGCGGTCGACCTGGCGCTCACCGCCTT
>Ga0316603_10001103_pt1 | contig 14122 bp, 8 predicted proteins | sample OWC_soil_day10_n_FD_207649 | JGI IMG/M metagenome (GOLD analysis project Ga0316603, IMG submission 207649) | Wetland soil microbial communities from Old Woman Creek delta, Ohio, United States - OWC_soil_day10_noCT | ecosystem: Environmental > Terrestrial > Soil > Wetlands | place: USA: Ohio...
GCCAGGAAAGTGCGCAACGGCATGAGGAGCCTCCGTGTCGAAGGTAACAGCGAGGCGCGTGCGGAGTATAGCATCGCGAGGGGACGAGGCGATGAGTTCGAGAACACTACTCGGAGGATACTGCTCCGGGACACTGAGAATAGAGTTGATGCTCGTACCGTAATCGACAGCGTCTATACTGAGGTGGAAGTTGTGACCGCGAATGACGGGCGGCGGGTCCTGCGAATGTCCAGCTTATTCCGCTCACTGAAGGTGCGGCCTTCCGGCTCAATACCGGGTGCGTCAGCGGAATCACTGCTTGTTGCCTGCCGCGGTCCGCTGCTGGTGGTCGCAATCGGCTACGCGCTGCTTCTGTACGTCCTTCTCGCCGAGGTCGCCTTCAATCCGACCGGTCCCATTCATATTGGCCGCCACTTCGACGGGCGGCGTTTCTGGGACCAGTCCACCGTTGTTCACCCGGGTGTCGGTTACGATGGACAGTTCTACTACTACTTGGCGCGCGACCCATTGTTGCGGGCGTCCGACCCTGGGAGCTTTCTCGACCGCCCCGCTTACCGCTATGCGAGGGTCCTTTACCCGCTGCTGGCCTGGGCGGCTGCGTTAGGACAGGCCAGTGCCATTCCCTGGATGTTGCTTGGCGTCAGTCTCGGCGCGGTGGTTATCGGTACCGTCGCGGCAGTCGACGTAGTGCGCTTGCTGGGCGCCTCGCGCTGGTTGGCGCTCGTTTTCGCCTTCAGTCCGGCGGTCATGGTGGGCCTGGTCGCCGATCTGACCGAGCCCACCACATTTGCGCTGGTTGCGATTGGCGTGGCGCTGCACCTACGCGGGCGACATCGGGCGGCGGGCTGGACGCTCGCCCTCGCCACACTGGCCCGCGAGACATCGCTCCTGGTGCCGCTCGGCTTCTTCCTGCACGCGGTTTGGAGGCGACAGTGGCGCGAGAGCTCCGCCTATGCTCTGCCCCAGGCTGTGCCGGCAGCTTGGTATCTTTGGATCTGGGCCCGTTTCGGCGTGCTCCCGGCCGCCCAAGCGCCGCCCAATTTCGGGCTACCGTTCAGCGGCGCAATCTACCGAGCTGGCGTGCTGCTCGGCTGGCAGGTGCCATTACTGGGCGAGACGGCCCCGGCCAGTCCGTTCCCTGAGTTGGTGTTCGTCGGATTGAGTGTAGCGGTGATCCTGCTCGGTTTGACTCGCTTGATCCTCCACCGTGACGTCTTCAGTCTGCAGCTGTGGCTGCAGGCCGCCGCGATGTTCAGCACAGCCGCATTGGTCTGGGAGGCGCTGATCAGCTACGGACGGGTGCTGGGACTGCTCTATCTCTTTCTTGGGCTGGCGCTGCTGGCGGCACGAGTGCCGCCCGAAGGCTGCTCTATCTGCGCGCGGATGGCCTCTGCGGCGTGCAGCTTGCACGGTGGCCGATTGCCGCCCGCCACCAGTCGTCAACGGTCTGCTGGCTCATCTCTGCAGCACGACCGATCCGGAGGTTAGGCGTCTTGAGGTTCGACCCACTCCACCTTCTGAAGGCACATTGTGAGCCCTTACAGCGCGTCGCCCCAGCATGCGGGACGGCACGTCGGAAGGCGGCCACCTCATCCTCTTTGATCAGGGCTACGGACAGCGCGCGTGTGTATGATGGCGCCATCTGAAACATGACAGGATCGACAGAAATGTGGCGGCGGACGGTGTTGCGGCCGGTGGTCGTTGCGTCACTGCTGCTCGCTACAGAGGAGGGCACTGGTGTCCCGTTTCTAATCCTGCAATCCTTGGGACCTGGTTTGTTCGGGTCTGACTGCTCACCCGACGCTGCTGCATCGACTCGGCCGGAAACGCGATGGCCAGTTTTCTCGTCGCGAGTACCGAGAACGAAGCCCAGAGGGTGTAAGATATCCAATTGGAGCGACCGAAACCACCGGCTTCCTCCAGGCGGGGTGCTTCCATGCGCAGATCGTGGAATCTGCGACGGTTCGATCTGATCGAGTTGTGTCTCGTCGGTCTTCTTGCTGGTGTCTGTGGCCTGCTGCTTGGCAAAGCTATCGGCGGACGCTTGAGGTATCCAGAGTACACCACGGCAGTCGAGGCTGCACGGCTGAGAGCGGCGTACGGGCCCAATAGGTTCTCCGAAAATGAGGAGGAATGGATCATCCGTGACTATTTCAAAGACCGCGCAGGAGGGTTCTTTGTTGACATCGGCGCGAGTCACTACCAGCAAAACAGCAACACGTACTACTTGGAGAGCCGGCTGAACTGGTCGGGAATCGCCGTCGATCCGCAGGTCATTTTGGAGGCCGATTACCGAAAGTACCGCCCGCGGACGCGTTTCTTTCCGATGTTCGTGTCAGATGTGTCGAACCAGTCGGCAAAGCTGTACATCGCCGGTGGAAACCTTTCTGCGGTGTCGGCCGATCGCAGCTTCACTCAGCTTTTCGGGGACCAAGTCAGGGAGTTCACTGCTCCCACGATTTCCCTCACCGACTTGCTTGACCAACTCCACGTGACGAGCGTCGATTTCCTGTCGATCGACGTGGAACTCTCTGAACCCAAGGTACTCGCCAGCTTCGATATCGACAGGTTCCGGCCCGCCATGGTGTGCATCGAAGCGCACCCTGATGTTCGGCAGCAGATTCTCGATTACTTCGCTGCGCACCGTTACGTGGTGATCGGGCGGTACCTCCGAGTCGACACACAGAATCTCTATTTCACGCCGCAAAAGCCGTGACTATCGGCGGCGGAACAACCCCCAATTCCCTTCCTCGCCGGCCAGCGGTTCGAACCGTTCGGGGTGCTGCCCCATCCACCGCAGTTCGAGCGAGGATGGACTGAAGCTCATCACCTCCGTCACGCCTTCATCGACGAGCCGCTTGCACCAGCTTTCGTAGTCTGCCGTCTCGACCAGATCACGGTTCCGGGCGTCGTCCCCGAAGTGGTGAATGTTGCCATCCCTGGAAACGGGAACATAGATCAACTCGTTCTGGAGGGCACGGCCCATGAAGGGATAGGCGCCCCAGTTGTCGAGCGCTTGGAGCGGTCCCGATGTCAGGGCGATCCGATGGACAACGCCAGGTTGATCAACGTAGGGCAAGGCAGTCACCCAGTATGTCGGCCTTGCGTGGATCGCAAAATCGTCTCGCCAGAAATCGTCGCGCAGTGTCCCCCGGAGTGTCCCGAAGGCAGCGGTCGCGATTCCTCCCAGAAGAACCAGACACCCCAGTCTGACCGTGAGCCCTCGCAGTCGCCACGCACTCCGTGCCAGGATCGCGAGCGTGCCAAGCCCAACGACAACGAGAAGGGTCGCCCATAGAGATACCCCCGAGAAGCCATAGAGGGCGAGCCGGGCCATGTTGAGAAGGGACAGCGCGAGCAGGAGATCGCCGTACATTTGCGCTCGATTGGAACCGCGGCAGCACCATGCGCCGCTCACCACAACGGCCAGGGTGACGGCCGGGAGCAGAAAACGACCGCTGTTGACCACCCAATTGTGGCGGACGACTGCAAAACTCGGAGAGAAGTAGGCAACTCCGCACGCAGCGATCACGACGCAGACTGGCAGCACGTACGATGGAGCCTTCCGAATCAGCGCAGTCATGCCAAACGGAGCGCCGACAAGTGGAACGAGCGCAAGCGCTCCAAGGGCCTCGTTGGGGACAACTGGGAGGCCGAATACACTGAGGAGAACGCGAACCTCGCCAGCCAGCCCATTCGGCAGTGATCCGGGCAGCTGGAGGTACCAGGCAACCTCTGGCGTCGCCCTCCCCAGAACTACACCGGCAAAGGCGATCGGCACAGGCGAGAACGGATACCCTGTCCTCTCGAAGGCCAGAAACAGCCAGGGGCAGAGCGCGATGCAGAACGCCACTGCGCCCGCAATGGACCAGGCCCGAGCGGACCCGGGACCCTGGAAGACATTTCGGGCGACGAATACGAGCAGCAGCAGCCCGCACAGCGGCACCATCGGCAGCTTCGTGGCGGCCGAAACGCCGAGGGCGCCGCCCGCCAGGACCAGGGTGTTCGCGTTGGGTCCTTCCGCTCCGAGGCCGAGGACGAGGCCACTCACCAAGGCGAGCAGAAGTCCGATTTCGACGTACCCGCTTCCCACCAGGAGTCGCACGGTGGGCAACGCGAGCACGAATCCTGCGACGGTTGTGGCAAATGGCTCTCGCAGACCGAGTTGACGTGCAAGAACCATCACACAGAGACCCAGGGCCATGAACTGTGAGACCTCCACGACGGAGGTGAGGACATCCGAATGGAATGGGAGCATGCCCCAGGCGAGGAACACCTCGCCTCCAGCCAGCATGTTCCGGTGATACGCCCAGGGGCCCGGTCCATTCATCGAGTCCACGCCCCCGCTCTGCACCCACATACCGGCCTTGACGGCGTGATACGTCAGGCTGTCCCAACCGATGGGCGGCAGCAGGAGCGCGCGGAACAGACCCGGCAAGGCGAAGGCGATGACGAGTGCAGCCATCACCCTGTGACGACTCCGCAGGCAGAGCCGACCTGTTCGCCTCATTAACGTTCGGTCATGAGCGAGAGCCCGAAGCAGTTCTTTGGCCTTCCCGCAGCAAGACCACACAGCCAGAGAGAGCACAAGAACCGAAACTACCGCACAGCTGCGATTGAAGAGACGAAGAAAAGAAAGGAAATGGAACAACGCCGTGGCGAGCCAGATCACGCCCGCAATCGTGCCCGCCCAGCGAATCCAAATCCGCCGGGATCCGACGAGCCTCAGAGACAGAACATAGGCGCTAAAGACGAAACCGGATGCGATGATCGCCGCTGAGAGGCTACCGACAAGGGATTCGATCATTCACTGACCACTCGGCTTCATCGGGGATCTTCGGTTCGCCTTGCCCAACGTCCGGTGGCGCCTGGCCGAAGTATGTGACACCAGATGATACCGGAGATCGGTCCCCACGATCGACGGGACGACGGCGTCCTTGGCGACGGTGTCCCGCTGCCCAACACGCCCACAGGTAGCACGGGCGTGTATGATGTCGCCGACGGCGACATGACTGGATTGACAGAGACATTGCGGCGGCGGCCCAAGTTGCGGGTCGTGGTCATCGGCCCGCTGTTGCTCGTTGTCCTTTACTGGTACGGAGCCAGGCTCGCGCCCCTCACGGCGCAGTTCGACAACAAGGACTTCAGTCACCTGTGGCTGGGCGGCCGCATGGTCGTGTCCGGCCATGCTGAGGACCTGTACAATCCTGAGACACAGGAGCTCGTCTATCGAAGATCCAATCCCGCCGGCGAGTCGCCGCGAGTCTGGACCGAGCATTTTCGGGAGGTCGGTTGCTTTTATTACCCACCGCCGATGGCGTGGTTCTATGCGCTCACGGCCTGGTTGCCTCTCGCGACAGCGTCCGTGGCAAATGCGTACCTCAACATTCTTCTCGTGCTGGCGCTCTCATGGTGGTTGTCGCGCGGGGCGCTCAACCGACCGCCGTGGAGTGCCGTGTGCCTGGCCTTCCTCGCATCCCCCCCTTTCTTCGAGAACCTGGCACTGGGCCAGAACGCCGTTCTGACCACCGCGGTCATCACGGCCGGTTGGGCGCTGTGCAACAAGCAACGAGATTTTGCCGCGGGCGTGATCCTGGGATTGCTGACCTGCAAACCCCAATGGCTCCTGGCGGTCGGGTGGATCCCACTCGCTCACCGACGCTGGCGCATTCTGGCGGGTATGCTTGTCGCAGCGACAGCACTCAATCTCGCAACGATGGCAGCGATGGGACCCGGACCGTTCGTGTCGTTTGCCAGCCGATTGATCGAGCTGTCCAACATGTACCGCGAGCCGGGCTACGTGTTGGCCCTGCAGTACAGCGGCCTCTCGGTTTTCCGGAAGTGGCTGGGTTTGGGGGCCTGGGCTGATTGGCTCGGTTGGGGAACCGCGGTCTTGTTGGCAGGCGTCACCTGGTCGGTCACCCGGGGATCTTGGCGGCCAGGGTCAATGGAATTCCGCCGCCTCTGGGCGTGCTCGTTGTTGGTGTCGTTGTGGATCAACCCGCACCTCTTCCAGTATGAGCTGTTGATGATGGTGCCCATCCTTGTGGCGCTGGTCTCCGACTGGGAGGGCCTCACGCGACGTGAAAAGGCCGTTGCCGCCGGACTATTCATCTTCGGATACGTCGCCTTGCCTTGGGACCATTTCTGGCGGTTCGGACGGCTGCTTCCTGTTCCGAACGTCGCGATGCTTGCGAGCTGGACTTTTCTGGTCTGGCTGCTCAGCCGGCATCGCAGCACCTACTCGACCGCAAATGCAGGGCCGCTGGATGCTGTGATTCGCTAGACCATTGACGCAATACCGATCCACGCAAGTGCAAACACAGCGTGACCCAGGTACGTACTGTGTATTCCACAACTATTCCAGGCGTCGCGCTTGGCTCCCGGTGTTCGTCCCACTTCTCTATGCAAGGTCGCCTGGGCGCCGCTGCGTGGCTCGAACGGTCGACGGTCTGCCACTTGTTCGCGGCGTACGACGCCGGAGCTGACCGGAGGCAGAGTGGCGTCCGATGAGCCGGTAGACTTCGTGTCGACCGTCGCTGCTTCGGAAGACGAGAGAGCCGCTGATCTGGGGCAGGTTAAGAATGTCGCGGAGCAATGCGACCGCCGCGTTGCCTTCTGCGTAGCCATTGGGCGGGTCGAGAACGAGGTAGTCGATTCTAAGGGTCAACAGCTCGGCCGCCACCTCTGGTGGCGCGCCCACAAACGCCTTTGCCTTTCCGTAAGGATAGAAGTATGTCTCAGGATGATGGAACCACGGCCTAACGGCCTGTCGGCCCGTATAGAGAAAGTACATGGGGTCGAAGATGGTGCCGAGCCGTGCATCTGGCGGAGTGTTCGCGCGAATCCACTCGAAAGTCTCCTGGAAGCCACTCCAGCTGTAGCCCATGTCGATGCCATACCACCCCTTGACATGGCCCTGGGATAGGGGCCTGAGACGATATTGAAACCAGAGGCTGTTGCCAACAAGAAGGATGACCGCCGTCGTGACGACGGCAACGTATGGCAGTTGTCGAATCTGAGGTCGCACGACTGTGGCGTTGAGCTGGTCTGCAACCCGTGCCGCTCCCATCAAGACCGCCATGTAGAAGATAGGAGTCAAGGGTATGAGATAGCGATGGGGCGAGAATGGATGGGCCAGGAGGACAGCGGAGTAAGTCCCAGCAAAGAGCAAGGACACCCGCTGATCGCTGCGAGCCATGCACCACATACCCACCAACGCTAACGGCACAAGCACTGGCCAGAACGCCCAGGCCGGGCCAAGCACCAACCAAGCTGTTTCCGCGGCCATTCTCGCGTTCCCGGCGATGATGGCACCGGCGAGTGCGGGTGCGGATCCGATCACCTCGATTGCCGACTGCTCATAGGCCTGGTAGTACGCGATGATTGTGCCGACGGGACTCCGATACTCCAGGCCCCACACGTACCATGCGGCGCAGACTGCTGTATAGACTGCCGCATGGAAGGCGGCCAACCGCAGCCTGCGACTCACCAGATACTCGATCACTATCGCCGCACCCAGACAGACTCCAACGCTTCTAGTCAGGATGGCCGCGCAAGTCAACAAACTGAGAAGAGCCTCCCGCCCCCGGCCAGGCTCCTTCGCAATCCGGCCATGGCAGACAAGTACCCACACGACAAGCGTCAGGAACAGCGTGTCGGTCATCGTGTAGTCCGCGAAGGCAACGATGCCCGGGTTTGTTCCAACGAGCGTGATGAGGAAAAAGGACGCGGTTGTACGGTACCGTGCCAGTGCCTGCCGTGCAAGCAATGCCACGCCGAGCAGGGTGCATGCGATGAACGAGACGTTGAGCCCTTTCAACCAGATGATGTTGCGGGGGAAGTCCGGATCAACTCGCCAAACAGTTGCCAGCAGGGCTGGATAGACTGGCGGGTACTTGGTCTGAACGGGCTCAGCGGGCAGACTGGCCAAGCGATAGTGGCCTTCTTCGACGAGCGTCTTGGCCAGCACCGCGTACAGGCCATCGTCGTGGAACAGGCCCAGGACTCTGGAATCGAGTGATGCGAAGATTGCGGCTGACAGGCACGCAGTCAGGCCCGCCCAGGCCATCATCTCGAGGGAGGAGCGTCGCATATCTGGGGATTCCCTTCGTCGGCCTACCGACCAACTCCCCCAATCGGCGACAGACTGATCCAGATTCGCTTGAGGTAGCGGACCGGTTGCGAGTCCTTCAGCGCCGGCTTGAATTGCCATGCCTTGACGGCGCTCAGTATCATGGTTTCGCGAACGCCTCGCACAGGTCGGACCAGCCTGAGCGACTCGACCTGCCCGTCGTCGGAGATCATCAGATCCACAACGGTCAGATTCTCCTCTCGTTCGCCTGCCGGCAGCACGGTTGCGATCTTGGGCTTCACCGGGACAGGCGGCTCAACGTCACGATCGGCGATGCTGTAGATCGGAGCGGTGAGGTCGGCACCTCGAGGCGCCATTCCTGCAGGACGCCCGGCCTCGGGCTGCAAGGAGGGTGCGGGTGGGAGCGCCGCCTCTCCGGTGGGAAGCCGCCCAACCAGCGACGTGCTGAGATCGAATGCCTTGAAGGGAGGAAGGTCAGGCTGGGACGGGGGTACCACAATCGCGTCGGCACCTTGTCCCGGCGTTGCACCAATGGCCCCTCCTGGTTTCAAACCTCGTTTCGCAACTGGCGATTTCGCGAGTTCAGGCTTCTCAGCCACCTTGCCAGCATCGGCCGCTGATCCCGCGGGCGCTGGTTCAGGTGTGCCACCTACCGCAGACCGAACGGTTGCCGCGCCAGATGCCGCCAAGCCCCTAACAGCCACCGACGCTCGAGACGCCAGGTCGGTGGCGGTGTGGGCGATCGTCGCCATTGGCGCGACCCCCGGCCGTTCCGAGAACCACCAGGCTGCAGCCCCGCTGGCGATGAGCAGGATGAGGGCCGCCAACACGATTGCGAAGCGCTGACGGCGGGACCTGGACGGCACAGGCGGCTCGTCCTGCTTCGTTGGCGCGGCTCCCGGCAACGGAGGCCCGGCTGCGGGAGATTCAGGGGGGTGCAGACGCCAGCGGAGGAACACCGCGCGGATGTCTGCCGCACGTCCCGGACGCTCGAAATAGGCCAGCGCACGTGAGAAGGCAGCGGTAGTGGCAAACGGCGCGGCGTCGGAGATCGCAGAGAGCAGCATGAGCCTCAGCTTGACCGGCATCTCGCTCTCCGAAACCAGCGACAACAGGAGTTGCCCAAGAGCTGTCACCTGTGCTCCCGCGGACCTCGCTGTCCGCTGGCCCGTGGACGAAAGGGATAACGATCCGTCGGGTTGAACCAGGACGTGTGCTTGATCTGGAAGAATCATCGACGCAGCCGTCTCGGCGCTACCGATGAGAGCACAGAGTTCCTGCACCACCGCGGTGCCCTCGTGCCAATCGAATCGGGCCCCCGAGGCCGTCATGACGGACAGCGGCACTGGTTCCGCGTCTTCGAGGGCGTCGGCGGGCGCGTCCGTTGGCCTTGTGGTGTCGGGCATCGTCGTGCGACTCCTTTCCGACACGCGATTACCGGTACGTTTATCGAACGATCTGGAGATCGTCCGCTACTCGGGTTTTCGCCCGCGCGGCGGCTCCCGCCGCTAACTCGATGACCGCAAAGCTGTTCCAGCAAACCCCGATGCGCCATGCCGGCAGCGCCTGGTATACTTTGGCCACACGTCCATCGCGACTCACGAAAACGACGTCAATCGCGAACTTCATGAAGAACGTATGGATGCTGTTGCAGGGTGCGATGATCAGCGCCGCACCGACATCAAGCCCTTGCCGTCCGAGGAGGCCTCGGCGCCGGGCTTTCGAGTCGAATGCAGGTTCGAGCTTCCGAGCCAGCACAAGCCCGTTGCGGGCGTTCCGAAGCGTCCACGGAGCATCGGGCGTGTCCAGCATCGGCTTCAGAAACATGTTTGCAGTCACCGGTCAATTGTAGCCAATTCAAGACAGCTACGTACCAGTAACGCAAGCCAACCTGTCAGCGACAGCGCATGACGCCGACATGTCCCCTGAGCGCGGCTTGCCGACCTGCAGATATGTCGCTGGGGTTATTGGAGGAGCGAAGAGTCGCGTTCCCAACTGCGCCGGCTCTGCTCGCATCGAGCAGTGACCACAAGAACCGCACGGTCACCATGGCTGCCTACCCGGCGAGTGACAGGCTGGCTCTTGCGACGAGCATGCGACTAGTGTCATCTTCAGGGTTGCGATGTTTTGGGTCGTCCTGACCTGCGTCCAGTCTCCGTGGATGTGCGCGCTCCAAGTCCTTCATGTATCATGCCCGGCTTCATTGCCGCTGATCGGGTCTCCAGTCTCACTGTTGTGCTTTGGCTGGGATCACGGCTGATTTGGCAGGAACGACATAAGTGAGCAAATATGCGAGTGAAAGACGCGATGCTACCGGGTCGTTGCGCATGAAAGCACGCCCCGTTCGGCAACTGTCGACGTGGATGCCGGACCGGCGGCAGGTGTTCTTTCATTTTCTCGTCTGGTTTTTGGCATGGCCGCTGTTCGCCGTCTTGATGGCAGCGGTCACCATCCGTCGTGACCCGTTAACCTCAGCCGTTCCGCTCCCCATTGCTCTGTCAGCGTCTGTTCTTGGGCTGGCTGAGATGTGGCCCGAGTTTGGCGCTTCCGGGCTCGCGATGCTGGGCATTAGCATTGCGGTGTTCGCACCAACTGGCGGGGGGCGCAGGCCCGCGATCGTGTGTCTCCTTGAGCCGATCTTGGTCTTCGGTGCGGTGACAGTCGGCATCGCGATGGAGTTCCCCGCGGTCTTGAGTCACCCATCGCTCGCTCTTCTGCGCCACCAAAAGGTGCTCCTTATTCAGATCCTCCTGCCAGTTCTCCTCCTGCTCGCGGGCTTCCTTCTCGGTTGGGTTGCCAGACCGCGCATCGGGATGGGGTTCTACCCTTTGGCAGTGGCTGGGCTGGTGATCTGGGGATGGGGACTAGCGGTGCTACCGATGCCGGGGGTGGTCGGGCAAGTAGGTTCTCGTGGCGTTGTACTCGTCGGATTGGACTCACTGTCCACCACTGACGACGTCACAGCTCTTCGCGAGTTGACCCGCGACCACTCCGGAACCTTCTACGAGAACGCCATCACGCCAGGCTTGCTGACAAACGCCGTCTGGCCAGCGATCTTGATGCACCGCCCTGTGCGAGAAACGGGAGTACTACTGACCTATCAAGCGGTCGATTGGACCGGGTCGCAATATCAGCTGATCGGCGAAGCAAAGCGGCGTGGCTACGAAACATGGAGTTACTTCGGCGACCAATTCACTACTTACGTTGGCACCACTGCCGGTTTCGAGCACAACCGTAGTGGACCGCTCGGCTGGCTTCAGCTGTCCACGTCCACAGTTAAGAACGCCAGTGTACTGCTGCCGATGTTGATGTCTCGCCTACCCGAGGTCGCCTTCTGGCACACTCCGCGGAATCAGGCCAACACCTACTCGTATGACCTGCGGGCTGAGCTACGAGAGATCCTCACGAGGACACAGGCACAACGCCCGACATTCGTGGCAGCACAACTTGACTACCTTCACCAAGCGGCATACCCACGAATGTCGGAGTTGAGCGCAGACGAACGGTCTTCGCTACGGCTTTCGCCACTTGTTGCCGTACAAGATCTCAGCCTTAACTGGCAGTACCCGAAGGTCGAAGGCGACGTGATTGGGATCTACCGCTGGAAGATCAAGAATCTGGAACGGTTGGTCGCTGATGTCCTTCGCGAGACCGATTTTCTCGCACCGGCCCGTCAGAACCGACTGGTAGTCTTCTCAGACCACGGGAACAGGCGGGAACTTGTCAGCTCCAACTTCGGACAGCGGAAATACTACACTGTCGTGCTTGCTACATTTGGGATGCCGGCCGGCGACGCGCAGGCTCCGATCTCACTACTCGACCTTGGCCCCATCGCCGGCTTCCCAGACCGCTCACGTCCCGAACCTTCGGAGCCGGCCGTTGAGTACTACAATATGGACGACCCCAGGGAGTGGATCGAAGCGATTGGTACGGCTACCTTCGCAACGGACGGGCGAGTCATCTACCGTCCGCACATCATCGCGCGCTCGCGCGCCAAGCTGCGGACATACCGCGAATTCGGCGCGCTGCGGGGTTATTCCGACGCTGTTGTGGTTGGAGCGGAGCCGGGAGATCGTTTACGATGAATCCCGTGGCGTCAATGGGCCGTTCTCGGCCCCTGCAGACCGTCATTCGCAACGTCAGGTCGTACGGGTGTGTCTGACGTTGGTGGAGCAAGTGGATTGCGATAATCCTATCGCAGCGAGGTGCCGACGCGCCGCTCAGCTGACAGTGCTGTGTCAACACCAGTGGCGCATGAGTCGGTCTGTCTCCTGTCACACGCGGACGCACGCAGGATCTCAAGAACCCGCCGTCGGCGCTGCGGTTCCCCCTAGCGGAACGAAGTAGAGGTTTTGCGTATCTACTCGCAAATATTTTCCCACGACCACATAGCGATGCGTGGTGAAATAATCGAGGATTTGCTGTCGGACCTCCGGGTGCGCTTCTATGCAAACAAACGCAGGCTTGAATCTCTCGACGTCGAAACCTGCCAGGACATTCGGCTCCGAAAGTTCAACGTCGATCGAGAGAAAGTCGATCGAGCCCAGCTTGACCGACTCGAGCAGTTCCGTAAGCGTTATAGTCTGAACTTCGATCGGCTGCGCATCCTTGCCGAAGAATTTCGTGAATGACTGACTGGAGGACGAGACGAGTGAGTTCTGTGCCAGGACATAAAGACGAGCCTTTTCGTCTGACACGTCAGACACGAACAGAGGATAGAATCGCGTGCGCGGCCGGTATCTTATATAGTCGGCCTCGAACTGGCGCTGGGGCTCTACGGCGATCCCCGACCATCCGAGGTGTTCCTCCAAATAGTACGTGTTGCTGCCCGCCTGATAGTGATTGGCCCCCACATCCACAAATACGCCGTTGTGGCTGTCCCTGAAGAAGTCCCTGACAATCCATTCTTCCTCGTACTGTGAGTTCCGCGTTGGACCGTACTTCTCCTTGAGTGCGGACGCTTGCTCCTGGGTTCGCGCATCCTCATACCTTGACGGCGGCGGTATGGATCTCGGCCACGCTGAAACGATAAGCACCGCGAAGAGTACTATGAGAATCAACTCGAATAGATCGAAAGTCCGCTTTCGCATATTGGTCACCCACCCTCAGCTGCACATTGGGCTTATTCTACTTTATTGGGCTTGGCGGCTCGCGCAGCGCGTCAGATCATCCGTCAATCCATGATGGCTCTGCAATGCGAATTCCCCGCTACCGACGTTATCGGCGTCGTCGAGCAGCCGACCAGTCTGGACGGCCATTCTGCAGCGCGGTTCGGTCATGCGCTCGGGGAGATAGTGAGGTGACCCAGGTGAACCCATGGCTGGACGCGCACAGCTCCGTCGGCCTGACACCTGCGTGGCTGGCGGGCGCCCCTTTCTGACCAAAAGGGCCGAAGAATCTGCTGCGGGACATTCTGGTGCATCTCGATCTAGGCAGATTCCGACGACTTCCTCTCGGCGATGAATCCACGAAGGACCTTAGATTCGGACAACCCGGCCTCGATCAACAACGGCTCGAATCACATGACCCGTGGATGACCGAAAGTAGTCGCCCCTGAGAGATCCGCATTCCCTGCGCGTTAACCAGACTCAAATGAGACAGCCAACGACCCTCGAAGCGAGGATACCGCGTTCCAGCGGACCTTGCTAGCGGTCCGGGCTACTTATAGAATCACTTGAGAGATTCCCGCAGTCATCCGGAGTTTCTCTCGAAGCCAGGGCTCGTGTCTGGTCCAGGCGTCTTTGCACTCACCGGCTTGGTTCCTGCTGTGCGCGCGCCGGCTTGGCACGCCTCTGATGCGGGAGTCCTACGCGTCCACCACGATGGCTTTGTCCTGGACACCCCCGTCGACACGCTCAGCGAGCCCCACTTACCGGATTGGAAGTTCGATGCGCGCAACGTTCCGTTCTCGGCCGAGCATCCCGACGGAAGCTCGGTGGACTTGCGGCACATGCGCGAAGGCGGTCTGGATGACGCGCTCCTCTCGGTCTACATCGCCGGGACGGTAACAGGACCGCGCGCCGGCAG
>Ga0316603_10001106_pt1 | contig 14108 bp, 8 predicted proteins | sample OWC_soil_day10_n_FD_207649 | JGI IMG/M metagenome (GOLD analysis project Ga0316603, IMG submission 207649) | Wetland soil microbial communities from Old Woman Creek delta, Ohio, United States - OWC_soil_day10_noCT | ecosystem: Environmental > Terrestrial > Soil > Wetlands | place: USA: Ohio...
CAGCTCACGGATCTCGGCCTCGGCAACCTTTCCATCAGAGCTCTCGAGAGCTCCGGCGATGGTTATCTCTATGCCGGAGTGTATGGAGAGGGAGTGTGGCGCCGCCCGCTTTCAGACAACGTTCAGACGACGACGGCTCCGGTCCTGCAGGGGTTGCCTTTCGAGTTCATTCTTTTGCAGAACTACCCAAATCCGTTTAACCCATCTACCACAATCCGCTACGGTCTGCCACAGCGCTCACCGGTGACCCTGACAGTCTTCAACACCCTGGGGCAGCAAGTGGCGGCGCTTGTCAACGGCGAGATGGAAGCGGGGTATCATGAGGTGCAGTTTAGCGGCAGCGGCTTATCAAGCGGAGTGTACTTCTATCAGCTGAAAGCAGGCACATCTGTGGAGACCAAGCGTCTTCTGTTGGTCCGCTAAGTATGTGAACGCATTTCACAAGCAGTGGGCGGTTTGACGCAAGAAGCGCTGATATGACAACGATGCAAAAACCGTCATCGTGCTACCCACAGCGAGAGGAATGAATGCCCTGTCACTACAAGCTCAATTTTGGCTTCGTGAAGCAGGAGATGTCCTACGTAGTCCTGGCATTCTGCCGCCTTATCTTCAGTGACAGCGGACTCTGCCAGTGGAGCATGGTCTGCCGCCCAGGGGGCGACATTCGTTCCTTGGCTTACGATGGTAACACACTTGTGGGTGTGGGCTCAAAAAGGGGAATGATCTACACCACAGATTCTGGCGAGAGCTGGGCAAATGTTGAGGCTGGATTTAACGTGAATTACTGATCTTCTTCAAAGTGTGTTTCTTCAAGGAGCTATCCCTCGTTGGAACAAGTAGTGGGGGTATCCGTTTTTCCAAGTCAGGCTATTCGTATCTCTGGGGGCAAAAGCCCACAAGCGGAGCCGACGACATTCTCGCTTTTGCGGATTCTCGAGGCAAGGCCTCTGTCAAATTCCTTGCGGGTGGATTCGGAGGGGGAGTCCGTGTGAGCAGCGACTCAGGCAAGTCTTGGATGTCGTCGAACAACGGCCTCGTAAATATGAATATCACTTCTCACGCAAGTGGGCAAACTCCTCAAGATTCGACTGGCCAGATTATTCTTGCGGGAACTTACGGAGACGGATTGTACGCTTCAACCGACAACGGTCAGAATTGGATGCCAAAGAATCAGAGTCTTTCGGCACTTCAAATCAATGCCATGGAAGTTGCCGGTGGTCTTCTCTATATGGGAACTCACCAGGGAATAATCCGGTCGTGTGACTGACCAGGCCCCTGTGTTGATGCCAATGTTGAGTGAGTTTTTTTCTTTCGATGTAACCGTTCTCCCATGGGCTCCCTGGTTCGATAAACAGCGTCTTGGCACCCACCCAGCGCAACCAGTTGCGTTCGCTTTTGCCCCATCAGCCCGGAATCATTTTCTTCTCAAGGAACCGACGTCAACACCGGAGACTCCCTTGACACGACCGCTGCAATCCTGCGCCCTGGCGACTTTCATTCTTGCGGGTTTCGTTCATTGCCTGACCTTCACAATGGTGAGCCGGGCGGAAACAGTTCCCGACTCTGGCCTCGAGACTGGCCGATCCGACTGTGGTCGAGTTCTTTACAGTGTTCCATGAGGCCGTACGACGGAATTAGGCGCGCGATCCTCTCCGCCGTTTCAAGAGTCCTTCAGACCCCCCCCATCATCTCCCACGCCTGGCACCCTGACTGATCTCCTCAATATTGTCCAAAGGGGTCAACACGAGAATTGGCGATGACCTGGCATGGAAGATGCAACTAACTCGACCGTACGGCGGAATTATCTTCGGTCCGTTGCCCGTTCTTTGCTTCTCCTTCCGTGATCAAGCTGAAATGCGATTGCATGCCAGATCAAACGCACACGTTTGAGGATGGAGAATTCTTCAACCATCTGTACGAAAGCACATTGCACAAGGTGAACAATATGAGACACGTGTACACTCTTGCGTTTGTCCTGATGCTCGTGGTTGCTTCCCCGGGACTCGCCGACGTGGCCGGGCCCAGGAATGCCGGCGCGGCTGAGAATATCTATGGCGGATGGATTTGGACTAGTCCGACTAATATCCTTACGCCAGGATCGCCATACGCTTACGCCCAGGTCCCTTTCTGGGACATTGCGTACACATCCGACCTGCGTAGCTCCAACTTCGGCTTTTCCATCCCCAGTGGCGCGACGATTCTCGGGATCGAGGTTATCGTCAACAGGTGCGCCATAGTGAGCGGAGGGAACATCACTGACGGCTATGTCTGCCTTCTGAAGAACTACTATGTCACCGGAGTCGGGCGGGAGAACAGAACGACGCCATGGCCGTCGTCGATGAGCACCGTGGTGTATGGAGGCCCGTCGGATCTATGGGGCTCGACATGGACCCCGGCGGAAATCAATGCAGCAGGCTTCAGCGTGGATATCTCGGCAAGAGCCACGAACATGGCTACGAGTGGTGCGGCATATGTAGACTACGTCCAGGTAAGGGTGACATATACGATGGTCATGCCGGTGCAGCTGTCTGCGTTTCAGTCGCAGGTGGGGAGCGACGGCGTTGTTCTGACGTGGTCGACGCTCAGCGAAACCAACAACTATGGGTTCTTCATTGAGCGGCGCCACGAGAGGGAAGAGACGTTCACCGAAATCCCGAGCTCTTTTATTCCAGGCCATGGAACCACGCTGGATCCGAAGAGCTACCGCTATGTCGATGATGGCGTGAGTCCGGGCATCTGGTACTATCGTTTGCGGCAGGTAGATCTGGATGGGATGGCTCACTCGACTGACGCAGTGCGGGCAGAAGTCGTTGTGGCAGATGTCCATGACACATCGGTCGGACAATGGGCGCTGACGCAGAACTTTCCCAACCCGTTCAATCCAGCAACGAAAATCAGGTATCAGATCCCGACCGCCAGCAAGGTAACGTTAGTGGTGTGTGACCTTCTCGGCCAGCGGGTGGTGACACTGGTTCAAGGAGAACAGGACGCTGGATATCACGAAGTGATCTTCGATGCCACCGGCCTGCCCAGCGGAGTCTATCTGTACAGGCTGCAGGCGGGAGACTTCACCCAAACTCGTAAGCTTACGGTAATCAGGTAATAATCTGTAAGTACACCCAAGTCACTCAGGTTTGCTGGAGGGAGTAGGCACTTCTGGCCATTCGTATGGGCCTCCATCTTTCCAAACCAGCGCGAACTCAAACGGGATGAACACCATTGAACGGACCCGATTACCGAGTATCTTGGCCGGTGTGAATCGGGAGTTCTTGATCACTTCCGAAATCTTACCGAGTACGTGTCGTGGCGCCGGGCCATAGACGCTCACCGAGTCGACCTTTCCATTCTTCGCAATGAATACTGTCGCGCCGACCGCACTCACCTGGCGGTCAGTTCGCGGGATCCCTCCGAGCATGTCTGGTCGCAACAACTTCTTCAAGCCCTCGACCCCACCGACGAGTTCGGGAGGCACTTGAGGCTCCCGATAGTAGACAGAGTCAGAGAGAAACTTCTGGAATCGCCACTGTGCCGGCTTGCCTTGGCGGGCATCCAACAGCACCGTGTACACGAAGCTGTTGCCTGCAAAACGCAGTTCGTCGCCTCCGAAGGTGATAACTGCGCCTTCATAGACTTTGGAGAGAATGCTGCAATCCTTGACCATCAACGGATGGTAGCCCTCTGCCTCAAAAACAATCTGGTGCTTACCGCCCCCAAGGCCCACCAGGACCATACCGTCGTCGGTATGTCCTGATACGCCCCCAGCGCGGTCCTTACCGTCTGTCGTATACATTCGCACACTGATGTTTGCGTCGTTCACCAACCTTCGCGTGGAAGCATCCTTTATCAGGATAAGAAAGCGTTCCACGTCCTGCTGGTGAATCCCGACTACACTCTGTGGATAAGCCGATGCGTTCATGACCACAACTGCAATCAGCATCATAGCCACAATGCGAGGATATGCGTTCATGATTTAGGCCTCCGAGACATTCAGGGGATTCTGACGACCGGGAGCCGGAGCAACGCCTGCTCGCCGCTCATTTGTTGGACCGCCGGGGTCATCGGGACCATTTCCGCTGGTCGCGAGAGGGCGAAGATGATAATGACCAAAGTCAAGGCAAACAACCCGAGGATCGGTGCGGGGATTGTCACCCGAGTGCTCAGGGCTTTGCGTATGATAGACCGCGCTACAGGACCGCTCTGCTGTCGTAGTGGGTATTCCGCCGCCGCCGAGACATTCAACGGCATTGGAATCTTTCCCTCCTTGGCACTGGCGACCTGAATGGTGATGGTCGAAAAGAAGAAGGCCGCACACCGCTCACACTGCGCCAGATGTTTGAAGAGTATCGTCCGTTCGACAGACGTCACTTCTCCATCGACAGCCGCACTCGCCAAGATTTCGAACTCTTCACACGTGTTCATGTCTCTTTCTCTCCAAAAGGTCGAAGCAACTGCACAAGAGCCTTGCGCGCGCGGTACAGCCGAATCCGGACCACGTCTTCGGTGACTTCTGTGACTGTAGCGATATCTTTGTATGACAACTCCTGCACCAGCCTAAGCTGCAACGCCTCCCGCAAAAGAGGATTAAGCTTCTTAATGCCTCTTCGAACAGCAGCAGAAATCTCTTCGCGGACCATCGACTCGAAAGGGTCACCATCTGGCGAGGCGGGATCCTCGTCGTGTCCGTATTCGACGTGTATGTTGCGCCTTCCATTGAGGACCAGGTTCCTGGCGATGCTCAGCGCCCAGGCGCGGAATGCCGAGCCATCGGTCAGGGAATCCAGCTTGTCATGGATGCGGACAAAGGCTTCGTGCACCGTATCTTGGGCCTCATTCTCGCCGACCTGCAGGTGGAGGCAATAGGTGTACACCGCATCTCGGTGCCGCAAGTAAAGCGTGGAGAAGGCGCCCCTGTCTCCCTGCTTCATCCGCTCGACTAGCTCGGCATCGCTCTCAGGAGATTGACCCGCATGTGCTTTCAATGATTCCGACTTCGTACTGGTTCCCGTTACGAACCTCTCATGCTATAGAACCATAAGGATGGAAAAAGTTACAGAGGAGTATCTCTGCCCAAAACTACGGCGGGATGTCCGGATTGTCAACCAGGACTCCAAGTGCACACGTCCGAAAATAATCTCTTTGCTTGACAATCCCGATCCGCTTGACTATTATGCATTTGCATTGCGCGTCTTCGGTGAGACGTGCGGGGAAGCAGGACTGAAGCCTCTTCTGTCCGGAAGGATGGGGAGGCTGTGTTGTGATAGCCTGACCTCCTGAACGAGGTTGTAGAAAAAATCTCCATAGTCTCACGAAAATCTTTACAGGAAAGAGAGAGCAGTCCACTCCTGCTCTTGACGGCGATATCGCCCTGATCCAGCTGCAAAAGGACGAACATCACCGTATTGCGCCCCGTCACCGAACGTGAACGGGGCGGTCGTTTGATATGCCGAAGACTACCCATGATCCGAAAGCGCCCAAACTGTGCGTGCACTGCCTGTATACCGGTTGATTCTCCTTTCCACTCTCCTCTTCACCGCAATCCATCTGCCGGCTCCCGTCGGGGCTCAGAGCTCAAATTCCTCGACCCTCAGCGGGTATGTGCGATCTGACAGCGGAGGCGCCATTGCGCAGGCCAACGTTGAGCTGGTGTACATGCCTACGGCGGCCCTGTACCGGGCGTTCACCGAAGACGACGGGCAGTTTCTGTTTCGAAATCTCCGGGTCGGCGGCCCCTACCGGCTGAAAGTGTCGCATGTCGGGTACGGTTCACAGCTGAGAACCGACATCTTCCTCAGACTTCTGGAAGAGGCCCGGCTCGTGGTTGTCTTGCGTGAAGCGGGTCTGACAACCGAGGAGGTTGTGATTACAGGGAAGCAAGGGGACCTTTTGAGCACACAGCGGGCGGGTGCCTCGCTGAACGTCGGTCATGATCAGATCGAAGCGCTTCCCGTGTCCTCGGCCTCATTTGAGAATGCCAGCCGGCTTTCTCCGTACATGGTCGGCGGCAGCGCGCTCGGATTCAACAGACTCTATAACGACGTGTCCGTGGACGGACTTGGCTTTGGTGATCGCTTCGGTTTGCAGCATGTCGAGGCAAACATCGGGGGAGTATACAACAATCCGCTTACGCTCGAATCCATCCAGGAAATCCGCGTCGACCTTTCTCCCTTTGATGTGAGGCGAAGCGGTTTCACCGGAGCTGCCGTCACGGCCGTGACCAGGGGCGGGACCAGCCAGCATGCGGGAAGCATCAACGCCACCATCACACCGGGCTGGTGGATCGGCAGAAATCCTGACGACGGCAGACCCGACGCCAAGGGTTATACAGATGAACGCGCAAGCTTCAGGGTTGGAGGACCGATCGTGGAATCCAGCGTGTTCTACTTCGTGGCCGGAGAGGTCACACGCATGCGGATGCCCATCGAACGGCAATTTGGCGCACCCACGACCCAGGGGACGACATTCAGCTTCCCGGCAGTGGCCGTGGCGCAGCTCTCATCGCTGCTCAATTCCGCGTTCAGCTACGATCCGGGACGGTTCGATGTGGTCACTCCGGAACGCTATTCCGCAAACGTGTTTGCACGTTTTGATTTCGAACTTTCACAGAGCCAGCGGCTCAGCCTCCGCTACAATTTCCTTTCCACGGCATCGGACCGTCCGCCGTACGGGACCACGGTGTACTCCTCGGGCGCCCTTGCAGAGAACTTCACCAGGGAGCATGCCTTGGTCGCAGAGCTCAACAGCGTGCTCGGACCTCTGGTCGTCAATGAATTCCTGATGGGGTACTCCGGAAGGCGTTTTTCCTCCACGCCGCAAGGCACCCCGTTTCCCTTTGTGGATGTGGTTGTTGTGGACCGTCTACGGTGGTGGAATCATCTTACGCTGGGCAGCGAGATGGGAGGAGAGGGCGATCGTGTGGCGCAGGACAATCTGGAAATCCGCAACACGATGAGCATCAGCGCCGGCAAACACCTGGTGTCGGTGGGGATCCAGGCAGAGGCGCACACATTCACGAGCGATCTTCTCTCGAACAGGTGGGGCCGCTACACCTTCGACTCCTACTCAAGGCTCGGCAGTCGCAGGCCGCAGGAATACGAATACCGCTACCTGCGTGATTCGACAGCGGACAGTCGAACAAAGTGGAGGGCGTTGCAGTTTGGAGCGTTCCTGCAGGACGAGTGGACCATCTCGTCGATCATCTCCGTGTCCGCCGGGTTGAGGGTCGATCAGCCCTTATTCCCGGACAGGCCAGGCGAGAACAGCATGGTCCATGATGCCTTCTTCCCCCTGGGATATGATGTCGCCACGTCGCGCATCCCCGAGATGCCGGCTATGGTATCCCCCCGGCTGGGTATCACAATCAACCCCAGGCCGGACCGTTCGATACAGGTGCGCGGGGGCATCGGAATGTTCACGGGCAGAGTCCCGTATTCGTGGATCGGGAACCTTTACAGTCACACGGGGCTGGATGTGGTGCACCTGAAAGTCTCCGCCTCTGCGCCCACTTTCGTGGCCGATCCTTTCCGGCAGCCGAAACCCGGGCCAGGCTCGTCACTTCGGGAGACGTCCGAAATTGTTGTGGTCGGGAAGGATTTCGTCCTGCCGCAAGAGCTGCGATGGACTATTGCTCTTGACTATGCGTTTCCCTGGAATATCATGGGATCGCTGGAGGGGGTGTCCTCCTTCACAAGGAATGGGATCGTGTTCAAGAACATCAACCTGAAGCCGCGGGGAGCACTGAACGGCCAGAAGAGTAACGACACGCGGGAAATCTACGGGGCCCCCGTGGACCCGGGCAGGTGGGACTATTCACGGAACGACGACGGATTCACTGACGTGATGTACATGACCAATGCGGAGAGCGGCTCGTCAACGTTTCTCACTGCGCAGCTGCAACGCATGTCCGACGGCGACGGGCTGTTCGGGAGTCTCGCCTACAGCATCGGTGAAAGCAAAGATTTGAACAGCGGCAACTGGGACAATGCCTACGACCAGTGGCGGTACAATCCCGCCATCACGCCGAACGAACCCCGGCTGGATTATTCCCTGTTTGACCGGCAGCAACGCATCACGGCATCGTTCGCGTATCAGTATGAGTGGTCGCCTGGATACGCCCTGTCGATCGGCTGCGTCTACACGGGTGCCTCAGGGATGCCCTTCTCGTACGTGTACGATGGAGATCTGAACGGAGATGGTGAATCCCTCAACGATCTGTTCTATGTTCCCGGGCAGAGCACGGAGATCCTCCTTTGCTACCATGACGGCGATATAGGCCATCTGCTATTGCCCACTGATCCTGCCTACAACGAGTTGTTCAGTTTCATTGCGAATGATGAATACCTCTCTACTCATCGACGGCAGGTTGTGGAACGCAATGGAGCGCGGACGCCATGGACACACCAGTTGGACGCGCGCCTCACGCAAAGCCTCCCTCTGGCGAACGGCCACAGTCTGGAATTCCAGGCGGAGGTGTTGAATGTGTTGAATCTTGTGAACTCGGCGTGGGGAATTGTGAAGTCCGTTCCCTACCAGGTTGTTCCAATTCTGCGGTTCTACAGGCTGGATGAGATTGGACGTCCGTGGTTTGAATGGTCGCCCCGGACAACGCCTCTGGCATCGGAACCGTACCTCTCGCGGTGGCGGCTGCGGGTTGGCATGAGGTACACATTTTGACAATGCTGGAAGAGACAAAGCCGGAACTGACGCTGCGGTGGAGTCTGACGCCGCCCAACGGGCCATTGCAGAAACTGACGCTGCCGCGGATGGTTTCGAGAACAGATGTGTGCATGGTGGAGGCACCCTCCACGAACCACCATGCGCATCGCGAGCGCTCGTGCGGGGACTGTCGCACCCGCGGCCGGATGCCGGTCATGGTTGCGCTTGCGTTGCTGCTCTCCGCATCAGTCGTCGGTCAAACCCCAACCTCGACGACCCTGCAGGGAGATATTCTTTCCCGAGATGGATCGGCAATCCCCCGGGCACATGTTGAGCTTACCCACGTTCCCACCAACAGTGTGTATCGCGTGGGGGCAGGGGACAACGGTCACTTCTTCATCGCTGGCCTTCGAGTCGGCGGGCCGTACACGCTGAAGGTCTCGCATATCGGGTTTGCCCCTCATGTGCGCAGCGGGCTGTTCCTGAGATTGCTCGAGAATACGCGCGTCAACATTGTGCTGAACCAGATTGATCTGCCCGGCGAGGAAATGGTGATCACCGGGAGCCGAAATGACACGTTGAGCAGGCAATCGCAGGGCGCATCTCTTCACGTCGGCCGGGACCAGCTGGAGATGTTGCCGCTCCCGTCGGGTTCGCTTGAAGACGCTTACCGCATGTCTCCCTATATGGTGGGAGGGAGCGCGCTCGGCGTGAACGCGGTGTACAACGATGTGACGCTTGACGGCATCGGGATCACCGATCCGTTCAATCTGCAGCGTGTTGAGAATACCCCCGGGGGAATGCAGGCGGGTTCATTGAACCTTGAGTCGCTTGAAGAAATCCGCGTGGATCTCTCTCCCTTTGATGTCAGGCGGAGCGGCTTCACGGGTGCCGCGATTGCGGCGGTGAGCAGGAGCGGATCGAACGTGATGTCAGGGTCGGCCCACATCGACGGTGCAGGAGGATGGTTGATAGGGACGAATCCCGACGACGGCAGGTCGGACTACCGGGGATTTGCCGACGGGCGCGCAGGATTTCGCATCGGCGGTCCGATCGTGGAGTCAAAGGCGTTCTTCTTCGCCACGGGGGAGATGTCGTATATGCGGCTTCCGATTGAACGGAAATTCGGCGCCTCCCGCACGCAGGGCTCTACCTTCAGCTTCCCGGAGGCTACGGTTGCGCAGTTGTACGATACACTCGCCAGAAAGTATTCGTTCGATCCGGGCCGGATGGATGTCGTTCCCCTGAACCGTCAGTCCGCGAATTTCTTCAGCCGGTTCGACATTGCACTCCAGCCAGAGCAGCAACTCAGCGTGCGTTACAACTTCGTCACCTCCAGCTCGGACAGGCCTCCTCAGGGCTCGACGGTATTTGCAGAAGGGACTCTGGCGGAGAATGCGTCCACGGTGCATTCCGTGATAGCGCAGCTCAACAGTCTGTTCGGACCCGCCCTGTCAAACGAGCTGCTCGTCGGGTTCACGTCACGCCGGTTCACGTCGGAGCCACGGGGAACGCCGTTTCCGTTTTTGGATGTTATCGTGACTGATCGCCTCAGGTGGTGGAATCACCTCACGGTAGGGAGCGAAGTGGGAGGAAGCGGACAACGGCTTTCGCAGGACCATCTGGAGATCCACAATACCGTGAGCCTCAGCACCGGCGAACATCTGTTGACGGGAGGCCTGCAGGGAGAACTCCACTGGTTCAGCAGCTGGCTTCTCTCCTCGCGGTGGGGACGTTACACGTTTGCGTCGCTCACAGATTTTCTGAGGAGCCAGCCGCCAAGCGAATATGAGTACCGTTATCCCAGGTCTACCGCGGATGGAGATGGGACTGTCTGGCGCGCCCTGCAGTTCGGAGCGCTGCTGCAGGACGAGTGGCGGGTTTCCCCGAGAGTCTCATTGTCGATCGGCGTGCGCGTCGACCTTCCGGTGTTTCCGGATCACCCCAAAGAGAACAGTGCGGTCCGGGAAGCGTTTCTTCCCCTTGGCTATGATCTTTCGACATCTTCCGTACCGCAGGCCCGGCCCATGCTTTCTCCCCGCATCGGCATCAGCATCTTTCCGAGAGAGGACCGTTCGATACAGGTACGGGGGGGAATAGGAGTGTTCACGGGCAAGATTCCGTATTCCTGGATTGGCAATCTCTATGACAATACCGGCCTGGACTATGTGCACATCAAAGAATCGGCAAATCCGCCGGCATTCGTTGCGGACCCGTCACGGCAGCCTGTAGCGGGAACCGGCCCGCTGTTGAGCGAAACGGCGGAAGTTGTCGTGGCGAGCAAAGACTTTGTTCTCCCGCAGGAAGTGCGCTGGACCATTGCGGGGGATTTCGCGCTCCCCTGGAATCTCGAGCTTTCGCTTGAGGGGGTATATTCCCGGGGACTGCACGGGGTTGCTTTTCAGAACATCAACCTCAAACAATCCGGCACCTTGAACCCTCAGATCAACCCATGGGACCGCAGCAGGGACACACGGCCGGTGTACGGACAGAGCCTGATGAACGCCCGATGGGTGTATTCGCGCAATGACAGTCGATTCACCGACGTCATGTATATGAGCAACGGCAACAACGGATCGTCCTCGTTCCTGACGGTTCAGGTTCAGCGTCGACCCGGGCCGGAAGGAATCTTCGCAAGTTTTGGCTACAGCTACGCGGCTACGGAGGACCTCAACAGCGGAACGTGGGATAATGCGTATGATCAGTGGCGCTACAATCCGGCTCACACGCCGAATGAACCGATGCTCAACTATTCTGCGTTTGATCGGACGCATCGACTTGCGCTGGCGCTCTCACTCCGGCAAGAGTGGATTCCGGGATCCGAGACTACCATCGGTCTGCTGTATACCGGTGTTTCCGGCATGCCATATTCATACGTGTATGATGGAGACGTAAACGGAGATGGAGAATCCCTCAACGACTTGTTCTACATCCCGGCTCAACAGTCGGAGATCCTGCTTACGTGGGGGGCCGGAGACCTGATCCCGCCCAACGATCCGGCCTATAATGAGGTTTTTACTTTCATTGCCCAGGACGAGTATCTCTCGACTCACAGCGGCCAGACTGCAGAACGAAACGGTGCGCGCACTCCCTGGGTACACCAGCTCGACCTTCGTCTCGCCCAAACGCTTTCTGTTGGCGGTGACCAGCATCTGGAGATCCATGCTGAGCTGCTGAATCTTCTGAATCTGCTCAACGCATCGTGGGGACTTGTGCAGTCGGTGCCGTACCAGAGAGTTCCCGTGCTCCGGTTTTTCCAGCAGGATCAGAAAGGGCGCCCTGTGTTTCAGTGGGCGCCCAGAACGACACCTCTTGAGCCAGATCCCCTCCTGTCGCGGTGGCGTATCCGTGTCGGAATGAAGTACACCTTCTGAGGTGCCCGCAGAACTGCTGCCGATGACCCCCAACATCGGCGTCATCAACTCTTGGTTTGCCCAATGCGTGCAGATTCCAGGGGAAATGCTAACTCACACCCGAATTTCTGGCGGCAGAACGAATCCTGGGGCTGGTCACATGTGACTGGCAGGGGAGTCTTGAACGTTGTTCTGCAGCATTTTCGTTGCGCGTGGGGGAACTTTTTCGTAAGATATTTCGTCAATACTTGTACAGTGAAGACCCCTATTTCACATACCGCCGTACGGCTTGCATTGCTCGTTGTGATGTGCGCATCCTCGACCGGTTTCACAACGATTCTGACATACTGCACGATGAGCCATTCATCGGTGTGTTGCTGCTCCCATGATCGGGAAAGTGCGGCGGCGGGTCGGTCGGAGACCGCTTCCATCGACTACCCGAACGTCGACTGCAATATTCAGATCGTTGCCGGTGGCGTCAATCCCGTTGCCCTGAATGTATCCGCAGAGGCCTCGGTCAAGTCTTTGACTTCGGACCTGATGCCGGCGGATTCCGGCATTGTCCCGCTTCCCGTTGTATCCCGCCAGCGAATTCTAGCTCATGCGAATGACATGGCTCCTCCCGCAGGAGACCTGTCTATTCGCAATCGCACCCTCCTGATTTAGACCCTCTCAGGCATGTCTCTCGTACGCATCTCGCGTACGCTGGTTCAGCATGTCCATGCTGTCATTCAACTATTTGTCCTGGAGTTATCATGATCGAGCGCATCATTGACTGGAGCGCCAGAAACCGGTTCATCGTCATTATCCTGTATCTGCTGGTGACAGGGGCCGGGATGTACAGTGTCGTCCATCTTCCCGTTGACGCTATCCCGGATCTCTCCGAGAACCAGGTCATCGTCTTCACTGAATGGATGGGGAGATCTCCTGAAGTCGTCGAACAACAGGTCACCTACCCGATTTCTGCTGCCTTGCAGGGACTGCCGGAAGTGAAGGCGGTCCGCGCGACCTCCATGTTCGGAATGTCTTTCGTCTTCGTCATCTTCAATGACAACACTGACCTGTATTTTGCCCGCAATCGTGTCGTCGAAAAACTTGCTCTGGTGCGCACACTATTGCCCGCAAGTGCGACGCCGATTCTGGGGCCCGACGGCAGTGGCGTGGGGCATGTGTTCTGGTACACCGTAGAAGGAAAAACATACGATCTGGCCACGTTGCGATCCATTCAGGATTGGTACTTGCGGAACAAGCTTGTGTCTGTTGAGGGGGTGGCTGAAATTGCGAGCATCGGCGGCTTCGTGAAACAATACCAGGTCGATATCGACCCTCTCAAAATGCGGGCATACAATGTCACCGTGAACGAAGTGGCCTCAGCCATCCAGCGGAACAACAACGAGGTAGGAGGGAAACTTCTCGAAATAAGCGATGCTGAGTACTTTGTCCGGGGTCAGGGTTATATCGCCTCCATCGCTGATGTCGAGAATCAATTTGTCAGGCTAGGTGCGAATGGTATTCCGATTCTGGTCAAGAATGTCGCCACCGTGCAGCTTGGCGGGGATATTCGCCGGGGCCTGCTGGAGAAGGATGGTCAGGGGGAAGTTGTCGGCGGCATCGTCGTCATGCGAAGCGGGGCGAATGCCCGCGATGTCATCGACAGGGTCAAGCAGCGTATCGAGGAGATCACGCCCGGACTCCCACCCGGGGTTGAAATCATCGCATCGTACGATCGTGCGACGCTGATCGAGGCTGCGATTGGAACGCTGAGCCGCGCGTTGGTAGAGGCAAGTATCATCGTCGCTGTCGTCGTGACGATATTCCTCCTGCACTTCCGCTCGATCGTTCGCATTCTCATTGAATTGCCGCTGTCCATCCTTCTCAGTTTCATCCTGATGTATGTCTTTGGCATCACCTCGAATATCATGTCCCTGGGAGGGATAATCCTGGCGATAGGGGTCATCGTCGACTCATCGATTGTCCTCGTTGAAAACGCCTACCGGAACATCGCCAATGCACTTGCTGCCAGGGGGCATCTGACAAATGAGGAATATCGTGACATTTCGATCATGTCAGCCAAGCAGGTGGGAAGGGCGATCTTTTTTTCTG
>Ga0316603_10001107_pt1 | contig 14107 bp, 12 predicted proteins | sample OWC_soil_day10_n_FD_207649 | JGI IMG/M metagenome (GOLD analysis project Ga0316603, IMG submission 207649) | Wetland soil microbial communities from Old Woman Creek delta, Ohio, United States - OWC_soil_day10_noCT | ecosystem: Environmental > Terrestrial > Soil > Wetlands | place: USA: Ohio...
TCCAGACTTGCAGAAATATCTAAGCTGGTTCCGTACTTTAAGTTGGTGAACCAGGAGAAACTGGCCTCGCGTCTCAAGGCTCCGGAAGAATACGACGCTCTCTTCACGAAAGAGGAGATTGACAAGCTCTTTCGTGAGATGGTCTCGTACTATATCGATCCGGAGAAGTGTCAGGCCTGCATGACCTGCTTCAGGAGATGCCCTGCCGAGGCGATCGTAGGCGGCAAAAACCGGATCCACGTCATCGACCAGGACAAGTGCATCAAGTGCGGGACGTGCTTTGAAGTCTGCCCCCCGCGCTTTGCATCGGTGAAGAAGATCTCGGGCGAACCGGTCCCTTCCCCCATCCCTGAAGAAAAAAGAACTCTAGTGAGAAAGGGTAAAGAGAAATAAGAGAGGTCAGACCCTTCACTTCTCTTTCCGAGCCGCATCAACCATTAAGTTTATTGACCTACTGGGGAAACAGCCAGGCGCCGGCTACCGCAATAGACATTAATCCCTGAGCCCCTGGACGGTGAGGCCAGAGTCATGTTCAGGGAATCGGCCAGTTCCACGGCCAGGGCCGTGGGCCGGGAAGCAGCCATGATAAAGGGAATTTTGGCACGGGCCGCCTTCTGAACCAGCTCGTAGCTGATGCGGGAAGACAGGATCAAGACTCCTGCCTGGTCCAGGGTTCTCTTGAGAAAAAGCTTTCCAATGGCCTTGTCCAGCGCGTTGTGCCGGCCCACATCTTCGGCCAGGGACAGATATTCGAAGTTGGAGCTGTAGATGGCCGCGGCATGAGAAGCGCGGGTCTTCCGGTACAGGGACTGGTGCTCCTTCAAGGTCTCCAGGCAGTGATAGGCCTTTTCGAGATCAATGGGCGGACCTTCGGGCACGGGCTTTATGATCTGCGAAAGGTCTTCAACCAATTCCTTTCCGCAGATGCCACAGCTCGTCTGGCTGACAAAACCACGGCGTTCCAGCACGCCGGTGATGGCCGTCAGGCGGATCGCGTTGACGGTTAGGGTGACCACGTTCGTGGCTTCTCCCTCGCAGGAGGCGATGGTCCCAACGTCGTCCGGGCTGTCCACGATGCCCTCGGCCAGACAAAACCCGGCCACGTGCGCCGGTTCGTCCCCGGGTGTGCGCATGACAACAGCGTAGGGCTGACCCTGTATCCGGATGGACAGCGGCTCCTCCTGGATCAGGTCCAGCTTGGCGGAGGTGTTGACTTTTCCTTCCTGGCGCAGGACTGTTACGGGAATAGTCTGGTCGCTCAAGGGTCCCCCTTTACAGCTGAATTTACTACGTGAATTTAATTGTATCCTCACGCTTGTCAAGAACGTTTTTCTCTTGACACGCAGACCTCTGTTTGATAAGAAGAACGAGTGTTTTATATAGGAAACCAATTTGTGCTTAACCATGCCCCCAGCATCAAAAAGAGTGCCGGCTGTTGACAAGTGTTTTGCTATCCTGGACCTGCTTGCTCAATCCAAGCAACCCATGGGAATCAGCGACATATCGGGAAAGCTTGACCTAAACAAGAGTACGGTTTTCCACATCGTCCATACGCTCATGGACCTCAATGTGCTTGAGAATCAGCGTGACGGCAAGTTCATCTTCGGCACTCACTTCTACATCCTGGGGAACATGGCGGGGAAGCGCTCGAAGCTCATACAGACTGCGCACCCCTACTTGGAGAGGATCAACGAGAAGACCAAGCTGTCCGCTTTCTTAGGGTTGCGTTCCGACCGCCAGGCCATTCTTATCGATAAAGTGGATTCAGCCTACGGAATTAAATTGTCATCGGAAATCGGCATGCAGATGCCGATCTTGGCGGGCGCCGGCATCAAGGCCATGCTTTCACAACTGCCTGATGAAGAAATCGACGCGATCCTCGCTCGCACCGAGCTTAAGAGATACACACCCTATTCCATTGTTGACAAGGAGACCTATAAGGCGGAGATTCTCGAAGTTCGAAAACAAGGCATCGCCTATGATAGAGAGGAGTATATTGAGGGAATGGTTGCCTTTGCCATACCTATTAAGGCAAACGGAAAGGATCTTCAGGCCGCCATCTGGGCTGCCGGCCTGACACATCAGGTGCCTGAGGCGTCCATCCCAAAGCTGACACAGCTGCTGAAAGGGATCTCCGAAGAGATTAATTATCGGTTACTGTAAAGTGTAAAAAAAAATGGGCAACCTGCGACGAACAATAATTACGGGACGGGTAGTAAGTGATTGGAGGAGGTTAAGACATGTATTTCAGGGTTTATTGTAACGTAAGGGAGATCGAAGCCCCCAGTATCGAAGCTGCCGAGCAGATGGTTAAGGATTCGCTGCGGGACTTTATCTGGTTGCTTCCAGTCACAGAGACTCCTGTAGCGCCCCCGGCGAGAGCACCTGAAAGACCTAAAGTAAAGGAGAAGAAAGGCGGACATGGTTCAATGACCGCGCGGCATTAGAAAGTGAAGTATTAAGAACCTTCGCAGCCGGACATCAGACTGCGTAGAGACCTTAGAGGGGTAAGAAAATGAGGTACGCTGAAACAGGGTTCCAATTAGAAGTTGATTTGTCAAAGGGTAGCATTGAGAAGGTAGAGACCGATCCGAGAGATACGGCATTGTATCTCGGGGGGAACGGCATGAACGCGAAGCTGCTCTATGATCGGGTCCCTCCGGAAACCGATCCATGGTCTCCTGACAACCTGCTCATATTCGGCAACGGTCTTTTGAACGGCACATGCGTTCCCGGCGCAAACCGCGTTTCGGTCAATACGATTGCCCCCGTGAACGGATTCTTCGGGCATTCCCTGATGGGCGGATTTTTCGGCGCGGAAATGAAAATGGCCGGTTATGACCGAATAGTTATTCAGGGCGAGGCCCCTGACCTGGTCTACCTGGCCATATACAACGACAAAGTCGAGATCCGTGATGCCACGCATCTCCGCGGAAAAGGCATGGTTGACACTCAGCGCTCGATCCAGGAGGAGTTGAACGACAGAAGGGCCTGGGTCGCTGCCATTGGTCCGGCCGGAGAGCACAGGGTCATTATGGCTTCGATCGATTGCGGCAACTCGAGCGCGGCTCGAACGCCCGGGCCGGTCATGGGGGCCAAAAAGCTGAAGGCGATCGCCATCCGGGGAACAAAAGACGTGTATCTCGCCCACCCCGCTGAAGCCTGGGAGATGTGCTCACGCCTGAGGAAGGAACTTGATGCGAACCCGAATGTCGGCGACTGGATGGCGACCGATGAAGATGACAGCTTCCATCACAACAATTTCTCCTGGGGCAATGCCCGTGTACGCCGAAAGACCTTCTGGAGCGATTCTCTCGAAGAGAGATGGCGGAATCTCAAGTACGACCACATGGACCGCTGGACAGGCTGCTGGAACTGCCCCAAGGCATGCCACAATCTCATTAGCTGGCCGAACCGGCGGAAATTTTCCTACAAGTGCTACGGAAAAGACACCTATCACATGGCCTCCTTCCAGGAGTTGGACTTCACCTTCGAGATACTCCCTGTTGCTATGGACTTAGGGTTTGACTCCTACTCAACTCCGCAGGTTATCGCCTTTGCCCTCGAGCTCTTGGATGCCGGGATTCTCACGGAAAAAGATTTTCCTGGCATGCCCTCCGACGTGAGACAAAGGTTCTACTACCTCCTTCATAAAATAGCGTTTAGAGAGGGCATAGGAGATGTTCTCGCCTATGGCACTTCGGGTGCGGCTGCCATAATCGGCAACGGCGCTGAGACATTTGATCACAACACGGTCAAAAAATTCGAACAGCTCCCCATCAAGCTGGGCAAACTCAATCCGGCCTATTTCCTTATGATAGCCACCGGTGAAGACATGGCTATCACCCAGATTGAAGGCTCCTTCCCGCAGGACCCGATCACGGATCCGGAGCTGAAGGAAGAGTTCATCAGGAAATGGGTCGCGGTCCCGGATAAGAAGTTCCATGACTGGTTCCGGCAGTGGGTAAAGCGTGATCAGTTGCCCGACGAAGCCATGGTCGAAATTTGTGATTGGAATGAGTGCATGCACTACCTGGATGATGCCTTGGGGCTTTGCGGATTCGTTTCCTCGTTCAGAGGCCAGTTCGGCGGCACCACAGGATATCACGTATGGAATATGCCACAGGTCATCACCCACACGACGGGGATCGAGTTTGACAAAGACAGGCTGTGGGCATGCTTCCAGAGGAACCGGAATCTGATCCGAGCCCTCAATAATAGACGGGGCCTGAGGAGACACATGGAGAGGCCGCCGGAGGATCACTGGGCGGTACGGAATGAGGAATACGAGCAGCAGCTCCTGACCAAATATTATGACTTCAAAGGTTGGACCTTTGATGGAATTCCCACCAAAGAGACTTTGGAGAGACTGAGCTTGGGCTATGTGGCGGAAGACCTCATCAAGAGGGGTGTTTTAAACGGGAATGAAGTCACTGCCCTCAAAGATCCCAGGGCCAAGAAAGAGAAGGAATAAATAAGGGGGCTTCGCCGTGGACAGCAATCGGAAAAAAACAAAAATAGTCAAAGAAATAAGGGTGGATGCCAAGAAATGCGTGGGCTGCAAGGCGTGTGAGATAGCGTGTTCGGCCTTCCACGCCGTACCGAAATTTAGCTCGGTTAACACCGCGCGCTCCCGGATCATGGTCGTCATGGACGAAATGCGGGATGTGTTCGTTCCGGTTCGTGCCGGCGCGTATACGGAAGCCGAATGTAATGGGAGAAACCGTTACGTGATCGAGGGCAAGGAGTACGATGAGTGCACCTTCTGCCCGGCTTCCTGCCCGTCGAGGGATGCGTTCAAAGAACCGGATTCAGGTCTCCCGCTCAAGTGCGATATGTGTGAAAGCGTCCCGCCCCTGGAAAAACCCATGTGCGTAGACGCATGCACGTTTGGCGCCTTGACCTACGAAGAAAGAGAGGTGGTAAGGACTGAAGCAGGAGAGGTAAAGCGGGAGGACATGGAGATAGGATTAGAGCAATTGGTAAAGAAATATGGATCGAAGAGGGTACTGGATACGCTTTCCCGATTGCAGAGGCTTGAACATCAAGGCGAAAGAAGAGGGTAGAGGTCAAGGACATCACGGAGATTGTCCAGGATGTGATTTAAGGAAACCTAACCTTATAAGGACTTTAAAGCAGTGGAAAAAGAACCGGTTGAAGAACAGGTTGTCGATATTCCAGTAGGCGGAAACACTGGGGATGTCATGGTTGTGGGTGCGGGGATCAGCGGCATTCAGGCAGCCATCGATCTCGCCTACACGGGCTACAAAGTTTACCTTGTTGATAAGTCTCCAGCCATCGGCGGCAAGATGGCGCAGTTGGACAAGACCTTTCCCACCAATGACTGCTCCATGTGCATTGAATCTCCGAAATTCATCGAAGCCAACCGACATCCCAACATAGAAATCCTGACCTATACCGATGTCGACAGGGTTGAAGGACAACCAGGAGAGTTCAAGGTAACCCTTATCAAGAAGCCCCGATACATCAGAACAGAGGAGTGCAGGGGCTGCACCACTTGCACCGAGTACTGCCCGGTCATGGTTCCCGACAAATACAATCAAAGCCTGTCACTGAACAAGGCAAGCCACATACACTTTTCCCAAGCAGTTCCGCTTATCCCTTACATAGACCCCGATGAGTGCCTTTTTCTGCAAGGCGAGAAATGTACCATTTGCGTAGGAGCCTGTAAGAACAAGGCCATAGATCTGTATCAAAAGGCGGAGAGGTTGGAAATCGAGGTTGGCGCCATCATTCTGGCTCCGGGCTACGAACCGTTCGACCCTAGAGTGAGGGGCGACTATGGTTACGGAAAGATGGAGAACGTGGTCACTAGCCTTGATTTTGAAAGGATACTGTGTGCCACCGGTCCCTATGAAGGTGAGATCAGACGCCCTTCGGACAAGAAACATCCTCACAGGATAGCGTGGATTCAGTGCGTCGGTTCCAGACGGGTCACCCCGGGCGACAACAGCTATTGTTCGGCCGTGTGCTGCACCTACACGCAGAAACAGGTCATCCTGACAAAAGACCATGATGCCGAGGCTGAATGCGCGGTGTTCCACAACGACATTCGTTCATTCGGCAAGGACTTTGAGCGTTTCTACCAGAGGGCGGAAAACCTCCCCGGGGTTCGCTTCATCAGAAGCTATGTGTCCCTCGGCAGAGAGATCCCCGAAACCAAAAATGTGACCTTGAGATACGCTACTGCCGAGGATGGGGTAAAGGAAGAGGAATTCGACATGGTGGTGCTGTCGGTCGGATTGAATCCTCCCGTCGATGTTGAGCAATTGGCCCAGAAATTCGGAATTGAGCTTGATTCTCACGGTTTCTGCAAGACAAATCCAGTTAACCCCATGGAGACCACCCGCCCCGGAGTCTTTGTGAGCGGCGCCTTCCAGGGGCCTATCGACATACCCGAATCGGTTGTGACGGCCAGCGGGGCTGACAGCCTTTGCAGTCAACTCCTTCACTATCAGCGGGGAAACCTGGCTAGAGAAAGGCAGTACCCGCTCGAAAGGGATGTCACAGGAGAGGAACCCAGGGTGGGGGTCTTTGTGTGTCACTGCGGGGCCAACATCGGAAGGGTGGTGAATGTCCCCTCGGTGGCCGAATATGCCTTGACCTTACCCAATGTTGTTCACGCCGAAGAAGCCCTCTTCGCGTGCTCAACGGATACTGCCCGCAAGATATCGGAGACAATCAAGGAGAAAGGCCTCAACCGTGTGGTTGTTGCAGCCTGTACCCCCAGAACACATGAGCCGCTGTTCCGGGACACGGTTCGTGAAGGGGGGATCAATCCCTATTACTTTGAATTTGCGAATATAAGAGAACACTGCTCCTGGGTCCACTCCAAAGAAAAGGAAGTCGCCACCCAGAAGGCTAAGGATATTGTTCGAATGTCGGTAGCGAGAACCGCCCTGTTGGAGTCCTTGAAGGAATTCGATCTGCCGGTCGACAAGAGGGCCTTGGTGGTCGGAGGGGGCGTGGCCGGGATGACCAGTGGACTCAGCCTGGCCAACCAGGGGTTCGACGTCTATCTGGTGGAGAAGGACAAGGATCTGGGCGGGATGGCCCGAAGGATTCACAGCACCCTGGAAGGGACGGATGTTCAGGCATACTTGAGCGACCTTATCCGTAAGGTTCACCGGCACCCCTCCCTTCATGTAACTACCGAAGCCACAATCACGGAAGCGTCCGGTTATGTGGGGAATTTTGTCACCAAGGTGAGATCTAAAGGAACGGTCAAGGAGATCCGCCATGGAATCGCCATCATAGCCACCGGTGCTGAGGAATACAAACCCACCGAGTACCTTTACGGGAAAGATGAAAGGGTAAGCACGCAGCTGGAGTTAGGGGAGAAAATCGCCAACAAAGATGACAAGGCACTCAACTCCCAGAGCATGGTGATGATCCAATGCGTAGGCTGCAGAAATGAAGAAAGAAACTATTGCAGCCGCGTGTGTTGCAGCCACTCCATCAAAAACGCATTGAAGCTGAAAGAGATCAAGCCCGAGATGGATATCTACGTTCTGTATCGGGATATGAGAACTTATGGTTACAAAGAAGACTATTACCGGGTAGCCTCGGAAAAGGATGTGAAGTTCATCCGCTATGAGGCGGGCGATAAGCCCCAAGTGGAGGCCGGTCAGTCGGAGGATGGTCGGCCTGTTCTGAAAGTAACCGTGACAGACCCTGTCCTCGGCAAGAAGCTTTCCCTGGATGCCGATTACCTTGCTTTGGCCGCTGCCGTTATTCCTTCATCAACGAATGCCGAGATCGCCAAGTTCTTCAAGGTGTCGTTAAACCCTGACGGTTTCTTCCAGGAAGCCCATGTGAAATTGAGACCGGTCGACTTCGCAGCGGAAGGCGTATTCCTGTGCGGGACGGCTCACTATCCTAAACATCTTTCGGAAACCATCAGCCAGGCTTATGGAGCTGCAGGCAGGGCTGTAACGGTCCTCTCAAGGGATGCGGTCACAGCCTCAGGCGCCGTTTGCGAGGTGAATGAAAACGATTGTGTATCGTGTGGGGCATGTATTTCAGTCTGCAAATATGGCGCTATAGAGTTTGTGGATACACCACAGGGGAGAAAGGCCAGGATCAATCCTGTCCTTTGTAAAGGAGACGGACTCTGTAATGCGAAGTGCCCGACCGGTGCCGCTTCCCTGAAGCATTTCACGGATCAAGCGATCCATCGCCAGATCGACGCGTTGTTTCAAGTTGTGCAGTAGGGCTAATAGCAATAGGAGAAAAGAATGGCTAGCGAGTTTACGTTCAGACCAAAGATCCTCGGTTTTCTGTGCTTCTGGTGAGGATACGGGGCCGCCGACCTCGCTGGAGTTTCCAGACTGCAATATGCGCCTGAAATCAAAATCATCCGAGTCATGTGCACGGGCCGAGTCGAGCCTTCATTCATAATCCAAGCCTTCTCGAATGGAGCAGACGGGGTATTCATTGGCGGGTGTTGGCCTGGCGAATGCCATTATTCGACCGAAGGAAATTACCATGCGTTAAGCATGATGCATCTAACCAGAAGAATACTGGAACACATAGGGGTGAACCCCCAGAGGCTAAGGTTGGAATGGGTTTCCGCTTCTCAAGGAATCCGTTTCGCCGAGATCATGAATGACGTTTCCAAGCGGATAAAAGAACTTGGACCTCTCGGCAAAGGCGAAGGCATTGAGGGAAACGGATTAAAGTTCAAACTGAAGGCGGTTACTGATTTGCTCCCCTACATCAAACTTGTGGAAAGGGAGAGGCTGAGAGTACGTTTTGCGACAGACGAGGAATATGCCGCATTTTTTGCCAGTGAAGAGTTTGACCGGTTATTCCGGGAACTGATCGCGGATAAACTCGCCATAAGCCGGATCGTAGCGGCTCTTCGAGAAAGACCCCTTTCGACCGGAGAAATCTCTGAGGAATTAGGCTTACTCCCGTCTGAGGTATCCGTTTACCTCAAGAGCTCAGCAAGGCAAGGGTTAGTCCATTTCGATGAAGACCGAAAGCGCTACGTTGCTGCCTAAGGTAAGAGAGCTTGAACAAGTTTAGGGCAAAGAAAGAAGAAGGTCAGGACACCGTCTATGGATAAGGGTAAAATCGACAAGATCATTGAAAAATATCCGAGCGACCCCAGTTCACTCATACAAGTATTGCTGGAGATTCAGAGAGAGAATCACTGGCTTCCGAAGGAAGCAATAGAGAGGGTCAGCGAAAAATTGCAGGTTCCTCTCAACCGGATACAGCATATCGCTACCTTTTATAAGGCCTTCAGTCTGGTTCCAAAGGGCCGTCATGAGATTCATGTTTGTGTGGGTACAGCCTGTCACGTTCGTGGTGCGCAGCGTGTCCTCGACAGGGTTCAAGACCTGACTGGGATCAGCCCCGGCGAAACAGACTTGGATATGAAGTTCAGCCTGGAAACGGTTAACTGTCTCGGCTGTTGCGCTTTAGGACCGGTGATGGTCGTCGATGGCGAATATCATGGCAAGATGGCACCGGCCAAGTCGGAAGAGGTGTTGAAAGACGTTGAGTAAGGAAAGCTTATGCCAAGGATAAACTCTGCTGTTGAGTTGGAAAAATTCAGGAAGGACCTCTTATCAAAGAGGAACCCCAATAAGCCTTGTATTACGCTGTGTTCCGGCACTGCCTGTCATGCCACGCAGAGTGAAAAAGTTGCGGCTGCTATTGAGCAGGAAATAGAGAAACAAGGGTTAAAGGCTGACGTAGACTTTAGGAGAACCGGTTGTCACGGCTTTTGCGAGAAGGGCCCCATTGTTGTTATCTACCCTGAGGAGATATGTTATCTCCAAGTAACAGCCGAAGACATTCCCGAGATTGCCTCTCAGACCTTGAAGGAAAAGAAGGTTGTTGATCGTTTACTCTACGTCGACCCAACCACGGGCGAGAAAGCGACCCTGGAATCCGATATCCCCTTCTACAAGAATCAAGAACGGCTTGTTTTCCACTTCAATACCAGGATTGACCCCAAAAGCATTGAAGATTATCTCGCCATAGGAGGCTATCAAGCCTTGGCCAAGGCACTCTTTGAGATGACGCCGGAGCAAGTCATCGCGGAAGTGAAGGCCGCAAATTTGAGGGGTCGAGGGGGAGCGGGTTTCCCGGCAGGAATAAAGTGGGAGGCGGCTCGTAAGACCCCGGGGGAGTTGAAGTATGTCATAGTCAATTGCGATGAGGGAGACCCTGGGGCTTACATGGATCGGTCGCTTATGGAGGGAAATCCTCACACGGTGTTGGAAGGCTTGATGATCGGAGCCTATGCCATCGGCGCTCATGAGGGCTATGTTTACATTCGTCAGGAGTATCCCCTCGCGGTGGAGAACTTGACTATTGCTCTCGCGCAAGCTGAGGAATATGGCCTTCTCGGGGAAAAAATTCTCGGCTCCGGATTCGATTTCAACGTCAAGGTGCACCGGGGAGCCGGCGCCTTCGTGTGTGGTGAGGAAACATCGCTCCTCATGTCGTTGGAGGGTAAGCCGGGTGAGCCAAGAGCGAGGCCGCCCTATCCGGCCGTTAAAGGGCTCTGGGGTAAGCCAACCAACATCAACAATGTGGAGACATGGGCCAACGTGCCCTTGATTATCAACGGAGGAGCTAGTGCCTTTTCGTCGATCGGCACTGAGGGAAGCAAAGGCACCAAGATATTTTCATTGGTTGGCAAGGTGAACAACACCGGCCTTGTCGAGGTCCCCATGGGAGTGACCTTGAGAGATATTATCTACAAGGTGGGCGGTGGTATCCCTGGAGGCAAGAGGTTCAAGGCAGTGCAGACGGGTGGTCCATCAGGAGGATGTATCCCTGAGAAATACCTGGACATAAAGGTCGACTTTGACGAACTGAAAAAGGTTGGCGCCATCATGGGTTCAGGTGGGATGATCGTGATGGATGAAGATACGTGCATGGTTGACGTGGCCAAGTATTTTCTAAATTTCCTCACTGGAGAATCGTGCGGCAAATGCTCCCCCTGCCGTGAAGGCATCAGGCAGATGCTCAAGATTCTGACTAAAATCAGTGAAGGAAAGGGAAGAGAGGGCGACATTGAACTTTTGGAGGAGCTGGGCCAGACAACCAGAGATGCCTCACTTTGTGCTTTAGGTGGGACTGCGCCTAACCCGGTTCTCAACACGATACGTTATTTCAGAGATGAGTATGAGGCACACATCAAGGAGAAAAGGTGCCCGGCTTATGTCTGCAAGGAGCTCGTCTCATACTATATTGCCCCGGACAAGTGCCAGGCCTGTCTGAGTTGCCTTAGGAAATGCCCTGCCGAGGCAATTGCAGGCGGCAAGAACCAGATCCATGTCATCGACCAAGAAAAATGCATCAAGTGCGGAACCTGCTTTGAAGTTTGCCCCTCTCGCTTTCGTGCGGTGAAGAAGATTTCTGGAGAGCCTGTTCCGCCTCCTATTCCTGAAGAAGCAAGAAGGATCGTCAGAAAAAGCAAAGGTAAAGAGAAATGAGTGAACTCCTCTTACAGATTGATGGAAGAAAAGTTGAAGCAAAGGAAGGGATGACCATTCTGAAGGCGGCACAAAGTGCGGGCATTTTTATTCCGACACTTTGTCACCACGAGAAATTAGAACCTTATGGGGCTTGCCGAATTTGCGTAGTAGAAGTAGATGCTCGTGGTCGGACAACCCTCGCCGCTGCGTGCCTTTACCCGGTAGAACCCGATATGGTGGTGAGAACCAGGTCTGAGAAGGTAGATAAAACTCGCAAAGTTCTTTTGGAGCAGTTACTGGCTCATGCACCCGATGCCCCGGCATTGCAGGAGTTGGCACAGCAGTATGGGGCGGACAAAGACCGTTTTGAAAAAGAGTCCTCATTTTGCGTTCTTTGTGGTCTATGTGTGAGATATTGCGCTCAAGTCAAGAAGAAAAATGCTGTCGGATTTGTTGACAGAGGAGCAAGTCGAGAGATCAGCTTTATTCCGGAGATAGCCTCTAGGGAGTGCTGGAACTGCAAGGAGTGCTTTCCACTCTGCCCTACATCGTATCTGCAGGCCGCTTACCATTTAACCGAAGCCCTCGCCTTTCCCCGGCATTCTTTCAAATCCGCGTCAGGGAAATAGTCAAGGCGGTATGCGTTTGATCAGAGTTTTAGTTCCAGGTTGATCAGGGGGCCTTTCTGGAATCCGGAGTCGTGAAAGAATTTGAGCAGGTCCCAGTCCGGCCAGTTCACCATGGTATAAATCGTGTCGACTCCGACTTTTTTGAGGTTGGCAATCATTTCCTTCATGAGCATCCGGGCAATACCCCGCTTTTGATAGTCGGGATCCACGCCGATGGTGTCAATCCATCCGATGTTCTCCGGCACATCGTATTCATATCCGCTGGCATCCCCCAGAATGAAGCCGACCACTTTCCCGTCCGCTTCCGCCACCAGAGAAGCAATGGGCAAACGTTCCTCAGCAAGGCTCATTTTCCCCAGCCAGTAATCCCATCTTGATTTACCCAGGACTTTGGTGTCGATCGCCACAACAGCGTCCAGGTCGTTCTCGTTCATGTTTCTGACAACAGCGATTTTTGACTTAACAGGCATATCCCTCTCCTTTCGACCCGGATGGATCCCTTCCGACTTACCGGCGACACAAGGTAGTGAGATGCATTTAAACGCGATGGGTATCAATGCCTCATGCGGTTACCACTTCACCAAAGCGCTTCCCCAGGTCAGACCTCCCCCGAAGACAGGGAGGCACACGAGGTCGCCTTCTTTGATGCTTCCATCCCTGACCGCTTCATCAAGGGCAATCGCACACGACGCGGAGGAGATGTTTCCGTATTTGTGGAGGGTCACATAAAACTTCTCCATCGGAAGATGCAGGGACTTGGCCATGGCCTGAAACATTCTCAAGTTGGCTTGATGGGGAATAAACCATGCGATGTCTTTGACCGCCACCTTGTTGTGGTCCGCCGCCTCTTGGATGGACTCGACAAAGTGCCGCACCGCCACCCTGAAGCTCGCGTTCGCCTCGATCAGGTTCAACGTGTGAAGCCCCTTGTCCACGCTTTCATGCGAAATCGGTGTGGTTCGCGAACCTCCCCCGGGCAGCAGAAGATCTTGTCCGTCTTTTCCGTCCGTGTGGATGTGGGTGGAAAGAATCTGGTGGCCTCCACCGTCCTTGGTCAGGATCGCTGCTCCGGCGCCGTCCCCCCACAAGATGCAGGTGGTCCTGTCCTTCCAATTGAGGGTTCTGGTCATGACTTCGGCACCCACCACGAGCACGGTTTTTGAAAACCCGGTGAGGAGATACTGAGTCGCCACATTGAGACTGAAGATGAACCCGGAACAGGCCGCGGTCACATCAAAGGTCACGGCCTGAGGCGCATCCAGTTTCGCCTGGAGCCAGTTGGCGGCGGCCGGGCAGCACGTGTCGGGAGTGATGGTCCCGATGATGATGAGATCCAGGTTCCTGGCCGTCAGTCCCGCCATTTCAAGCGCCTTGCGGGACGCTTCAAGAGCAAGGTCCGATGTGGTCACATCCGGATCGGCGATGCGCCTTTCCCGGACACCCGTGCGCTGGGTGATCCACTCGTCCGTCGTGTCGAGCCCCATTTTTTGGAGGTCGAAATTGGTCAGAACTTTTGGGGGGACGTACGATCCTGTCCCCAGAATTCGTATGGGTTGCATAGGGAGTACTTGTCTTTCTACCGGGATTTAATGCCCAACTGTTTTTCCTTCTTGGCGATGGAAAGCCTTGTCTTCACCACTGTGTCCGGAATCAGGCTGATGGAGTCAATCCCGCATTCCACGAGAAACTCCGCGAATTCAGGGAAGTCGCTGGGGCCCTGGCCGCAAATTCCGATTTTGCGGCCTTTTTCCCTGGCCACCTTGATCACCTGGGCCACGAGCCTTTTCACCGCTTCGCTTCTTTCATCATAGAGATGGGCCACCAGGGAAGAATCCCGGTCAAGACCGAGAGCCAGCTGGGTCAGATCATTGGAGCCGATGGAGAAACCGTCGAAGATGTCGGCGAACTGATCGGCACAGATGACATTGCTTGGAATCTCGCACATGACATAGATTTCCAGGCCTTCTTCTCCCTGGACCAGGCCGAATTTTTTCATCTGGGCCACCACTTTTTTCC
>Ga0316603_10001112_pt1 | contig 14079 bp, 13 predicted proteins | sample OWC_soil_day10_n_FD_207649 | JGI IMG/M metagenome (GOLD analysis project Ga0316603, IMG submission 207649) | Wetland soil microbial communities from Old Woman Creek delta, Ohio, United States - OWC_soil_day10_noCT | ecosystem: Environmental > Terrestrial > Soil > Wetlands | place: USA: Ohio...
TCGGAGACACCGGCATCACGAAGCGCAGCCGGCGCTCGCGATTGTGGCTGAAGTTGATCAGCGTCTGGCGAGCCAGCTCCGCGCTCGGGATGCGGACCTCCTCGCCGTTCGTCGTGATCAAGACCAGCGCGTGTGGCGTGATCCGCACGACGCGGCCTTCGTGCGTGCCGAGTTGGATGAGGTCACCGGTCCTGAACGGCGGATGCAAGCCGACCCGTAACGCCGGGAAGAAGTTCGACGCCCAGTCCTTGAGCGCGAAGCCAACCCCCACTCCGAGGATGCCGAGCGTGCCGAACACGGCGACGACGAGGCCCGTGACGCCGACGACGTGGAGCGCGATCACGATCCCGACGAAGATCAAGCCGGCGCGGGAGATGCGGCGGAGCAGGTTTCCCGTCAGCCGACTCGCACCGAGCCGATGAAATGGATGTCGCCACCAGCGGAGCACCAGCGACAACAGGACGAACGGCGCGAACACGAGGAGCGCCGTGACGAGCCGCGGCCAGGCATCGCGCACCGAGCGACCGAGGTCGGCGAGCGAGCGTGCGAGTAGCGTGGGTGCATCGGATGGTTGACGGATCTCGCTCTTCACGAAGACGACCCCGTCGAGCCGGTTCGCGATCGCGACGGCCTGCTCCTCGAGCGCGCGGGTGTGCGTGGTGCCCTCGAGGACGACCACGCCGGCGCTGGCATCGATGCTCACGTCGTCCAGGCCGTCCACCTGCGTGTAGATCGTGGCGAGGCGACGCTCGATCGCCTGCTCGTCCGCGGGCTGGAGCGAGATCGCGGGTGCGTGCTGGGGGCTGTTCGCGGTGTCGGGCTCGACTCGGCCACACGCGACCACCAACACGACGGCGGCGGCGAGCTGCGAGAGTCTTGGTCGGTTGGTCGAGGACAAGTGATGCTCCGAGCTATGGCGTCGTGGGTGGCATGTGTTCGAGCACCGCGTCTGCGAGCCTCGACGTCGCGTCGTCGAGCGCGCCACCGATCGCCTCGACGACCGCGTCGAACGGAGCCGCGCGGACGTCGCGCTCGGCCGTGATGACACCGGTCGCGACGACGTCGCGGTCGTCGCGGAGCCGGTAGCGCAGCTGGACACGACCGCGATGGGCCGGCCGGCGCACCTCCTCGAAGGCGAGCACGTCGACGTCGAGGGCCACCGCGGAGCCCCCGGTGGCCTCGTCGAGGTCGCGCATCTCGAACAGCGCTCGCTCGAGCGAGCGCCGCACGTAGCGCTCCGGCGTCTCGCTCCACCGCCGCGTGTCGTACAGACTCAGCTCGACCGCCGATTCGCGCTGGACGATCCGGTAGCGAAGGTGCGAGCTCGCGATCACGCGGGCGAGGCGCAGCCGGCCACGAGAGACGCTCGTGCTCGGAGCCGTCACCGTCTGGGTGGGCGCCGTGGGCGAGAAATAGTGCACGTCGATCGGCTTCGACTTCGAGACGAGCGCGCAGCCCGCGAGCAGCAAGACGAGGAACCTCATCGCTGCTCTCTTCGCGAGCGGCCCTTGACCAGCATGTCGGGCTCGTTCTCGAGCGCGTCGACGAACTCGCGGACCGAGCGCGCGGCCTCACGGATCTCGCGCAAGGTCTCACCGAGGTCGATGGTGGACTCGCGCGTCTCGCGTCCGAGATCTCCGAGCGACTCGGTGGTGCGACGCGCGCTCGCGATCAACCCGTCCCCGTCGGTGCGGATCTTGTCGACCAGTGCATCGAGCTTGGTCGCCGAGGTGGTGAACCCGCGCAGGGCGGAGGCGAGCCTGGCTGGAAGTTGTTCGCGAGCGACGCTGCGGACGACGTGGTCGACGTCCTCGACCGTTCGGTGGGCCGACTCGACGAGCTTGCCCACGCCGTCGAACGCCTGATCGAGCTTGTCGAAGGACTTGGTCGCGCGGTCGGTCAGCGCCGGCAACCGCTGGCGCAGCACCGTGATCCCGCGCTGGAGATCGACGAGAAACGACGGTCGGGATGCGATGTACGGCGTGGCAGGTGGGAACGGAAGTGTCGGTGGGGGCGCGACGGTGGGATCGACGATGTCGATCTCCACGAGCTTGACGCCGGTGACGCCCATCGCCGCGACCTCGGTCCGCATCCCTGGCTCGGTCGCGAGCGCGAGCGAGCGCGAGCTCTTGCGATCGATCGCGAGCTGGACGTCGACATGCCTGCGATCCGGCGCGAGGTCGATCGCGACGACGCGCCCGATCCGAACACCGCGAAACTTGACGGGCGCCCCGACGTCGAGGCCTTGGACCGACTCGTCGAAGTACGTGTGGTACGTGTCCTCCGGGTGTTTGCGAACGCCGAGCACGAGCGCGGCGATCACGAGCGCGACGAGCGTCACCAGCGTGAGCAGGCCGAGCTTGAAGTGGCTGAACGCCGCGATCATGTGGCCTCCTGGGTGCGCGTGAAGAATCTGCGGACGCGTAGATCGGTGCTCGCGGCGAGCTCGCGCGGCTTGCCGGTGGCGAGCACGCAGCGAGCCTCCCTGTCGATCAAGATGCAGCGATCGACGATCGCGTAGACGCTGCCGAGGTCATGCGTGACGAGGACGACCGCGAGTCCGAGCTCGCGCGCGAGCAACGCGATCAGCCGGTCGATCTCGACGGCGGTGATCGGATCGAGGCCGGAGGAGGGCTCGTCGAGGAACAGCAGCGACGGATCGAGCGCGAGGGCGCGGGCGATCGCGACGCGCTTCCGCATGCCGCCGGAGAGCGTCGCCGGCGAGTGATCCGCGGTCGCTTCGAGTCCGACCAGTCGAAGCTTGGCGTTCACGATCGCGCGGATCGCGTCGCGCGGCAGGTCGGTCCAGGTCTCGAGCGCGAGCGCGATGTTGTCCCCGACCGTCATCGAGCCGAACAGCGCCCCTTGCTGGAACATCACGCCGAACTGCGGTCGCTGGTGATTGTGGATCGGCGTCTCGCCGTCGATCCGGATCGTGCCGGCGAGGGGAGGGTCGAGCCCGACGAGCGCCCGCATCATCGTCGACTTGCCGGACGCGCTGCGTCCGAGGATGCCGAAGATCTCGCCGGCCTCGACCGCGAAGCTCGCGTGCTCGATCAGCACGGCATCCGCGCTCCAGCCGATCGCGAGGTCCTGTACGTCGACGACCGCCGTCATACGTCCACCCTGCGGAAGAAGATCGTCATCAGCGTATCGAGGACCACGATGGCGAACAGGCAGATGACGACCGTCGCCGTCGTTCGCCGCCCGACGCCGGCCGCGGCACCGCGCGCGGCGAGCCCCTGCTGGCACCCGATCAGCGCGATCGCGATCCCGAACACCCCGCTCTTGACGAGACCGGTCCACACGTCCGAGGGGATGAGCGTGGCCTGAAGCTCGGCGAGGTACGCCTGCGGTGTGAGCCCGAGGCTGACGACGGCGACGACGAGGCCGCCGATCACGGCGGCGACGTCGCCGATCAAGACGAGCATCGGAGCCACGATGGCGAGCGCCAAGACCCGCGGCAGGACGAGGTACGGCATCGGCGCGATGCCCATCGTGCGCAACGCGTCGATCTCTTCGGAGATCCGCATCGTGCCGATCTCGGCCGCGAACCCGGCTCCGGACCGGCCGGTGATGATGATCGCGCCCATCAGCGGTGCGAGCTCGCGCGTGACCGAGATGCTCACGAGGTCGACGACGTAGATGTTCGCGCCGACCAGCTGGAGCGAGGGTGTCGACTGCATCGCGATCGTGAAGCCGACCAGGAACAGCAACACGATCACGATCGGAATCGCTTCCGCACCCGTGTGCTGGATCAACGACGGCACGGCGCGCCAGTTCCCGATGCGCGGGCGGCGCACGGTCTCCACCATCGTGGTCACGAGCTCGCCAGCGAAGCTCACGGGATCGCGCGCTTGGTGGGCGAGCGCCTCGACGCGCGCGCCGAGCCGCGCGAGCGCGCCCTCCTCGATCATCGGAGCCGGCTTGGCCGCGAGCGGCGTGTCGCCGCCATAGAGATGCACGACGGGCCCGATCGCCGCCGGCACGTGCACGAGCTCGCACTTCGTGCCGCGCGCGCCGAGGATGCCGCGGAGCTCGACGAGCAACACGACGACGACGCTATCGATCGCGGTGGTGCGCGCGAGATCGAGATCGAGCTGCGGGCCGGATGACTTCGCCGCCTCGTTCAGCGTGCGCCAGAGACGCCGTGCCTCGTGCGTGCGAAGCTCTCCTACGAGCTCGAGCCTGCCGTCGGCGCGCACTACTTGCCACGTCGTCACGCACCGGCGATGTGCATGCCTCGCGCCGTCCGTGGTGGTCCTGCATCTGCATTCGGATGCCGGAGAAGGAGAGATCCATGAGAACGCTTCCAGTGACATTCGCGCTCGTCATCGCAATCTCTGCATGTGCGACCGCACCGAAAAGCGCGAGCGGCCGCAGCGACCTCGTGACCGCGAGCGAGGCCACGCTCGGCCGGATGCGGGTGAAGGATCCCGCGCTCGCCGGCTTGCTCGCCACGTCCGCGGGCTACGCGGTGTTCCCCGAGATCGGGAAGGGCGGCTTGCTGGTGGGTGCCGCGTACGGTCGGGGCGTGCTGTACCAGAACGGACGGCGGATCGGGTTCGTCGAGCTCAACCAGGGTTCGCTCGGCGCACAGATCGGCGCGCAGACGTTCTCCGAGCTCATCGTGTTCCGCGATCGGTTCGCGGTCGAGAAGCTGAAGGCGGGGGATTTCTCGCTCGGCGCCAACGCGTCGGCCGTGATGCTCGTCGAGGGCGCCGCTTCGTCCGCAGACTTCGCGCAAGGTGTCGCCGTGTTCGTCGAGCCTCGTGGGGGCGCGATGGTCGAGGTGTCGGTGAGCGGGCAGGAGATCAACTTCGTACCCGCCGGCTGACGTCACTTTGTCAGCGCATCGACCGCCGCTTTGTGTTGCCCGAGCTTCTCCATCACGTCACCGACGGTGAAGGACGACGGACTCTGGCGCGGCGGGAACTCCACCAGCGTCTGCATCCACTCCGCGACGATCGCGCCGGCCGGCATGAACACGAACGCGCGATCGATGATCCACTTCTTGTAGAACACGTCGGCGGACTTGGGCGCTTCCTCGAACGGGTCGGTGCGCAGGTTGACGAGCTTGGGCGTCCTCAGCTGCACGAGCGGCTCGGCCCAGACGTCGAAGCCTTCCGCGCGCTGCTCCGTGAAGTGGATCTTCCAGTTGCCGTACCGGATCGCCATCAGGTCACCGTCGTCGCTCCAGTACCCGAAGCCCTTGCGCGGATTCTCCTTCGCTTCGCCCTTCCAATAGGGCAACAGGTTGTAGCCGTCGAGGTGAACCTTGTAGGTCAGCTTGCCGTTCTTGTGGCCCTTCTTCAGCTTGTCGACGATGCCCGGCTCGCCTGCGGCCGCGAGCAGGGTAGGCAGCATGTCCTGGTGCGAAAAGATCTCGTTCGAGACCGTGCCCGGCTTGATGACGCCCGGCCACCGGATCGCGCACGGCACGCGCCATCCGCCTTCCCAGTTCGTGTCCTTCTCGCCGCGGAACGGCGTGGTTCCGCCATCCGGCCAGCTCATCTCCTCGGCGCCGTTGTCGGTCGAGTACATCACGATCGTGTCGTCGGCGATCCCGAGCTCGTCGAGCTTGGCGAGGAGCCGGCCGACGTGGCGGTCGTGCTCGACCATGCCGTCGGGATACACGCCCAACCCCGTGACACCTTCCGCCTCCTTCTGGAGGTGCGTCCAGATATGCATCTTGGTCGAGTTCCACCAGCAGAAGAACGGCTTGTGCGCGTGGTGCTGGCGCTCGATGAACTCGATCGCACTCGTCGTGATCTCTTCATCCATCGTCTCCATGCGCTTCTTGTCGAGCGGACCGGTGTCCTCGATCTTCTGCGTACCGTCTGGTTTCGCCCAGCTGTGCAGCACGCCACGAGGACCGAACCGTTTCTTGAACGCAGGATCTTTCGGGTAGTCGGGGTTCTCGGGTTCTTCCTCGGCGTTGAGGTGGTAGAGGTTGCCGAAGAACTCGTCGAACCCGTGCACCGTAGGCAGAAACTCATCGCGATCGCCGAGGTGGTTCTTCCCGAACTGGCCGCACGCGTAGCCCAGCGGCTTGAGCAGCTCGGCGATGGTCGGGTCTTCCTTCTGCAAGCCGAGGTCTGATCCGGGAAGCCCGACCTTGGTCAGCCCGGTACGGATCGGCGACTGCCCCGTGATGAACGCGGCCCTGCCGGCGGTGCAGCTCTGTTGTCCGTACCAGTCGGTGAACAACGCGCCTTCCTTCGCGATCCGATCGATGTTCGGCGTCCGGTAGCCCATGACGCCGAGGTTGTACGCACTGATGTTGAACCAGCCGATGTCGTCACCCCAGATGATCAGAATATTGGGTTTCTTCTTCGCCACGAGTCACTCCCTTTCGTGTGGACAGGACCGTCGAGACATCATCGAGCGTCGTGATTCGGTCTCTGCGTGTCTGAGTCCGCGCGACTGAACGGCGAGCGCGGTGCACGGTTGCCGTGACAGAAGCGGAACTTGTTCCCGCTCCCACACGGACACGGGTGATAGGGCCCGCGCTTCTCGTCCTCCGCAGCGACGAGCGCCATCACCTCCGAGGGGGCGCGTCGTTGGTGGAGCAGGCGGGCCATCGTCAGCATGGCGGGGCGCGTATGCGTGAAGAACAGCTCGAGGCCCGGGCAGAGATAGTTGTGTCCTGGTTCGCCGTCGCGCGAAGCCGCGAACCGATCCTTCGGACATCCGCCATTGCACAGCGGCCGCACCGCGCACTGCTGACACTGGGTGGTCAGCGCGTCGCGCTTGTTCTGCCCGAACTCGCGCTGCGCGGGCGAAGCCACGAGCTCCCTCAAGTGGGTCTCGTGGATGTTGCCGAGGAGAAACCGCGGCTCGACGAAGTGATCGCAGGAATACACGTCGCCGTTCGACTCCATCGCGGGTCCGTACCCGCACGTCGGCGCGTGGATGCAGAGGAGGTGGCGGCCGAAGTACGCTTCGAGCGTGACGTCGAACAACTGGACATAGACCGTACCGACGTCGCGGCGAACCCACTCCTCGAAGATGTCGACGAGGAAGCGGCCATACTGCGCGGCACCGACCGAACGATTCGTAACGACGCTGCCGTGCTGGGTGTAGAGGAGACGCTTCTTGTCGGGCCGTGTGCTCCAGCCGAGGTTCGCGATGTCGAGCGTCTCCTCGGTGGCGCGCTCGATGATGGGGATGAACTGCAGCCACCTCGCGCCGAGCTCGTCGCGGAAGAACCGATAGACCGAGCGCCCGTGCTGCTCGTTCGCGGCGTTGACCGTGCAGAGGATGTTGAAGTCGACCTCGTGCCGGCGCAGATACCCGAGCCCCCTCATCACGAGATCGAACGTGCCCTGCTTGCGGCGGTCGACGCGGTACGTGTCGTGGAGCTCGCGCGGACCGTCGACGCTCAGCCCGACGAGAAAGTCGTGCTTCTTGAAGAACACGCACCAGTCGTCGTCGAGCAGCAGGCCGTTGGTCTGGAAGGTGTGCTTGACGCGCTGGCCCGGCCGCCGGTGCTTCTCGACGAGCTCGACGGAACGCTTGAAGAACTCGAGCTTCATCAGGGTCGGTTCGCCGCCTTGCCACGCGACGGTGACCTCCGGCGTCGTGTGCGACTCGAGCAGCTGGCGGATGTACACGTCGAGCGTCGCCTCCGACATCCGCTGCTTGTCGTTCGGATACAGCGCCTCCTTCGACAGGAAGAAGCAGTAGGTGCAATCGATATTGCACGTCGAGCCGGTCGGCTTCGCGAGAAGGTGGAAGCCGGGTGGCGCATCGATCATGGTTCGCGAGCGAAGTGCAACAGATCGGCCAGACGTCGCCGGATCGAAGCGACCATGACAACGTCAGCGTACGTATGAATGCGCGAGGTAACGGCGCGCGCTGTGCACCCGGTCGTGCGCGCACTCGCTACGACACGCGCGAGGCGACGACGGCGCGACCACCGCCGAACGGGTTGGAATAGCGACTGCACTCCCTCGAGCCGAGGTACTCATGTTCGGACACGGATTCTGGGAAGACCTCGTGGATGTCACGACCGGTCGCGGGCAGTTCCGGCTGGTCCTCCAGCCGTTGTTCGCGCTCGCCCTCGGCATCCGGTTCGGGATCGGCGACGCGAAGTCGAGCAAGGAGCCGTTCTTGTTGCGGCTCTTCGTGAAGTCCAAGCATCGAGCACGACTCGCCAAGGAGGCCGTGAAGAACATCGTCGTGCCCTTCATGATCGCGATCGTCCTCGACGGGATCCTCCAGTACCTCGCGCACGGCTACGTGCGACCGCTCGCGGCCGTCGTCATCGGCGTGGTGTTGATCTTCGTCCCGTTCGCGATCTCGCGATCGCTGACCAATCGCATCTACCGGCGGGTCGCACACGTCCACGCGCCGGCGGGATCGTAGGTGCGCGATGGCCGAGCTCGCGCTCGAAGCACGGCACTTCTGGATGGCGCAGGGTCCGTTCCTGCAGGTGTTGCATCGACTGCACCTCACGCGCCCTGATGGCAGACCGCGCGCGTTGGTGATCGTCACGATCGCCTGGCTGCCGCTGTTCGTCGGTGCGCTGTCGCGCATCGTCGTCGGTCAGCCTCCCGCGCCGATCCTGTTCGACATCTCGGTCCACGCTCGCCTGTTGATCGCGATTCCGCTGATGGTCGTCGGCGAGCGGCTCTTCGCGCTCCGGGCGCGCGACGTCATCGACCAGCTCTACGACGGGCACTTCGCGGAGCGCGCGACCCTCGATCGCATCATCGATGGCGCCGAGCGGGCGCGGGACTCGCGGGCGGCCATGGTCGTCATGAGCGCGCTGGCGTTGTTCGGCGGAGTGTCCGTGCTCCTGTTCGGATCGGTCGGCGTGGTCAGCGGGATCGAGGAAGCCGGCGCCCTCTCGTTCGCGCGCGTCTGGTACGCGCTCGTGGCGGTGCCCATCGTGCAGGTCCTGCTGCTGCGCTGGCTCTGGCAATGGGCGATCTGGTCGTACATCCTGCTCCGGCTGTCGCGCGTGAAGCTCGCCGTCATCGCCACCCATCCCGATCATGCCGCCGGCCTCGGGTTTCTCGGCACGCCGATCAGCGCACTCGCGTTCCTGATCGGCGCGGCCGCGACGACGCGGGCCGCGGGATGGGCGACGGAGATCCTCGACGGGCGCACCACGCTCCAGGCGTGCGTCCCGAGCTTTGTCGTGCTCCTGATCGTGGCGCTCGCGCTCGCCTGCGGCCCGCTGCTCGCGTTCGCCCCGACCCTCTATCGCGCGCGCCACGCCACGGTCCTGCAGTACAACGGTCTGGCGCTGCGCTACGTCCGCAAGTTTCATCGCAAGTGGATCGAGCATCGGCCAGACGTCACGCATGACGAGAGCGTGAAGAAACGGCCGCTGCTCGGGACGCCGGATATCCAGTCGCTGAACGATCTGATCGGCTCGTACGAGGCGCTCGTGCAGCTGAAGCCGGTGCCGTTCGGGTTGCGCGCGATCCTCGCCGTGTGGCTCGCGTCGATCGTGCCGATGCTCCCGCTCGCCTTCACGGCGATGTCGGTCGACGAGGTGTTCAAGCGTGTCGGCCAGATGGTGATCGGCTTCGTCGCGTGAGTCAGCGATAGCCGGGCGGTGGTGGCGGTGCCGAGTACACGCCCGGCTGATCGGGAATCTCGGTCGTCGAGCGCGGCGCGATGTCGGTCGGCACTTCGACCGGCGTCGACGAGGTCGCCTCGTCGCGTCGCGTCGGCGGCGGCCTCGGGGATGGCACGTCGGTGATCACCACCACGCCGGGCCGGATCACCTGGGGCGCTTCCGCGCTCGCCGCCGGCTCGGTGACTTCCACCAGGCCTGGCCGCATGCGGATGCCCTTCGAGACGTTGATGGCGCGCGGATCGTCGGGCTCGATCGGCGCGCGGCGTGCGGAATCGGCTCCCGGTGACGCGGTCGACTCGCCGAGCTGCCGCGCGAACGCGTCGGGCCGAGGTCCGTGGCGGTGCGCGCAACCGACGGGAGCGAGCGCCATCGTCGCGATGACTCCGAGATCGACCAGGGTTCTCACGATCGATCGTGTCTGCGAACCGCGTGCCTACGCACACCACGAAGGCGCGCTCGATGCATGGCGACGAAGTATGCGACCCGAGCGTTGGTTTCTCTGGCAGCTCGCGCTCGCTGCCTGCGTGCAAGCGAGTAGCTCCGATCAGCCGCCTGCCGATGAACCGCCGCTCGCACGAACGACCGAAGCCGAACGGAGCGCGCGCTATCACCTGTTCCACAAGCTCGACGTGTCGCGCGCGATCGAGATCCTGCTGGTTCGGGGCAAGCTCGAGGCAGCGCGGCCCCTCGGACGCGCGATCGCCGACACGCCCTCCGATGCCGCGGAGCCATGGCACCGCTTCTCCGTGCGCCTGCAGAACGAGGCCGCGGGGGTCGCGTACGCGAACACGCTCGAAGCCGGTCTTCGCGCGGCCGGGCGACTCGCGAAGGTGTGCGCGGAGTGTCACGACGCTACCTATCCACTCCCTGTCTTCTCGCCTTCGCCAGAGCTACCCTTCGATCGACCGACACCAGCAGCGCGTCTCGAGCGGCACGTCTGGGCGAGCGATCGATTGTGGGAGGGAATGATCAGCAGCGCCGACGAGCCCTGGCTCGGTGCGCTCGACGTCCTCGCGACCGGGCCCGTGCCGGAGGTCGCCTCTGCTCGCGAGGAGCTCGCGAGCAGGCTCCAGCTCCTCGCCGATCAGACGCGGAAGCAATGGCGGACCGACTCTCACGAACGCCGTGCGAGCCGGTACAGCGAGATCCTGATCACGTGCGCCGGATGCCACGCGCACTGAGCGTCGGCATCACCGATGAGCGGTGTGCATCCCCGGAGGCCCGAAGTGCCCGTGGTGGTATCCGGGGTTCGGGCGATAGGTGAAGTAGTACCGGTATCCGTCGTAGTAGCCGTAGGGAGCGTAGGCGGTATTGGTGCTCCACCAGTACCAATAGCCCTTGTCGTAGAACCAGTAATAGCCATTTCCGTAATACACCGGCTGGCCATACTCGTTCACCGCGTAGACGACATCTGGCTGATAGCCAATTTCGCTATAGCAACTCGCACCGAGAACGCCGGCGAGAAGCAGGTTGATGAAGCGACGCATGGCAGCCTCCGGCCTGAGCTGGAGCATCATGCGTGCCGTTCTCGATACTCGGCGCCGTGGCGCATGCGTGCGCCGGCGCGCGCGACTCGGCGGCGCGAATCCCGAAAGCATTCGTCGTAGGAGGCGGCACCCGCGTTGCACAAAGCTCCGACGTAAATGAGAAGACTCATCACATCGGCGTTCAGCCTCGTCGCCGGAAGCGCGATCGCGCTTGCCGACGACCCACCAGCGACACCGCCGCCGGAACCGCCGAGCGCCGCCGCACCGGCCGACGACGAGACGAGCACCACCGCCCCGACGGAGATCACGCTGCCCGAACCGCCGCCGTCGGCGGATTCAGCCGCCGCCGTTCGCGGAGCGCCTCGCCCCGGTGACGAGAGTGGGCGCGTCGATGCACCGCAGGAGGAGAGCGTGCTGCGTCAGGTTGGACGCGGTGCGCTCTTCATTCCACGCGCGGCGTTCGAGATCGCCCTGTCACCGGTCCGCGGTGGCTTGTGGGCGTACGACCGCTACCAGATCGGCGAGCGCTGGATGCAGTGGTTCTTCAACGATGCGCGAACGATCGGGGTGTATCCGACGCTGTTCCTCGATAGCGGGTTCGGCTTCACCGCCGGTGGGCGGTTCGTTTGGCGCGACATCTTCGGAGCGCAGGAGCACTTCTCGCTGCGCGCGAGTACCGGCGGTCAATACTGGACGGCGATCCGCGGAAGCGCGCGGACGGGGAACCGCCTCGGCCGCGTCGAGCTCGAGCTTCGCGGCGAATACGAAGAACGCCCCAAGGACCGGTTCTTCGGCATCGGCAACAGCGACGAGACCACCACCATCCCCGCGATGACGATCGATCCGCTCACCGATCCGACGGCGATCGACACCCGCTATCGCCAGCGGATGATGCGGACCTCGCTCGCCATCGATACGCGCCTCGTCAGTGACCTCCACGTGCGCGCGGCCGGCGCCCTGACGGACGTCGAGTTCGGATCGAGCGACTACGGGAACGCCTCGATCGAAGAGGCCTACATGACGGATCAGCTCGTCGGGTTTGAAGGCGTGCGCCATGCCTACGGCGAGCTGGAGCTCGTGTGGGACAGCCGCGGTCGCTACACCCGGTGGGAGCCGAGCTCGCTCGATGCGATCGGCTGGCTCGCGTCGATCTACGCGGGGCGGGAGGCGGTCGAAGACCTTCCCGACTTCTGGCGCGTCGGCGGCGACGCGCAGTACTTCTTGCGGTTCGGCACGGGACCGCGCGTGCTCGCGGCGCGCGCCCGCGTCGAGAGCGTGTCGGGCAGCATCGACGAAGTTCCCTTCGACGAGCTGCCGAAGCTCGGCGGGACGAAGTACTTGCGGGGCTACGAGACCGATCGGTTTCGCGATCGCGCGGCGGCGCTCGGCACGATCGAGTATCGCTGGGACCTCGCGTGGTTTCTGATCGCGAACCTGTTCGTCGATGCCGGAAAGGTCGCGCCTTCCGTGAGCGACTTGGACACCGGTGATCTGCGCGTCGGTTACGGCATCGGGCTCGAGGCCTACACGGAGCGTTACTTCGTCGCACGCGTCAATCTCGCCTCGTCGGTCGACGGAGGCGTGTTTCTCAACCTGTCTTTCGATCCCGCGTTCGATCTCGACCCGCGGGTGGAGCGCCGATGACCCGACTATCCACGCTCGTCCTCGTCCTCGTCGCGTGCAGCTCGTCGCGCGTGCCCGATGCGCGGTTCGCGAACCGCGCTCCGGTCGGCGCCGTCGACGATCGACGCGATGTCCCGGTCGCACCTGCCCAGCGCAAGGACTCCACCACGTTCCTGCTGTACAAGTACGACGGGATCTTCCACCGGCCGATCACGCGGACGTTCGAGCTCCCCGGCCCGCAGCGCGCGCTCGGCGTGAACTCGCTCGACGAGGTCCCCGACTCGACGTGGTTCACGAACCGGATCGGTGTCCGCGAGCTCTCGCTCGACGAGCTTCGCACCGGGCCCGCGACGATCGAGAGTCCGGAGCTCCACAAGCCGTGGACGGTCTTGAGCACGCGGACCGGCGGCACCACGGTCGGCTTCGTGATCCGCGATGCGCGCGGCGAGAAGTTCCTCCTCAAGCTCGAGATGAACGGCTACCCCGAGCTCGAGACCGCGACCGACGCGATCGTGGACAGACTCCTGTGGGCGATCGGCTACAACGTGCCCGAGAACCACGTCGTCTACGTCCATCCACGCGACCTCGTGCTCGCACCCGATGCGACCTCGGAGGACCTCCTCGGGCACAAACGTCGCCTCGATCGCGCGGCGCTCGCCGAGCGCCTGACGCTGTGCGACTTCGGCAGCGATGGCACGTTGCGCGCGCTCGCATCGCGAGTCCTCGACGGCAAGCCACTCGGTGGTCACCCGCAGGAGGGAACGCGAAGCGACGACCCCAACGATCGGATCGCGCACGAGCGACGCCGCGACCTGCGCGGCGCCTATCCGATCTTCGCCTGGCTCGATCACGTCGATGCCACGGAGGTCAACACGCTCGACATGTGGGTGACGGATCCCGTTGATCCGAAGCGCCACTACGTGAAGCACTTCCTGCTCGACTTCGGAAAGAGCTTCGGCGTGATGGCGACGATGGGCCGGGACAAGCGCCGCGGTCACGCCTACCGGGTCGACCTCACCGAGATCCTCAGCTCGCTCTTCCTCGTCGGCGCCGTCGAGCGAGACTGGGAGCAGCGCGGCGCACCGCCGCTGCGCGGCGTCGGCCTGTTCGAAGCCACCTCCTACGAGCCCGGCCGCTGGAAGCCCAACTACCGCTACATGCCATTCGTGGTCGCCGAGGAGCGCGACAAGTTCTGGGGCGCCAAGCTCCTGATGCGGTTCACCCCGGAACAGCTCCGCGCCGCCGTCGAGGCCGGGCGCTATACCGATCCGCGCGCCGCCGAGTACGTGACGGACGTGTTGATCGCCCGCCAGCGCGCGACCGCGCTGTACTGGTTCGAGCGCGTGGCGCCCCTCGATCGGTTCGCCGTCGACG
>Ga0316603_10001113_pt1 | contig 14073 bp, 10 predicted proteins | sample OWC_soil_day10_n_FD_207649 | JGI IMG/M metagenome (GOLD analysis project Ga0316603, IMG submission 207649) | Wetland soil microbial communities from Old Woman Creek delta, Ohio, United States - OWC_soil_day10_noCT | ecosystem: Environmental > Terrestrial > Soil > Wetlands | place: USA: Ohio...
TTGCCGAACATCCACGCGAGGCCGATGCTGAGGATGTACAGCGCGATCATGGGCCCCGCCATGAGCGCCTGCGTCATGGGATCGCCCGTCGGCGTGATGACGGCCGACGCGATGAAGATGAGGAGGATCGCGTACTTGATGTTCCGCCACAGGAAGCCGGCCGTGGCGAGGCCCATGCGGGCGAGCACGAGGATCACGGCGGGCATCTCGAAGATCAGGCCCATCGCCACCGCCAGCATCGCGTACAGCGAGAACACCGGCGCGATGCGCGGCATGAACATCATGTAGTCGGTCGAGAAGCCGGCCAAAAACACCCAGGCGAGCGGGAAGAGGATGTAGTGGTTGAACGCGGCACCGCCGACGAAGAAGACGGATGCCATGATGATGAACGGCAGGGCGAAGCGCTTCTCGCGCGCGTACAGCCCCGGGGCGATGAACAGCCACAGCTGCCACATGATCAGCGGAGCCCCGATCACCAGGCCGGCGAGCAGGGCGATCTTCAGCTTGAGGAAGAACGCCTCGGTGGGCTCCGTGTAGATCAGCTTCGAGCCGGCCGGCAGCTTCTCGTAGAGCGGCCGCATGATGAAGGTGAAGATCCGGTCGATGAAGAAGAACGCGACCAGCGTGCCGAACGCCAGCGAGAGGGCCGCCGCCACGAGCCGGCGGCGCAGCTCGTCCAGGTGGTCGAGGAACGACATCCGGCCGCCGTCGTCGTCGAGATCGTCCTCGCCGCGCCGCTCGGGCGTCGCCGGCGTCGCGGGGCCGATCTGGGCGGGTGACGCAGGCTTCCGGCGCCGGAGCGCCGCGAGTTTCGCGAGGGGGCCTACTGCCACGTGCCAGACGAGGAACCGGACGTGGGCCCGGCCGGCGGGTCGGCCGGGTTCTCAGGCGACGGCGCCGCCGCCTTCTGGGCGGTGCCTTTCTGCTCCTCCACCCGGATTTCTTCTTCGAGCGTGCTGCGCAACTCGTTCGACGCGCGCCGGAACTCGCCAATGCTGCGGCCGAGCGAACGGCCGAGCTCGGGCAGCTTGCGCGGTCCGAAGATGATGAGCGCGATCACCAGGATGATGACCAGCTCCGGCATGCCGATGGAACCGAACATGTGTGCAACTCCCGTGGCGCCCGGCGTCCGGGGGCGGCACGCGTGAGGAGGTCACGCTCGCCCCGGGCCCGCGCCGGCACCAGCCGGCACGCCTGCCCGTGACCCGGAGGGGGCCTCCTGCATCATAGGCTTCGGGGCGCGCACGGTCAAGGACGGGGCGCGCCCGGCCGCCGCGAACTCGTTGCCGCTCCACAGGTTATCTGGTACGATGGTCGTCATGCGGTCTGTCCGTTTTGCCCTCGCCGTGGCGTCGGTGCTCGTGGTGTCGGCGCTTGCCGGCGCCCTGTTCGGCCGGGACTCGGCGTCGAGCCAGGAGCGCCTGCCGGAGCGCTACCGCGCGTTCACCACCGCCGTGCGCCTGGTCGAAACGAACTACGTCGAGAAGACCGAGAGCGACCGCGTCGTCTACAGCGCGATCTCGGGCATGCTCCAGACCCTCGATCCCCACTCGAGTTTCCTCGACCCGAGGACGTACGGGCAGATGCGCGAGCGGCAGCAGGGCCGTTACTACGGCCTCGGGATCACCATCCAGGTCATCGACGGCGACATCACGGCGGTGAGCCTGTTCGAGGGATCGCCGGCCTACAAGAAGGGCGTGCGGCGCGGCGACGTGATCGCCAGGATCGACGGCGAGGACGCCAAGGGCTGGACCAGCGATCAGGCCGCGCGGCGCCTCCGCGGGCCCAAGGGGACGACGGTTCGGGTGTCGCTGCGGCGCCGCGGCTACGACCAGTTGATCGAGCTGGACGTGCCCCGCGACGAGATCAACATCCCGACGATTGCGGCCGCCGTGATGATCGACGACACGACGGCGTACATCCGGCTGCAGGACTTCGCGGAGCAGACGGGGAACGACCTGGCCGCCGCGCTGAAACGCCTCTCGGCGGCGGGCATGCGGCGTCTGCTGCTCGACCTGCGCGGCAACCCCGGCGGGCCGCTCGACCAGGCCATCCGGGTGTCGAACGAGTTCCTCCAGCAGGGGCAGATGATCGTGTACACGCGGGGCCGCGTGCCGAACGCCGACCAGGACTACCGCGCGACGGAGCGGGGCAGGTACACGGACCTGCCGCTCGTGGTGCTGGCCAACCGCACCAGCGCCAGCGCGTCCGAGATCGTGGCCGGCGCGCTCCAGGACCACGACCGCGCGGTCATCGTCGGTGAGACGACGTTTGGCAAGGCGCTGGTCCAGTCGGTCTACCGGATCAGCGAGGGCGCGGCGCTCGCGCTGACCACCGCGAGGTACTACACGCCGAGCGGGCGCATGATCCAGCGTCCTTGGGACGGCACGTTCGACGAGTACCTGACGTACACGGCGCGGTCGCAGAGCGCCGACCGCGAGCACTCGGCCGCGGACCTCAAGTACACGGACGCCGGGCGCAAGGTATACAGCGGCGGCGGGATCGAGCCCGACCACCGGCTGGAAGGTCCGGTCGAAGGGTTCAATCCCGGGCGGTTCGCCCGCCTGCTGTTCGCGCGCCAGGCCTTCGCGTCGTTCGCGCAGAAGTACTCGGCCGTCGGCGACACGCGCATCAGTGTCGAGGCGCGCGACCGGAAGTTCGTGGCGAAGGACTTCACCGTCGACGCCGCGATGCTCGAGGCGTTCCGCGAGCACCTGACGGCGGAAGGCGTGACGATCGACGAGGAAGGGTTCAGGCAGGACCTCGCGTTCATCACCGCGATGATCCGCTACGAGATCAATCTCAACCTGTGGACGGTGGAAGACGCGCGGCGCCACCTGATCACGGCCGACCCGCAGGCCCAGCTCGCGCTCACCTTCTTCGACGAGGCCGGGCGGCTGGTGCAGGCGGCCCGGGGGCGTGCGTCGCGCGGGACCCAGTAGGCCCTCCACCCCGGCCCCGCGGTCAGCCGTGCGGCCCCGATCCTCTGAACGGTTCGAAACGATGCGTTTGCAGCGGCTGGAAATCACCGGGTTCAAGTCATTCAGCGATCGGTCGGAGCTGGCGTTCGACCGCGGCGTCACCGCGATTGTCGGCCCGAACGGGTGCGGCAAGAGCAACGTCGCCGACGCCATCGTGTGGGTGCTCGGCGAGCAGAGCGCCAAGAGCCTCCGCGGCGACCGCATGGAGGACGTCATCTTCAGCGGCAGCGACGCCCGCAAGCCGAACGCGGCCGCGGAGGTGCGCCTGATGCTGGCGGGCGTGCCGGTGTCGGTCCAGTCCGGGGCCGGCGCGGAGCTCGCCGACGACGAGGGGCGTCCCATGGTGCGGGAGGTGGAGGTGACGCGGCGCCTCTACCGGTCGGGCGAGAGCGAGTACCTCATCAACGGCGAGGTGAGCCGCCTGCGCGACGTGCACGAGCTGCTGATGGACACGGGGCTCGGGGCGAAGGCCTACGCGATCATCGAGCAGGGCAAGATCGGGATGATCCTCAGCTCGCGGCCCACCGACCGGCGGCAGCTGATCGAGGAGGCCGCCGGCGTCACGAAGTACCGCGCGCGCCGGCGCACGGCCGAACTGAAGCTCGACGCCGCGCAGCAGAACCTCACGCGCATCGACGACATCGTGTTCGAAGTCGAGAAGCAGCGCGGGACCCTGAAGCGCCAGGCGGCGAAGGCGCGGCGCTACCGGCGGCTGCGCGACGAACTGCGCCGGTGGGAGAAGGTGCTGCTCGCGCGCCGGCAGCGCGTCCTGGCGCAGGCCATCGCCGCCGCCGAGGCCCGCATCGTCCAGGTGCAGGCGGAGGAGGCCGGCGCGGCGGCGCGCGTCGCCGAGCGCGAGGCCGACATCGAGCGGGTGCGCCTCGCGATCGCGCGCCGTGAAAGCGACGCCCGCGAGAAGCGCGAGGCCGCCCACGCGCACGAGGTCGAGATCGGGCGCCTCGACCAGCGCGTCCAGGGCGACGAGGCGCAGCAGGCGGCTCTCGCGAGGCGCGCGGCCGACGTCAGCGGCGAATTGGAGGCGCTGGCGGCCCGGCGCGCCCCGGCGGCCGACGAGCTGGCGGCGAAGCGGCGCGAGGCCGACCAGGCGGCCCGGGAGCGCGACGACGCGGCCGCCGCCCTGGCCGCCGCCAACGAGGCGCAGACCGCGCTTCAGGCGACCCTCGACGGCCTCGAGGCGGACGTCGAGGCAGTGCGCGCCGAGCAGTACGCCGCGGCCAGCGCGGCGACGGCGCTCCAGCACGCCATCGAGAACGCCATCAGCGCGCGCGACCGCGTGTCCCGCGACCTGGCGCGCTGGTCGGCCGAAGGCAGCGACCTCCAGGTCGAGGCCGCGCGGGCGCAGGGCGAGCGCCGGGCCGCGTCGGCGGCCCTCGATCAGGCCCGCGCGCAGCTCGACGCCATCATGCGCGATCGTGCGGCCCGTGAGGCCGAAGTGTCCTCGCTGCGCGGCGAGCGCGACCGCCTGGCCCTGACGCTGCGCGGACACGAGCACGACCTGGCCGAAGCCGCGGCACGGCTGACGTCGCTCGAGGAATTCGAGGCCGCCAGGACGGCGTACGGGGACGCCGCCCGCCTCGTGCTGGCCGAATCGTCCGGCGCCGTGCAGCAGGACGGCTCCGTGGCCGATTTCCTCGAGGTGGCGCCGGGCTACGAGCGCGCGGTCGAAGCCTGCCTGGGCGACGCCCTGCAGTACGTGATCGTGCCGAGCCACGACGAGGCCGCCCGCGGGCTGGCCTTCGTCCGGGAACGCAGGGCCGGCCGATGCGGGTTCGTCATCGCCGGCGGGAACGGGGCCCCGGCCGGCGCTCCCGCGCAGGCGCCGGTGCCGGGCCTCACGCCGCTGGCGTCGGTGGTCTCGATCGCGGGCCCGTACGCGGACGCGATCCGGCCCCTCGTCGCCCGCGCATGGCTGGCGTCCTCGTTCGCCGAAGCGGTTGCGGCCGCCGCCGCGACCGGGGCGCCGGTCGCCACGCCCGACGGCGACGTCTGTCAGGGCCCGCGCGTCGTGCTGGGCGGGTCGGGCCGCGACGAGCGGGGGGGCATCCTCGGCACCAAGCGCGATCTGAAGGACCTTCGCGAGCGGCTGGCGGCCGAGCGGTCGGCGGTGAGCCGGCTGGCCGAGACCGCCGCCGACATCGACCACCGCCTGGCGCTGGGCGTGGCGGCCATCGAGTCGATGACGGCGGAAGTCCACCGGCAGGAGATGGCCGCCGTCGGGTTCGAACTCCGCATCGCCCAGGCCGACGACGACATCGCCCGCATCGGGCAGAAGCAGGACCTGGTGGCGCTCGACGCCCGGCGGGCCGAGGAGGAGATCGCGGGCCTCGACGCGAGGCAGGCCGACGCGAGAGCGTCGGTGCTCCGGCTGGCCGAGGACCAGCGTTCGGTCGACGAGCGGCTCGCCGCCGCCCAACGGCGCCTGTTCGAGGCGCGCGAAGCCGCACGCGTCCGCGGCGACCGCGTCCGCGACGCCATGACCGAGCACGCCCGGCTGCTCGAGCGCGCCGCGGCGCTCGCCCTCGACGCTGCCCGGGCCGAGGAAGCGCAGCGCGAGATCGAGGCGCGCCTCGCCGCGCGCCAGGACGAGCAGAGCCAGATCTCGGCCGAGCGCGAACGCCTCGAGCGATCGGTGGCCGACGCCCGCCGGGCGCTCGACGCCGAAGCCGACGCTCTCGGCCGGGCCCGTGAAGACGTCCGCCTCGTCGACGACGCGATCAATGAGCTGCGGGCGCAGAGCGACGGCACCGAGGCATCCATCCGGGAGGCCCGGCGCGCCCTCGACGCGGTGCGCGAGGCACGCGCCGAGACCGAGGTCGCCAGGGCCAAGGCGGCGAGCGACCTCTCGCACCTGGAAGACACCTGCCACGAGGTGCTCTCGTGCGGCCTGGATACCGTCATCGCCGAGGTCGAGCGGATGGAGCGCGACGGCGACGTCAGCCCGGACTGGCGCACCATCTACGCGGAGGAGCCGGACGAGGAGGCCGCGGCCGGCGAAGCCGAGGGGCCGGCCGCGCCCGCAGCCCCGCCTGGCGAATCCCCGGCGGCGGACGCCGCGGCGGCGGCCCGGGCGGTGACGCCGGAAGAAGCGATCGAGGAGCTGAAGCGCAAGATCGAGCGCCTCGGCCCGGTCAACATGATGGCCATCGAGCAGTACGACGAACTCGACGCGCGCCACGGGTTCCTCACCGGGCAGCGGAAGGACCTCATCCAGTCCATCGCGGACACGGGCGACGCCATCAGGAAGATCGACCAGACCACCCGGCAGCGGTTCCGCGAGGCGTTCGACGCCATCAACGTGAACTTCCAGGAGATGTTCGGCACGCTGTTCGGCGGCGGCCGGGCCGGCCTCACGCTGATCGACGAGGAGGACATCCTCGAGAGCGGCATCGAGATCATCGCCCAGCCCCCGGGCAAGCGCCTCCAGAACGTCCAGCTGCTGTCGGGCGGCGAGAAGGCGCTCACCGCGATCTCGCTCATGTTCGGCATCTTCAAGTACAAGCCGAGCCCCTTCTGCCTCCTCGACGAGATCGACGCCCCGCTCGACGACGCCAATACCGGGCGGTTCCTGGACATGCTCCGCGAGCTGCAGGCACAGACGCAGTTCATCCTCATCACCCACAACCGGAAGACGATGGAGATTGCCGACCGGCTCTACGGGGTCACGATGGAGGAGCCGGGGGTGTCGAAGCTCATCTCGGTGCGGCTGAACTGAGGGCCGGTGAATCGAGGAACTTCCGCGTCCCGGCCGCCGTCCAACCCTCGTGGGGAGGAACGCATGCGTCAGATGCAGCGCATCCGGTCGGTGGCCCGCGCGGCGGTGGTTCTGGCGGCGGCCGTGGGCGTGTCGGCCTGCGACGTGATGGTCAACACGGTCCACGGCGGCCGGGCGCAGGCCCAGCGGACCTGGACCCGGACCTACACGCTCGCCGGCGCCGATGCCGCGGTGGACATCGTCAACGTGAACGGCACCGTCGACGTGGAAGCCGTCGACGGCAACAGCCTCGACATCACGGCGGTGCTGAGCGCGAGGGGCGCGACCGAAGCGGACGCGCAGGGGGTCCTCGCCAAGGTCGAGATGGCCGAGCAGGCCGACGCGTCGCGCGTTCGCCTCCAGGCCAGGTACCCGCGCGAGCTCGGGCGGCACGGCATCGAGGTCAACTACACGATCCGCGCGCCGCGATCGGCGCGGGTGGCCATCGAGAACGTGAACGGCCAGCTGAAGTTCACCGGCGCGTTCGCGGGCGTCAAGGCGGAGACCACCAACGGCGGCGTGCGCGGCGAGGGGCTCGCCAACACCGTCGTGGCGACGACGACCAACGGCGAGATCAGGGTGCGGATGGCCTCGCTGGGCGGCGACGGCGTGACGCTCGAGACCACCAACGGCGGCATCGACCTGAAGCTGCCCGCGGACGCGAAGGCCACGCTGTCGGCGCGCTGCGTGAACGGCGGCATCAAGGTCACCGACGTCCCGTTCGAGAAGTCGGGTGAAGGGTCCCGCCGGAAGCTCGACGGCGCCATCAACGGCGGCGGCGCGGCGTTGAGACTCGAAACGGTCAACGGCAGCATCCGCGTCGGCGGGGCGACCTAGACGGCGGCTGTCCGGGCACCCGGGTCCGGCGCGCGGCGAACGAGGGTCCGGGTTCCTGAGGGATGAACGAAGACAAGGCCACCCGCTATCATCGCCTCAGGCGCCGGGCCGTCATGCTGGCCGCGGCATGGCGGGTCCTCTTCCTCGCGGCCCTCCTCCCGACCGGGGCGGCGCAGGCTCTCCGCGACCTGCTCGCCTCGGCCGTCCAACCGCTTCCGGCATCCCTCCACCTCCCGTTGACCGTGCTGGCGTTTGTCTCCGTGGTGACGGCGGCCTGTGGCGCGGGCGCCCTGCCGATGACGTTCTTCGCCGGGTTCACGCTGGAACGGCGTTACGGGTTGTCGCGGCAGCCGGCCGCCGCGTGGTTCCGCGATCACGGGAAGGCCGCCGCCATCGACCTGATGTTCACGGGTGCGGCGGCCGTATGGCTGTACGCCTGGATTGCAGCCAGCCCCGGGATCTGGTGGATCCCGGCCTGGGCCGGTCTGGCGGTGGCGGGGATCGCGACCGCCTGGGCTGCCCCCGTCCTGCTCCTGCCGCTGTTCTACCGGTTCGTGCCGATCCCCGAGGGCCCCCTCCGGGACCGGCTGCTCGCGCTGGCGCGCCGGGCCGGCGTGCCGGCCCTGGGCGTGTTCGAATGGCGGACGAGCGACCGTACGTCGCGCGCGAATGCCGCGCTCACCGGCATCGGGCGCACGCGGCGGATCATCCTCTCGGACACGCTCCTGCGCGACTACAAGCCCGCGGAAGTCGAGGCCGTGCTGGCGCACGAAGTGGCCCACCACGCGAACCACGACATCTGGCAGGGGCTGGCCATCGACGCCCTCACCAGCCTCGGCGTCCTGCTGGCGGCCGATGCGGCGCTGCGGGCGTTTTCCGGGCCGGCAGGGCTTCACGGGCTGGCCGACCCGGCCGGGCTCCCGGTCGTCGCGCTGGCGATGACCGCGGCAGCCTGGGCGGCTTCACCACTGCAGAACGCCGTCTCCCGCGCCCACGAGAGGAAGGCCGACCGAGCGGCCCTCGACCTCACGCGCGACGCCGAGGCGTTTGTCAGCGCGATGCGCCGCCTCGGCGCGAGGAACCTGGCGGAGGCGTCACCGTCGCTGCTGACGAGGCTCTTCTTCCACACGCACCCGCCGGTGGACGAGCGCATCGCGTTCGCGCTGGCGTGGGAACAGGGAAGGGGCGTGGACGCGTCGCAGCCGCCGGCGGTCCGCGTCAGGGCCGGCGGGGCGTAACCACCAGCTCGCCGCGCATCCCGCGGCAGCCGTCGTCAATGGTCAGGTTGCAGTAGAAGGGAAACGAGCCGGCCTTGTCGGCGCGGAACTCGAAGGTCACCGGGCGTCCCGGCGCGGCGCGCTTCGAGATCCGGTATTCGTCGACGGTGAAGGTGTGGGCGATGTCGTCGGCGGTGAGCGTGATCTTGACGACGTCGTTCGCCGCCACCTCGATCCGCGACGGGGAGAACTCGTACCGTTTCGCCGTGACGACGATCTCGTGGCGGCCCTGTTCCTGGGCCAGCGAGGCCACACTCAGTCCGACGCCCCCTGCGAGCAGGAGCGCGACAATCACGAAGACGCGGCGGGCGGCGTTGCTTGAAGGCATTCCGAATCTCCCGGACGCCGGGACGCGCACGGGGCGCGAATGGGTCCAGTCCCATTCTAGCGCCCCGCTCGCGGAAGTGCTATCGGCTCAGCGGCGGCGATCCCGGCCGCCGGACCCGGCCGGACGGCCGCCCCGGCCGCCGTGCCCGCGATCCTGCGCGCCGTGAGGGCGAGGCGGCCGCGGCGCCTGCTCGGAGGGCTGCTCGGGCGAACCCTCGCCGCCGCTCTCGCCACCCTCTTCTTCGGCCAGCAGCGCCTTGCGGCTGAGCCGGATCTTGCCGGACGGGTCGATGCTGATCACCTTGACCAGGAGCTGATCGCCTTCCTTCAGCTCGTCGCGGACGTCCTGCACGCGGTGCCGCGCGATCTCCGACACGTGCAGCAGGCCGTCGGTCCCGGGGATGATCTCGACGAACGCGCCGAAATCGGTGATCCGCTGCACCTTGCCCATGTAGGTCTTGTTCAGCTCGGCCGTCGCGGTGAGCTCCATGATGATCGCGATGGCCTTCCTGGACGAGGTCTCGTCGGCCGAGGCCACGTTGACGCGGCCGTCGTCCTCGACGTCGATCTTGACGCCCGTCCGCTCGATGATGCTGCGGATCATCTTGCCGCCGGGCCCGATCACGTCGCGGATCTTGTCGACCGGGATCTTGATGCTCACGATGCGCGGGGCGTACGCGGAGACGTCGGCGCGCGACTGGGCGAGCGTGGCACCCATCGTGTCCAGGATCTGGAGCCGGCCCTGCCGCGCCTGGCCGAGGGCCTTCTGCAGGACCTCGGCGGTGACGCCGGCCACCTTGATGTCCATCTGGAGCGCCGTGACGCCTTCGCGCGTGCCGGCCACCTTGAAGTCCATGTCGCCGTAATGATCCTCGGCGCCGGCGATGTCGGTCAGCACGGCGTACTTGCCGGTCTGCTCGTTCATGACGAGGCCCATCGCGATGCCGGCCACCGGAGCCTTCAACGGAACGCCCGCGTCCATCATCGACAGCGAGCCGCCGCACACGCTGGCCATCGACGACGACCCGTTCGACTCCAGGATGTCCGACACGACGCGGACGGTGTAGGGGAACTGCTCTTCCGCCGGCATCATCGGTGCGAGGGCTCGCTCCGCGAGGGCGCCGTGGCCGATCTCGCGGCGGCCGGGGCCGCGCATGAAGGCCACCTCCCCGACCGAGAAGGGCGGGAAGTTGTAGTGCAGCATGAACCGCTTGTAGGTCTCGCCGCCGACGGTCTCGATCTTCTGCTGGTCGTCTGAGGTGCCCAGCGTGGTCGTGACCAGCGCCTGGGTCTCGCCGCGCGTGAACACCGCCGACCCGTGCGTGCGCGGAACCACCCCGACCTCCGTCCAAATCGGGCGGATTTCGTCGAAGGCGCGCCCGTCGAGACGCACGCCGCGCTCGAGCACCTCGTCGCGCAGCACCTTTTCCTTCAGGCCCTTGATGACCTTCTTCGCCGCCGTTTTCTTCTCGGCCTCCTCCTCGGTGAACGAGCCGAGGTAGGCGTCGATCACGTCGTCGACCTGCGCGTAGCTGGACAGCTTGTCCTTGATGCGCATCGCCTCGGCGAGCGGGCCGTACATCTTCGACTCGACCTCGCTCACGACGGCCGGGTCGACGACCTTCTCCTCGACGGCGAGCTTCGGCTTGCCGATCTCGACCTTCATCGCGTCAATCATCGCGACGATCGACTTGATGGCGCCGTGCCCCGCCTCGAGGGCGCTCACGATCACGTCCTCGCCGACCTCCTTCGCGCCGGCCTCGACCATCACCAGGCTGTCCCGGCTGCCCGCGACGACGATGTCGAGCGTCGAGACCTTGCGCTGCGCGTAGCTCGGGTTGATGACGTACGCGCCGTCGACGTATCCCACCCGCACCGCGGCCAGCGTCTTCTGGAAGGGGATCGCCGAGAACGCCAGCGCCGCCGACGCGCCCGTGATGGCGATCACGTCGGGGTCGTAGTTCTCGTCGGCCGACAGCGCCAGCGCGATGACCTGCGTCTCGTGGTGCCAGCCCGGCGGGAAGAGGGGCCGGAGCGGCCGGTCGATGCACCGGCTCGTCAGCACCTCCTTCTCGGTGGCCTTGCCCTCGCGCTTGAAGAAGCCGCCGGGGATGCGCCCCGAGGCGTACGCGTACTCGCGGTAGTCGACCGTGAGCGGAAGGAAGTCGATCCCCTCGCGCTCGGAGGGGGCGTAGCAGGCGGTCACGAGCACCACGGTGTCGCCGTAGCGCACGACCACCGAACCGCTGGCCTGCTTGGCCAGGCGGCCGGTCTCAATCGACAACGTCGCGCCGCCCAGAGTCTGTTCTCGCTTGTGCATGGTCCTGTCTCTCAGGCCCGGGCGGAGCGTCCGCCGGGCATCGGGTCGTGGGTGCAGTCCGCCGCGGCGAGGGCCGCGGCCAGCCGGGAGAAGTCGTCGATGCGTGTCACGCGTGGTCCACCGTGCGCCCGCGGGCTTCCCCCCGTGGCCCGCACCGCCCGCGGGCCGCGAGAAGAGGCAGGGCTGCTACTTGCGGATGCCCAGGCGCTCGATGATGGCGGCGTACCGCTTCTGGTCCTTGCTCTTGACGTAGTCGAGCAGGCGGCGGCGCTGTCCCACGAGCATCAGCAGCCCGCGGCGCGAATGGTGGTCCTTGGCGTGGACCTTGAAATGCTCGGTCAGGTACGTGATGCGCTCGCTCAGGATCGCAATCTGGACCTCGGGCGACCCGGTGTCTCCCTCGTGCCGTTCAAAGGACTTGATGAGTTCCGTCTTCCGGTCTTTGGTCAATGCCACGTCTTGTTGCCTCCACGAACGGTCCAGCACCGCCCTATTGCGGCCCGGGTCCGCCGTCACGAAATTCACAACCCCTGCAAAACGTTCATGTTACACCAGTACCACGGACGGATGCAAAACGCCGCCCCGGCCGGCCTCGCCGACGGCCAGCAGCTGCCCGTCGGGGGCCAGGAAGCGCACCCGCGCACCGGCCGGCAGCCCGGGCGGGACGCCCGCGCATTGGCCGGGGCCCAGGAGGCGGCCGTGGGACAGCCAGTCGGCGCCTTCCTCGGTCAGGCGGACGGCGGGCCAGTCCGGCAGGAGGCCTTCGAGGGGCACGAGCCGCGACTCGACGCCGGCTTCCGCCACGAGGTCGAGCGTGACGGCATCGGAGAGCCCGAAGGTCCCGCTGCGCAGCCTCCGCAGGCCCTCCAGCGTCGCGCCAGTGCCCAGCGTCAGGCCGATGTCGTGGGCGAGGGCGCGCACGTAGAACCCGGCAGAAGAGACCAGCCTGAGGCGCACGAGGGGCCCGTCCACGGACAGGAGTTCGAGCGCCGACACGGTGACGTCGACCGGCGCGAGCGCGACCGGCGTGCCGCGCCTCGCCTGGTCGTAGGCCCGGACGCCGCCCGCGAGTTTCGCGGAATAGGCCGGCGGTGTCTGCTTCCACGTGCCGCGGTAGCGATCGAGCACGGCCGCCACCCGCTCGCGCGGCGGCAGCGCGACGGTCACGGGCGCTTCGAACACGACCCTGCCCGTGGCGTCATGGGTGTCGGTGGCGCGGCCGAGGCGGAGGAGGGCGTCGTACTCCTTCTCGGCGCCGCTCAGATACCGGGCGAGGCGCGTGGCCCGGCCGACGACGACGGGCAGCACGCCGGTGGCGAAGGGGTCGAGGGTGCCGGTGTGGCCGACCTTGGCTCCGCGGAACCTCCGGCGCACCACGGCCACGATATCGTGTGAGGTCGGCCCGGCGGGCTTGTCGATGACCAGCACGCCGCCCCGGCCGGCGGCCCCGGCGTCCTCCCGGCGCGGAGACGCCGCCACCTCAGGCTCCGGGCGGCGCAGGCGCGGTCCCGGCGGGCGCGGCCACGTCGGGCGCCATGCGCTCGAGGATTCGTGCGCGCACGCGCTCGAGGGGCCCCTCGAGCGTGCAGCCCGAGGCGTTCTTGTGCCCGCCGCCGCCGAAGCCGCGGGCGACGCGGCCGACGTCGATGTCGCCTTTGGACCGCAGGCTCACGCGCCACTGGCCGTGCTCGGCCTCCTTGAAGAACACGGCGGCCTGAACCGCCTTCACGCCGAGGGGCAGGTTGATCAGACCGTCGGTTTCGTCCGGGGCGCCACCGGACTCGGCCAGCATCGCGTCGGTGAGCGTCAGCATCGCGAGGCGCCCGCTGGCGTCAATCTCGAGCGTCCGCAGGACCGCGCCCTGCAGCCGGAGCCGGCCGAGGGTGTGGCTGTCGTACAGCCTGCGCGCGGTGCTCACCGGGTCCGCGCCGGCCTCGAGCAGCCGCGCGCAGATCGAGAACGTGCGCGGAGAGACGCCCGGGTACCGGAACGAACCCGTGTCGGTGACCACCGCCACGAAGAGCTGCGTGGCCATCCCGGCGGTGAGGGGGACGCCGAGCTCGGCGATGATCTCGAAGATCATCTCGGCCAGCGCCGACGCGGTCCCGTCGAACCAGCGGACGTCGCCGTAGCCCGTGTTGCCCGGATGATGGTCGATGTTGACGACCGGCAGGCCGTCGAAGCCCGACAGGCCGGTCCGCGAGAGATCCCCGCACTCGAGCACCACCACGGCCTCGGTGCCGGCGGGAATCGCGTCACCGATCTCGACGTCCTCGACGCCCGGGAAGTCGGCGAGCTGGAGCGGCGGGCGGTCGCGATGCACGACGCGGGCGTCGGCGCCGAGTTCCCGGAGGGCCCAGGCGAGCGCCAGCGACGACCCGACGGAATCGCCGTCCGGCCGCATGTGGGACGTGATGACCAGCCGGCGGTAACGGAGGAGGGCTTCGCAGACCCGGCGTGCGGCGCCGGGGCCGGTCTCGGGGTGCGTGGTCACGGCTCGTCCGTGCCGCCGCCGGTCTCGTCGTCGGGCGGGGCGGCCTCCTCACGTGCCGCGTCCTG
>Ga0316603_10001115_pt1 | contig 14068 bp, 17 predicted proteins | sample OWC_soil_day10_n_FD_207649 | JGI IMG/M metagenome (GOLD analysis project Ga0316603, IMG submission 207649) | Wetland soil microbial communities from Old Woman Creek delta, Ohio, United States - OWC_soil_day10_noCT | ecosystem: Environmental > Terrestrial > Soil > Wetlands | place: USA: Ohio...
AACACCCGGGGGAACTTGTCGGCAATATATCTCAGAGAGCCTATCCAAAACCAAATAGATAATACTACCACATCGGCCGGTATCAATCTCATATGCCTTAAGTTCAATTCCTTTGGATTAAACTTTTCCTTATTACGAAGAAAGAAACAGCCCAACCAGGCATATATAGCGGCAGGATTTTTATCTTTCATCATATCATAAGTCTGAAGATAAATATACTGGTTATAGCTAATATCGGTCAAAGCTTCATCCGAGCCATGAAACTGGCGGCCCAACACCTTGATGCGTGGATAATGATTTATCGTTAGCCGGTTATCCAGAAAGCATCTGCCTTGTTCATCAGGTTCGGTAAACAGATAATTGAAGACCAATGAAAACTGAGTAATCTGGTCGACCGTCAGAGCTACCACCCTGCGACCAATCAAAATCCTGTAATATCCCGGGTTCTTCATCTTCCTGGCCCTGGCACCTATACAGAGGAAAAGCATCTTTACTTTTATCTCCTGAACAGGTAGCTCTTTAGACACTAATTTTGAAAGAAAGAGCAGCTGCTCTTTCGTCATTTCATTCATGCTTTCCGGAAGCTTGTATACCTTATCTCCTACATGTAAATTGACCATAATTATCCCATCATATGATACAGATTCCTGTCTTCGTTATTAAATTCGATTGCTTCGTTTTTTGGAACTATACCCAGAGCTTCAGCATTGCTGGTGACAATTTCCTGTATCTTGCCTAAATAGTATTTAGCCTGGTTAGCGAAGAAATTTCCCGTTTCGTCCGGATCTTCATACGCCGGCCGGACGATAGGTTTATATTCAATATATTCGCCTGAAGTACGGTTCTTTTTTGAAGTCTGGCTGGTATAAAGCTCCGCAGTCTTGCAGGCTACAAACTTCCTGATAACAGAAATGAGTTTCTTTTGAGGATCTTCAGTATGTTCGGCCATATCTTGAAGCAAAGCACTATTGAGTTCTTCGCCAATATATTCAATGACATAACGCTCAGTCACCATACCCATCAATGGGCGAAGATTCTCAAAAGCCAACCGGCTGTATCCTATATCAACAAGTCCCAGTTCCTGGAACTCCTTAGCAGAACGAATATAACCGGCATTATACGGACTCTCACTCCACTCATCAATATCCCCGGCATGTTGCTCCAGATACTCCAGCACCATATCCAGATACTGGAATGCTCTGCGCTCCAGGCTTTCTTCTACCTTGGCAATCTTGGTATCACTGGCCGGCAGTAAGCTATCGGCTTTCTTTTCCACCGTAAAACCACTATCACCCACTCTAACTGACAGCTCCGCATTGCCAATCCATAGCGCCATCGGACCCAGCGACTTTCTAACAAGATCCAAAACATCTTTATAAGCATCTGCTACCGACTCTTCCTGAAGCTTTAGTATGAGTTCAGCTCCGAGATAACGCTTTAGATAAATATCAGTAGCAGATGCTATAAAAGGCTCGAACACAGCATAAGGTGTACTCTTGTTTATCTTCACAACCTTTGATAGTTGTTCTATCGTGCTAATTATTTGTGGCATACCTATACTTTTTGATTTCCTATTGATTTTTCTGCCCCGGTATTTTTATCGAGCGTTGTAAGCATGATATTCGGTATCATGAAATGCAGATTTTTATCCCATTGGTTTATCTCCTTAACGATATAAAGAGGTAATACAAATAAATCCCGAATGGGTTTCATAAGTGCTTGCTTGATAATAAAAAGCTCCCGGGCTTCAGTTCCGTTGATACTTCCGTTTTTGCCGGTAGCTCCAATAATGCTCGGATGTATCTCCAGGGCGTAACTGATCTGATTGGTTACCTCTTCAGAGTCTTCGAGATATTCTCCTCCTTTGAGAAAAGACTCAATAGGAGTGATGATAATATCATTGGATTCGTACTTGTTGATTTTGTCGTATTCAAACTCCGATACAAATGACTTTCCGGAATTTTCCGCACCGGAAAGAAATTTATCCATACTTTCCAAAAAGCTCTTTCTGGCTTTTTTCTTCTTTTCCGGCTCAGTTTCTGATATCCCCAGAGATTCATAATATTTCGGCCAAAACGCCCTGGATATCTTCACATGATACTTCAGGGTCATTTGGTTCTGAAGCAATGCTTTTTTAAACTTGGGAATAGCCACAGCAAAGTCATACCAATCAATAAAGATAGCCCACCAATAAGGCTTCCCATGGTAATAACGCCCAGGAGTTGGCAACATCAGCTGAAGCATATAGCTATTCTCTGTTGCCGGGGCAACTCTTTTTTTGCCATTTAAATCCATCGACAGCCCACGTCTAACCCGAAGGTCTGTCAAAGGTTTCCTCCGATCCAATAACGGCAGCGCCATAACATCGTCAGGTGTTCCGTCATGCCAGGTGGGGGAGTAGCCATGCCATTCTATTCTTCCGGTTTTCTCATCGGCCAAAGATAACCGGCTGTTGATTGACTCTACCGGATTGAGTTCTACAATTTTGTTCTGTCCCCGGGCAAATACAAACTCGCAATACCCCTCATTGAACACCGTTATATCATTTCCCCACTCCTGGACGGTATTGGTATAATTATTATTATTCAGAAAATCAAAAACCTCCGGGCAATCTTCATAGAGCTGCTCTTCAATTTGAATATTACCTTTCTCATCCCGTTTCTTTTTGACAACCATTACACCGTCCCCATAGGCCATTTTCGCATTGAAAGCGATATTGGATCCTAACGTACTAAGCGCGTAGATTTTGTCCATAATCTCAACGGGCTGTTTGTTGTTAGAACCACGCTTTACAAAAGCTATGGTGCCTTTTTTCCGGTTAGCCGGTGTAATTTCCTCGTAAATGGTATTGCTGTCACCGACCATTTCTTTGGAATCACCAAACAATACAACAGAAGAGGATCCGGATAAATAGGCCGTTCCTCCAAAGTCGAAAATTTCATATTTCATCTGCTCCTTTTTCCCCATTATATGTAAACTTTATATTGATTAAATTTGGTAACTAATATCTTGCGAAATGTTTTCGGCTTCATCTCCCCTGGCAGCAATACATTGAAAGTTTTTCCCTTTGAATGTATAGATGTCAGGACCGCATTTTGATAAGTGGCCAGCTCCCCGTTTTTTTTGGCCACCTGGAAGCAGAAAGGTTTTGGCTTGCCAAATTCTTTCTCTTCCATCATTGCCCAGATAGCAGATTGTTTAATTAGACTTTCCATTCATTTTTAAATTACAAATCAAAAATACTTTGCCGGCAAACCTACTTAAAGGACATAAAAAAAGTGTACAGAACCTCACGGCCCCGTACACTCCAGCATTACAAGTATTTTTTCATCTCTACCCCTTGCGGGTGCTTTCGCCTTTTTTTGCTACTTTTTTGGGCGAGCAAAAAAGTAGCCCGAACACAGGAAACCGTCCCCGTTAGAGGTAGTTTCCTGTGTTCGTATTGCCTTATATCATAGCATATGTAAATCAAGCGATTCAATCAGCTGGCCAATCAGCGGGTTTTTCGTTTGCATATCTGTAAGTATTTCAGTGGCTTTGTTCTTGCTGATAACGATTTGATTATTCTTAAGTTCAACCTTTACCATGTCGCCCTCATTGAAACCATATTTTTGCAGATAATCCCCTTTCAGGTTGATGCCGGTAGTATATTTCTTACCGCTTGCCATGCGGCAAACAGTCAACAATTTTTCCATCATGATGCTTTCCTCCCATCTTCAACCTGCAAGGCAGAGAAAACAAAACATATAGGGAAAAAATCCAGTTCCGCCCCCTCTGTTTGTTCTGTTGTGGGTTCATCTTTTTTATGTATGGCTTTAGGCCTTCCCCACAATAAAAAAGCATGTTCCCCCTTTTTTACCTTTTTCCCTGCTTCATTCCACTGTTTCAGCGTTTTTAAATCGCTGTGCCCCTGCTCAGCATAAAGAGCGGTTAAACCCTCGTTGATTGTATCAATAGCCCCATCGTCAACCAGTTTTTTAAATGGTTTTGAAAGGGCTTTTAATTCTTCCCTCTTTTCCCGAATAGCAGAAAGTTGTTTTTCCGTTGGTTTGTTTTCAGAAGTTTTCATATCTTTGCAATGCTTAAAAAATTAAATGTTGTAAAACGTTTGTTTTTGTTCCCCTGCAATTCCGCCGATTTGCAGGGGATTTTTAATTTAGATAATTGCGTACTGGGTGCGCAGTTCTGTTTCAATTTCCTCAATCTTTTCGTCAAACTCATCTTTCCAAAATTCAACGAGCTTTCCGATAGTCTTGGGAGATGAACTTTTAAATTCTTCGCCCGTAGCATCAGTTACCACAATAACCGCATTTTCACTGTCAAGTTTGACCTTGAATTTATCAAGTGAAGCCCTTTTTGCCGTAATAGAGGTATGTTTCTCACTCAACAGATGAATCACTGTAGCCCTGTTTTTAAGGTCTGAGACACTTAACTCCTTATTCCCTTTACTGTCATTTTTTGGCTCCTGGGCGTTTTGTTCCGACGCTTTTTTACTTTCCGTAATTGATAAAACTGGTTTTTCATCACCTTTTAAGGCGGTGTTGCCTTTTACCTGTGTCATAATGCTTAAAAATTGAATGTTAATAATTGCGTCCTGTGATTATCATCGCATCACTTAGACAATACAAATATAGCTATTTTTCTGAAATTACACAACATAAAATACTGTATATCAATGTATTAAAAGACATTGCAAATACAAACACACAGAATAAGCCTAATTGTTTAATCCGTATTATTCAAAAAAAAATTTTTAGAAACAAATTTCAAAATTCGGGTAAAAGCATCACAAACACCATTTATAAACCTCATTTTTGGGCTCGAATATTAAAAAATGTGAAAATCGCAGACCATTCCCATGGAATTGACTTTAAAAAAGGGTTATGCTTTTGATATTCAGCAAAAAGGGTTCTAAAGGGAAAACGTATTTTTCCCTTTATACGTCGGTAGACCACGCAACGCCCTCAAAAAAACGAGCGTCTGCACATTATTTTTTTATGTAATATGCCACGCAACAGCGCAAATTAACAAAAACCTGCCCTCAATAACGATTACACGCACGTGTGTCCGATGAGCACAAAAAAAAGCCGGTGTTTTTAAGACCGGCCATAATTAAACTATGAGCTATTTAATCACCAATAAACATAGCACCAAAGCCCGAAGACATACCAGGTGATACGAAATAGAACTGGCATCCAATGTACAGAGTATCCCATGCGTCTGTGACGTGAGTCTTTTGCTCGTCAGGGTTGTCGGGAGTATCAGGCAAAGCTTCAGGAGTCTTATCCTTTTCAAAACCATTTTTCCCCTGTCGTACTCCGGCCTGCTCCATAGCCAACTTCAGAAACTCATTATTCTCAAGATTAAAGGTTGGATACAGAAACTCAGGATTGCCTTTTAAAGCCATATCTATCTGAAGATGTTTCCATGAGTGACCAGGTGACTGGCCAATGTACACATCTGTTACCTTGTAATGGTTCTTATTTAATACAGACACCACCGTATCCCGGTAACTATCATCGGTAGTTCCTGTGGTCCATGTGAAGGTATGGTCAAAATAAAACACCACTTCTTTGTTCAATTTAGCCTGATAATAATCACAAAACATCTGAACCACATCCTGTAGTTTGCCCGGCGTTTTAATGAAGAATGACTTAACCGTTTTCATTTCATTCGAGTTCCTGTCTACCTGACCCACACAAACAGTAGATATGGCCGCGTTACTATCACATGCAATATAGAGCGGCTGTGTGAAGTCCAGATCACCATCACTCACACAACCAGCAGCAGATAGCCTCTTCCAGTTAGTACGCTTAGAAGTGCCTATCAGATCCAGATTCTGAAGCTTTCCATTATCTGAAGGAATATAGAAATGCTCATCAGTTAACGCTGAATAAAATCCGTTAGGTACCCGGAACAGACGCTCATTCAAAAAAGCAGTACGCCATACTAAGATGGGGGAGTCCCTGTACATTTGCCAGATAAAATCTTCCCCCACAATTTCCAGATTGTCGAAAATATCATACTCAGCATAATACACCGTATACTCATGCTTTTGTTTGGGTAATGGTTTCTTGGGTATCTGATACTTCCTGGCCAGCTCAATATCTTCACGCAGCTCACGCTCCATGCGTTTATCATAATCAGTTTTTTCCCGTTTTAATTTAAAGCGAATCATTTCGCTGTAAAGGTTCCTGATATAGTTGATATGAGCCACATCCATCTCTTTGTCTTTTTCCAAAATCCATTTACCTATCTTCGATGTCGGCATATCGGTGGAATAAAGAACACTATGGTGATGCGTACAATCTCCAAAATACTGGCGGTTACCGCGATTGGCCGGATTGACTTCTGTTTTTATCTTATCGTAAGACAAAAACTTGGCTTCAGGACCAATAATCCAATCCAGAGACATTGAGTTAGCAGACATGCCCTGATTGAATGAAAGCACAACCATAATCGTACCGTTCCAAAAGTGAAAGCAGTTAGACCAGGCATCACGCAAAGGCATGCGTTTGGGAAGTTTGAAATTCGCATCTGAAGGAGCCCGGCGACCAACATAGTAATGAACACCTTCTATATAACCCCAGGTGGATAGAGCGTGACAAATAGCGGGCAAAGTATTACCCCAGGCTTTGGAATAGGTAGGTGAAAGCATAGCACCGGTACTACCCGGCATCTCCCAAACATTTCGGATAATGAAACGAGCATCAATACCCTCAGACTTACCGGTACCACGGGAAGCAACAACATACTCAGAGTGAGCAGACACCAACATGGCATCCCTCTGTGATTTATTGAAGTACCGCTTAACAGGTTCTTCATGCTTGTGCAAATCTCCTGCCGGTGGCATTATAAAGTTATTCATCTGCTTTTACATCTTCAGCACTATTAGCCATTCCTTTCTTAAACAGAGCGCGGAACTGTTTGCGCTTTTCTTCAATATTCTCAATCGGCTCAATACCATCGAGCACCGTTACATCGTCTGTGGGTTCAAGCACAGGAGGGAGCATCTGACTCCAGTCAAAAATATCATCTTCTTTATCTGCCCTGGTATATTTCCCGATCTTATCTAAGTTAGCGGCTATTCCTTTGGCATCATCTTTCGTCTTGGCAATCTCAATACCCTGTTTGGCACCTTCAACAATCATATATCGGTACCAGGCTTTGGAAGAAAGCTGGATGCTTCCTACAATCTTCCTGAGCGCTGCCATATCGCGGTAAGCCTGCGATTGACTTATAGGCCTGCATTCTCCACCACAGCCCCCCATCAGGAAATTTACTAACTCAGTATCTTGCTTGAGAGGATCATTCATCAGGATAGAGGTACAGAGCATCAGCCGGTTCTTTACCTCCAGCTGATTCAATGTAAGATACTTTTCTGCCTCCTGAGGGGACATAAACAGGCATCTTTCAACTTTCTCATATACGGATAATTCGTCTTTGGCCATAATTATATCATTTGTTCCCTGAGGTATTTTTCCGCAATTGGTTCAGCTGCCGGGCTACCATGCTTAGCTAACTTAATAACCGTTTTACGAAGCTCGAATTTCGTTGTCAGTCTTCCGGTATGGAAAGCCATATATACCTCAGAGTTCGTGTGGTTTTTAATAATTTCGCAAAACTCTGTCCGCTCCTGAGCGGATAAACCCAACAGGATGGCTATCTCTGAAGCCGGAAGCAAAGCAGAGGCCATATCCTGTATTTGCTGTATTTGTTCCTCACTCAAGTTCATAAGGCATCGCTTGTGAAAAGTAGTTATCGAATTGGTTATTGAAATAATCGAAAAACCTACCTGAGGTAAAATAAAATCCTGCTTCAATCCTGCGGGGCTGATTCAAATTAGAAGATCCTACTATACCAAAAGCGTTAGTCTGGTTTTCTATTAAAATTATCTTTGAATGATTGCTATCAATCCTGATATCAGGTGTAATATTCATAGCAAAAAGGAGCATGTCAAGTTTATGCCTTTTTACGGTTGTATCCAGCAGCATGGTAAGTCTTGTAATCATACCTGAATCCGATAAGAAAAACAAAGGCCTGAGGCTATCTTCAGATACACTGAAGGTGGCTATTTTTACCTCACTATTTCCAATACGCTCTAACAAAACGGGCAATACATCATGTATTGCCCATTCTCCTTTATGTATCAGAGGTTCAATTGTTCCCGGACTGTTATAACCCGGGAACAATTGATCAAACACTTCGTTATTCACCAGCACCCTCTGTTTTATTGTTACCTTTAGCAGCTGTAATACGGCTTTCTAAATCATTAAGCTCAGCCTCATACGCTTCAATACGTTTCAAAGCGTTGGCTTTGATAACTTCTTTTTCAGAAGTTTCTGCCACCTGTTTGCTTCGTATGATATTTTCTTTGAGGCGCTCTATACGACGGGCCATCTGTACACCGGCAATCATTGGATCTGAATCGTACTCAGGGCTTTCAATAACCACTTCTTCAGAAACGGTTTTACCCTCAGCCCAATCGTTGATTGCATCCCAGTTTTCACGACGCTCATCGTCTGCCAGAATGAGTTTGTCAACTAATGACTTTCTCAGTTTTACAGCGATACCTTCAACACCCATCTGTGTATGCAAGCTGGCCATATAAGGAGTTAGCTCCCGATTTCTGTCGAACTTCTTTTGAAGATCTTCCGGCATATCTTTCAAAGCGACAATCTGAATACCACGTTTGGCGGTCAGAACTGTAACTTCCTGCTCAAGCGCTTCCAATTGTGATTCATACTCCAGAATCTCATCCTGAGCATCTTCCAAATCACCCTCCAGCTGCAAAACCTGATCACTCAAACCTTCGTTTTCCTGGATTAGCTCTTTATGATCGGCTTTAAGAGCTTCAACCTTTAACTTGAGGTCGGCTATCTTAGCGTTTTTCTCATCAATAGCGGCCTGAGTAATTGCATCCGGGCCGGTTTCTTTGAGCACCAATTCAATGCCCTGGTAAGCATCCGGATTGAGTTTCACTTTCCGGGCTATGTCAGACACCTTATTGATAAGCATGGCAAAGTGCTTATCATGCTGCTTGGGTTCTGTTACCTGAGCAAAGAATGAAGAATACTTATTCTGGATGTCTTTAGAGGCCAACTGCGTGAAAATGGATACTCCATCGGCATATCTGCCAGATGGGTTATCTAACCAGGCTAATATAATTTCTAACATAATAAATAATGATTAGTGGTTATTAATCTTCAAGCAGCGTGTCGATATCAATCTTGGTTTCAAGATAAATGTATGGAGCTACACTATCGGCACTGAAACTGAATTTTACTCCACGGCGATCGGCTCTCGCCTGACCACCTGTAAACTCAGCACTAAGATTACATGGTAAACCAGGTTGACCTACAAGTAGCTGTTTGCCGTCCATATCCTCAAGGACTAAATAGCCCGGAGAGTTATTAAACTTGCGAGCTGCTGCAGCATATTCAGCCTTAGCGCCGGCACGGAAAAATTCACCTGCAGGGGCAAATGATTTTCCCTCTATTTCTCCCTGACTGGGAGCATCGTACTTAACGGTTTTATCCGTACAAATAAAAACAATGGGCTTTCCGGTAGCTTCTTTGAAAGTGAAGCTTCCCGAAGCTGTTACATAATCATCGTTATCAGCAACAGCAGACAACGCAGGTATTTTAGGTACCGTAGTAACCGCATACTCAGGTATCCAGAGAACCCGGTTCTTGTACCCACCCATATTATCCGCGCCATCGAGGCCTGTGATTGGATTGAAATTTTCAGCCATATCTTTTTAAAATGATTGATTAATATTTAAAAATCAGATCCGGATAAACTCCGGAACTGATCTGGTTTAGTAGTCCGATTTAGTAATCTCCGGCTAAATTAAGTCCGGTGTTTTCACACTCATTGGTACGGAACACCTTGCTGTGAACATCTTTAACCCGCACACCATAGGCAGCCTCAATCCAAAATTGAGCTACATTGGGATCTTCATCAATAAAGCGAACCTGGCAGAACTGGTTTGATTTATTGACATTAAAGCCAATGTCCATATTGCCGGTTTTTTGCAGAATCAATCTGGAGCCTTGTCCCAAAGCTTGGTGGGTATTGAATACCAAATCAGGAATAAGAGCATCTTCACGAATAGCCTCAAGTACCTGAGACATTGATGGCATCTGAAATGCTTTTACCTTGTTACGATAAGATGCACGCGCTGCTTTAAGTACAGTCTGTGCACAAAGCAACTGGGGAACACCTCCTTTAGAAGAACGAAGAAAATCACTGGAGTTGCCAATCCACTCAACGAGCGAGTCATAAGCATCCGTATCATCTTCATCGGCAGGCATGGCAAATACTCCTGAAGCGGCATAATTACCTTTACCTGAAGCTACCAATCCGGCGGCCACCAAAGCATCAATATGAGGGAAAAATCCGGTGAAAGCAGTTGATGGAGAATATACATCCTCGTCTCTTTCTGCAAAAAACAAAGCGAAAACAACATCTTCAGCATGAGAAATGATTTCATCCCGGATAATCATTTGCTCCAATGGATGTTTTTTAGTTTTCAGATCCAAAGGAGAACCTGCAATCACAAGGGCTTTTTTATCCTTGTAATTAAGGATATTATCTTTGGTTTTAGCCACCGTAAGCTCGGGCTTGAGTACCGATTCCTCGAACTTGGCAACCTCTTCCTTATAGGTGATTGTCATTCCTTTTTTGTAAGGACCTGTACCGCCGGCTTTACGACGTTTGTTGATAATAACATCCTCGTTTTCTACTTCGAGAATGTTCAACTTCAAAATGCTGGCTACTTCAGCAAGAGAGAAATAGGGCAATACGCGAAAAACATTGTCATAGGTTTTTGCTGCTTCCGAAAGCCCTTCGGGTTTTACAATTCCGGCCATAATTAATTCTTAAGTTTAGTGTTTACAAAACCGCTTTCAACCATTTTTGCCGCAATAGAAAGGGTATTCCCTTTATTTTTATTGGCAAAATCCAATAACTCATCACTCACAACGGCTGAAGATTCAGCCAGTGGTTTTTTTGTTGTCACACTTTCCGATCCCGGAAGTATTCTCAGTTCTTCAACCTCTGCTTTGAGGTTATCTCTTTCGGCGGTGAGGTTTCTTACTTCTGTTTCAAGAGTAGAAACACGCGTATCCGAATCGGGATCATCTCCCGCAGTGTTTAAGGCTTGAGCAATAACGTCGGGATTTACATCCTCAGGGGTAATTCCTTCCCCGGATGCTACCACGGCATTCACTACGGCATCGTAGTTGTCTGCTTTTTCCTTTAGCTTTTTGTGTTCAGCGTCTGAAAGAATTTTCATGTTTGTCTTATGTATTAAAATAGTTGAGAAAATTCGAGAAAGTATCAATGCCATCGATAAGCCCCAGTTCAAGGGCTTCAGGGGCGAAGTACATCTTACCTGTTCCCCACGAGGAACGGTCAGCAGTAAGAGCATTATTGCGGTTGCTTTCAACCATTGTCAGAAAGTTTTCGCAGTAAGTTTCTGCTATTTTTTCTATGCCTTTTGTATCGCCATTAATGGCATCGATGTAATCCTTATTCTTGTCTTTGGATTGAGGAGCATAGATTTCTTTAAGCTCTATGCCTTTTAATTTCCAGTATTCGCGGTAGTCTGCTACGGTCATATAGCATCCAATAGAGCCAATGCGAGCCTGGTTGGAGTTGGCCACCACATAATCGCAGGCTGATGCAATACCATAGGCTGCGCTGGCTGCAAAATCATCAATGAAGCAGATAACAGGCTTGTTACGCTCCAGAATGGTTTGCGCCATCAAACGCATAGCCATTCCTTCACCTCCTCCGGAGTCAATAACCAAAGCAATACCTTTTATCTCACTGTTGGAGTAACAGCGCTGCAGGATATCGGATTTTGTTTTCATTCCTGAAGGCCCGCATTCCTGGTCGTATTTGGTGATGGCGTCTGTCACGTGAAGAACGGCAATACAATCTCTTGGAGCTTCCTCCGGAGATGAGTATCGGCCATATTCTGACAGCACATAAACGCCACTGGAGCGTTCAGCAAACTGGATCTTGTCTTTGGATATCTCAGGCTCACCCTGTTTCCTTGAACGTACGTCGGCTTTCTCACCTTGTATGTATGAGGCTACTAAGGGTAAATAATTGGCAGCTGAAGCGCTGTCCATAAACCAAATCCCATTGATTATTTTGTGTAGAAAAAGCATAAAAGGCAGTTCTTTTGCGTTTGAGTTGCAATAGTACTGCCTTAAAAAACTTAGCGAAAGGACTTTATAATAGGGGTAGTTCCGGGTGTGTCATCACTCCTGAGAGGGTATATTCAACTCCGGCCATGGTGCTGGCAGAAGATGGATTGATTATTTTGTGTGTAATCTTCACCGGGTTTTGCTTGTCACCAACAAGCAGTGTATCTCCATTTGGAGTATTTACTTTGACTAACACTTTCCTGGTTCTAAAGAGAATCATTTCCGCAGTAGTAGCAAATTTATGCCTGGGCGACTTGATTGTGCCTGATACACTGAATGTGGATACCCCTGCGTTAGATGTTTCCTGAACAGAAATATCTATCAATCCTTTGACTGATTTAAATTTTGTCCAGACAGCATCTGGCTTTAAACCGATTATTATACCATTTGCAAGCACGGCACAGCTCACAACATCATCTACGAAGCAATAAGCAGCTTCCGTTATTATTCCTAAATTATCAGACATACTTAAATTATTTAAAATCAACGACTAAACCGAAATTCGACAAAATATCACACTTTTACCACCAAAAAAGGACAACAGCTGCGCCAAACGCACAAAATAATTATTGTTTTTTATACGCTCTTTTTTCACGACGGCGTACTGAATAACGCCAACGTTGATAATGCTTAACCAGGGCGTCTTCAGTAATCTTTGTAATCCGATAGCGACACATGAAAGTATAAATACTCTCAATGATAGAGATCCCATGACGATGCCTGTTACTATCGACTTCCTCGTGAAGCTCTGCCCAGAAAAGTATTTTTATTTTCCGGTTCAATATCTGAGAGGAAGTCCCGGAAATATAATTATACACATCCGGGTTTTTCCGAATAGAATCCCCATCTTTTGTTTTGGTAGGTAATACAACTTCCAAATTACCGGAAATCACAAAAACATCCGATGGCATTTTCTGAGTGAGGTCGGATAAAGTGTGATAAATATCTAAATTATCAGGGAATCGAACAGGTTCTGCAAAATCGGTTCCCCATTTACCCACACAATACTCGGCAATGTGTTCTTCAACAGTGATTTTTGTAGTATGCATTATTTGTATTTTTTAAAAATTAATTCTCTGATTACATGATACTTATACATAATCTAATTTACTAAAAATACCTGAAACAAACAAACAAATTCACTCCTTATTTAATACCCCCCCTGAAGAAATACGCTTTTTTATATGAACTTTCGTGCAGCGTTATACCGCACATATATTATAATGCTTATTATCAAACAGATAACCCCGTTCAAAATTTCGTACGAAATCGTTTTTTTTTCATTTTTCCCGTTTTTTTTTGTTTTGAACGGATTTTGTGCAAAACGAACAAAATCGTGCAGAAATCGTGCAGCCGTAAAAACCTGATATTTAGCTATTTATTTTTCAAAAATTATATCCTGCACGATTGTACGATTTTTTCTTTGATTTTTTGATAGTCATTTTTCAAAAGAAAAAATAAAAAAAAAGAAATATTATATATATGTATCCGGTTGATTTTGAGTTTGTTTTTTGTAATATCGGCCCGGGATGTTTTTGAGAGCTTGTCCGCGCTTTTTCGGTTTTTGGTTCTTGTTTTGAACTTCTGCTCTCGGGGGGCTTCGCCTTTTTGTTTTTTTGTCCAAAATATTAGTTACACGCAATTGGGGGTGCGGGGGAAAATGCAGGCGACCCGGAGAATAGTTACGCGTACCGCGTGCATTAAATAACAAAGCCGACCATAAAGGATCGGCTTTGAGTAAATTAGTATTGTTTGTGATGCTTAATGAATCTCTTTGAGTTCTGATACCTTGTATCTATTATTATTCTCGTAGCATTCTACAAACTGTTCTTTGTGTATTACTACCA
>Ga0316603_10001116_pt1 | contig 14068 bp, 7 predicted proteins | sample OWC_soil_day10_n_FD_207649 | JGI IMG/M metagenome (GOLD analysis project Ga0316603, IMG submission 207649) | Wetland soil microbial communities from Old Woman Creek delta, Ohio, United States - OWC_soil_day10_noCT | ecosystem: Environmental > Terrestrial > Soil > Wetlands | place: USA: Ohio...
CCAACTTCGGCCTGCTGCCCGACGACCTCTCCACCTACGCCACCGCGCGCGTCGCGGTGCTGCCGGTGCCCTTCGAGCGTACCGTCTCCTACGGCAAGGGGACGTCCGCGGGCCCGGCCGCGATCCTGCGCGCCTCCCAGGCCATGGAGCTCTACGACGAGGAGTTGCGCTTCGAGCCGGCGGAGATGGGCATCGCGACGCTGCCGCCCTTCCTGCCCGAGGCCTTCGACCTGGGCGACGCCCTGTCCGAGCTGGAGGAGGAGTGCCGGCGGCACCTGGCGGCGGGCAAGTTCCTGCTCACCCTGGGTGGCGAGCACAGCCTCAGCCTGGCGCCGATCCGGGCCGCCCACGCCGTCCACGGCGAGATCGGAGTCGTGCAGTTCGACGCCCACGCCGACCTGCGCGCCGAGTTCGAGGGCACGCCGTACAGCCATGCCGCGGTGATGCGGCGCGTGCACGACGAGCGGCTGGCCAGCCTGCCCATCGGCATCCGCTCGCTGTCGAAGGAGGAGGCCGAGTTCGCGCACGAGGCGGGCGTGCCGATCGTCTGGGCGCACGAGCTCGACGAGCTCGAAGGGCAGCGTTTCGAGCGCCTGCTCGCGACCCTGCCCGAGCACGTCTACCTGACCTTCGACATCGACTACTTCGATCCCTCGCTGGTGCCCGCTACCGGCACTCCGGAGCCCGGCGGAGGCGCCTGGCACCCCACCCTCCGGCTCCTCGCCCGGCTGTTCGAGGCCAAGACCGTGGTGGCCATGGACCTGGTCGAGCTCGCGCCGATCGGCGGACAGCCCGCCTCGGACTTCGTGGCCGCGAAGCTGGCCTACAAGTGCCTCGGCTACTGGGCGCGCCACGCGATGCGATAACCTCGCGTCGATCGCTGCCCGGCACGACCTCCCGGCTCCGCACCGGAGCCCGGCGCCCCGGCCCCGATCACGGAGCCGCCTTCACGATGGAAACCCGCGACCTCGTCCTGATCGACGGCGTGCGAACGCCGATGGCCGAATTCCTCGGCCCCTTCTCCGAGCTCTCCGCCAACGAGCTCGGCGCGCATGCCGCGCGCGCCCTGTTCGAGCGCACCGGGCTGGATCCCGCCGCGGTCGACCACGTCGTGGTCGGCAACGCGCTGCAGACCTCGGGCGACGCCATCTACGGCGCCCGCCACGTCGGGCTCAAGGCCGGCGTTCCCAAGGAGGTGCCCGCGCTGACCGTCAACCGCCTGTGCGGCTCCGGCATCCAGGCCATCCTCTCCGGCGCCCACCTGATCTTCGCCGGCGAGGCCACCACCTGCCTGGTCGGCGGCATGGAGAACATGTCGCAGGCGCCGTTCGTGGTGCGCGGCGCGCGCCGGGGCCTGCGCCTGGGCCATGCCAAGTTCGAGGATCTGATGATGGAGTCGCTGCTCGACGGGGTGTGCGGCTACTACATGGCCCAGACCTCGAACAACCTGGCCCGCGACTACGGCATCTCGCGCGAGGAGCAGGATGCCTTCGCGGCGCGCAGCCAGGCGCGCGCGCTGGCGGCGATCGAGGCCGGCCGGCTCGCCGAGGAGATCGCGCCGGTGGTGGTCGGCGAGGGCAAGAAGACGGTCCGCGTCGAGCGCGACGAGCACCCGCGCCCCGGCACCACCGTGGAGGCGCTGGCCAGGCTGCCCACCGTGTTCGGCCCCGACAGCTTCGTCACCGGCGGCAACGCCTCGGGGATCGTGGACGGCGCCTGCATGCTGCTGCTCACCACCGCCGGCCGCGCCGCCGAGCTGGGGCGGCGGCCGCTCGGGCGCCTGCTCTCCTGGGCGGTGGTCGGGGTGGAGCCCTCGCGCATGGGGATCGGGCCCGCGCCCGCCATCCGCGCGGCGCTCGACAAGGCGGGCCTGAAGCTCGCCGACCTCGACCTGCTCGAGATCAACGAGGCCTTCGCGGGCCAGATCGTGGCGGTCGTGCGCGAGATGAAGCTCGACGAGGAGCGCCTCAACGTCAACGGCGGCGCGATCGCGCTCGGCCACCCGCTGGGCGCCAGCGGCGCTCGCCTGACGCTCACCCTGCTCAAGGAGCTGCGCCGCCGCGGCGGGGGCCGGGGCGTGGCGTCGGCGTGCATCGGCGGTGGGCAGGGCATCGCACTGATCGTGGAGGCGATCCCGTGATCGATCTCAATGGCATGCACGTGCTGGTCACCGGCGGCAGCCGCGGCATCGGCGCCGCGGCGAGCCGGCTGTTCGCGCGCGCCGGGGCCACCGTGCTCGTGCACTACCGCGATCACGAGGAGCAGGCCACCGCCCTGGTCGAGGAGCTGTTCGCGATCTCCGCCCGCGACCACCGGCGCTTCCCCTGCGATTTCATGGAGCCGTCCGAGATCGAGGAGCTGTTCCAGTACGTCTCGAGCGAGTGGGGCAGGCTCGATTGCCTGGTCAACAACGCCGGCATCTGGCTGCACAACCCGATGTCGCAGTTCGACGAGGACCGCTACATCGCGACCATGCGCGTCAACGTGCGCGGACCGTTCCTGTGTCTGCGCCACGCCCTGCCGCTGCTGCGCCTGTCCAAGCAGGCGAGCGTGGTCAACGTCTCCTCGACCTCCGGGCAGCGCGGCGAGCCGTTCTACAGCCCCTACTCCGCGTCGAAGGGGGCGATCATCTCGGCCACCAAGGCCTGGGCGGCCGAGCTCGGGCCCGAGATCCGGGTCAACTGCGTCGCCCCCGGCTGGGTCGACACCGACATGTCCTCCGCCGCTCTGCGCGACGATCCGGCGGTGCGCGAGGAGATCGAGTCCGCGATCCCGCTCCGGCGCGTGGCGCGCGCCGAGGACGTCGCGGGACCGATCGTCTTCCTCGCCTCCCCGCTCGCCCGCCACATCACGGGCGAGATCCTCAACGTCAACGGCGGCAGCGTCCTCTGCGGCTGAGGCCGCCGCCGGGCCGTCAGGCCGGGAAGGCCTCGATGGCGAGGCGGTGGAACTCGCGGCGGACCGGATTGAGGTCGATCGCCGACGCGAGGCGATGGGCGAGCAGCAGGTAGATCCGCTGCGCCGCCGGGTCGATCCACAGGCTGCCGCCAGTGAAGCCGGCGTGGCCGAACGCGCTCCCGGTCGCGGCGAGCTCCGGGCCGGACGAGCCCTCCCCGCTCGCGCGTGCCCAGCCGAGCGCCCAGGGCCCGCCGTCGGCGAGCGCGCGGGCGACCGATCCGCGGCTGAGCAGCCTGCCCGGCGCGAGCCACTCCCGGCCGAGCGCCAGCAGCTCGTCGGCGGTGAGGAAGAGCCCCGCGTGGCCGCTGAGGAAGCCGAGGGCCCGGGCGTTGCCGTCCTGGGGCTGGCCGCGCAGGAAGCTGCGCTGCCGCGCGAGTCGCAGCCCCTGCCCGGCCGCCAGCTCGACCTCGCGGCCGTTGTCGAGCCGGCACTCGACGGCCTGCGGGGGCTCCGCGGCGAGCGTGCCGAGCGGCGCCAGCCCGAGCGGCGCGCAGACCTCCCGGTCGAGGAGCGCGGCCAGGCTCCGGCCGGTGCATTGCTCGGCGAGCAGGCCCCAGAGGATGTACCCGAGGTCGCTGTAGCCCGGCTCGGCCGCCGCCGTCTCGAACCCCGGCGCGCCGGCACACCCGGCCAGGAAGTCCCGCAACGCCTCGCGCTCGCGCAGACGCCGGCCCAGGCGTAGCGCGAGCGGCGTCCAGGCCGGCAGGCCGGTGCGATGGCGGAGGAGGTCTTCGAGCGTGCACCCGGCGAGCGCCGGCGCGGCGCGCGGCGCGAGTCCGCCGATCGGCGTCGCGAGCGGCAGGCTCCCCTCCTGGTCGAGCGCGAGCGCGAGCGTCGCCATCCAGGGCTTGGTCAGCGATGCGGCGTCGAAGCGCGCGCCCGCGCTTGGCTCGAGCCGCTCGCCGCCGACGCGGTAGCCGGCCGCGTGGCGGAAGAGCACGCCTCGCTCGAGATCCGCCACCGCCGCCTCCGCGGCCGAGACCAGCCCCCCGAGCGCCGCGAGGCCGTCGAGCCACTTCGCGAGTTGACCCTCGGACATCGAAACCGTATCTTGCCCCGAACCGTGGCCTCGCGCACGCATTCCCTGCTGCTCGCCGCGCCCGACCCGCGCGCGGCGGAGGAAGCGGTGCTGTCGGCGATCGAGGCGGCGCAAATCGACGCGCCCTCGACGCGCGTCGTGGTCGTCGTCCCTTCCCACAGCCTCCGCATCCACCTGCTCGCGACGCTCGCCCGCCGCCGCGCCGCCTGGCTCGGCGTCGAGGTGATGACGTTGCGCCGCCTGGCGCTCGTCGTGCTCGCGGCAGCGGGCCGCGAGGCGCCCGCCGCGGGCGCGCTCCTCCCGCTGCTCGTCGGACGGCTGGCGCGCGGCGAGGAATCGCTGCGCGCGCCGCTCGAGCCCCTGGTCGACGGTTTCTCCACGCTCGAGGGCACGCTGCGCGACCTGCTCGACGCCGGCTTCCACGCCGGCATCCTGCCCGCCGCGCTCGAGGTGATCGGCGCCGCCGCGCTGCCGCCCGGCGCGCGCGCTCGCGCCGAAGCGATCCTGCGTACCGGCGCGGCGCTCGCCGCCGCGGTGCGCGACGGCAACCTGGACGCGGGCCACGACCTGCATCGGCGCGCCGCAGAGGCGATCTCTTCCGATGCCGAGACGGCCCTTCCCGGAGCTCGCTTCGTGGTCCACGGCTTCGCCGACGCCACCGGCCTGGCCGCCGACCTGCTCGAGCGGCTGACGCTCGCGCGGGAGGCGACCGTGGTCGCGATCGCTCCACGCTCCGGCTCGCCCGGGACCGCGGCCTTCCCGCTCGCGGAGCGCTTCGGCCGCCGCCTGCGCGAGCGCCTCGCGGCGGCGGTCGCAGAGGCCCGCGAGCTGCCGGGCTCGGCGGCGGTCCGACTCGAGCTGTTCTCCGCTTTCGGCGCGGCGGCCGAGGTTCGCGAGGTCGCGCGGCGCATCCAGGGCCTGCTGGCGAGCGGCGTGCCCTCCGAACGCATCGGCGTCGTGGTGCGCGCCTTCGACAGCTATCGCAGCTCCTTCCGGCGCGAGCTCGAGCGCGCCGGCGTGCCGTTCTCGGGGGCTGGCCAGGGCGGACCTCTGACACCGCTCGCCCAGCGTCTGGCCGCCCTCGGCCGCCTGCTCGCCGACGCCGAGCGGGCCCCGGTCGGGCTCTGGCTCGATCTCGCCGGGACCGTGCTGCTCGACCGGCTCGCCGCACCCGCGGGAATCGGCAGCGCCGAGCTCGCCCTTGCCTGCGAGCAGGTCGGCGCCGCGTCGCTCGGGGCGCTCGCCCGCCTCGACGCCGGCCACGTGCTGCTTCGCGACGGGGTCGCGCTGCCCGCCGCGCGTTCCGTCGTGGAGGACGAGGACGGGCGCGAGCGCTCGGCGCGTACGGTCGTGCCCGGCCCGGTGCTCGCGGGGCTTCGCGACGCCGCGGCGCGCGCCATCGCGGCCGTCTCCGGCCCCGACGAGGAACCGCTCGGCCGGCTGTTCGAGCGCGTGGGCTCGGCGCTCCTCGGCGAGGATCTCCTCGCGACCGGCGACCCCGCCTCGGTGCGTGCGCGCGCCGAGCTCGAGAAGCTCTCGAGCGAGCTGCCGGCGGCCTGGCGCGCGACGCGGGACGAGGTCGCGAAGCTGCTCGCCGACTCGTTCCGTGACGCCGCCTCGGCTCCGGTCGGCGGCGCCGGCGCGGGCATCCAGGTGCTCACCGTCACCGAGGCGCGCGGCCGCACCTTCGACCACCTCTTCCTGGTCGGGCTCAACCTCGGTCTGTGGCCGCGGCCGATCCGCGAGGACGCGCTGCTGCCGGACGACCTGCGCTCGACCCTGCGCGCGGTCCTGCCCGACCTGCCGGTCAAGGACGAGAGCCTGCGCGAGGAGGAGCTGCTGCTCGGGCAGCTGCTCGCCGCCGCGCCGGCCGTGACCGTCTCGTACTGCAAGACCGACGACGACGGGGCCGTGCTCGCCGGCTCGCCGCTCCTGGGCCCGCTCGCGCGCGCGACGGTGGGGCTCGCCGCGCTCGAAGCGGCTCGGGAGGACCCGATCGCGCCGGTGCTGCCGGCGCCGCTCTCGGCCATCGACCGGACGCTCGCGGTCGCCCGGGAACGCCATTCGCTCGCGCGCGCCCGCCGCCTCTGGGTGCGCTCGCTGCCGCTGGCGCTCGCCGAGGCGCGCGCCGAGATCCGCAGTCCCGTCGATGCGTCCGCGCTGGCGGCGGCCCGGGCCCGGATCCTGCTCGAGGTCGATCCCGACCTGGCGACGCCCGAAGGGCGCCGCGTCGCGCAGGCGACCGGTCCCTTTCTCGGCCAGCTGGGAGCGGGTGCGGTGCCCGCGGACCCGCTCTGGGCCACCACGCTCGAGGCCTACGCGCGCTGCCCCTGGCAGACGCTGCTCCGTCGCGTCCTGCGGCTCGAGCGGCGGCGCGAGCCCGCGAGCGACCTGCCGGATCCGGGCCTGCCCCTCCTGCTCGGGCGGCTGGTCCACGACGCCCTCGAGAAGATCGTGGACGACGCGGCGCCGGCCCCACGGAGCCGTCTCGAGGAAGCGCTCGCCGCCGGACCCTTCGGCGCCCCCTGGCCCGCACCGCGCGAGCTTCGCCGCGACCTGCGCCGGCTCGCCGCGCACCTGCTCGAGCGGGAGGGACTCGCCTCCTGGCGCCTCGAGGAGCCGCTCATCGAGGACGCGCTGGCTCTGCTCGAACGCGCGCGGCAGGACTGGCTGAGCGCCGGAGGCGAGCTCGAGGTCCTGGGCGCCGAGCTCGAGGGCACGGTCGAGCTGCGCGATCTCTCGGAGCGCGTGCGCCGCCTCTCCTTTCGCGTCGATCGGGCCGACCCCGGGGCGGGCGGCCCGATCCTGACCGACTACAAGACCGGCAAGAGGCCCGGCGATTCGCCCGCCCATTTCCCGCGCGAGATCGCAGCCGGCCGCTTCCTCCAGGCTGGCGCCTATCTCGCCGTCGCGGCTCCGCACGGCCGCGCCCGCTACCTCCATCTCGACCCCGACGAGGAGCGCGGCGGGCTCTACGAGCCGGAGGATCCGGAGGCGGCGAGAGCGGCGTTCGCGGAGGTCGCGGCGCTGCTGTTCGAGGGCTGGGCCGCGGGCCTGTTTCCGCCGCGTGTGGTGGAGCCCGATCGCAACGAGGAGCCGAGGGCCTGCGCGGATTGCGACGTCCGCGAGGCCTGCGTGCGTGGCGACTCCGGCCAGCGGCGGCGGCTCTTCGAATGGGGAGCGTCCACGGTGGATCGGCCGCCCGAGCCGGACCTGGGGCGCCGGCTCTGGCGCCTGCCGGTCCGGCCCCCGGCCGGGTCGCGGAGGAGAGCGTGAGCGAGCGCGCTCCACTCGCCGACGGCGCCGCCCGCCGGCGAGCGGTCGCCGACTTCTCGCGACCGCTCGCGGTGGAGGCCGGCGCCGGTTCCGGCAAGACCACGACGCTCGCGCGCCGAATCGTCGCCTGGCTGCTCGGCCCGGGCTGGGAGGGCGCGGCGAGCGAGCTCGCGGAGCGCGGCGGCGGCGCCCCCGCGGAGGAGATCGCGGGGCTGGCCGCCTCGGGCGTGGTCGCGCTGACCTTCTCGGAGAAGGCCGCCCACGAGATGTCCGAAAAGGTGGTCGACCTGCTCGGCGCGCTCGAAGCCGCGCTCGCGAACGGGGCGGACTCCGATCGGCTGCGTGGCGAGCCGGACTGGGACTGGCTGCCCGACCTCGGCGCGCGAGCACTCGCTCGCGTGCGCGCGACGCTCTCCCGCCTCGACGGCCTCGCCCTGCGCACCATCCACTCCTACTGCCTCGGCCTGCTCGCGCGCCATCCCTTCGAGGCCCGGCTCCACCCGGGCTTTGCGGTGGACGCCGACGGCACGCGCGCGCGCGCCGCGATCTTCGAGGTCCTCTCGGTGCGCCTGCCCGAGGCCTTCGCCGCGGGCGAGGAGTCCGCGCTGCGCCGGCTCGCGCTCGCCGGAGGGGTCGACAGCGCCGCGCTCGCCGAGGCGCTCCAGCGCGCCCTCGCGGGCGGCCTGACCTCGGCAGACCTCGCCGGCGACCCCTTCTCCGCGCCGGCCATCGTGGCCCTGGCCGCACGCCTCGGCGCAGCGGCTGACGCGCTCGCCGCCGAGCTGCCGCCGCTCGACGCGATTCCGAAGGGCTCGAAGATCGCGCGTGCTCTCGGCGAAGCGCTCCCCGCCTTGCGTCCAGCGCTCGAGGCGGTGACGACGACCGGCCCCGGAGCGCTCGCTGCCCTCCAGCGCCTCGCGACGGCCGAGGCCGGGCCGGCGGCCGCCGTCCGGCGCTTCGGCGCGCGCTCCGCGAACGCGGTCGGCGAGGGCGAGCGCGAAGCGCTCGGTTCCGCGCTCGAAGACTGCCTCGAACGAGCGGTGCGCCTGACGCGCCTCCTCGACCACGTCGCGGCCCTCGATCCCGCCGCCTGGCGCGCGGCACGCGATGCGTTCTCGCCCCTGCTCGGAGAGGTCCGCGAGCGCCTGCGCCGGGAAGGCGCGCTCTCCTTCCAGGAGCTGCTCGCCGCCGCCGACCGCCTGCTCGCCGACGAGAGCGTGGCGCGCCGCGAGCGCCGCCGTATCCGCCAGTTTCTGGTCGACGAGTTCCAGGACACCGACGAGCTGCAGTGCCGCCTGGTCGAGCGACTCGCCCTCGATGGCGAGCCCGCCGAGCGCCCCGGCCTGTTCGTGGTCGGCGACCCGAAACAGTCCATCTACGGCTGGCGCAGCGCCCGTCTCGACGCCTACGAGGCGTTCCTCGCGCGGCTCGTCGCGCAGGGTGGAGAGCGGCTCGAGCTGACCGTCAACTTCCGTTCCGACCGGCCGCTGCTCGCCGAGGTCAATGCACTGATCGCGCAGGTCATGGTGCCGGAGGCCGGCCTGCAGCCGAGCTACGTCGCGCTCCAGCCCGGGCCCGAGGCCGGCGACGGGGCCGCGGCGCGCTCGGCGGACGCGGCCCCGGTCGAGGTCTGGCCCTCCGCCGCGGCCGATGCGCTGCGTGGCCAGCCGACGTCGACCTCCGCGGCCACCTCGGCGCGCCTCGAGGCGGCGGCCATCGCGCGCGATCTCGCCGAGCGGCGCCTGCGCCGAGCCGAGGCCAGCTGGTCCGAGCGTGCCCTGCTCTTCCGGTCCGGCGACGTCGACGAGTACCTGCGCGCCCTGCGCGAGGCGGACATCCCGTTCGTGGTCGAGAAGGACCGGTCCTTCTATCGTCGCCGTGAGGTCGTCGACGCGGTCGCGCTCGTGCGCGCCGTGCTCGACCCGGCCGACGGCCTCGCCTTCGTGACCCTGTTGCGCGCCCCTTTCGTCGGCGTGCCGGACGCGGCGCTGCTGCCGCTCTGGCGGCGCGGCGTCCCCGCTCTCGTGGCCACCCTCGAAGGACCCGACGAGCCGCTCCTCGAGCGCTTGCGCGCAGAGCTCACCGCGGTCGCGGGCGAGCTGCCACCGGTGCCCGGCCTCGAGCGCGTCGCGGGCTGGGAGCTCTCCGCGGCGGCCGCGCTCGAGGCCCTCGCGCACGCCCGCGGGGCGGCCCACCTGCTGCCGGCCGACCAGTTCGTCGAGACGCTCCGGCGGCTCTTCCTGCCCGAAGCGACGACCGCGGCCCGTTACCTCGGCGCCTTCGGCCTCGCCAACCTGGACCGTTTCTTCCGGGAGCTCGCCGCCGACCTCGACGCTGCCGGCGGCGATCGTCAGGCAGTGCTGCGCGAGCTCCGCTTGCGCCTGCGCGACGAGGCCGAGGACGCCGAGAGCCGCCCCCCGGGGACCGCCGCGGACGCCGTCCGCGTCCTCACCGTGCACTCCGCCAAAGGGCTCGAGTTCGACGAGGTCTACCTGCCCGCCCTGACCCGGCGCGGCCGCCCGAGAAACCACGAGGAAGCCCTGGTCGCCGAACGCCTCGACGGGCGCTTCGAGCTGCGACTGTTCGGGCTCGCCACGCCCGCCTTCGACCGCGTCGTCGAGCGCCGCCTCCGGCTCGAGCGCGCCGAGTCCGTGCGCCTGCTCTACGTCGCCATGACCCGCGCCCGTCACCGGCTGGTCCTCGCCGGCAACACCTCTGCCCGCGGCGGGGCGGCCGGCTCGCTCTGGTCGATCGCCTGGTCGGGCTGGCAGGCGCTCGGCCGCGGCTTCGAGGCGCGGACAGCCGAGCTCGTCGAGCGGGCCGAGCACCGGGAGACGCACTCCGGCGACCTCGTCCTCCACCTGCCCGCGCTCGACACTCGGGCAGCGCCGGCACCGGCGGCGGCGCCCCGAACGCCGGAGCCCGACTTCGAAGTGATCGAGGCCGAGGCCCGCGAAGTCGCGCTCCGTCGCGAGCGGGCGCGCGCGCGGTCCGCGCGCGCCCGGCTCGACCGCGCCAGCCACGTCGCCGGCTTCGAGCCCGAGCCGATGCTCGCCGAGGACCATGCGGAAGTCGAGGAGCTCGGCCGCTCTCTGGCCCGCGCGCGCGGCACCGCGCTCCACCGGGCGCTCGAGCTCGCCCCTGCCGCCGCGCTCGACGCCGCCGGCTGGCGCGCCCGTGCGGCCGCGACGTGGCGCGCCGAGAGGCCGGGCGCCGCGCCGGCCGAGCTCGCCTCGCTCGACGCCGATCTCGACCGCCTGCTCGCGTCCGCGCTCTGGGCCCGCCTCGCCGGCCTCGCGCCTCACGTCCTCGCCCGCGAGCTGCCGCTCGTCGTCGCGGCGGACGAAGAGAGCGAGACCGGCCCCGTGGACGGCTGGGCCGGGGCGCTCGACCTGCTCTACCGCGACGCGGGAAGCGGCGAGATCGTCGTCGCCGACTTCAAGTCCGATGCCGTCTCCGGCGATCCAGCGGCCGCGGAGAAGGTCGCCCGTTACGCCCCGCAGCTCCGGCTCTACGGCGAGGCCGTACGCTCCGCCCTGGGGCTCGCGCGCCCGCCGCGCCTGGAGCTCTGGCTGCTCGCGCTCGACCGCGTCGAGGTCGTGCCGCCCGCCGACACGGCCGCGCGTTGACGGAACGGCCGGTGCGCCGGTAGTTTGCCCGGACCATGCCCCTGACTTATTCCTCGTACCTCAAGCTCGACGCCCTGCTCGATTGCCAGCATCCGCTCTCCCAGGGCCCCGAGCACGACGAAATGCTGTTCATCGTCATCCACCAGGTCTACGAGCTCTGGTTCAAGCAGATGCTGCACGAGGTCGATTTCCTGATCGACAACCTGGCCGGAGACGACCTGCCCGCGGTCTACGCCACGCTCAAGCGGCTGCTGACCGTCCTCAAGGTCCAGGTCGCGCAGATCGACATCCTCGAGACCATGTCGCCGGTTTCCTTCCTCTCCTTCCGCGATCGGCTGGAGGCCGCGTCGGGCTTCCAGTCCGTGCAGTTCCGGGAGCTCGAGTTCGTGCTCGGCAAGCGCGACGCGCGCGTGCTCGGAGCCCATGCCCCGGGCTCGCCCGAGCGCGCCCGGCTCGAGCTGAGGCTCGCCGAGCCGAGCCTCTGGGACGTCTTCGTCGCCTTCCTCCACCGCCACGGCTACGAGGTCCCGGAGGCCCTGCTCGCGCGCGACCGGACGAGGTCGAACCCGGAGACCGTCGCGCTCCACCCGATCCTGCTCGAGATCTACCGCCGGCGGCCCGACCTGGCGCAGATCTGCGAGCGGCTCGTGGATCTCGACGAGGGCCTCCAGGAGTGGCGCTACCGGCACGTCAAGATGGTCGAGCGCACGATCGGAAGCAAGCCCGGCACCGGCGGCTCGGCCGGCGCCGCCTACCTGCGCTCGACCCTCTTCCAGGCGCTCTTCCCGGACCTGTGGGCGATCAGGGCGGAGCTGTGAGCCTCTCGCTCCACGACCTCGTCGCACCGCCCAACGCGCTGGCGCGGCACTACTCCGGCTTCCGCGTCGGCGAGCGGATCCTGCTCTCCGGCCACTCGCACCAAGCCTGGCCGGACGTCGCCCTCGCGGGCCAGGTCGAAGCCTTCGAGGACGCCGCGCGCGACGTCGACGACAAGTGGGTGCGCGCCTTCGCCAAGGCCGAGCGCGTGCGCGAGGGCTACCGCACGCTGCTCGGCGAGCCCGGCGGCGCGATCGCGCTCGGCCCGGCGACCCACGACCTGCTGGTCAAGCTGCTCTCGGCGCTGCCCTGGGGCGCGCGGCGGCGGATCGTCACCACCGAGGGCGAGTTCCACGCCATGCGCCGCCAGCTCACCGCCCTGGAGCAGCAGGGTTTCGAGGTCGTCCGCGCGGCGGTCGACCCGATCGAGACCCTCGCCGAGCGCCTCGCCGCCGGGAGCGACGAGCGCACGCTGGTGACGTTCGTGTCGGCGGTCCTGTTCGAGACGGCGCGCATCGTCCCCGGCCTGGATCGCCTGGCGGCCGCCTGCGAGCACCGCGGCGTGCCGCTGGTCGTGGACGCCTACCATGCGCTGAACGTGATCCCGTTCGAGCTCTCGCGGCTGGGGCTCGCGAGCGCCTTCGTGACCGGCGGCGGCTACAAGTACCTCCAGCTCGGCGAGGGCAACGCCTTCCTGCGCCTGCCGCCTGGCTTCGACGGTCGGCCGGCGATCACCGGCTGGTTCGCGGAGTTCGACGCGCTCTCGGCGCCCAGGACGCCGCGCGACCTGCCCTGGGGCCCACCGGCGTCCCGTTTCGCCGGCGCCACCTACGACCCGACCAGCCATTACCGGGCGGCGCGGGTCTTCGACTTCTTCGCCGAGAACGGGCTGACGGCCGGCTTCTTGAGCCGGGTCTACCGCCATCAGGTGGCGCGCCTCGCCGAGGGCTTCGACGCGCTCGGACTGGACGAGCGCGTGGTGACCCGCGACCGGTCGACGCGTCTGGAGCAGCTCGGCGGCTTCCTCGCGCTCGAGAGCCCGCGCGCCGGCGACCTGCGCCGCGAGCTCAACCGCCGCGGCGTCTTCTGCGACCACCGCGGCACCCGCCTCCGCCTCGGCCCGGCGCCCTACCTCTCCGACGCCCAGCTCGACGCCGCGCTCGCGGTGCTCGGCGAGGTGGCGGCCGGGCCGGGATGAACCACGCACCGGCGAGACCCGGCGCGCCTGCTAGCGATCCTCGGACCCCGGCTGAGGGTCGAGTGGCCGCAGCTCCCGGCCCGCCAGGGCCGGGTGGTCGCTGGCGACGAAGACGGCGCGAAAGAGCGCGCGCGGCGGGTCCCCGGCTGGATTCGGCGCTCCTCCGGAGAAGGGGTTCGTGTACTCCCAGACCACGGTTCCACGCGAGTCCACCTCGAAGATCCTCCCCTGCGGGCCCGCGGTCACGAGCGTGTTCCCGTCGGCGAGCCGCTGGGCACCGGACAGGAAATCCGCAGTGAACGAAGACGGCGGATGGCCCCGGTACTCCCAGCTCGGAGCAGCCGGGCCGTAGCGGGCTCCGCGCGGCAACAGGTAGCTGCCATCGGGCGCGAGCGGCGGCTCGATCTCCACCACCGAGGACCCCATCCCGGCGGGCCCGCCGTAGCCGTTGTTGAACGCGAGCAGGTGGCCCGCTCCGGGCAGCCCCGGCGGGATCCACCGGGCGTCGTGCTGGCCGAACAGGCGGCGATCCGCCTCCCCGCCGCGGCCGTAGGCGCGCGGGTTCCCCCACCGGTAGAGCAGGCCTCCGCCGCGCCCCACGCGCCCGCCGCGGACACCCGCGGCTTCGCTCGTGGTCGTGCCGTGATCGACGATCCAGATCTCGTTGAACGCCGACACGCTCAGCACGATCTGGTCGAGCGCGGGGTGGTAGGCGACCGAGTTGGCGTGCATGAAGTCGGGCTCGACGTCGGCCGGGGTCCCGGCGCCGCCCGCGTAGCCGAGCGCCCGGAGGCGGGCCAGGAGCGCCTGGTCCCAGCCTTCCGGGCCGCGGCCGCCGTTGACGTCGATCGCCTCCGGGTGGGCGGCGATCTCCCCGTGCGCCGGCAGGCGCGGATCGCGGTCCTGGACTCGATGATCCCAGGCGTGCCACTCCCAGACGATCTCTCCGCCGTCCGGCGGGAGGGGTCGCACTTCGACGACGCACTCCGGCCAGAGCCCGCCGGCGCCCACCCGCCGCGGATCCCGCCCGGCGCGCAACGCCTGCTCGCGGCTCTTGTGCTCCCAGGCGAGCAGGAGCACGTCGCCGTTCGGAAGCGCCTCGACGTCGTGGTGCTGGATCCAGCGCTCGGAGGCGAGGACCCAGTCCCAGAG